>Ga0066388_100001823_pt1 | contig 12418 bp, 8 predicted proteins | sample PanSoiMetaGPlot6_FD_64539 | JGI IMG/M metagenome (GOLD analysis project Ga0066388, IMG submission 64539) | Tropical forest soil microbial communities from Panama analyzed to predict greenhouse gas emissions - Panama Soil - Plot 6 (Hybrid Assembly) | ecosystem: Environmental > Terrestrial > Soil... | reverse complement strand
AATGGGGCGGCGACCCGTCACAAATTGGTTTGCTGGTTGCGGCCACGAACACTCCGGATCAAATGCTTCCGTGCCTCGCCTCTGAAGTTATGGGACGCACTCATGGCCTGCTGCCGCGCTCAATGAGCACGGTCAGCATGCAGTCGCAGGGCTGCTCAGTGATGTTGAAGTCGGTGGAAGTCGCGCAATGGTACCTGGCTGCCAACCCCGGAAAAATGGCGATCGTGCTCATGTCCGAGGCGCACACGCCGTTTGTGGCGCCGCTCATTCGCGAAGAGTACTGGGGTTTTCGTGACGTAGCTCGGATGCGCAAGAGCAACAGAATCACCGATGACGAGTTTGAGCAACAGCGCACGGAAACAACGCTGGCGATTCAGTCCATGTTGTTCGGCGACGGCGCTGTAGCACTGCTGCTTGGGCAGGATATCGCCGGCAAGCCCGCGTTTGGTCCGATTTCGCATTTGACCAACGATTCGCCGGACGATGTGAACCTGCTGACGATGGTCAACCATAGTAATCATCCGGCGCTGAATGGAAAGCCGCAGTATTTCATGCGGCCGGCAGTTCCAGCCCGCGGAGCTCACTACGCCGTGACCACCGTCAATGACGTACTGCACAATCCGCAGTCGCCGGTTTCCGATCTGAGTGAAGTTGATGATTGCCTGATTCACACCGGCAGCAAGAAGATTCTCGATGGCGTTTGCTCGCAACTTCACATCGATACCGACTCGACCAAGGTTCACAACGCCTACGACGTTCTCGAGAACTACGGAAACCTTTCCAGTGCTTCGACCGGTTTCATGCTGGCTAACAAAAAGGAATGGAGCGGCCCGGCAATGGTTGTAGGTTTTGGTGTCGGCTTCACCGCCAGCGCGGGTTTAATGAGCGTCAACTAAGTGATTCGTTAACCAAAGGATTTCAAAGAAAGGAAAGAGATCATGACTAACTCAACGACAACATCCATGCACAAATCAACCCAGGGTTTTGCTCGCGCCGAACGTAAAGTGTCTGATGCCGCGCCGATGGTCATCAATCGCCTGTCCGGCTGGATTGACGTGGGCGAACTCAAATCTGAGTCGCAGGCCTGGATCATTCCTACCCGCGTTCACGCAGCTGCGAGATAAATTGTGTTTGGTGATCGACGGCTGATCGATAAAACGACACGTAACCTGCAACTAATTAAAACCATGACCCAAATGGAACGAGCAATGCAGGTCAGAACCGTGGGAGAAATAATTGCGATGCGAGAACTATACTACTTCGATGAGACCGACCAAAAAAAGAGAGTCAGCGTGATCGTCGGCAAACCTCAACCCTTACCGAACTCTTCAGAATTTCAGTGCCACTTTCAACTAATCGGAATCGGCAATCCGGCTCTGCACACCGCGCGAGGGTACGATTCGCTCCAGGCTCTCCAGTCAGCTTTGACCTCGGCGGGCACAAATGTGAAACATCTAAGCGTTAAACTGGGCCGGGGATTGATTTGGGATGGCAGCGCCAAAGGCGAACTCGGGTTTCCGGGACCATGAATCTCAACCTGCCAGGACTACTTCCGGTTCAGCGGCAAGTTTTTCGGATCGAGCGCAAATCCGCACCAGCGTCGCGGTGACTTGATCAAAATCAAACGGTTTTCCAATTATTCCTGCCACCAGATCATCCTCAGCTGAAGGGGGTTGGGCTGTCGCGCCATAACCTGTAACCAGCACGACCGGCAGTTCAGGCCAGCGGTTACGGATTTCACGTGCCGTCTCCCATCCGTCCATTTCGGGCATCGCGAGATCCGTGAAGACAACATCAAATTTCTGAGCGCTGATTCTTTCGACTGCTGCGCGACCACTGTCGACGGTAACCACGCGGTGTTTAAGATCGGCCAGCATCTCGGCCAGTGTTTCTCTGACAAATTGTTCGTCGTCGATTACGAGAATCGAGAGGGGAACAATTTGTTCGATTATCTGCTCCTCGTTTAGCACGGGCATATGATTTTCCGCGAACGGAAGATCGATATGGAAGGTCGTGCCTCTGCCGAGTTCAGATTCGACCGTAATCATTCCGTTATGACGCTCGATGATCCCGTAACTTACGGCCAGGCCCAGGCCGGTCCCGTGCGCGCCCTTGGTGGTGTAGAAAGGCTCGAAGATCTTTTCGCGCACATCGTCCTTCATGCCCGTACCGGAGTCGACAAATCGCAGGCGTAACCGGTCAGCCTGTCGTTTGCAGCAAATCTTGAGACTCCCGCCCTGCGGCATCGCATCAACCGCGTTGACGATTAGGTTCACGAATACTTCGCGCAATTCTGAAGCGTTTCCCAGGGCAAACGACTCGTCCTCAGCTTTCAGCGTCACATCAATATTCAGGCCCGCAGCCCGCGCTTCGTTTTCCCAGCGCGTGCGCGTAATTTCGATCGCGTCACGCAGAAGGCTGCCGAGCTCGAGCAGCTCTTGTTCGGCTCCCAGAGATTTTCGCGCAAACGTTTGTATGCGCCGGACTGTGGCTGCAGCATCCTCAGCAGCAGTTACGATAATGCCGAGACTGCGAATCAACTCTTCATCCTGGACTCGCCGCAGGATCAGTTGCGCTCTTCCCAGGATGGCCGCCAAAGAGTTATTGAAATCGTGAGCGACGCCTGAGGCGAGCTGTCCCAGCGCTCGCAACTTGTCGGCGCGAGCTGCGCGATCGCGCTCCTGCTTTTGCTCGGTAATGTCGTGCGCGATGCCCAGGACTCCCGTCGTCTGACCGTCGACGATGATGGGCGCAGAGTTCACCAGCGCGAATCTCACGGTGCCATCACGCGCGACGTATCGGGATTCAAAGCTTCTCGGCTCCCCACGAAGCGCTTCGGCAAATTTTTCGCGACGCATCTCACGATCCTCTTCGTGGGTCCGTTCCAGATAACTGTGGCCAATAATCTCCTCGAGTTTATAGCCTGTCATTTCGAGCATGGCCTGGTTACACCACTTGTAGCGGCCTTCAGGGTCGAGTGCATAGATTGCCTCGCGCGCGCTTTCCATAATGTTCTTCAGCAGCGATTGTCGTTCGCGGGCGACAGCTTCGACTTTACGCAACTCGGAAAGATCGCGCGCCGTGCAGACCGCGCCGAGGGTCTGACTGCGCTCGTCCAAAACGGGTTCGACAGTGACCAGCACGGGCCGATTCAGGTGCTGTGGAATGACCTCGACGTTGATGCTCTTTGATTGTCGTAACGACTCTTCCACTATGCAGGCGGCGCCATCCGAGCTCGTGCGCAGGATGTTGCAGCATTTTTCGCCGAGCAACGATTCGGGCGGAGCGTTATCCATTGCGGCGCCGGCGCGATTGACGCGTACCAACCTGCCATCTTTATCGAAGATAAAAATGCCGTCGGACATTGCGTCAAAGGTTGACTCCCACTCCTTCTTGGCGCGCGTGACCATTTCAAATAGCTCGGCCTGCGCGATACCCGTGGCGATTTGTGAAGCGACCGCCTCGACCAGCAGCATTTCGTCTTCCGACCAACGACGAATGGCATCAGTTTGATGAATTGAGATAATGGCTCGAAATTCACCGTTGACGGTTAATGGATAGTCGATTTGGGATCGAATTCCGGCAGCCTTTGCGCGTTCACGCACGCATCGCGCGAATTCGACTGAGCCTTCGGCGTACGTCTGCGCGTCCCGGATCACAACGGGCAACTGAGATCTCAGGAACTGTTCGCGTAGCAAATTGTCGTAAAGAACGTCGAACTGACTTACATCCCGCGCCCCATCCGCAACATATTTTCCGCGCGCCGCGGATTGGTTGCCGTCGTCATTGTATAGACGCACTTCAACGCCCGAGGCGGAAAGCGCACGCCCCAATTCTCTGGTGGCTGTATTCAGCACTGCCGTCAGGCTCAATGACGCACGAATGGCGCTCCCCAATTTGTTAACGAGCGCTTCGCGCATCGACGTACTCTCGGCCTTTTGATAAAGGCGAGCTTGACGAATTGCAATACCGGTTTGATCGGCGGCAGCCTTGGCCACTTCGATGTCCGCTTCACTCCAGTGGCGTATCTGCCTGGTCGTCGAGAGCGCAAATGCCCCTAACAATTCATTTCCGACTGTGACGCCAACGTACATGATAGATTTTACGTCTCGCTTGACCACGCGATCGTAAAGCGCGCGGCTTCGCTCGTCACCAGCGATGTCGTCAAACGCCATGACGCCATGCTTCTCCATCAATTCAGTGAGACTCCTGACCTGCGGTAGGGCGAAATCGGTTCCCGCCGGTTCGACATCCGGGACATGGAATTCAGCCGCGTTCGTTACCAGGCCGGCCTTTTCATCTTTCATGTACAACGAGCAACGATCGACGCCGAGGTGCCGGCCCAACTCGTGGACAGCGGTCTGAAATACTTCGGAAACATCCAGCGTGCGACGAACTGCCTGCGAGATGCGATTAATTAGAGCGGCGCGCTCGGCTTGCTGTGCCAAAGCACGTTCGGAGGTCTTGCGGTCGCTAATATCACGGGCGATTCCCTGCACGCCGACCGGTTCGCCCGCTGCATAAATCAAACGCGTACTGACTTCTAATTGAACTCGGCGGCCATCTTTCGCAATGATTTCCAGTTCGTAAACCGTCGAAATTCTGCCAGTTGATTTCAACTTAAGCATCTGCCGGGCGATCTCAACTGATTCTTCGGCAAGCACATCGGCGATATTCATCTTTAACGCTTCATCTCGCGTATAGCCGGTTATGCGTTCGCCACTCTTGTTAAGGGACGTAAAGTTACCTTTGAGGTCGTGGGTGTAAATGATGTCGTTGGCGTTTTCGAACAATTCGCGATAGCGCTCTTCACTGTCGAACACCGCAATTTCGGCGCGCTTTTTCTCTGTAACATCATTCGCCATAACCAGGTACGCCGGCCGGTCGGCAAAATCCAGTTTGCGCCAATTAACGTCAACGTCGATGATCGACCCATCTTTTTTTCTGAGTTTCCACGAGCCGGCGCCATGGCGTTGTAAAGGATTCGCGATGACCTGGCCGAACAGGGCGGGAGCATCATCGGACGGGCGCAGCTCCAGCGTCGTCATATTCAAAAACTCATCGCGCGTGTAACCCTGGTGATCGATCGCGGCCTGATTGACGGCCAGAAAAGCGAGCGTTTTCTCGTCGCAGACATACATCGGGCAGGGATTTGAGTCGAATAAGAGACGATATTCTTCGTTCTGTCTCTCTAACGCCATTTCTGCCCGCTGTCGCTCAGAGACATCACGCACAACACCGCGCACGCCGACGTACTCGCCGTGCGAGTCGCGTTCTAACGTCACGATGCCTTCGAGATGTCGCGTTTCACCCAAAGCATTCTTGAGACAGTCTGAGAAACGGATGGGCTCGAAGGACTTCACGTGATTCATTGCAGCAACATCGCGCGCGGCCGCTTCCTCGCCAATTAGTGCGCTTAACGGCTGACCAATGATTTCAAAAGCCGGGCGACCAAAAAATCGAGCACCGGCTTCATTGATGCTCCGTATGCGGCCGTCCATGTCACGTGTGTAAATAATGTCAGCGGCTTGCTCGACAATGTCGTGATAACGGCGCTCTACGCGATGCCGCTCAGCGAGCCGGGCGATCTTGATCAATAACGCTTGCTGTCGGTAAGGAATCTCCAGATAGTCATCAGCGCCAGCCTCAAAACCCTCCAACATCGCGGCCTCTTCTTTGCGAATTGCGCTGACGAGCAGGATGGGAATTGTTGATGTACGCGGATCTTCTTTAAGTCGGCGGCAAAGTTCCATTCCTCCGATTTCGGGCATGACTACATCGCTGATGATGACGTCCACGCGGACTGCGGCGGTAATCTCCAGCGCCTGCGGCGCACTACTCGCGAGAAAGGTTCGATACCCCTCCGGCTCCAGCAGGTCTCGGAATAGATCCAGCTGCACCTGATCGTCGTTGACAATCAGCACTGTCGCAGGATTCTCCGCAAATTTACTCATCAACAAGGTCGAAAATCGCAGGATGGAATGGAGATCGAGGATTGGTGGGAACTACGATCTCAGCGAGATGAATTAGGGCTCAGACCGTGTCTTGGTCTGAGTTCAACACAGTATATCAGAGGAAAAACGGCCTTGTCACCACTTAAATGGCCGGAAAATCAAGGCTTTTTGGTGGTTTGCGACCCTTCTGGCACAACTGTTTTGGCGAAGTAGCCAGGGCGGTAATTTAGTTTGAGGTTCTCTCGCCGAACGGTGGGGTTGACTATTTCGATCGTGACTTTACGGTAAGAGCCGTCACGCAGCTTATTGCTCGACGAATAGGCAATCAGATAACGCTCTCTGAGGTCACGCTCTATTTGGGCAAAAGCAGTGGCTAGATCGCGTTCATTGCTGGGGAAGAAAGCGCGACCGCCGGTCTGTTCAGTCAGTTTCTTGAGCGCTCCTTCGTTGATGCCAAACTCATATCGATCGCCGATACCTATAGCGTAAATGAGAGAGTCGGCTTTCAGCGCGCGGTTGATTGCATCCTGCATTTTCACCTGACTGATCGTATCCTCGCCGTCAGTCAGCAGAATCATGGCGCGGCGCGTATGTTCGGCGCTCGCCGAAAGCAATTCGTTTGACGTCGCCCAGATGGCGTCCCAAATCGCTGTAGAGCCCGCCAATATTTGCCGCGTACCCGAAATTGGCGGCGTTCCTCCCACGACGACGCCGCCGCCAATGTAACCTGAGGGCGGCACAAACCGAACTTCGTCGATTGCGCGTCGCAATCGCGCGATGTTGCCCGTGAGTCCCTGTTCCAGAGTAACTTCGCCGGTAAACGACACAATGGCGGCTTCATCTCTTTCCGGACGCAGAACTGATTCAAGAAACGCCCGGGCCGCATTTTTCTCTTCGGGTAAAGTGCGCTCTTCTGATCCACTGCAATCGATCAGGATCGCCAGCGAAAGCGGGAGGTCACTGTTAGGTTGAAAAGTAAAAATCTCCTGGGGCACGCCGTCTTCGAAGATGCGTACGTCTTCTTTTTTTAGCGTACTTACAAAGCGTTTTTGTTTATCGGCGGCGGTAAAAAAGACATTTGTAAGATTGGTTTCGACCCGCACGACGTCATCCGAATTAAGTGTGACATCGTCTTCCTTCTTCGGGGGGGTGGGACTTGCTTGAGGGAGACCGCTCGGCGTCTGCGCATGCGACACATCTCGCACAAAGGATGCGCGAGAAAAGCCTATGGTCAACGCGATTGCCAGCATCGCTTGCCATAAAACAGCTCTTCTTATATTCCGTGTCTTCATACTCACCTGGGCGCGACGCTATCAGTTACAGCCTTGTAGCCACGTTTGGTGCGCAATCTATATTTTTCGTTGCCATTAAGCAGCTTGACGTCAACCTTACGATAACTGCCATCGTAGCGATCATTCGTGGGCCGATACGTGATTAGATACTGAGTCCGCAATTCGTTGGCTATCCGTGAGAACGACCTCTCCAAAGCCAGCATGTCGCCGGTAAAAAAAGCGATGCCGCCTGTCTCCTCACATAATCGTTCCAGGCTCCTGTCGCCATGATCCGAAACCTGACCAGCTTCGACGCCAGGCACGGTGCCGGACAAACCGGCCTTTGTTGAGATTGCAAAAATGGTGGTCTCGGTTCGCTGGGCGATATCGATTGCGTCATTTAGGTCCGCGCGACTGTAGGTGTCATCTCCGTCGGTGATGACGACGATCGCGCGACGTCCCTGGGCCGAGCGCATTTTTTCATCACAAAACTGCCAAATGGCATCGTAGAGAGCCGTTTTTTCTCCGGTCTTCTTGACCGCGAAAACAGCGCGATCCAATAACTCCAAACGATCTGTGAAATCCTGTCGCAGGGTGATTTCATGATCGAAGGTCGCGAACAGCACACGATCTTTACGCGGACGTATCACCGTCTGAATAAAATTCATCGCCGATTCCTGTTCGAACTTCAATTTGCCGGCCGTCGACGGCGAAGTGTCCATCAACACTCCCACGTAGAGCGGCAGCACATTATTTTGTTCGCTGGTAAACGAATCGATCTGTTGCGGGATTTTGTCCTCCAGGACCTGGAAATCGTTTTGACTTAACCCGGATATGAATTGTCCCTTCTTATCCGTAACGGTTATGGGCAGGCGCACGCGTCGAATATTGACTTCCAATTTCTCCTGGCCGGGATCGGTCGCAGGTGTCGGGCTGGGCTTCGGTTTTTGGCCAGGAGCCGAACTAAACGACGCCAGTACGGCAATCGCAAGAAACAAACTAGTGGTTCTGGTTATTTGCATCGAAATTGCTGAGGTTCGCCCGACGCCCAATACGATGCCGCGGCGACTTAGGGCCGTTGCCCTTTGAACGTGCGAAGAGGCTTAGAGCCGATCGATTTTTGCCGCGAGCACGAAGTCACTTTCCGTTAGGCCGTCGATTTTGTGCGTCCAGATTTTCACGTCGGCTTTTCCCCAGCCGAAACAGATATCGGGATGATGTCCCTGCTCCTCGGCCAATTCGCCGACGCGATTAACGAAGTCCAGTGTTTCGCGAAAATTCTTGAATTCGTAGCTCTTTTGCAGATGATGCTCGTTAACACTTTGCCACCCATCGAGTTGGGCTGAAAACTCCACGATCTGTTCACCCTGCATCGGCGGTACGCCGCCGCGACACGGCACACATTCACGATCGGCCAGATCTGGCATGGTTCCTCCGCAAAGAAATCTAAATTCGCCTGGGTATTCAGATTAGCACAGCGGGCGCGATGGCTTAAGTCGAACCCAAGTCAGGCTAAACCGCGAACCAATGCACGATTGCCTGCCGCTGCTGACTTCTGATCATCCGTCTGCGATAATGTGATTCGAGCCATTCAATTCTTTTAAGCCGGCACCATCGATACAAACATGAGCGACGCAATGGACAAAGTGCGCAGCGTGCGGGAATTGCCCATCTTTCCTTTGCCGGTCGTCTTGTTTCCCGGCATGCCGATGCCGCTTCATATCTTCGAAGAACGCTACCGAAAGATGCTTTCCGACATTCGCGCGGGCGACAATCTTTTTGGATTGTCATATTTCGACGCCAGTGCCTCAGGCAAAGAGACGCCGCCGGCGGGCCATATCGGATGCGTCGCCGAAGTCACTGAAACCCAGGCCTTACCTGATGGCCGCTCAAACATTCTCGCGGTCGGCGTGATCCGGTACCAGGTAGAATCATACGTCGAACGTGGTGATTCATATCTGGTCGTCAGAGCAAACTATTTCGAGGATGATGATGAAAACGAATCGGCGCTTAACACAACTTCTCACGATGTCGCGAAAATGTTCATGCGGGTGGCAAATTCGATTCGCGTGATGAACGACGAGCGCGGCAATTTGCCGGACATCAGTGACACGGATCCGCAGCGGTTGTCTTTCCTGGTTGCCGCGGCCCTGGAAATTGAAGTCGAGACTAAACAGGAATTGCTTGAGCTGCGTTCGACTTCCGAGCGGCTCAATCGTTTGCGCGATCTGCTGGCCCGCGTGGTGACGGGTTATGAAGAGCGGGCGCGGTTGCATTCGATCGCCAAAGGGAACGGGCATGGCGGAAAGAAAATCGAGCTGGAATAGACGACCTTCCGGTGTATTAAACGTATAGAGACTGAGTACCACCCGCCCCACAGCGGGTGCGTTTATTTTGAATGGACCATGAGTCAATCACTGTGCGCGTACTCTTTTTCGGCGCCGCGCGCGACGTCGCCGGCCATGAAGAGATTCAGCTCACGTTGGCCTCCCCTGCCAATGCCGAAAGTGCTCGGTTACAAATTCTTTCTGCCTATCCCGAGTTGCAACGATTTGGAAATTCACTCTTGTTGGCGGTGAATCAGGAATATGCGCGACCCGAACGACGGATTCGCGATCGTGACGAGCTGGCCCTGTTCCCTCCCGTGAGTGGCGGCGCAGAAGCAACGCCGTCTCGGGTAAACGAGAAAACATCACGCGACTTTTTTGAATTGACTACCAGACCGATTGACGTAGGCACCGTCGCCCGCCGGGTTGTTCTCCCGGAATGCGGCGCAACCGTGACGCTCGATGGTTACGCACGCGAATGGACCAAAGGCCGTCGCACGCTCTACCTGGTGTATGAAGCTTATGAACCGATGGCCTTAAGAGAAATGACGCGGCTGGGCGAACTGGCTCATGACAAGTTCGACATTGCGCACATCGGCATCGTTCATCGCACTGGACGTCTTGAAATCGGCGAAACGAGCGTCGTGATCGCGGTGAGCGCGCCGCATCGTCGCGCAGCCTTTGAAGCCTGCGAGTGGGCAATTCGCGAATTAAAGCGCACCGTCCCGATTTGGAAGAAAGAGGTTTTCGAAGACGGTGAAGTCTGGGTCGAAGGTCAAGTCTGATTTATCCGCAGCTTACACCCGAAGAGATTAGCCACGAAAAGGCACAAAAACATAAATCTGACGCCGAACATTCTTGAGCGCCGAATTACCCTCGCACTGACAATCATTGTCCAGGGCGCCAAATGCTCTTTTGTGCTTTTTGTGGCTGCTCTTTCGCTTCGATGTAATCTGCGCAATCTGCGGATAATCGTCTACGAGACTTCTTCAGTCTCCTCCTCCGCGCTCGGTTCAACCAGCGAAGCGCTGGTAACGATATCGCCTTGTTCCGTTTTGATCAGCCGGACGCCCTGAGCGCTTCGCCCGGTCTTGCGAATCTCTCCGGCTTCCAAACGAATCAATTTCGCCTGCTGGGTGATGATCATGATTTCTGATTCATCGTCGACAGGAAAGACCGCCACCACCCTGCCCGTCTTTTCGGTCGTCTTCATGTTAATGACGCCCTTACCGCCGCGAGACTGCAAACGGTAAGTCGCAATCGGCGTCTGTTTGCCATAGCCCTGCTCAGAGACTGAGAGCATTCGTTCTGAATCGTCAGCCGACACCGCGCAAAGCGATACCACAAAATCATCTTTGCGAAGATCAATGCCCCGCGTACCTCGCGTGGCTCGTCCCATCGGGCGAGCATTCTTCTCGTCAAAGCGAATCGCGAAGCCGTTGTGAGTGGCAATAAAGATGCGCTTGGTGCCGTCGGTGAGCACCACGTCCAGCAGCTCGTCGCCTTCATCGATATTGATGGCGATGATGCCGTTCGAGCGAATATTCTGGAAATCAGCGAGCGATGTTTTCTTAATGACGCCTTTGCGCGTGACCATGACCACGTAGCGGCCTTCTGAAAATTCACGCACCGGCACGACGCCGGCGAGCTTACGATCCGACGGAATCTGAATCAGGTTTACGATCGCTTTGCCGCGCGATGCGGCCGCGGCATCCGGTACCTCGTGGACCTTCATCTTGTAAACCAACCCATCATCGGTGAAGACCATTAAGTACGCGTGCGTCGAGGCGATGAACAGGTGCTCGACGTAATCGTCGTTTTTGGCCATTGCTCCGAACCGGCCTTTGCCGCCTCGACCCTGCCGCTGGTAGGTGGTCACTGGCGTGCGTTTGATGTAACCGTTCTTGGTGACGGTGATTGCCACCTCTTCATCAGCAATTAGATCTTCGATGGTGTACTCGGTGCCCTCATCGGTGATTTCCGTGCGGCGGGCGTCGCCAAACTCTTTTTTTACTTCCTCGAGTTCATTTGTAATCACGCGGCGCAATGACTGCTCGTTTGAGAGAATCTCTTCCAGCTCAGCAATCAACTTGATTATTGATTCGTACTCTTCGGTAATCTTTTGCCGCTCGAGCGCCGACAGCCGGCGCAATTGCAAATCGAGAATTGCCTGCGCCTGAAGCTCGGAAAAGGACAGCCGCTCCATGGCTTTCTTCAATTTGGGCAGGTACTTGTTGAGCGCCTCACCCGCCGGAATCCCTTTCCACGATTTCACTTCGCTGGTCGTCTTCAAATCGCCGGTCAGCCACGTGCGCGCTTCATCAACCGAACGAGAGTTGCGAACCAGCGTGACGATGAAATCAAGCGCGTCGATGGCCTTGGTCAGACCTTCAAGGATGTGCGCGCGCGCTTTCGCTTTGCGCAAATCATATTCAGTCCGGCGACGAACCACCTCACGGCGAAAATCAACGAAGCATTCGAGCATCTGCTTCAAGGTCAGAATGCGCGGCTGTCCGTTCACGATCGCGAGGTTAATCACGCCAAAGCTCGACTGCATCGGTGTTAGTTTGAAAAGCTTGTTAAGGACCACTTGTGGCACGGCGTCGCGTTTCAGTTCGACGACAATGCGCATGCCCTGGCGATCGGATTCGTCGCGAACCTCGGCGATGCCTTCGAGCTTCTTTTCATTCGCCAATTCAGCGATCCGCTCGATTAGCTTTGCCTTATTCACCTGAAACGGAATCTCAGAAATGATGACCGCGTCGCGTTCATGCGAGCCGCGGCCGATGCGATCGATCGTAGCCTTGGCCCGCATCTGCAGAATGCCGCGGCCCTCCAGGTACGATTTGCGAATCTCTTCGCGTCC
>Ga0066388_100001822_pt1 | contig 12423 bp, 11 predicted proteins | sample PanSoiMetaGPlot6_FD_64539 | JGI IMG/M metagenome (GOLD analysis project Ga0066388, IMG submission 64539) | Tropical forest soil microbial communities from Panama analyzed to predict greenhouse gas emissions - Panama Soil - Plot 6 (Hybrid Assembly) | ecosystem: Environmental > Terrestrial >... | reverse complement strand
GTTTGCGTCGCTTCGAGCGTCTTCAAGGACAAGAAGCTCTCGTACGTCTTCCGCCCGCAGGTGCATTCCGATCAGTTCGGCGAGGCCTCCTGCTCCTTCATCGCCGAGAACGCGCAAGGCAAGCTCAAGAAGGACGTGAAGGCCGTCAAGGTGGCCATCATCCACGAGGATGGGCCCTACGGCGTCGGCGTCGCCATGGGCAACGAGGCCAAGTGCAAGGAGCTCGGCATGCAGGTGGTCCTCAAGGAGGGCTACGCGGCAACCTCGCCCGACCTGTCCGCGCTCGTCACCAAGCTCAGGCGGGCGCAGCCGGACATCATCCTGCACACCGGCTACAATCCCGACATCACGCTGTTTCTGCGCCAGTCCAGGGAGGCAGGCCTGAAGTGGGCCGCCCTCATCGGCCACGGCGCCGGCTACGGGCAGATCGACAAGCTGATCGAGTCGTTCAAGGAGGATGCCGACTACATCTACAACGTCGATCCGGTGGCGGCCCAGCTGCTCGACCCCAAGACTCTGGCGCCCGGCCTTGGGGACCTCACGGCCGAGATGGTGAAGCGCTACAAGGCCGAGACCAAGGCCAACGAGGTCCCGCCGCATGTCTCCATGGGCTTCAACCAGGCCTGGATCTTCTTCACCGACGTGCTGCCGCGCGCCATCAAGAAGTACGGCGGATTCGATCCGGAGGCCCTGCGCAAGGCGGCGCTGGAGACGGACATTCCGGACGGCGGCACGATCCAAGGCTACGGCGTGAAGTTCAACCCGCCGGGCCACAAGATGGCGGGCCAGAACCTGCGCTCCTCGCCGGTGGTGATGCAGTACATCAAGGGCGAGACCAAGATCGCGTGGCCGGCCGCGATCCGCACCATCGATCCGGTGCTGCCGCTGCCCGCGGGTCACGCCTACGCGCGGTGAAACCGGTGATGACAGGGTCAGACCCCCGGCGAAATCGGGGTCAGACCCCTGGCCTCGGCGTCGGAGCCAAATCGCGACGCCGGTGGCCAGGGGTCTGACCCCATAAAAACTCCGATGCCCCTCCTCACCGTCTCCGGCTTGACCAAGAAGTTCAACGGCTTCACCGCCGTGTCGAACGTGTCATTCCGCGTCGAGGATGGGGAGATCCTGGGGCTGATCGGCCCGAACGGCTCGGGCAAGAGCACGATCTTCAACTGCATCGCCGGCATGCTTCCGCCGACGGCCGGATCCATCCGCCTCAAGAATGAGGAAATTGCCGGGCTTCCCGCCAACAGGGTGTGCCACAAGGGCATCGGCCGCACCTATCAGATCCCGCGCCCGTTTCACAACCTCACGCTGATCGAGAATGTCGCGCTTTCGGCATGGTTCGGGCAGCAGGGCAAGGCCGACCGCGCCACCTGCTGGCGCCAGGCCGAGGAGGCGCTGGGTCTCGTCGGCCTGCCGGTCCACGCCGGCGCCACGACGGACGGGCTCGGGGCGGCGGCGCTGAAGAAGCTGGAGCTGGCGCGTGCCATCGCCACCCAGCCTGTCCTGCTGCTCGCCGACGAGAGCCTCAACGGCCTCGACCATGGCGAGATGGAGCAGGCGGCCGACATGCTGCAGCGCATCCGCAGGGAGATGGGCATCACCATCGTATGGGTCGAGCACATCATGGGCGTCCTGATGCGGGTGGTCGACCGCGTGGTGGTGCTCGATCACGGCGAGAAGATCTTCGATGGCGCCCCGCAGGCGGCGCAGTCGGACCGGCGTGTCGTCGAGGTCTACCTCGGCGTGGATGCGGAGGCCTGATGCTGGAGCTCGACGCCATCGATGCGGGCTACGGCGGCTTCCAGGCTCTTTTTGGCGTGTCCATGCGCGTCAACGCCGGCGAGGCGGTCGCCGTCATCGGTGCCAACGGCGCGGGCAAGACGACGCTTCTGCGGGTGATCTCGGGGCTGGTGCGGCCGACCTCCGGCAGGATGGTCATGGAGGGCCAGGATCTCCGCAGGACGCCTGCACACAGGATCATCGAGGCCGGCATTGCCCACGTGCCGGAAAGCCGCCGCCTGTTTCCGCGCCTCTCCGTGCGCGACAACCTGCGCATGGGCGCCTTCATGCCTGCGGCGCGCGCGAGATTCTCCGCGCAGCTCGACTACGTCTACGCGCTGTTCCCGCGCCTCAAGGAGCGCGAGGGCCAGCTCGCCGGCACGCTGTCGGGCGGCGAGCAGCAGATGTGCGCGATCGCGCGTGCGCTGATGAGCCGTCCGAAGCTGGTGCTGCTCGACGAGCCGTCCATGGGTCTCGCCCCGGTGGTGGTCGCGCAAGTGTTCGACCTGGTGCGCCGCATCCGCGGCGAGGGCTACACCGTGCTGATCGTGGAGCAAAACGTGCGCCAGGTGCTCAAGGTGGCGGACCGCGCCTACCTTCTGGAGGTCGGGCAGATCAAGGCGGAGGGCCCCTCCGCCGAGCTCGCCGCCAGCGACGACATCCGCAAGGCGTACATGGGGGTGTAGCATGCGGACTCCCTCTCCCCGCGCATCGCCAGCTTCTCCACGCGCTCCATCAGCGCGGGGAGAGGGCCGGGGTGAGAGGCAGGATCACACTCCGACGTCGGCGTTTGTTGCTGCCCCTCACCCTAACCCTCTCCCCGCAAGCGGGGAGAGGGAATCCACGCGCAACGGGGTCAGACCCCTCGCGCCTGAGGTAAAGGGAAGAACGCAACGTTGGAGGCGAGGGGTCTGACCCCGACACATGGGCTGCCAGCTCGACATCTTCTTCCTCGAGGCGATCCTCAACGGGCTCCTGCTCGCGGGGCTGCTGGCCCTGCTGGCGCTGGGGCTCAACCTCGTCTTCGGCGTCATCGACGTGGTGTGGATCTGCTACGCCGAGCTGGTCATGGTCGGCATGTACGGCATCAACTACGCCTACAAGGGCGGGGTGCCGTTCCTGCTCGCCGCGGTCATCGGCATCATCCTGGTGGCGCTCGCAGGAGCGCTGCTGCATCTCCTCGTCATCAGGCCGGTGCTGGACACGCCGCCGAACAATCAGCTGCTGGTGACAGGCGGCGTGCTGTTCCTCCTGCAGGCCGCCGCAACCATGGCGTTCGGCATCGACTTCAGGAACCTCGGCATCCGCCTCGGCTCCGTCAGCGTCTTCGACATGAACTTCGCCATGGCGCGCATCATAACGTTCGCGGTCGCGCTCGCCGCCATGCTCGGCCTGTGGCTGTTCCTGAGGCGTACCTACATGGGCACCGCCATCCGCGCCATCGCCCAGGACCGCCAGATCATGCCGCTGATGGGCGTGGACAGCCGCCGGCTCTACCTCGTCACCTCGGCGATCGGTGGCGGGCTCGCAGGCCTCGCCGCGGCCCTGATGGTGCTGCAATACGACATCTATCCCCAGATCGGGCTGCAGTTCGGGCCGCTCATCTTCATGATCTGCGTGCTGGGCGGGCTCGGCAGCATGATCGGCGGCTTCGTGGCGGCCTTCATCATCAGCCAGTTCATCGCCGTCGGCTCCAGCTGCTTCCACACCGAGTGGGGCTATGCCGTCGCGTTCCTTTTCTTCATGCTGGCGATCTTCATCAGGCCGCAGGGCCTGTTCGGGGGCAAGGGATGAGCCTCGCCCGCTTCAAGCCGGCGGCGATCCTGGGGCTGGGGGCGGTCGCGGCGCTGCCGCTCGCCGTGCATGTGCTGTTTCCGGGCTCAGAGCGGTACTACCTCCACCTGCTGATCCAGATCCTGCTGTGGTCCTTCATCTACACGGGCTGGTCGCTGATGGGGCGCTTCGGGCTCACCTCGCTGGGGCACGGGGCGTTCACCGGCATCGGCGCCTACTCCACCGTGCTGCTGTGGAACTTCCTGGGGCTCACGCCGTGGCTCGGCATTCCGCTCGGCGTGCTGCTGGCGACCGTGGTCGGCCTGCTCGTCGGCTACCCCTGCTTCCGCTTCCGCATCACCGGCCACTACTTCGCGCTGCTGACGCTGGCGCTCACCGAGTTCGTGCGCCTGTGCATCGTCGGCCTGCGCGACTACACCGGCGGCTCGCTCGGCACGCAGCCGACGCGCCATGGCGACGGCCTGTCGCTCTACGCCGTGCAGTTCGAGCCGGACCGCGTGCTCGCCTACTACATCGCCTTCGCGCTCTGGGTGCTCGGGCTTTACGTTTGGCTGCGCGTCGACCGCAGCATGGACCGCTACGCGCTCGACGCGGCGAGCCAGGACGAGGATGCCGCGGCCTCGGTCGGCATCGATGTGACGCGCGAGAAGCTCAAGATCACCGCGCTCTCCGCGGGTATGTGCGCGCTCGGCGGCGCAATCTTCGCGCAGTATCAGATGTACATCGGCCCCGACACCATCGCCGGGCTGGGGCTGTCGCTCAACATCGTGTTCGCGGTGATCTCGGGCGGCATGTGGGTGCTGCTCGGCCCGACCGTCGGCGCGGTCTTCACACAGGTGCTGGCCGAGGGCCTGCGCGTTCTCATCCAGGGCTCGGAGACGCTCAAGTGGCTGCTGGGCAGCTCGGCCCTCTCGCTGGACCAGATGATTTATGGCCTCCTGCTGGTCCTGTTCATCATCTACATGCCCCGAGGCATCCTCGGCACGCTCCTGGCCTGGCGGCAGCGCCGCCGCGCGCCGACCAAGGCGCCGTAGCCGCCGGATACCGGGAATTGGCGGTGTGCCCGATGCTTCCGCCTACGGCACGTGCCAGGGCAGGTCCGAGGCATGCTCGGCGAGGAGCCAGGCGCCGGTGCCGAGCTCCGGCGGGAACGGCACGGCGAGCGCCTTGCCGGTGCGCTGCGGGCTGAGCCCTGCGCCGGCCAACAGCGCCTCGGCGGCGCCGAGCGATGCGACCTCGATGGCGTAGGCGCCTAGGAACGGCAAGCGCGGCGGCTTCACCTGCGGCACCAGCGCCGCGAACGCGGCCTCCGTCAGGATGGCGATGCGCCCGCGGTCGAGCGCGATTGCGGCACCGAACGCCGTGGCTCGCGCCGGCCGCGCGGTGAAGCGCTCGAAGCGCGCCGCCGCCTCGGCCGGGTCCGCCGCGACGATGACAAGATCGGTCAGGCCCAGCGCGCCGTTCGGATGGGTGAGCCAGCGCTTCTGCCATACCGTGTCCTCGGTGCGGTGCGTCAGCAGCTGGATGCGGCCCTCCGCCATGGCGCCGCGCTGGAGCCGCACCACCGTGAAGGCGGCGATGCCGGGCCCGTTCTCCGTATCGACCGGCCGCTGGAAGCGCACCAGCGGGCGCATGGCAAAGCCGGCGTCGCTGAGCCGCTTGTGTGCCGTCTCTGCGTCGGCGACCGAGCAGGCCGCGAGATGGACACCGGCATAGCCCCCCAGCGCCGCCTGGAACTCCTGCGCGAGCGGCGTGTCGGCGGTCTTGAACAGCACCTCGATATAGCCCCTCCGGAACATCGCGGTGACGTTGCCGGTACCCGTCGGCGTTCCATCGGGGTTGACCTGCACCGACACTGGGGTGGGCGCGAAGCCCGCGCGCGCGAGCGCGGCGCCCGCAGCATGAGGATCGGCCACGAAGTGCCCGACGTGGTCGAGGAAGATCTCATCGCCGAGGGGAAGCTGGCGCGCGAGCACCTCTGCAGAGTGGGCTGGGTCCGGCATGTGTCGCTCCTCAAACTGGCCGTCGAACTCCCCGCTGGCATCCGGCCGGCAGCAGCGAGGCGACGCCGCAGGCGGCGCTCCGGCGAACTTAATCTTTGGCTCTCTTGCGCACCGATAAGCCAATCTCGGCCAATGTTCCCAGTCCTATAGCAAGGAGGATCGTGTAAAGTCCGCTATCTACTACCTGTCCCGATGACGAGGCCCATCGAGCGAAGCGCGCCATAGCGGCCTCATACGGTCCTATGTATCCCGCGGCAATCCCAAGTCCAAGTAGGGCAGTCAAGACGCCAAGCAGGAGCGCTAGGATGGCTACAAGTCGGCACACATGAGTGAAGATCATTCTCGTCCTCCTTTCGCTTCGGCTTTCCCTTTGAGCACGATTGAACTTGCGGCCAAGCGCGCGGCGTTGAGAAACGATACCTTCATGCGCATGACTGAGGACGGAAAGTGCGAGCCAGGAGACAGGTAGCGCTGGCGGCGCAAACGGCGCCGAAGCACGCTACGGCGCATATCGGCTTACCAGAGCGTAAGCGCCTCTCGAATGACGACGGTGCGCCTCGCGGGCTGTACAAGCTTCGCGTTCTCCTCCCACGCGTGGTCGCCCGCGAGCATCTCCGCGAGTTCGCTCGGCGTTGCGCCGGGATGCCGCTCACTGAGTTCATGACCGCGCCAAATAATGGCCATTTCCGCTTCGTGGGCGCGCGTGGCGAGGCCCGCTTCGAACTTGGGCCATGGCATCGATGGCAGGCCGCCGGTGTGCTCCGTCGGCGCGATGCGATCCAAGTGGGCGCGCGTGACGACCGGCCCGTGAACCGAAGTGCGCGGATTCTCTGCGGCCGGCCGCAGGGAAGGGCCCGAGCACCCGAAAAGTAAGAAAGTCGCTGCCGCCAAGCCGACCACACGTTTCATCTGATGTCCCCCAATCAAGGCAACACCCGTAATCCGATTCGCCTTGGAGCGGGTTGCGCGCGGGTCACGGTTGCAATCTTGGCGCGCGAGTTGTCCAGGTGTCGATGGACAACGCGATAGCACGACTGGGGGCACGAACTACGCGAACCCGCGCGCTGCGCCTAGACGTGTCATTCGAAGGATTTCAAGTCGCACCGGAAACCTGAGGGCCATGAAGCGACCCGATTCCGTTTGCCGCCTCCTCGCTTCGTCAAGCCGGGGAAGGAGGCGAGCGCAGGAAACTTCCCATCTCATGCGGGTCATCACAATCCGATGTCGAACAGCGAGGACCCCCTTGTTATCGCTGCGCGCGCCACGAGACCGCGGTGGATCTCGGAGGTGCCGTCGAAGATGCGGTAGATGCGGGCGTCGCGATAGTATCGCTCGATGGGCAGGTCCTTGCAGAAGCCGAGCCCGCCGAAGATCTGCACGGCCCGGTCGGCCACGCGGCCCAGCGTCTCGGCGGCCTGCACCTTGACCATGGAGATCCAGGCGCGGGCGTCGTTGCCCTGGTCGATCTCCCAGGCGGCGCGCAGCACCATGAAGCGTGCCGCGTTGATCTCGATGACGCTGTCGGCGATCATCTGCTGGACGAGCTGGAATTCGCCGATGGGCTTGCCGAACTGTCGGCGCTCCTTCGCGTAGCCGGCGGCCAGCGCCAACACCTTGGACGCCTTGCCGACGGCGCGCGCCGCCACCTGGGCCAGCCGCACGCGGCCCAGCGTCTCCAGGATCAGCCGCATGCCGTGACCTTCGCCGCCCAGCAGGGCATCGGCGTCGAGCCCCACATCGTCGAAGGCCAGCTCCACGTGGCTGGTGCCGTGCAGCCCCATCATCGGCTGGTCGCGGCCGACGTTGACGCCGGCCAGGTCCTTGTCGACCAGGAACAGAGAGATGGCACGGCTATCGTCCGTTTTCGCTGACACCACGAAGAAATCGGAGAACAGGCCGTCGCTGATGAAGTGCTTCTGTCCGGTGAGGCGCCACCCACCGTCCGCCCGGACGGCCCGCGTGGCGATGCCGGCCGCGTCGGAGCCAGCGCCGGGCTCTGTGATGGCGATGGAGCAGGTGCGCGCGCCCTGCACCGCCGGCAGGAGCCAGCGCTCCTTCTGCGCGCCGTGGCAGGCGAGCAGGACCTCGTAGACGTTGCCGAAGGCGCGGCGGATGAGGATGTCGGTGGTGTGGCCGAACTGCTCCTCGACCAGCATGGTGTCGAGTGCCGACAGCCCGCCGCCTCCCAGCTCCGCCGGCATGTTCATGGCGTAGAGGCCGAGCGCCTTGGACTTCTCGAAGATCGAGCGGGCCAGCGCAGGGTCAAGCTGTCCGGTGCGCTCGACGCCGTCCTCCAGGGGCGCCAGCTCATCGGCGATGAACCTGCGCACGGTGTCAATGAGCAGATGCTGCTCGTCGGACAGAGAGAAATCCACGTCGGCTTTCCTCCATCAGGAGTTGCGCAGGGTTGCTCGGCTTCACAACGCTTCACAAAAAATAGCATTGGGATAAGTTGTGAGAAAACGCTGCTCATTGACCTCCTGTGGGGTCGAATGCGGGGCTGTCGATCGAGGAATGGGGGAACGCTTCGTTATCAGAGCGCTCTTGGTAAGACCCGGGCCGGCGGAGATTGCCCCCGGTCGGCGGACGGCCTTCGTGCCAGGGCGATGCCGGTCAGCGCGACGATTCGCTCTGCCTGGGCGAAGGACGGCTGTGAAGTACGTCCAACTAAAGATGAAGAATGGAGGAATCGCCGATGAAGTATTCCGGAATTCGATCTGTCCTGGCGCTGCTGTCAGGGGCCATGCTGGCGACGGGATTTGCCGTTGCGCCAGCACAAGCCGAGGACGGGGTGATCCGCATCGGCATCTCGCTGCGCATGATTGTCGATAACGGCCTGAAATATGGACAGCTGGCCAAGGATGAGCTCGAGGCGGTCAACGCGTCGGGCGGCATCAACGGCCACAAGCTCGAGGTCACCCTGCTCGACGACGAGTGCAAGCCCGACAAGGGCATCGCCAACGTCAACCGCTTCATCCACCAGAACAAGGTCCACCTTGTGATGGGCTCGGTCTGCAGCTCGGTGAGCATGCCGATGGTCGACATCACGACCAAGGAGGAGGTGCCGCAGATCGTGTCATCCTCCACGAATGCCGACATCACCAAGAAGGGCAGCCCCTGGGTGTTCCGCACCTCGGTTTCCGAGCGCTTCTACGCCTCGGTGCATGCCAAGTATCTGTCGGAGAACGTCGGCAAGAAGGTCGCCTACCTGTACACGACGGACACCGCCGGCATCGGGTTCACGAAGGACTACATGGCCTTCATGCGCCGGACCTACAATGTGGAACCGCTCTACGAGGCGCAGATGCAGGAGTCGGACCTCGATTTCCGTGCGCATCTCTTGAAGATCAAGTCTCTCAATCCCGAGGTGCTTGCCATCGGCGGGCAGCTCGACGCCATCGCGCGCATCGTGCAGCAGTCCTACGAGGTCGGCATCCCCAAGAAGGTGCGGCGCGTGTCGGCATCGGCAGCCTCGAACGCGCCGGTTCCCGAGCTCGCCGGCGATGCAGTGGTGGGACTCACGTTCGCGGCGGCGTTCTCCTGCAAGGACGAGCGTCCGGTCGCGCAGGCCTTCGTGAAGATGGTGCAGGAGAAGTACAAGGTGCGCTGCCCCGATCACGATTTCAGCCAGACGTACGAGACGGCGCAGCTCATCAAGCTCGCCCTCAAGAACGCCAAGCTGGAGCTGACGGATGCCTCGCTCAAGGCCGACCGCGCCGCGATCCGCGACGCCCTGGCGAACATCAGGGACTACCACGGTCTGGCCGCCGGTCCGATCAACTTCTGCGCCGACGCCACGCCCCAGTGCCGCGACGGCAACCGTACCGGCATCCTGGTGGAGTACACCAAGGGCGGGAAGGACTACGACATGCGCGTGCTCGCCCGCGTCGGCTTCGACCCCGACTTCGGGCTCTAGCGGATTCCCTCTCCCCGTCACCCTTCGCGACGAGGAGAGGGATGGGGTGAGGGGCAGCGCGTGCCGCCCCTGTCAGCGCGGCGCCTTGAGGAAGGCGAACGCACGCCGAGCGTGATCGGAGGCTCTCCCTGGACAGGACTTCCCTTGGGGCTGCCCCTCACCCCAGCCCTCTCCCCGCGAGCGGGGAGAGGGAGCACGGCGGCGCATCCGTGTCCCGTCCCGGCGCGGTGCACCCGATCGTGCCCTGGATTGTCGCGTGGGTGTGTCTGCTGCCACTGCCGTTCCTGCTGGCGAACGCCTACACGCAGTACGTCGTGAACGTCATCTGCATCAACGTTATCCTGGCGGCGGGTCTCAACATCGTCAAAGGCTTTGCCGGCCAGGTGACGGTCGGCCATATGGCTCTGGCGGCGATCGGTGCCTATTCGTCGGCTGTGCTCTCGACCAAGCTCGGACTCCCCTTCTGGGGGGCCATGCCGGCGGCGATGCTGGTCGCCGGCCTCGCCGGCGCAATTATCGGCGTCCCCTCGTTCCGTCTCGAAGGTGCCTACCTGGCCCTTGCCACCCTCGGCCTCGCGGAGGCTGTGCGCATCATCATCTCCGGTACCGACTGGCTCGGCGCTTCCCTCGGCTACGCGAGCATCCCGCCGCCCTCCCTCGGCGGCATTGTGCTCGGCGACTATCGCTCCTACTACTACCTCGCCATGCCGCTTGCCCTCCTGGGCCTCTACTTCTCCTTCAGCATCCTGAGCTCTGACATCGGCCGCGCCTTCAAGGCGCTGCGCGAGGACCCGCTGGCGGCGGCGGCCAGCGGCGTCAACGTGCGCAAGTACAAGGTGGTCGCCTTCGTGCTGAGTGCGCTCTACGCCGGTTGCGCGGGCAGCCTGCAGGCGCACATGGCGCCGGGATTCATTCACCCCAACAGCTACACCATCACCGAGATGATCACGCTCCTGCTGATGGTCGTATTCGGCGGCATTGGCCACATCTGGGGCGGCGTGATCGGCGCGATCGCCGTGACCGTCATCGACGATCTGACGCGAGACTACCTCCAGTACCGCATGGTGATGTTCGGTGCAGTCATCGTCCTCACCGTCATGTACATGCCGCGCGGCATCGGCGGCCTGATCGACGATGTCCTGGTGCGCCGGCGCTTCAACGCCATCCGCAGGCGCAAGGCCGGCGCGGCCTCGGCCAGCACAGCCACAAACGACGCGTGATCCCATGCTGCTGGAGGCCAGGAACCTGACCAAGCGCTTCGGCGGCCTCACCGCCGTGTCGAAAGTCGATCTCGCGGTCAGGCAGGGCGAGGTGCGGGGCATCATCGGACCCAACGGGTCCGGCAAATCCACGGTCTTCAACCTCATCTCGGGTGTGTACCGGCCCGAGCCCGGCGCCAGCATCGTGCTCGACGGCAGGGATATCACCAGCCTGGAAGCGCACGAGATCGCGCGCCAGGGCGTGGCGCGCACCTTCCAGCTCCTGCGCATCTTCTCGGGCATGAGTGTGATCGAGAACGTGCTGATCGGCCACCACGGCCACATCCGCTACGGGGCGGCGTCTGCCGTGCTGGGCTCGCGCAAGGCCTGGGCCGAGGAGCGGCGGGTGCGCGAGGAGATGATGGAGCTGCTGGCCTTCATCGGCCTCGCGGACTATGCCGAGATGCCGGCGGGCGAGCTGTCCGGCGGCCAGCGGCGCCTCTTGGCGCTCGGCCGCGCCATGGCGGCCAAGCCGAAGCTGCTGCTGCTCGACGAGCCGGCCGCCGGCCTGTCGCCGGTCAACGTCGACATCCTGCTCGCCACGGTGCTCGCCCTCAGGAGCCGCTTCGGCCTCACCGTCATCATCATCGAGCACATCCTGAAGGTGGTGATGGAGACCTGCGAGACCGTGAGCGTGCTCGACCACGGCGAGAAGATCGCGGAGGGCCCGCCGGCGCTGATCAAGGACGACCACCGCGTGATCGAAGCCTACCTCGGAAAGGAGATGAAGGACGAGGAGGTGCGGGCGTTCCTGCAGTCGACGTAGGTTGGGTATTAGGCCCGAAGGGCCGTAACCCGACGGGTGGAGGGGCCAGACCCCTCGTGCATACGCTGGATTGGAACTTCCGAGGTTGGAGGCGAGGGGTCCGACCCCTTCAGAGCAGACGCATGCTGGACATCAAGGACCTGGTCGGCGGCTACGGCAGCGTGCGCATCCTCAACGGCGCGAGCCTGAAGGTGGATCGCGGCCAGATCGTCGCCCTGCTCGGCGGCAACGGCACGGGCAAGTCCACCCTCCTCAAGGCCGTCTCGGGCCTGATCAGGCCCTGGAGCGGGTCCATCACGTTCGACGGCCAACGCATCGACGGGCTCAGGCCGGACAAGATCGTCCGCCACGGCCTCGTGCAGGTCACGCAGGGCAAGGAGGCCTTCCCGGGAATGACCGTGGAGGAGAACCTGAGGCTCGGGGCCTATACCGTGCGCGACCGGGGCAAGGCCGCCGCGGCGCTGGAACGGGTCTACGGCTATTTCCCGGTCCTGAAGGAGAAGCGCCACCAGCTTTCGGGCACGCTGTCCGGCGGTCAGCTGCAGATGGTCTGCATCGGCCGCGGCCTGATGTCGAGCCCGAGGATGATCATGCTGGACGAGCCGAGTGCGGCGCTCGCCCCGCAGGTGGTGCTCGACATCTTCCGCACCATCCACCGCATCACGCGCGACGGCATGACGGTGCTGGTGGTCGAGCAGAACGTGCGCATGGCGCTGCTGCTGGCCCAGTACGGCTATGTCATCAAGGATGGCGTCATCGAGATCGAGGGCCCGGCCGAGAAGCTCATGCACGACGACAACGTCAGGCTTTCCTACCTCGGCGGCACGGTCGCCAACCGTGAGGCGCAGCTGTGAGACGGCAGTCGGGGCGAGTCCGAGGTCAGACGGGGTCAGACCCCTCGCG
>Ga0066388_100001821_pt1 | contig 12424 bp, 10 predicted proteins | sample PanSoiMetaGPlot6_FD_64539 | JGI IMG/M metagenome (GOLD analysis project Ga0066388, IMG submission 64539) | Tropical forest soil microbial communities from Panama analyzed to predict greenhouse gas emissions - Panama Soil - Plot 6 (Hybrid Assembly) | ecosystem: Environmental > Terrestrial >... | reverse complement strand
CGAAGTCGAGCACGTCACGTGACGGGCCGGCCGTGCCGCGCTGGGCGAGGACGGCGTCGATGATCGGGGTGTAGCAGACGATCGCGACGACGGCACCGGCCGCCCACAGCATCGCCTCGCGGGCTGCACGGCGCGGACCTTGGCCGCGGAGGAGGACCGTGGCCACCGCCGCCGCGGCCAGGGCTACCGCGAACACCACGTTGGTCGGCAACGTGTAGAGAAACGCGGCCAGCGTGACGACGACCAGACCGGGCCGCCACCACGGGTCGGGACCGTGGCGGAGGACGAGGTTGCCGAGCGCCGCGGCCAGGCACATCGACAGGGCATAGCCGCGGACTTGCACCGCGAAGTTCAAGAACACTTGGTTCAGCCCGAGCCACGCGACCGCGCACGCCGCGGCCTCTCCCGACACGGCGTCCCGGACGAGGCGCCATGTCAGCATCAACGTCCCCACCGACAGCAGGAGCGACGGCAGCCGCAGAACCGCGTTGGTATCGGACACGAGGGAGAACGGCAGGAGCACCAGCGAGTAGAAGACGTGGTTGTTGGGATACGAGTAGTCCGTCACGATCGTCTCGAACCCACGGGACACGAAGGTCTGCAGCGTGAACGCCTCGTCGTACCAGAGGTCGAGATCGAGATGGGCGACACCGTAGACGAGCGGCACCGTCAGCGCAGCGAGGAGGAGCAGATCCGGACATCGACGAATGGCCGGTGGCGTCATCGGCCGGGATGCGGTGAGACGACCCGCCCGGCCGAGGCCACGCGCGAGAACATCCGTGCGTAGACCAGCGCCGTCAAGTCCACCATGCGGTCGAGGTCGAACGCCTCGACGACGAAGGTGTGGGCGTCCGCGGCGAACCGGCGGCGAAGGCCGTCATCGGTGAGCAACCGCGTGAGATGCGCAGCGAGCACCGGCGCGTCGTGAACGCCGGCCAGAAAGCCCGTCCGATCGTGCATCACGGCGTCCGTCGTCCCACCGCCCGCCGTGGCCACGACCGGGACGCCGAGGTACTGCGCTTCGAGCACGGCGTTCGGACATCCCTCGAGGGTGGAGGTCAGGAGCAGCACATCGCTGGCCAGGAACACCCGCTCGACGTCCGTCCGTGGTCCGAGCAGCCGCACGTAGCCCTCCATCGCGTCGCGCCGGAGGATCTCCCGCATGCGGCCCTCGAGCGGTCCGGTCCCGGCGATGAGGACGTGCAGAGCCTTGACGTCGACCGTGACGCGCCGGACGACGTCGAGGAACAGCTCCGGCTGCTTCTCGGTATCGAGCCGGAATGCCCCGCCGACGACGCTGGCGTCCTCCGCCAGGCCGAGCGCCTGTCGCGCCGCGGCTCGCGCGGCCGCCGTCGGCTCGGGCAGGTCCTGGCGCCGGAGCCCGTTGAGGACGACGTGGATCTCGTCCTCGGGCATCCCGATCCACGCGGCATAGCTCGCCGCTCCGCTGTGGGAGTTGGCGAGGAGGCTCACGCGTCGAGACCGGAGAAGAAGTCTGTACCAGCGCTCCATGTACGGGGAGTTGAGGCGGGGAAAGTTGGTGGGATTGCTGTTGCGCGTGCTCAGCAAGATCCTGGGCACGCCAGCGATGAGGCCTGCGATGGCGCCGATCACGTTGCCGGCGTCGAGCCAGCAATGCAGCACGTCGGGCCGTGTCACCAGGAGATCGGCGACCAGACACGAGACGTGATCGCGGGTCTCCGGCGGCGCCGCGAGGATCAGATTCCAATCGACGCGGCGGCGCACGGCGTCGTCCCAGTCGGCGTGGCTGGCGCGCCGGACCGGCAACCCGTGCGCGGCGAGGAGCCGCCGATAGTGACCGAGCTCGCCCACCGGCTCATACATCGTGACCACGTCCACCGCGTATCCACGGGCGGCGAGGCCGATGGTGAGGTTGCACAGCTGGCGCTCCGCGCCGCCGGCGCCGAGCGCGCCGATGTATTGCACGACGCGCCACGCTCGACCTTCGGGAGCGCGCGCGCCGAGGGCGGCCGCATTGTCTCGCTCGATGTGCCGCGCCCAGACGTCGGTCTCGTCCGCGATAGCCACCGGCGTGGCGGCCGCGCCCTCGTCACCGCGACGGCCGACCGTCCATCGCGTGTAGACCTGCTCGCCGACCTCGTGATTCATGCTGAGCGGCGGCAGCACGATGTTGAGCGTCCGGCGGAAGATTCTCCGGTAGACGAGGCTCGCGAAGATCACGTCGCCCTCGCCCCGTCGCCAGCCGTCGCGATGGTGGAACCAGAACTCCTTGGCCCCGCGTCGACGCCAGTGCCACAGCGCGGCGAGCCCGACCCGGTCCTGGGGCGTCGGGAACACGACGCTGTGCACGCGCGAGGGCGCCACGGCCAGCGGCTCGGGCCCACTGGCGTCGGTGCCCAGCCTCCAGCACGGTCCCCATGACCGGATCAGTGGCTCCCTGCCCGTCGTGGTCGCGAGCGTTCGCAGCGCGGCGGACGCGATGGCCATCCGCGCGTCGACGACGATGGCCGACTCGCTGACGGCTGGGCCGGCAGCCCGCCACCAGCGGAGCACAGAGTCGTCGGAGACCGACGGCGCGCCGCGAAGCTCGAGCGCGTCGCCGCCGCGCGGGCGCGGCGGCTCGACGGCCGGCGGCGACGGCGCGGGGCCGCGAGCGTCGCCTGGAGCGTCCTCCGCGGCGATGTAGACACGCCCGTTCGTGCGCGGGTCGCTGCTGTCGGACGCCGAGAAGTAGACGACCGTTCCCCAGTGCGAGAACGTGCCCCGCCCCTCCCGGCGGATCGTCTCATGGCTCGAATGCGGTCGCGGCAGGGGCTTGCCGTCCTCGTACACCTGAACGCGCGACCATCCCTCCTGATCCGACACCCACCGGGATCCGAGACGGGAGATGTAGCAGTGCCCACCCTCGTGCGCGATGTCGGCGAGCCGTTCCCGCCCCCGGCGCGGAGCACGAAGGCGCCGCATGGCGGCGACGGCAATGGTCCTCAGCGACACGTTCGGGTCGAGGCGTCCGCTCAGAAGCAGAAAGAACAGCACGAAGGTCAGATAGATCGAGACGACGATGAAGGAGAGGTAGTCGCGCACCATGCTAGCGCCGCCGGCCCCGCACGGCCGTGTGCCATTCGAGGCGTCGCACGTCGACGAGGCCGAACTCCTTGAACCATCCCTCGACCTCGGACGGCGAGTGGACCCCGTGATAGCGCGGCGAGTAGCCGTCGAACGTATCCAGGATGTCGTTGTCGAGTCCGAGGCCCTGCGCGCTGAACGGAAACACCATGCGGATGAATCGCACGAGGGCGGTGGACGGGTGACGGTGGGCCCACGGCACGAACGTGCGGCAAAATCTATAGAACGCGGTCTGCGGGATGCGTGAGGTGAACGGGATCCACACCCGACGCATCAGGTAATCGCCCTCGTCCGGATAGACCCAGATCACCAGCTCGCCGCCCGGCCTGAGAAATCGCGGCAGGAAGCTCGCGTAGCGCTTCGTGTCCGGGGTGTGGTGGAGCACGCCGATCGACACGATGTAGTCGAAGGTGTCCGGGCGAAACGGCAGACGGCCGATGTCGGCCTGACAGATCAGCACCTGGGGCAGCCGCCCGAGGTTCTCGGCGGCGGCCTCCACGGCATACGACAGATCGATGCCGACGACGCGGGCCCCCCACGAGACGAGCACGTCGCTGAACCGCCCCGCTCCGATCCCCGCATCGAGCACGAGCTTGCCCCGGACGTCGTCCGGGGTGAGCCCCGTCTTCTGCCGAAAGATGTCCTCGGAGGAGCGATCGTTGCGGAACGAGTCGAGCTGTGTCCGCTTGTGAACGTTCCACTCGAAGCTGAACGACCGTGTGTAGAGATCGCTGGCCACGAAGCGGGGAATCTCACGGACGACGCGATACGTGCGCGTGCCGTCGTCCGTCTGGAGCCGATCGCCGACCCGGTGCACGCGCTGGCCCGTCTCGGGGCACACCAGCACGTGAAAGTCGGTCTTATCCTCGACGCGGATCGGGCCGGGCAGCACCTCACCTCACCGTGTGGTCGAGACCGCGCCGCACGCCGATGGCGCTCACCGGCTGAGGCAAAAGCCTCACGTCGACGAAGTCGGCCTCGTCGTACCAGCGACGCACCTCGTCCGCCGTGTGGTAGCTGCGGTACTGCGGCGCGTACCAGTCGAAGTTCAGGAAGGCGGCGATCTCCGGGTCGCGGTGGCGGCCCACCGCGACGGTCTGCGCGCCCAACGCCACGGCCCGGGCGAGCGGCGAGCCCGTCGCCTCGTGGCGAGCGGCGGCGCGGTCGCGCACGACGGTCAGACGTCCGAGTCCCCCCGCCACAGCACGCAGGAGTCGGGGCGGCAGCCTGCACGTGAGCGGACGCAAGAGATCATCCTGCAGGAATCGCACGGCCCTGGCATACCGGCCCGCGCCGGGCTCGGCCGGATAGAGCCACACCGCGAGCCGGCCCCCCGCCCTCACGAGGGACGCGGACCGACGGAACGCGGCCCGCGCGTCGGGTGTGTGATGCAGCACGCCCACGCTGTAGACCAGGTCGTAGGTGGCCGCCGCAAGTGGAGGCGCCAGGATGTTTCCCTGCACCAGGTGGACGTTCGTCCGACCGCGCAGCTGGCGGCCTGCGCGCGTGAGCGCATCGCTCAGGTCGAGACCCACGACCATCTTCGCGTGCTCGCTGGCGACGGCCACGTACTTGCCCATCCCGCAGCCGACGTCGAGCACCGTCGCGCCGTCCAGACCGGAGGCGTCGATGCGGCCCAGCTCGGCGTCCGTCGGATAGTGCGTGAAGACGTCGCCGACGGACAGCTTCCGGTAGAGCGCGGCATCGACGCCGGTCAGCCAGAAGAACGTGAGCGCGTCCTCCGCCGGTGACGTCGTGCGGTAGACATTCCACTCGTAGCCGAAGGCACGCGCCGTCAAGCGATGGAGCCTGTGGAAGCGGCGTCCAGCGCCCGCATCCCGCGGGCGCCGCTGGGATACCGCGAGCTCGCCGGCGTGGCGGCGATAGAAGGCCGGATACCGCCGGTGGGCGTCGGGCAGCAGGCGCGGGATGCCGTCGGTCACCGGGTACGCGCGCGCGCACGCGACGCAGAGCAGCGCGCCTTCCTCGACCTCGTCGCCGCCAGCCGCCGCAGGCGCGAACGGGCGCAGGCTGAGGCCACCGCCGCACGCGGGGCAGACCAGGAGCGCGAGGAGCTCGGGGTGCATGCGGTCAGCGGATGAAACACCCTGCGAGCAGCCGATCGTACTCCTTGATCATGTGCTCCACCGTGAACCGGCTCGTCAGCGTCGTGTAGGCGTTGCGAGACAGGCGGTGCGCGAGCGCCGCGTCGTCGAGCAACCGTGCCACGCCGCGCGCCAGCGCGGCGACATCGCCGGGCTCGACGAGCACGGCGTTGACCCCGTCGGTAAGCGCCTCGGGAATGCCGTGGACGTTCGTCGATACGATGGGGAGCTCGCACGCCATCGCCTCCAGCACGATGCGGGGAAACGACTCCTCGTGGGAGGGGCAGACGAACACGTCGCTCATCCGGTAGTACTCCAGCACGTGCGCCGTCTCGTCGACGAAGACCACCACGTCGTCGAGATGCTCCGTGCGCGTGAAGGCGCGTAAGCCGTCGAGGTACGGCCCCGGCCGCGCGCCCACCAGCTGCACACGGAGCCGTCGCCCACGCTCCCGCGTCAACATCACCGCCGCCCGCAGCAGGTCGATCTGCCCCTTGCGCTCGCACGTCGTTCCGACGACCGTGACGACGCGAACGTCGTTGTCGACGCCGTGGGCTCCACGGGCGCGCGACCGTGGCCAGGCGCGCTTGAACGCCTCGATGGCGGCCACGTCGACACCGTTGTGGACCGTGTGCACGCGGTGTCCATCGTCGAGATCGGCGAAGAGCCGTCGCGTGGCGTCGGCGACGAAGATGAGCCGGTCTGCCGCGCGCAGCGCGGCGACGGCCTCGCCGGCCAGCGGCGAAGGAAGGTCCCGGAAGTACGTCCGCCAGTCGACGCTCTCCCGCACACACCACACCGAGGGCACGGCCGCGGCGCGCGCCAGCGTCACCCCCCAGAACGAGCGGAGCGTATTCGCGAGCACGAGCCGCGCTTCCATCTCGACCACCCACCGCGCCAGCCGCTCCACCCGCGCCTGGTGCTCGGGATACGCGGCGGCCCGGCCGATCCCGAGCGTCGGATCGGCGATGTGGACGGCCATCCCCGCCTCCTCGTACGAGGCGCGAAGCGGGCCGTCCTGCATGGCGAGGATCAGCGGGTCGTAGCCGACGTCAGCGAGTCCGCGCGCGACTGCCAGCAGCGACAGCGGGGCGCCCTCGAACGGGCTGAGGTTGTGCGTGACCATCACGATGCGGGCGGCGCCGGCCCGGGGCGGACGCGACGTCGCCGCCTCGACGCGCCAGGGCCGCGCGGGTCGCGCGAAGGCCTCGAAGGATTGGCGGACCTCGCGCGGCCAGTCGCCGATCCGCCGCGGCCATCGGCGCTCCCGGAGCACCGCCGGCAACCGGCGGAGCAGGTGGGTGACGAACCCCAGATGCCGGATCACGCCGGCTGACCGACGTCGCCGGGCGTGTGCGACGCGCGCACGTAGGCGTCGATGACCGGCTGCGGATCGCCGCACATCCGCGGCGCGCCGTGATCGAGCCACAGCACGCGGTCGCAGAGGCGGCTCACCGCGGACATCGCGTGGGACACGAACACCATGGCCACGCCGTCATCTTTGAAACCCATGATCCGCTTCTCGCACTTCGCGGTGAAGTGCTCGTCGCCGACGGCCAGGACCTCGTCGATGAGGAGCACCGCCGGCTCGACCTCGGTGGCGATGGCGAAGGCGAGCCTGACGACCATCCCAGAGGAGTACGTCCGCAGCGGCGAGTGGATGAACTCGCCGAGCTCGGCGAACTCGATGATCGAAGACAGCTGGGCGTCGATCTCCTTGCGGGTGCGGCCGAGGATCGCGGCGTTGAGGTACGCGTTCTCGAGGCCCGTGAGCTCCGGGTCGAATCCCGTGCCGAGCCCGATGAGCGGCGCCACGCGTCCCGTGACGTCGACGGTGCCGCGGGTGGGCCGGATGACGCCGGCGATCACCTTCAGCAGCGTGCTCTTGCCGGCGCCGTTGGCCCCGATGACCCCCAGCGTCTCGCCCCGCTCGACGGAGAGTGAGACCCCGCGCAGCGCGAGCAGCTCGTCGTACGCGATCGTCCCGCCCCGCAGCCGGTAGATCACGTACTCCTGCAGCGTGCGCGGCTTCTCTCGCGCCATCCGGTAGCGCACCCAGACGTCCGACACGTTCAGCACGGCGTCCTACAGATGGTAAACGATGCGATCTTTGAATCGCTGATACAGGACCCACCCCACCGCGAAGGCGACGATCGCCCACACGAGCCCATACCAGAGATCCTCCCCGAGGGTGTCCGATCGGAGGTAGATGCAGGCCCGGAACGCCCGCAGGTACGGGATCATCGGGTTGAGATGGGTGAGCCACTGGAACTTCGCCGGGATGATCGACACCGGATAGAAGATCGGTGTGAGGTACATCCATGCCACCAGCAGCACGTCGTAGATGTAGGTCATGTCCTGGAAGAAGACGGTCACCGTCGACAGGGTCAGCGCCACACCGCACGCGAAGACGAACACCTCGAGGATGGCCACCGGCAGGAGCACGACCTCGCGGGTCAGCGGCACGCCGAAGGCGGCCAGGAGCCCGAACAGCGGGACGGACGACAGCACGAGGTTCACGAGCGCCGACAGCACGGCGGAGAGCGGAAACACCGCCTTGGGCAGCGCGACGGTGGTGATGAGCGGGCCGTTGCCGACGAAGGACTTCAGCGCCACCGACGTGCTCTGGGCGAAGAAGAGCCAGAGCACGAGGCCGGATAGCACGTACGGAGTGAACTCGCGCAGCGAGGCGTGGAAGAGCTCGGCGAACACGACCGACAGGACGAGCATCGTCAACGCCGGGTTCAGCATGACCCAGACGAACCCGAGGATGGAGCGCTTATAGCGGATCTTGATGTCGCGCAGGACGAGATTCCGCAGCAGCTCGCGGTGACGGACGATGTCGACGACCTCGGTCATGCTCCCGATCATGGCGCGGTGACGGCCTTGGCACCCTTCTGCGCGACCACGATTACCTCGCTGCCGTTCCTGGCGATCAGCTCCACATCGAAGGCGACGAGGCCATGGAGCGCCACGATCAGCTCGAGCACCTCGGTCTGCGTCCAGACGTGAAAGTGGATCGGGTGGTGTGTTGCCCTCGTGAGGTCGGCGAGCCGCACTTCGATCGCCTCGGGAGCCGTCGCCCGTTCGACGAGACGGATCCACTCCTCATGATGTTGACGGCGTGACCATGCCGGCCCCTCCCGGTGGTCGCGCAGGAGGTGAGCGAGCGGCGTCACCGGCCGGTCGGCATCGAAGGTGTACCGCTTGTCGGGCACGGCCATGTAAAGAATTCCGTCCGGCCGCAGGACCCGGAACATGCTGACGATGGCGCCGATCGGGTCCTCGCAGTGCTCGAGAAAGTGGTTGGCAACCACAAAGTCCTGGGTGCCGTCGGCGATGGATGCCAACCGCTCGCCGTCGTCAACGATGTCCACCCTGACGATCGGATGGGCCTCGAGCTCCGGCATCTCACGCCGGAGGTCCTCCGCGCCGAGTCGGTCGACGTAGCTCACTCGCGCCGACCGAGGGGCGGGCAGCGGCTGGTGCAGGGCGCCGATCTCGATGCCCCGGCCGTGGAGGTACCAGCGGGCGATCCGCTCGCGATCGAGCGCCGCCCGTGACCCGGCAACGGCACGACGCAGCGGGCCCGGCAGGCGCTGGAAGCAATGGCGGACCATCCGCTGGGCGGCCGGCGGTAGCGCAGCCAGGAGGCTCACGTCCCGACCTTGGCCGCGAAGTCCAGCACGAACGACGGCTCGTCCCGCAGCAACTCTCTCACGCGCGTGTCGACGCGTCCGCGTGACCGCCGTGCCCGGCGGCACGCCCGCAGCGACTCCGCGATCTCGCCCGCCCGAGTGTCGCCGGTGATGCGAAATCGGCGGCGATACATGGCTTCGAGGGTATCGAGGGTATAGCGCGGCGCGAGCTGTACCGGATCGAAGTCCGCAGTCTCGCCCGCGGAGAGCGCGAGGATTGCGCCGTCCGGTATACGCCGACGACGCTGGACGGCCGCGCGCGCCGCACGGTCGCGTGGCAGGTCTCGCCAGAAGTCGACGATGGCGCGGAGGCCGGCCTGCCAGTATGGGCGCAGCACCGCCGCGCGCACGAGCGCCGCCGCGCTCCGTCGGGCCACGATCCGTGTCGCGCGCGGCACCTCGAGATTCTTCACGACGGTCCGCAGGAGGTTGCGCTCGAGCAAGTATCGCTTGAACGAGTAGTCGAGATGCCGTACCGAGGCCGAGTGGACGTGCGCGACTACCGCCTTGGGCGCCGTCCGGAACCGCCAGCCCAGAAGATTCGCCCGGTAGCACCAGTCCACGTCCTCGTAGTACATGAAGTACCGCTCGTCGAGCGGGCCAACCGCCTCTGCCTCGAAGGCCGATCGACGCAGGAGGGCCGCCGCGAAGCAGGCGCCGAAGACCGGCTCGCTCGCGTCGTACTGTCCGATGTCGAGCTGACCGATGCCGACGTTGTAGGCGACCGCGTCATCGTCGATGCGCGTGCCGACGTTGTCGATCAAGTGCCGGTCGTGCATGAAGACGGTCTTCGGCACGACGCCGGCCAGCTCGTCGTCGCCGGCCATCGCCGTGACGAGCTCGGCGACGCAGTCGGCCTCGAGCTCCACGTCGACATTGAGGACGAGGACGAGGTCGCCCCGCGCGGCCGCGACCCCGCGATTCACCCCGCCCGCGAAGCCGAGATTCCGCTCGAGACGCAGCACGCTCAGGTGGGGCGGCGCGTCCAGCGCCTCCATCGATCGACCCGGAGAGGCGTTGTCGACGATCAACACCTCGAGCTCCGGGTAGACCTGCGCGCGGAGCGAGGCCAGACACCGCGCGAGCAAGGCGGGCTCGGCCTCGTAGTGGACGACCAGCGCGGTCACGAGGGGATCCCGCACGCGTCTCTACCCTCTGGCGATCGTGCGCAGGTGCTCGGCCAGCCGGGGCGCGATCACGTCGACACTGTAATGCTCACGCACGACGGCCCGGCCCGCCCGTCCCATCCGGTCTCGCTCACCCCCGTCGGCCAGCAAGCGCAGGAGCGCGTCGACCCATTGCTTCTCGTTCGTCGCGCCGATCCCCACGTCCCCGCGAGCCAGGACATCGGCATTCGTGCCCACGGGCGACACCACGGCCGGGATCTCGCAGGCCATGTACAAGAGCATCTTGAGGCTGCACTTGCCGCGCTCCCAGCCCGAGTCCGCCAGCGGCATGATACCCACGGTCATCGATTGCAGGACCTCGACCTCGATGTCGGCTCGCCACCGCCGGTACTTGACGCGATCCGCGGGCAGCGTGGGGAAGCGCGGCGGTCGATCCGCGACCACCAGGAGCGTCGCCCGCGGACATTCCCGCAGGACCCGCCCGAGGGCGGCCTCGACGCCGTACAGGTACGGAAAATTGCTGCTAGTGCCCATCCAGCCGATGACGGGCTTGTCGGCGTCGGGACGGGTCGGCGCCGGCCGATACCGGCCGGTGTCCACCGACGTCGGCACGATGTCCACGCGCGTGTTCCAGCAGCGAAACCGCTCGGCGAGATAGGCGTTGCCGCACACCACCGACTCGCAGCGACGCGCCAGCCGCTCCGCGGACCGGCCGCCGCGAGACAGGAAGATCGCGTCATCGACATCGAGGATCCGCGGCGGCTTCGTCATCGGCTCGAGCGTGACGAACGTCGAGAGCATCTCGCGCTGCAGCAGCGTGACGTCCGCACCATACGACGCCGCAACGCCGGGGAGCCGGGCCGCCAGGGTCGCGACCGCCCACGCCGGCCGCATCGCGTACGACCGTGGCGGGAACGCACCGAGCGGCGCCGGCCACTCGTGCACGTCGACGCCGTACGCGCGCAGCGCCGGAACGAGCTGCTGGATCCGAAACCGGGCGCTCGGCACCGTCCGCCCGCCCGTGAACGCGGCAACGTTGATCACCGTGCGTCACGACCTGCCGCACTCGGCTCGCACGGTGCCAGGCCGGCAATGGGCGCGCCCCGATAGCCACCGAGTCGCCCGCGCATGCCGTCCCACGCGCCGAGCGCGATCCCGCGCAGCTTCGCGATCCGGTCCTCCTCGAACGCCGCCATGGCGATCGTGCTCCGTAGATGCCAGAGCGCGGCGGCCGCCGCCCAGCGCGGCTCTCGCCGCCCGTACTCGCGCACCACCACGGCGAGATTGCGCGTCTTGAAGTACCACCGCGGGACGGCGTGATGCTCGGCCCTGAGCGCCCGGCCCAGCAGCCGATGGGCCCTCGTGGCGCCGATCCGGTGCCGCATGAGCGGCTCGCGGGCCAGGATCACGCTGAAACCGCGCGCCCGCGCGCGCAGACAGTACTCGTGATCCACGTGGTCGATGAAGAGCGCCTCGCGAAACGGCCCGATCGCGTCGTACACCGGGATCGACACCGCGCTGCCGGACGTGAGCACGGTCGCGGTCTCGATCCACCCCCTCCCGGCGACGTCGCCGGTCCGCGCGCGATAGCGCTCGCTGCCTGGCTCGTCGTCGACATAGTTGGCGCCGATCACGGCCAGCCGCTTCGTCGACCGCGCATCCGCGTGGACGGCGGCGAGCGTCGCCACGAGATGGTCCATGGGCGCGGTGTCCTGATCGAGGGTCAACGCCCAGGCGTAGCCGCGCGCACGCGCCCACGCGAGGCCCTGGTTCAGCGCGGCCGCGACGCCGCGGTTGTCGGCGTTGAGGATCGTGTCCACGCGCGGGCCGGCGGCCGCGACATCGCGCAGAGCTCGACGGGCCTCCTCCGCCGACCCGTTGTCGACGATCACGACGGCGTCGACTTGCCGAGCGATGACGGCCACGCGAGAGGGCAGCCCGTGATCCGGCCGGTACGTGACGATGACGGCGCCGATCCGCGCCTTGTCGAGCGTCTCGTCCCTCATCCGCGTGCCGGCGCGACCTCGTCGATCCTGGCGACGATGTACGCCCATCGCCGGCGCGGGATCGTCGCGCTGAGCGCGCGCTCGAGGCGCTCCATCGCCGCGCCGAACGCCCGCGACCGACCGAGCGAGGGCAGCCCGAACTGGTAATGCAGCAGCGCGCGGGACAACGGCAGCGGCTGACGCACGTCGACGGCGGCCCCCGCGAAGTGGCGGCCCACCAGCGTGGCGACCGAGTCGACGGAGTTCCGTAGCTGACCGCGCTCGTGAGGGCGGATCATCGCGAGCGCGCGCACCAGGGGATTACGTCCGTTCGGCTCGATCACCCACACCGTGCCGCCGGGCCGGGCGACGCGTCGCAGCTCGCGGAGGGCAGCGTCCGG
>Ga0066388_100001820_pt1 | contig 12429 bp, 9 predicted proteins | sample PanSoiMetaGPlot6_FD_64539 | JGI IMG/M metagenome (GOLD analysis project Ga0066388, IMG submission 64539) | Tropical forest soil microbial communities from Panama analyzed to predict greenhouse gas emissions - Panama Soil - Plot 6 (Hybrid Assembly) | ecosystem: Environmental > Terrestrial > Soil... | reverse complement strand
TCGCCCTCCTGACGGGGGTGGCGCGCCCGAGTCCGATCTACGACACCCCCGCGATCGGGCTGGATCCGGCGTCGCTCGCGGCTTCCTTCGCGGGTCTCATGCTCCTGCCCGCGCTCGTGTGGCTCGGGTGGCGCTACCGCTCGAAGGTCGTAGCGCTCGGCGCGGGATGGATGTTCGTCATGCTCCTCCCTGCGCTCTTCTTCCCGGTGCCGACCTTCATCGCGGACCGTTACCTGTACGCGGCCGCGCTCGGGTTCTCTTGGATCCTCGCGGCCGGCGCACGGGCGGTCGCCGCGCGGCTCGGCTCCCCCCGAGCGCGCACGGCGGTTTCCGTTCTCCTGATCGGCGCCGTCGCCGCGTTCTTCGCCTACCGCACGGCGCGCTACCACCGGGTGTGGGCCGACTCGGAGTCGCTCTGGTCCTACACGATCGAGCGGAGCGAGGACTTCCGCGCGTGGAACAACCTCGGGCTCGTCCGCATGGACCAGAAGCGGTGGGGGGAGGCGGAGCGGCTCTTCCGGCACGGCGCGCTCCAGAAGAACGTGACCTCCTGGGACGGGCTCACGGCCGTCTACTACCTCACGGGGCGCTACGACGAAGCGCTCCAGGCGAACGACCGCGCGTTCGCGATGCAGAAGCTCAAGGGGACCGATCCCGTGGAGCTGGCGGAGCTCCACTTCAAGCGCGGGGCGATCCACGCCGCGCGGCGCGAGAACGATCAGGCGATCGCCGAATGGGAGGAAACGCTGCGGCTGAACCCGGCGCACGCGCAGGCGCGCCAATACCTGGCGTCGGCGCGTACGACACGCTAGGGCGTGCGGCGGGTCATGACCTCCTCCACGGCCGCGCGGAAGCGGAGCGGAGGGGCGGCCGCGCGGGACGTCCCCGCGGGCGCGTCGTTCAGGATCTCGAGCCACCCCCGCCCGGTGTCCTCGATCCGCTCGATCTCGTCGGGAGTGGGATCTTCGGTCGCCTTCGGACCCTGGATCGTGGCCCCGACCTCGCGCGAGAAGATGAAGCCGCGCACCGGAGGGAGCGTCGGGAACGGGACTCCCCCGACGCCGCTCTTCCCGCCCACGGCGGACGGCTCGATCTGGCGCGGGTTCGGGCCGTGGAGCGGCAGCGTGAGGCGCGCGAGGTTCTCGTCGGGGCGCGTCGAGTCGCGGACCGCGATCTCCCATCCTTCGTCCCAGGGCACGAGCTCGAACCGGAGCCCGTCCCAGAGCGGGTGCGTGTAGGTCGCTCCGTCCTGGACTTCTCCCTCGAAGATCGCGGATCGCCCGCGCACGTAGACGTGATCCGGGCAGTTCTCGCAGGGATAGCCGATGAGGTGCAGCGTGTCGGGACCGTCGAAGTCGGCGATCATCCGGCGCTCGTACGCCTCGTGCCAGCCCTCGAAGTCGATGGCGCTGATCGTCCCTCCTCCGTTCTCGGTCTGCTCCGAGACGAGATAGGGGCCGTGGCAGAGGACGCTGTCCCGGGTGCCGCGCCGCTGGTGGAGCTCGTACTGGAGGTCGGGGCGCATGAGGAGCGTCCGCGTGGCGCCGCGCGTCCCGGGATTGGATTCGGCCGCCATCCCCTCGCTCCGCACCCAGAGCCAGGTGCCCACGTAGCGGTCGAAATCCGGAAACAGGCTCGAGGGGCTCTTCTTCCCGGGCTTCGCGGTCCGGGCGCCCGAGCCGAGCGCCGGCGACGCGAGCACCAGCGCCAGCACCGCCACGGCGAGGACGCGCCTCACGTCGCGACCAGGGCGCGATCGATCGCGTCGATCGTGGGAGCGCCGCAGAGCGCCATCGCGAGCGTGAGCTCGCTCCGGAGCTGCTCCAGAACCCGAAACACGCCCGTCTCACCCGCGGCCGCGAGACCCCATAGGAAGGGTCGCCCGATGAGCACCGCCCGCGCCCCGAGCGCGACCGCCTTCACGACGTCCGTGCCGCGCCGCACGCCTCCATCGAGATAGATCTCGCAGCGCCCCGCGGCCGCGTCCACGACGCGGGGGAGGGCGCGCAGGGTCGGCTCGGTGCCGTCGAGCTGCCGGCCGCCGTGGTTCGAGACGATGATCCCGTCGACGCCGCGCTCGGCGGCGCGCGCCGCGTCCTCCGCGGCGATGATGCCCTTCAAGAGGAGCGGCAGCTTCGTCTGCGAGCGGAGCCATTCCACCGCGTCCCACGTGAGCGAGGGGTCGAGCTGCTTGCTCGCATAGGCGGCGAAGGTCTCCCCCTTCGTCCCGAGCTCGAGCCCCGCGGCCTCGAAGTTGCGGAGGCGGACCCACCTCGGGAGCGTGAAGCGGTTCCGCACGTCCCGCTCGCGTCTCCCGAGCTGCGGGGTGTCGACCGTCAGGCAGAGCGCGCGATACCCGGAGGCCTCGGCGCGATGGACGAGGTCGCGCGCGAGCGAGCGGTCCCGGAACACGTAGAGCTGATACCAGAGCGGGCCGCCCGCCTCGCGCGCGATCTCTTCCAGGGAGTACGTCGCGAGCGTGCTCACGGCCATCAACGTGCCCGCGCGCCCGGCCGCGCGGACGCTCGCCAGCTCGCCGTCCGGGTGCGCCAGCTTGTGGTACGCGGTCGGAGCCAGGAGGACCGGCATCGAGACCGGCGAGCCGAGCGCGCTCGTCGCGGGATCGATCCGCTCGACCCCCACCAGCACCCGCGGGCGCAGGAACACCTCGCCGAACGCGCTCCGGTTGGCTTCCAGCGTCCGCTCGTCCTCGGCTCCCCCAGCGTAATAGTCGTAGCAGTCCCGCTTCATCCGCTTCCGGGCGATCGGCTCGAAGTCGAGCACGTTGGCGCACGCGTCGAACGGAAGCGCGCGCCGCGCGCGCTTGGGGGCTCCGTTCCGCTTCGACGGTTGCTTGGCGCGGAACCGCTTCATGCCGTCCCCTCCTCTTCGCTCGATGGATCCAGGACTGTTTCGATGACGCCACCGGCCGCGACGCGGTCGCCGTCGTAGAGCACGAGCGACTGCCCGGGCGTCAGCGCGCGCTGCGGCTCGGCGAAGCGCACGACGGCGCGCTCCGCCCCCATGGGCACGAGGACCGCCTTCGCGGGGGCGTGCCGGTAGCGGATCTTGCCGGCGAGCTCGACGGGTCCCGTGGGAGCCGCCCCGGAGGGATAGCTCACGCGCGCGATCTTGGCCGCGCGCCGGTACAGCCCCTCCTCCTCTCCAACCGTGACGGTGGCGGTGGCCGGGTCGATCGCGGTCACGTACACGCGCTTCCCGGCGGCGACGTTCAGCCCGCGTCGCTGTCCGATGGTGAAGGCATGGATCCCCTCGTGCTCCGCGAGCTCGAGCCCTTCCCTGTCGCGCAGAACGCCGGGGCGCGAGGCCGCGAGCCGATCGGGGAACCGCTTACGCAGGAATTCGAGGTACGTCCCCCCTTCCACGAAGCAGATGTCCTGACTCTCCCTCTTGTCCGCTACCAAGAGGCCGAGCGCGCGTGCCTTCGCGCGCACCTCGTCCTTGGTGAGGTGCCCCAGAGGAAAGAGCGAGCGCCGGAGCGCCGGCTGCGCGAGCCCCCAGAGCACGTACGACTGATCCTTCACCGCATCGGCGGCACGGAGCAGCGTCGCGCGACCCTCGTCGTCGAATCCGCGGCGCGCGTAGTGGCCGGTCGCCACGTAGTCGCACCCGAACGCCTCGGCGCGGCGCATCAGCTCGCCGAACTTGAGCCAGTTGTTGCATTGCACGCACGGATTCGGGGTCCGGCCGGCGAGGTACTCGTCGACGAAGTCCTCGATGACGCGCTCGCGGAAGGGCGCCTCGAGGTCGAGCACGTAATGGGGAAAGCCCATCCGCCGCGCGACGGCGCGCGCGTCGTCGATCGCCTCGAGCGTGCAGCAGCCGCGGCTCGGGCTCGGCCCTTCGGCATAGCACCAGAGCTTCATCGTGACGCCCACCACCGTGTGGCCCCGCTCCGCGAGCAGTGCGGCGGCGACCGCCGAGTCCACGCCCCCGCTCATGGCGACCAGGACGGTGGCAGGGCGCTCGGGGAGGAAGTTGGTCACGTCGGGATCAGGAGAGGGCCGCGGGGGACTGCGCGCGGAGCTTCGCCACGACCGCGGGAAGCACCTCGAGGACGCGGTCGATCTCGGCCTCGGTGGTGCCGCGCCCCAGGCTGAACCGCACCGCCGACTGCGCGACGTCGCGCGGCACTCCCATCGCGAGGAGCACGTGCGACGGATGCGAGGAGCCCGCCTTGCACGCGGCGCCGCTCGAGACGGCGATCCCCTTCATGTCGAGGGAGAGGATCAGGTGCTCCCCTTCGGCGCCGAGGAACGAGAGATGCGACGTGTTCGGCACCCGCGGCGCGTCCGCGGCGTGGCGCACGACGTGGGGCACCTGATTCAGGATTTCGGACTCGAGGCGGTCCCTCAGGCGGGCGATCCGCGGAGACACGTCGGCCAGCTCGGCGGAGGCCAGCTCGCACGCCTTGGCCAGCCCCACGATCCCGGGGACGTTCTCGGTGCCCGGACGACGTCCCTTCTCGTGCTCCCCTCCGAACTGGAGCGGGCGCGGCTTGAACCCACGCTTCACGTAGAGCGCGCCCACGCCCTTCGGCCCGTAGAACTTGTGCGCGGCGATCGCGGCCGTGGTGGCCTGCCACGCGGGGAGGTCGATCGGAATCTTTCCGGCGGCCTGCACCGCGTCCACGTGGAAGAGGATGCCCCGCTCGGCGCAGAGCGCGCCGATGGCGGCGACCGGCTGGATCGCCCCGCACTCGTTGTTCGCGGCCATGACCGAGACGAGAATCGTGTCCGGGCGGATCGCGGCGGCGATCGTGGCCGGCGCGACCACGCCGCTCGGCTCGGGGTTCACCCGCGTGACCGCGAACCCGCGGCGCTCGAGCTCGTCCGCGGCGTGCAGGACCGCGTCGTGCTCGATCGCGCTGATCACGACATGGCGGCCGCGGTCGCGAAGCGCTTCCGTGCCGCCGAGCATGGCGAGGTTATCGGCCTCGGTGCCTCCGCTCGTGAAGACGATCTCGGCGGGAGCGACGTGCAGGAAATCCGCGACGCGGCTCCGCGCCTCCTCGAGCGCGCCCTTCGCTTCCTGGCCGAACGCATGCGCGCTCGACCCGTTCCCGTAGTGCTCGAGGAAATACGGAACCATGGCCTCGAGGACTTCGGGACGGACGGGGGTGCTTGCGTTGTGGTCGAGATAGATGCGGGACATGGGCCAGATCCCCTTCGGGGTCGCTCAAGGCTACCAAAGCGAAGGGGCCGGGCGCAACCGCACCCGGCCCCGGAACATCCGCTCGAACGGTTACTTGCCCTGGGTCTCGGGCGTCGTCGTCTGGTCCGTCCCGGTCGGAGCGGGAGTCGTGGACTCGGAGGGAGGAGCCGTGGACTCGGCCGGCTTCGATTCCGCCGCCTTGATGTCCACGCCCGCGCCCGCACCCATACCGGCCTTGGTCTCGGTGTGCTTGGCGGCCGCCGGCTTCGACGCTTCCGCCTTCTTCGCGGGGGAGCCCGCGAGAGCCGACGCGCGCGGCACGATCTTCACCGACTTGAGCACCGTCCAGTCGGACGGCTTGCTGGTCTCGCCGGGCATCGACGGATTCGCCACCGTCGGCGAGTTCGCGATCTTCTCGAGCACGTCCATGCCCGAGATCAGATGGCCGAACGCGGTGTAGTGGCCGTCCAGGCTCGAAGCGGTCCCGTGCATGACGAAGAACTGCGAGCCCGCGGAGTTCGGCGTGCCGGTGTTCGCCATCGAGAGCACGCCCTTCACATGCTTGTGGGCGTTGAACTCGTCATTGATGGTGTAGCCTGGTCCCCCCGTGCCGAGGTCCGGAGCGTTCGGGTTCTTCGACTTGGGATCGCCGCCCTGGATCATGAAGCCCTTGATGATTCGGTGGAATCCGGTTCCGTCGTAGAAACCCTGCCGCGCGAGCTTCTTGAAGTTCGCCACCGTCTGCGGCGCTTCCTTGTCCCAGAACTCGACCACCATGCGTCCCTTGGAGGTCTCGAGCACCGCGACCTCGTTCGCGCTCGCCTTGGCCGCGGGCTTGGCCTCCTTCGGCACTTCCGCGCCCCATGCGGACCCGGACACGAGAGCGCCGAGCGCGAGGCCGGTGAGAACCATTCGTACATTCATTGCTGACATCGAACCTCCTTCGTGGTGGTTGTTGCCGGGTGCTACTTGGAACGGAGCAGCCGGACGATGCGCCGCTGCCGCTCGAGCTCCCTTTTCGCGGCGTCCGCGTAGGCGGGATCCGTCCCGCCCACGGCTTCGAACGCCAGGATCGCGTCTTCGTGCCGTCCGAGCTTGTCCAACGCCTGGGCCCAGCAGAAGTGCAGGCAGGCGCTCGTGCTGTCCGCCTGCAGCCCTTCCTTCGCGACCCGGATCGCGCTCTCGTACCGGTTGGCGTCGTAGTACGCGTACGCCATGTTGCAATAGACCCCCTTGTAGTTCTGCCGGTCGAGCCGGATGACTTCGCGGAACTGCTCGACCGCGCGATCCACTTTGTTGGTCTTCGCGTACGCCTGGGCGAGATAGTAGCGGTCGACCGTCCCGAGGGAATCGCGGATCGCCTCGTAGTGTCCGATGGCGTTCGGGAAGCGCTCCAGCTTGAAATTTACCCAGGCGAGCTGCTTTTTCGCCGACAAATCGAGCGGCTCGATCTGGAGCACCTTCTGGTACGCCGAAGCGGCCTCCGCGTAAAGGCCCGCCCGGACCGCACATGCAGCAAGCCCGCGGGTGATCTCCAGATCCCCCGGATTGAGCTCCGCCGCCTTGTAGAAGGAGGCCATTGCCTCCGGGCTCTTCCCCTGCCGGCAGTAGACCTCTCCCAGCTCCGCGTGCGCGTGCGCGAGCTGCTTGGAATCCTCCCGGGTCATCCGGAGCGCGCGGGTCAGGACCTCTTCCGCCTCGTTCAGATCTCCCGCCTCGGTCAGCATGCGCCCTAGGAGCAGGCGCCCCTCCACGTCTTCCGGCGCGAGCGCCACGGCCTGCCGATACGACACGGCGGCGCGCTCGAAATCTCCGGTCGCCGCGTAGGCGTCTCCCAGCGCGCGGAAGGTCGAGACCATCTGCCCCGACGCCCGCGTGGCGCGCTCGAGCAGAGGCAGCGCTTCGGTGTAGTGGCCGCGCTGCACTTCGACCCTCCCTAGCCCCGAAGCCGCCTCGATCGAGGAGCTTTGCGCTTCGAGCGCGAGCCGGAACGCGTGCTCGGCGTCATCCAGCCTGCCCTCCGCGAGGAGCTGGTTCCCGAGCTCCACCTGGCGGCGCGCTTCCTGTTCGGGCGAGACCGCGTGAACGGAATTCGCGCCGACCGGCGGCGCGGCGCGTGGACCTGCGTGGGACGCACAACCCGTGGACAGGAGGAGCCATCCGGCGACGGCCGCGAGAACGCGGGTGCCTCGTGAACGCTTCAGCATGAGTCCGTGCCTCCTCGGAACTGGGCCAGGCCAGGTACGTGGGAGCGATGAAGACCGATGCCTAATTCGTACCGCTGGGCTGCGGAGCGGGAGCCGGAGTCCCTTGCGATTTGAGGAAGTCTTCCAGGACCTGGATGCTGCTCTTCGCGCTCTCCGCCACGTTCGTCGTGGAGTCGATGGCGACGACCCGCTTCCAGTAATGGAGTGCCTCCTTGTAGATCTGGGCGTCCGCGAACGCGACGCCGAGATTGTAGTTCGCTTCCTGGTTCTGCGGATCGTATCGAAGCGCCTTCCGGTAGAGGGCGGTTGCGTCCGGTATCTTGCCTAGCGAGTACTCTGCGTTGCCGAGATTCGTGAGAGCGCGGACGTTCGTCGAATCGATCTCGAGCGCGTGCTGGTACGACTTCGTCGCGTTGTCCGTATTCCCGAGCTCCGCCTGGATCAGGGCGTAGCTGACGAAGGCGTCCGCCAGCGGCGGCTTGAGCTCGGTCGCCTTCTTGAACTCTCCGAGGGCGTCGTCCCGCCGCCCCTTCGTCAGGTAGTAGTTCCCCAGGTTGAAATGCACCGACGGATCCGACGGGTTCAGCTTGAGCGCCTTCTCGAACTCCCGCAGCGCCTCCTCGGTGCGCTTCATATCCATGTACGCCGCCCCGAGGCTCACGTGCGCCAAAGCGTTGCTCGGCTGGAGCGACACCATCTTCTTGAACGCTTCCGCGGCATCCTGCGGCCGCCCGGCCCGGCGGTACGCCCCGCCGAGGGCCAGGTAAGCGTTCGGATCCTTGGGCGCCTTCTTCACGCCGGCCTGGGCCTCTTCGATGCTCGGCTTCGGGACGGCGCTCGTGGCGGCGGCCGAAGCGGACGCGCGTCTGGGCGCAGACTTGGCCGACGGCTCGGACGCTCGGGCGAATCCCCCTGCCACCAAAACCAGGAGCGCGGCGATGACGAACGCCGTGGCGGCACGGGAACGATGCTCGTTGTAGGTCATGGATCGCGGTTGTCTGTTTCGAGGCATGGAACGAAGGTGGACGCTATCGTCTCCATACCCCGAAGTCAACCCGGTTCTCCCGACCTTGACCCAGGAAAGGCGATACGGAAGCCATTTCATGAGATGCGCTGGCTTGATCGAGCCTTCCGAGCCCTGAGAGGGGCCCGGCCCCGCACTATCGTCGGCAACTCCCGCGAAATCTGAAGGCCCGTCAAGGGACGGGAGCCGAAGCCCGGTATTGGAGTGCCTCGGAGACGTGAGGGGGGCCGACTTCGGCGGACCCTTCGAGATCGGCGATGGTGCGCGCGACGCGTCGGACGCGGAGGAGCCCGCGGGCGCTCAGGGAGAACGCCTCGGCGGCGCGGCGCAGGATCGCGTCCGCTTCCCCGTGGAGTGCGGGGTTGCCCCGCGCTCGGGGCCGCGCCGCGGCGCGGGCCCGGGCATCGAGGACGCGCGCGCGCACGGACGCCGAGGGCTCGCCCTGGCCCTGCTCGAAGAGGTCCCCCAACGGAAGCGCGCGCACCTCGAGCACGAGGTCGATCCGGTCCAGGATGGGGCCGGAGATCTTCGACCAGTACCGAGTGACCGCCTCGGGCGCGCAACGGCAACTTCGGCGGTCGTGCCCGCGGAACCCGCACATGCAGGGGTTCATGGCCGCGACCATCACGAAAGAGGCGGGGAAGATCGTGGCGCTCCCCGCGCGGGTGATCGAGACGAACCCTTCCTCGAGCGGCTGGCGGAGCGCTTCGATCGCGTTCCGGTGGAACTCGGGAAGCTCGTCGAGGAAGAGCACCCCGCGATGCGCCAGGGTGACCTCCCCCGGCATCGGACCCCGTCCTCCGCCGACCAGTCCCGCTTCGGAGATCGTGTGATGGGGGGAACGAAAGGGAGGATGCTCGATCAGCCCTCCGCCGCCCCGGAGCCTCCCTGCGACCGAGTGGATCGTGCTGACCTCGACCGCCTCGTCGCGGCTCAAGGGCGGCAGGATGCCGGGGAGGCGACGCGCGAGCATCGTCTTCCCCGCCCCGGGAGGCCCCACGAAGAGCACGTTGTGGCGACCGGCCGCGGCGATCTCCAGCACGCGGCGCGCGAGGCTCTGTCCCCGCACCTCGCTCAGATCGGGGGGCGGGCTTCCCTCGCACGCGGGAGCTGGGCTCGGGGCGCGGCGAGCCCGGACCACAGACTCGTCTCCACGGAGCTCCGCCAGCGAATCGAGCGCGTGGACCGCCATGCCGTCGAGCGCCCGGGCCTCGGCGAGGTTCTCGCGCGCGACCCATAGCGGCCCCCATCCTTCGCGCCGCGCCGCGGCGGCCACCGCGAGGACACCGCGAACGCCGCGGAGCGAGCCGTCGAGCGCGAGCTCGCCGACGAAGACCCCCTCCTCGAGCGCGGTATGACGGGGAATCTGCCCGGAGGCGAGCAGGAGCGCGACCGCGATGGGGAGATCGAACCGGGCGCCTTCCTTTCGCACGTGGGCGGGAGCGAGGTTCACGGTGATCTTCCGCGCGGGAAACTCGAATCCGGTATTCCGCAGCGCCGCCAGCACCCGCTCGCGGCTCTCACGGATGGCGGCGTCGGGAAGCCCGACGATCGCGAACGTGGGGAGGCCGGCACCGAGGTCCGCCTCGACCTCGACGAGGAGCCCCTGGATGCCGACCGTGGCGCAGCTCAGGACGCGAGCCAGCATGACCGCTTTCCGGGGGAGAGCGGGGGTTACAGGAGAGCGCTCTGGAGCGCTTCGTGCGAGGACACCTGGAGGTCGGGGTCGCGGGGTGTTCCGGGGGCCGGTTGTGAGCGAAAACGGAGCGAGTGTAGACTCCCCGCTCGGATCGCGTCAAGCCAAGGGGACCGGAGCGGCCGGCGTGGGGACGATCGGAATCATCGGAGGAGGCGCGCTCGGCACCCTGTTCGCCTCGCGGCTGGGCGCCGGCGGGGCCGTCGTACGGCTTCTCGTCCGCTCCGAGGCGCGCCGAAACCTCCTCGCGCGCGACCTCCCCTCGGTCGAGACCTGCGAGGACCCTCGCGCCCTGCGCGAGGCCGCCTTCGTGCTCGTCTGCGTGAAGGCGTACCACACGGCCGAGGTCGCGGAAGCGCTGGCTCGTTCAGGGCTCCGCGGCTGCGCCGTCGTCTCGCTCCAGAACGGATGGGGAAATCTCGAGACGCTCGCGGGCGCGCTCCCCGATCTGCCGCTCCTCGCCGGCGCCACCTCGCTCGGCGCCTACCTCGACGACCGGGGAGCCCTGCACGCCACCGACCGCGGAGAGACGCTGATCGCGCCCTGGCGCCGGGATGACGCTCCGGCCGCCGAGCGCCTCGCGGAGTGCCTGCGCGGAGCCGGCCTCAAGGCGGAGACCCGGCCCGAAGCGCGGCCGGTGCTCTGGCGGAAGCTCGTCTTGAACTCGGCGGTCAATCCGGTCACGGCGCTCGTTCGGCGCGAGAACGGAGCGCTGCTCCGCGATCCGCCGGTCCTCGCCATCGCGGTCCGAGCCGCGGAGGAAGCCGCCCGCGTCGGCTGGAACCTCGAGCTCCTCGATCCCGACTTCGATCCGGACGCCTCGCTCCGGCGCATCCTCGAGGAGACCGCCGAGAACCGCTCTTCCATGCTCGAAGATCTCCTCCACGGCCGGCGCACGGAGGTCGAGTCGATCACGGGCGCGGTCGTACGTCTCGCGCGGGAGACGGCGGAGCCCGCTCCGGTCCAAGAGGCGCTCCTCACCCTCGTCCGCGCCGCCGAGCGGCCCTAGAAAAAAGCGGGGCGGCCCTGCGGCCGCCCCGCCCTTGTTGCTCCCACCGGTGATCGGGGTTACTTCGTGACCACCAGCTGGTCCTTGACCGTTCCTTCCGCGGTCTTCAGGACGTAGAAGTACACGCCCGAGGAGACCTTCGAGCCGGTAACGCTCGTCCCGCCCCACCGCACTTCGTGGTACCCGGTCCCCATGTATTGATTGGCGAGCGTGTTCACGAGGCGGCCGGACACGTCGAACACCTGCAGCGAGACGTTGCCGGGCTTCGACGTCTGGAAGCTGATCGTCGTCGCCGGATTGAACGGATTCGGGCTGGCGTTGGCGTTGAAGCGGGCCAAGGCACCGCCTCCCGCTTTCACCACGTCGACCGACACGGACGCCGTGAACGGTGCGCCGCTGGTCAGGTCGCCCGAGATGGTGACGTTGACGCTCTGCCGACCGTTCGGCAGGCTGGCGAACAGCGTGCGGAGATCGCCCTTGCTGAAGCAGGCCTTGAGCTCCGAGATGCCGTCGCCGTTCCGGTCGCCGTCCAGCGTGGTCTTGCCGGAAATCGCGTCGATCGTGACACCGGCGTAGCTCGCCTGGATGCTCGAGAGACTCACGTCGGTCACGTTGAACGAACCGGAGACCGGCTGAATCTGGACGCACCAGAGCGGCTTGCCGGAGGCGAGCCGGATCGTCTTGTCGCCGCCCGCGACGAACGCGTCCGCCAGAAGCTCGTTGGACACGGTCGCCGTCGTGGTGGCCGTAGCGCTGAGGGTTCCGTCCGAGACCGTGAGCGTCACCGTGTAGGTGGCCGGCGACGTGTAGGTGTGGGTCGGGTTCGGTCCGGTCGCGTCTCCTCCGGGCGTAATGCCGTCCGTGGCGTCGAAGTCCCACTCGTACGTGAGCGCGTCGCCGTCCGGATCGGAGGAGCCGGTCCCATTGAAGGTGATCGGGACGTTGATCACACCCGTGTACGGACCATCCGGATCCGCCGTCGGCCCCTGGTTCACGTTCTCGACCGTGATGACCGTGAGGGCGGTCCCCGTCGCGCCATGCACGTCCGTGCCCGTGAACGTCACGGGATACGAACCGGCCTGGCTGAACGTGGGCACCCACGTGAAGGTCCCGGTGTTGTTTCCGTTATCCAGGAAGTTGGCACCGGTCGGCAGGTTGCCGGCGGTCAGGGTGACATGATCCCCGTCTTGATCGGTGGCGTTCACCGTGAAGGTCAGGAGCTGATTCTCCTGGACCGTCTGCGTCGCAGGCGCGGTGACGACCGGCGGATTGTTCGGCTGCCCGGCCGGCGTGACCGTGATCGTGAAGCTCTGCGGCG
>Ga0066388_100001819_pt1 | contig 12433 bp, 11 predicted proteins | sample PanSoiMetaGPlot6_FD_64539 | JGI IMG/M metagenome (GOLD analysis project Ga0066388, IMG submission 64539) | Tropical forest soil microbial communities from Panama analyzed to predict greenhouse gas emissions - Panama Soil - Plot 6 (Hybrid Assembly) | ecosystem: Environmental > Terrestrial >... | reverse complement strand
ACGTTTTTGCAACATAAGAGCGAAGTTATTGGCGCATATGGTCGGATAGCCGACGGGCGCCCATGCAGTTACGGAAAACAAGTAGACGACTAACAGGACATTGTAATCGCTCCCCGCCCGCGAACAACCAACAATTGCGTAATTTTTAGAAGTGGCAAACGGGGGATGTCATGGGGGACACGTCGCGGCGTACGCGGCTTTATGCCGGCGTTTCGCTTTCAGCTCTTATTCTTGTCCTTAGCGCGGGCGGCTCCGCAAAAGCCGAATCGAATGACCCGGAGGTCAAGGCTCTTAAGGCTCAGGTCGAGCAGCTCACGCGCACCGTAAATAGATTAATGGAGGCGCAGACGCAAAACGCCGCCGACGCCAAGGCCGCGAAAAAGCAGGCAAGCCAGGCGGAGGCGCAGGCCGCGCAAGCCAAAGCGACGGCGGCTGATGCCCATGCAAAGTCGAGTCAAATGCCGACGAAGGGCGGAGTCTGGGATATCGACGATTGCAGCGGCCACAGATTCCTCGAACACAAGATCGGCAAAGATCTCACGTTTTATACCCACTGCGGAGAGATCACGCTTTACGGGCAACTCGACGTTTCGTTCGACGGCGCGACGAAGAATGCGAAGTCGGGTCCATTTTTGCCGGACGGCACGGGACCGATCGGAAATTTCGGTTGGATGCCCGACATCTCGACCAATATCTCTTACCTGGGCGCGCGTGGCTTCCAGCGTCTTCCCCTGTACGACTTCAACTTCGTCTATCAGTTCGAAGCTGGCATCGACATTTCAGTGACGCCCGGCCTTCGACAAAGCAACAGCAATCTGAGCAATTCGGTTAACGGCGCCCTGTTCAGCCGGAACAGCTATATCGGCTTGGCATCACCCGAGTGGGGTGCCATCAAGATCGGCAAGACCGACGCGCCCTACAAGAACTCGACCGCTGCGTTCAACCCGTTCGTCGGCACATGGGGCGATTACGGGGTCGTCATGGGTAACACCGGCGGCGACAACCGCGTCGAGTTCGGCACACGACTCAGCCATTCGATCTGGTACGAATCGCCGAAAATCTACGGCTTCCAGTTCAATCTGCTGTACTCACCGGGCCAGAACCGCGACAATTCCAGCAGCAATCTCCCTTCGGGTGAATCCGACTGCGCCGGCGGAAACGATCCGACCAGCGGCGGAAATACGCTCGTCTCCTGCAGCGACGGCGCGTTCAACAATGCGGTGAGCGCCAATCTCAGCTATACAAACGGCCCGCTCTATATGACCGTCGCCGGTGAATGGCACCAGGCTGTCAACCGGCAGAGCGACCTCGCGGCCGCATACGCCATTCCATTTAGTAATGTGGTAGGCGGCGTTGTGACAGGCGGCGTTCCCGCTACGCAAAACTGCTCGGCGTTTCTGGGCACTGGCTCGGGGCAAACTGCTATCGACCCCGGGCTTGCGCAGCAACAATGCCTTGAGGATGTTGCGAACGAGTGGGCCGCCAAGGCCGGTATCATGTATCAATTCGCGACCAAGACCACGGTGGGCGCCATCGTCGAATATTTGCATCGCGATGTCCCGGGAGATCTGGCGTTCCAGAACGAGCGTCAAAGGTGGGGCACCTGGCTTGTCGTGAGCCAGGAATTGAGCCCACTGGACAGCGTGTATTTCGGCTGGGCGCATGCATTTCGCTCGCCCGGCAATCCGGGCCAGCACAACGACTCCACGCTTGTGACCGCCAACGGCGCCGCTTTTGGTCCTAACCAAAACCAAGCCAACATGGTCACCGCTGAGTGGAAGCACAAGCTCTCGGATAACTTGATCTGGTACAACATCGTGGCGGCAACCTTCAACGGACCTGATGCCCATTACGATCTTGGCGCCGGCGGACGCTCGGTTACCACCGACTGCCACGATGCTACGGGTGCGTCGGGTGGCCTTACTTCCGCCCCGCATTGCTGGACGGGCACAACGCTGGTGGGCGTTTCCACCGGTCTGCAATGGAGGTTCTAAAATCGAATCAACCGATATGAACCCTGCGCGAAATGACGCAGTTACGTAGGAGGAAAACACATTTGTGACTTTGCCTTAGAACTTTTGAGAGTCCCGGGAGGAGTCCTATGTCAACAGCAGCGGGACCCCCCTTGATAGCGCGGGCGTCGGACGCAACGCGCTGGGGTCAACTGGTATTCGGCATTATCTGCATGGTGATGACGGCGAACCTGCAATATGGCTGGACGCTTTTCGTCACTCCCATCGACAACAAATATCATTGGGGTCGCGCGTCGATCCAGGTCGCCTTCAGCATCTTTGTGCTGGCCGAAACTTGGCTGGTCCCCTTCGAAGGATACCTGATTGATAAGTTCGGGCCAAAATTGATGGTTGGCATCGCTGGTGCGCTGATCGCAATCGCCTGGGCAATGAACGCCTATGCTGATTCACTGACAGTGCTCTATGCGGGCGCGATCATAGGTGGCGTAGGGGCAGGCATCATCTACGGCGCCAGTGTCGGAAATGCGCTGAAGTGGTTCCCCGACCGACGCGGACTCGCCGCGGGCCTTACCGCCGCCGGTTTTGGCGCTGGTTCCGCGCTCACCATTGTGCCCATCGCCAATTTGATCAAGTCAGATGGCTATGAAGTGGCGTTTCTTTGGTTCGGGCTTGGACAGGGCCTGGTCGTGATGCTCGTCGCACTGCTGTTACGGGCGCCAGAGGCGGGCGAAGTCCCGCTGCCTGCCGCTCCTGCGGTTCAACAGACCCGGCGTGATTATGGCCCACGGGAGGTGCTCACAACGCCTGTATTCTGGGTGATGTACACAATGTTCGTCCTGGTGGGCGCCGGCGGCCTTATGGCAACCGCGCAGCTCGCGCCAATCGCCAAGGATTTTCGAGTCGACAATATTCCCGTGTCGATCCTCGGGTTAACGCTGCCGGCCCTCACATTTGCGTTGTCGATCGACCGTGTGCTCAACGGCATTTGCCGCCCATTCTTCGGCTGGGTGTCAGACCGCATCGGCCGCGAGAACACGATGTTCATCGCCTTCCTGCTCGAAGGCATCGGCATCTACGCTCTGCTTCTGATGGCAGGAAACCCGGTCTGGTTCGTTGTGCTGTCGGGTGTGGTGTTCTTCGCCTGGGGGGAGATCTATTCGTTGTTTCCGGCGACCTGCACCGACATCTATGGAAGACAATTCGCAACGACGAACTACGGTATGCTTTACACCGCGAAGGGCACTGCATCGCTTCTGGTGCCGCTTGCCAACGTGCTCACTACGGCGACCGGAAGTTGGCGCGCGGTGTTTATTACAGCAGCGATCATGAACTTCGTCGCCGCGGTCATGGCACCACTAGTACTCAAGCCGATGCGCATTAAAACAATGGCGACAGGCTGAGCGCATTCGAACCGCTAGGCCCTCGCACTCCACCCCACCGTTGACAAATCGGGAGTGCAACGGGCGCGGCTTTTGATATCGAGGCCCTACGGAATCCCTCAAAACTTTGCAGAGATACTTGACGGCGTGCTTCGGTACTGTCGTTTGGTGTGGACGACAGACGCAAGGATCGGTGCAATATTTGAGTAGTGCTTAGCAACCAAATCCGGGGCTGCGCCAACGTCCTGCTATGTTGCGTGATTGTCGTGCTGCCAAACGAAATGTTCGCCCTTGCGTGGCCGACGGGGAAAACCGCGTCGCGTTTAGCATGCGGATACTCAAGTGCTCTCCAGCGCTGCGGCGGGGTTCTTTAGGAGCCAATGCGGCGGTCAGCGTTGCAGCAAGTGGTCGTGCGCTAGCAGTAGCGAAAAGGACACGCCGGTGAGTTGGTGTCCCAAAACCCGAGCGAACGACGCCACTTGTAGTTGGGGTCCCAATGACTACCACCTGGGGCGAAGCCCCAATTTCCAAAGTAGCCTTGCGGTGGTGTTTGGCGAAAACCGTAAAAAATGCTTTCGTTGCGAGTTTCAAAATGTTTCTTGCCTAGGTGACCAGTAGCGTAACCTACCCCTTTAGGGGTCGTTCCGATTGTGTCGGCTAGAACCGGCGCGGTTACTGTCGCGACGACGGCGACAAAGAAGAAGCTACACATCACAGGCTTCGACATACGACTGCGAACGCTCTCTTGCGGCAGTATCGTGCGAGGACGGGGCTTTCGCGAACGCTCTTTGAGAGGCGTCATGCTCAACTCTCCAAAAATAGCTGCGACGCACATTGAGAAGAACAATTTATCACGTTCGGACGTCGGTGTAGGGGCTTTCGGTACGGTATAAACAAATAGGGGACTCTCGTCGTGTAAGGGCCAATCATTAGCCACTGCTTCGGCTCGTTTTCCGACCCACCGACTCGCCGTCGCTAGGAACACGCTATCGAAGTCGCGACATCCATATAGGATAAGCTCGGCACCTATAGTCGGGTAGCCGGGCGTCAATGTGAATGCGGTTGGACTTCTCACTACGCTATTTTAGCGCAATCCTGAAGTTTGTCGGCCATCCGGACTAAATCTACCAATGACTTGGCTTTCATCTTGTGCATGACGTGACTGCGGTGGACCTGTACTGTGAACTCGCTGAGCCTGAGCTCGGCGGCGATTTGTTTGTTCGGCCCGCCGCCAGTGACTTTATGCATGATCTGCCGCTCGCGGGGTGTAAGCGAATTAAAACGACTTTGTAATTCCAAAAGAGTCGTCATCGCTTGGCGATGGGACCGATCGAGTTCAATTGCTACGTTAATCGCGTCGACAAGGTCCTGGTGCCGAAACGGCTTGGTCAGAAATTCGATCGCGCCGGCCTTGATGGCTCGCACGGACATCGGAACGTCACCATGTGCAGAGATGAAGATGATCGGGAGATCGATCTTTAATCTCTGCAAATCGTGCTGGAAATCGAGGCCGTTGAGGCCGGGGAGCCTAACATCAAGTACGAGGCATCCAGGGGCCTCGGGCCGCTCGAAATTTAGAAATTCTTCCGTCGTAGCGAAAGTATATACGTTTAGTTGGATCGAGCGAATAAGACCGCGCAGCGCTTCCCTGATGTGGGAATCGTCATCAACGACGAATACAATGGGCTTATTGTTATTCTCAATCATGCATTCAACTCCCGGCCGGTCGGCAAAGTGAATTGAAAGACGGCACCACGCGGTGAATTTGGTGTCGCCCATATGCGGCCGCAGTGATTCTCGACGATCGAGCGGCTGATCGCGAGCCCCATGCCCATGCCGCCGGGCTTGGTCGTATAGAAGGCATTGAAGATACGGTCGTGGTTCTTCCCTGCAAACCCTACCCCCGAGTCCTGAACTGATATCAGAACGCCATTTGAATCGCCGTTCGCCGAACTTATGACAAGGTCCCTCGGCCGCGCGTCAACCATAGCTTCGATCGCATTGAGGATCAGATTCAGGATAACTTGTTGAAGCTGGACTCGGTCGCCATCGACGATTGGCAGATCATCGGAGAGCTGGGTCTGCAATGAGACCTCACTCCGTTGAATCTCTCCATCGATCAGTGCGACAGTCGCAAGTATAATTTTGTTAATGTCCACGCGACCTTTTTCAGAAGTCGATCCCTTCGTGAGAGCACGCACTTGCGCGAGGATGTGGCTTGCCCTGTGGGTGTCTTCGACAAGACGTGAAATAGCCCGCTTTGCTTCCCCATAATTGTGAGCCGCGAGCCACTCCAAGCAGGCATTTCCGTTTATCGCCGCGGCGGCAAGTGGTTGATTGACCTCATGGGCGATCGAGGCGGCCAATTCTCCGAGCGTTGTCACGCGCGCAACGTGCGCGAGCTGCGATTGTGCTTCAGATGCTGCTACTTTTGACGATTGGATTTTGACCGCGAGAAACGTGGTGCTTGCAATCGCCAGCAAACTGAGCGCGGTGTTAATCACCCCCGCCTCTGACACGCCAGAATTGACCGTCAAGAGGTCGCTCAGCAGCGTCAGTGCAATGCATCCTATGCCGACAAATACAATGCCGTTCTTTTTTAAAAAACTCACTGAGAGGAGGACAATGGTGGTGTAAAAGACGGGAGCTGCGATTTCCAGATCTGTAATCGTATCAGCGACAAAGATAGCCGCCGCAAGTGCTGCAGTTGTCAGGGGAAGAAACATAGCCCCTCCCCTGGCCTGCAGATTCTGAGACCTTATACCGCTTGTCCCCGCCGCCCAGCTAATCACAGCGAAATCGAACGCCCCCTTTTTCGCTGGCTGAATTGTGCGCTTGGCCCAGGGGGAGCCACAAGAAACGTCTGCGTAAAAAAAACGTCGAGGATATTGCGGCGCGGCACAACGCTAGCCTCGAAGACTGCTTCGACAAACCTAGGGTTCGCTGGTATCGGTGGATATTGCGACAACCATGCTTGACTGCTCCCACAATGCTCCCACAACTCACCACACAAGACCTAAAAGTCTCAGGTTTCAGAGTGTTGGCGCGGCGACCGAGCGAATCCTAGTTCCCCAGCCATTGATCCCGCACAGCTTTTTTCATTTTCGCATAGAACATCGTGGACCAGTCGGGTGCTCAGTCGGAGATTTTTGTTCTCCCGCTGTTCGCCTTTCCAGCTTGGTGATCGCGCTATCGCCCAACGCCTGATCGCGTGCCAGATAGTGCGTGTCGAGGATCGCCCGCACGCTGCGCAGCGAGTGTCCGGTGATGGTAGCAATCTCCGCTTCCGTGCAACCGGCGATCGCTAACCGTGTCACCACCGTGCCGCGCAGATCGTTGAACGTCACGCCAGCGATGCCGGCCTTGGCTTGCGCCTTGCGCCAGGACGCACGGAAGCCATCATTCGTCCACGGCATGCCGTCGCTGTTGGTCAGCATGATGGTGGAGTGCTTCACTGCACTATCCAGCACCGCTTTCAACGGGACGCCCACCTTGATGGTGACTTGCCTGCCGCCTTTGCTCTGCCGCGAGCGGATGTGGGCGCCGTCATAGGCGTTCCAGGGAAGCCGCAACAGATCGCCTTGTCGTTGTCCGGTCCACAGCGCCAGCGTCAGAGGCAAATGCAAGTGTATCGGCGCTTGCTTCAAGAACGCCGTTTCGTCCGCATCGCCCCAGATTTTCTCCGCGCGAGAGCCCCTGTGAAGTCGGCCACCCTTGGCGCAAGGATTCGCGGTAACCAGTCCACGATCCATGCCGAACGACAAAATGCATGCCAGCACGGTCCAGGCATAGTCAGCCTGCCGGCGGGATGCCACAGCCAGCCTCTCGCGCCATTCCTTGAAGATGCCACGCGTCGTGCATTTGGCCTTGACGCTCGCAGTGCGAAATTTCCCACCGCAAATCCGGCAACCGAATATCGGCGCCGTAACGCGCAATTAAGGTGTCCTTTCTGTATTGCCCCGAACACCCGCACTTCTCACAGGAGAGCCGCACCATAATCCCTGAGTTGCAGCGATCCGTTGGCCATTGGAATGTGTCGCTGTGAGTCAACAAAATCACATTGCGCGGATACATCTTTACTTTTTTACTTTTCACACACACAAACCGCCCTTTGCCTCGGCAAAAACCCATTGGCGGTCCGGCCTTGAACGAACTTGATATTGTACAATAGGCTCCTTGGCGGGTTTTTAGGCGGGAAATGACGGGAAAAGTCCACCATCTTGCCTCGATTCAGCTTTTGCGGGCGTTTGCCGCAATCACGGTCATGCTGGCACATCAGTGGCTGGCACTCGATCAAGTTGGTGCAGGCGATTCGATCCCGAATTGGATTGCCGGAGCCTTTGGCGTCGACCTCTTTTTCGTAATCTCCGGGTTCATCATGGTCTATACGTCCGAACCCCTGTTCGGGCGGCGCCAAGGCCCATTGATTTTCATGGGCCGCCGCATCCTGCGCATCGTGCCGCTCTATTGGTTCCTAACACTTTCGATCGTCACTGGTTGGCTCGTCTATTTCGGCGCGGTGCCCGGCCACGCCTCAATCCTTAGCTCGCTACTGTTTTGGCCGAACGAGAACAACGCGCCGGTGCTCGGCGTAGGTTGGACGCTCAATTATGAAATGTTTTTCTATGCGATGTTTGCGATGACCGTGTTCCTGCCGCGCACACTTTCGGTGATCGCCCTCACCTGTCTGTTTTTTGTGTTTACGCACTTGCCGTTCAGCGGTCCGCCCATGAATGTGTGGGGCAGCGACCTCGTTTGGGAATTCGTCTACGGCCTGTGGATGGGCCTGGCCTTTCGCGCGGGATGGCGCATCCCGCCTGCGCCAGCCATTGTCATCTCAATCCTGGCGTACGCAACCGCGCTGTATCTCTTCAATCACGAGTGGGGCGGTCTTCCGCGTTCGGTGGCATGGGGCGTGCCCGCCGCAGTAATCGTCGGCGCGTTCGCCATGTCGCGGTTTGATTTCGGCAAGCTGCCGGGTATGGCTCCACTGGTCGCGCTGGGCGATGCATCCTATGCGCTCTACCTGCTGCATTCGATCGTCCCGATTTTTATGCGCGTAGGTCATGTGCCGAGTGTCATCGATCCGGTGCAGCACGGCTATCTGTATGCCACGATCTCGGTGACCCTGTCGCTCATTGCCGCGTTTATTTTCAACGAACTGGACCGCCGTTTCCGTTTCTTTGTTAGGCGCAGCCGAGGGCCCAGTGATCGATCCAGACCAAGCACCGGCTCAAGCCTTGCCTGACATTTCACTACATCCAAGCGGCGCTGATGCTCGCGTGTCAAAGCGCGAAGTGCTGATCAGGCGCGGAGATCAGTGGTACCGATACGATGCACCAAAGCTCGTTGAAGAATGAACTGCAGAATATCCGCGATTGTGAACAGATGGTTTTTTTGGGCATGTAATCGGGCCGCCGTGGTCAGTGGCCACTCACTGCAACTAGAACGAATACTAAAAAGACAACTACCGTGAACATAATAAAAAGCATCTTTGATACCGAGTCGTCATGATTATGCCTAGGTAACAAGTGGCCTTGAGCGCCAGTGAACGCAGCTTTTCCTACGGTAAGCACATTGTCGGTAGTTCTGTTGGCCATCACAAGCGCGGCAGCCGATGACTCCGCGTCCTTGATAGCCGGTTCAACCACACTGGACTCTGTCCCGGTCTTAATAAGTTGACGCAATTCGCTGATTTCAGTCTGAATTTGCGCAATGGCTTTAGCCTCTCCTGAATTTTCTTCACGGGCTAACTGCAGTCGGGACTTAACTTCATCCGCATATGCCTTTAAGCCGCGATTCTTCTTCTCCAATTTTGCGCGTCTAATTTTGGATACCGCGAAAAAGGCCATAATGAATGGGATCAAAACGGCCCATGCTTTGAGAGCAGAAGCCGTCTGGTCCAACCAAAAATTGGAACTGACTAAGGTTTCCATAGCGGATCAGCGCGGATTAGCGGCCCGCCTGACAAAAGGCTATTGAAAGCCGAGGGATAAATCCACTTGGCCCGAAGGCCAATGCGACTATTTAGCTCCGCTTAGCTATTGGAGAAGCCTGCAGACGCACCTGAGTTTTCGTTTCGGGTACCGATACGACGCGCCAAAGCCCGTAGCTGTTTGGGCAATCCGGGAGAGGATTGCATGTCTCAGTTGCGTGATACCCGTGAGCCGTTCTGGCCAGCGGCAATAGTGGCCTTCGGGCTTAGCCTCTCAGTCAGTTGGATAATCCTGTTAGGATACGGATTGGTCAGACTAGCCGAGTACACGATGTAACACCGTGTCTAATTAGCATCCCGCAATTTCTATTCGGTAACGCTTGCCCGCCAAACGAGCCACGCCACGACCAGCATTGACGGCATCAAGGTGGCGAGCACGCCAGAAATAAAACTATGCATCTCCATAGCAATCTCCATCGCGGCAACCGATAAAAGGGCTGCCGCCAGGGGGTAACGTTGCGGCAGCCCCTACCCCCTAGCCTCCGCTGTAGGTAAGGCCAGTTGGCGCGTATGGAACTTAAGTTCCAAGGAATGGTTCCATGGGCTTGTCTAAAAATTGCTATGTCGGGGAACGTACTTAGGCGTGGTGCGTGCGAATCGGGCCGCCTTTGGTAGGGATATAACCGGGGCCGGGCTGCCTATGAGCAGCTTGGTTCAAGCAGCCGCCGGGTGCTCCACACATCATTCGGCGGCTGCGCCAATTAGTCTGGTCAGTAATCGTCTTCGTCAGCATCGCTGCCTTCGAGTTTCGGTGGCGCCATGAAGACAACTTCTTTCAAAACTGAGCCATCCGGTCTGTAGATCACGAGAGTGGTCCGACCGTCTTCTTCGATAAGACGCATGCTGTGGTCGGAAGTTATTTCAGCGATAGGTTTTCGCATTTTCTACTTTCATATAAGGGTTGGCCGTTGCCAGTTCATCCGTGGTCAACGGCCCTATGCGGGTGAGCTTCCCGCAAGACCAGCGGCGCCGAAGGGTACGACTGCCACACGGTCATTCGGTTATTTGGTGAGTTCAACGATGCTCAGCGAAATGGTCCTGTCATCGTGCTTTGTTTGGTTTTGCGCCAACACGCAAAGCGATCCAAGCAATCATCATGAACAGCAAGACGGCTAACTGTTGGCCCGAAGGCCAATGTGGCTCTAAGCGATCCGGGGATTATGCTTTTTCTGCGGGTCTCGTTCCTGTGACCCGTTGGCGTATACCCGCATTAGTCGTCGTCATCCTCGTTAAGATACCAGTGCCGCTGCTCTGATGCTGGCGTTAAGGCGCGGAATTTTTGAGACCAATTAGTATCGTGGTTTTTTTGTTCGCACAGCAGACACTTGGCCCGGATTGTAGAATTGATTAGGTACACAAAATCCAAGGTTGCCGCTGACGGTTGCTCTACACTGTTCAATGGTACTGAAACCGCAATTGGATGCACCCTCATAATACTGGGCGCACCACGGATAAGGATCGTAAGGCAGGGCGTTGGCGGGCGTTAGCGCCGCCACCGACACAACGAGCGCCGCCGTTACCTTGATTCCAAACCGCATCACCAGCCTCCTGGTCGTTGCTTAGAAATAACGCCCCAGTGGCCAACAACCTACTGCGAAACGTATTCCTTTAGGCGCCCCTATACTTGAGTATAGGTTCGCATCGAATTTTGTTTTGTGCGGGATCATGTAAAATCGGGGCCGCTCTCCATCCCCGCGAGAGCACGGCCCCGATCTCTCATCCCCGTCCCAATCGTCCCCGAGGTCGGGGCCACATTACTTACCTGAATTATGACGTTCGCGGGGCGTTGCCTTCTTGGCCATCGCCTTCCTGTTCTTGTTGGTGTTCCTTACTGCCGTCTGATAAACTTGAGCGTCACGAGCGTTGGCGCATCCATTTCTTACAACTCCCAAATTATTCGTCAGATCAACTACTGCTCGAGGGTACTCGACCTTTGCGTGAAGGTTTAATGTCAACTTCGGTATGGTAGTATTGATGGTCCTCCACAGGCAATCCACAGATTAAATCTGATTAAATCGACGCGGTGGCCAATCGAGAGCCACAACTCTGACTCCGGGTTCTGCCATTATTAATGGTAAGGCAATGCGATTGTCATACTTCGCATTGCCTGGTCATATTAATGTCACACACGGAAAAAGTAGCGTAGTTGGGGTGGCGTCATGTGGTTTCCAACGCAGGAAGAAGCAGTAGAGATGTACGCCCGCTTTTTGGAAGCGCGTCACGGAAGGACGGCAGGTGAGTACGCCCGCAAGACCGCCAAAAAGCTTCACGCCAAAGGCGATATTGCCGGTTACACGATTTGGAATCGTGTGGCAGACACTGTCGAGCGCGGATCAGAAAAAAGCATCAATATCGAAAAGGTCATGGAAGTGTCGTGAAAATCTTTTGTCACCGTTCCTCATCTGAGAATCCCTACTAACTTTTGTCCCTCGGTGCCGCACCGAACTTTTCGTGCGGGAATGAAAAACCTGCGCCGCCGTCTGTCTTAAACGCCGCAGGCCAAGGCTTAGTCCGACAAAAACGGGTCACACATATAACCCGCAAAAATAAATATACCCTAGCCGCGCTGGCAGCGACCAATGCTGGGAATGCACGGCTACCAAATCAGGGAGAGGTTGCACTAGATCAACGCCACTGGCGTATTTGCAATCGACGCCTAAACTCGTGGGGAGCTAAAACCAAAAAGAGCCAGCGCAAATTTCGTTAGGTATGTTCCCCGCCATGTCGAATTGTAGGTTCCGCATTCACAAAGCAGGCTCAAAAACGTTAGTTCCACTGGTGGCGCGAATGGGTGGCGACCCAACGATGGAGTTTTGGCACGGAATCCTCGTAACCTTGATCCCGTCGATGTTTGTAGTCGCTTGGCTTGTCGGGCGATCTTCACCAGTTGATGAGGATCACAAGCTGAACAAGCTTGGCGATTCCGAATACTAAAAGAAGAATCCAAGCGACGGTAAGGCCAAGGCCAACACCGATCGCCACTTTTGGCCAGATTGGTGGATTGGAGTGCGTCGGTGCTGACACCGGTATCGCACCCTCAATGACACGATCTCGCTGGACAGTTAACCTCATTGCAATTGCCCCCC
>Ga0066388_100001818_pt1 | contig 12433 bp, 11 predicted proteins | sample PanSoiMetaGPlot6_FD_64539 | JGI IMG/M metagenome (GOLD analysis project Ga0066388, IMG submission 64539) | Tropical forest soil microbial communities from Panama analyzed to predict greenhouse gas emissions - Panama Soil - Plot 6 (Hybrid Assembly) | ecosystem: Environmental > Terrestrial >... | reverse complement strand
ACAAGCTTCCCCCGCGCCTCTCGGAACGCGGCGAGAATCTCGCCCAGATCGCGGTCGTTGTGCCCCGCCTCGTGCGTTTTCCGATTCCCGAGATCCGCCGCGCCTAGCTCCGTGGCCCCTGCGAGCAGCTCCTCGACCCTCCCCGCCCAGAGCGGCTCGAGATCCAGAAGATGCCCCGCGTTCTCCTGGATCGACCACTGCTCGCCGTCGCGCAGTACGAGAAGATCGCGCGCGATCCCGCGCAAACGCTCCTCGAGCCGCGCGGGCGTGCCGCGGACGCGCTCGAGGATGTCGGGAAAAGCCTCCGGCGGATACCCGAGCTCAAAGCGGCGGTCGAACCAGATCCTCCGTTCGATCATGCGGTCTCCTTCACGTAGTCACCTACCGTGCGCGGCGGCGCCACCGCGCGATCAGGAAGACGCCCGCGAAAAGAAGCACGAGGGCGAGGAAGACTTCTCTTCAGCGATATCCGAGATCGCGAACGGCGGCGGGAGGAGCCGTGTCCCCCGTCCCCGAGCCGCTCTCGAAGGCTCCGAGATCGAGCGCGCCCACGACCGGCCGCGGCCCGGACTGGGCGTCGTACACGTACTGCAGCGTGGGCGTGAGCGGGTAGCCCGTGGCCGAGGCTCCGGGTGCGACACCGGCGTTCACGATGGTGCTCGGCGACCCAGCGCTGAGATGGAAATCGTACGTCGAGGGAGACGCGAATTTCGGCGAGTTGTTGTACAACGTCTCGAGGTAGTTGTTGCTCGCCGTCACCGAGGAGCTGCCCGACCAGCGCGTGCCCGGTCCGTAGAAGATGTTGTTCACGACTCTCGCGCTGGTCCCCGACCGGAGCTGGAGGAACGTTCCGCCGTTCGTATCGTTGTTCACGAACGTGTTGTGGATCACGTAGAGGTCGAGCACGCCGTTGCTCGCGCTCTCCGCGCCGTAGGAGACGATGCTGTTGTTGTCCGTGTGCGGTCCCTGCTCGATCACGTTTCCGATCAAGTAGGAGCGCCCGCCGTCGGGGATGTCCACCTCGTAGCTCGCGGTGCCGTCCGATTCGTCCATGATCCGGTTGTACAGGATGTAGTTGTTCACCGCGCGCGTCTTCACGTCGTGGCCGATCTTCGCGCGGTGGGTGTAGCAGCCCCGCAGCGTGAACGTTCGCCCCCACACGTACAGGTTGTGCGACTGCCCATCGCCGTAGCCGTTGTGGTCGAAGAAGCTGTTCTCGATCAGGATCGAGTCGCAGCCTCCCAGGATTCCGTCCTCGTTGTCGTGGAAATAGCAGTTCCGGAGCACCAGGAACCCGGTCGTGTCGAAGCGGATCCCCGCGCCATTCTTGTCCGGAACGGACGCACCCGAGAACTCGATGTTCTCGGCCGTGAAGTTCGTCCCGTACAGGACCCAGATCCCTTTGCCCCCCTCCTGGGCGCCGTCCGCGCGCAGATACGCGCGGCCGCCGACCCCGCGGACGACCAGGTTGCTCGCGTTCCAGGAGGTGACGTCGGCGCTGTAGAGACCCGCGTCGACCAGAACCGTGTCTCCGTTCTGGGCGGCCTGCGCGGCCGAGCGGACGGTCTTGTAGGTCTTGTTCGTTCCGACGCGGAGCGTCCGCGCCGATGCGGCCGAGGCGGTGAGGAGCGCCGCGAGGACGAGTATGGCCATCAGAACCTTCATGACGACCTCGATCAAGCCGGAGCGCGCATCCGGAGACGCGTGAAGACCTCTCCGTGGGTCATCACGAAGAAGGTTCCCGCGGCGTACACGAGCAAGGACATGGGGAACGAGCCATCGTGGAAATGGAGGAGGATCGCGATGGCGAAGGTGACGAGGAGGAGCGTCCCACCCAGCCGCAGCGTCCATGGTAGGAGGAACAGGACCGCCCCGATCGCCTCGATCCCGGCGAGCAGCGCGAGGTGCGGGTTGACATGCGGTCCGCCGGTCGCGTGCGCGAGCGTCATCACGCTGGCGGCGAAGACCACGGCGCCCAGCGTGAGGTGGAAGAGCGCGAAGCTTCTCACGAGTTTCTGCATGATTCCCTCCTCGGGTCCCGTGACGAACCATCGAACCATAGCACGCCGCATCGAGGGATTGTGTTACGCTGTAGTCGCGCGAGGCATGGTGCCCGCGCTTCGATCCGCCGGGAGCGACCCGCCCCGGCGAGAGGAGGCAAGTCATGTGCCGTGCTAGACATGCCATGGCCGCCCGTTGCGGCTCCTGGCACACCCGCCCGCATCACTCCTGGGAACCCTTCGAGCACCACCACTATCCGGGGCACGGTTTCTCCGGCGGTCTCGGTGTTCGGCGACCCCTTCGGTTCCTCGCCTGGAAGCTCGGGCTCGACGAGGCGCAAGTCGCTTCGCTCGCGGCCATCCTGAACGAGCTCAAGACCGAGAGGGCTCAAGCCGAAGTCGACGACCGGCGCGCGCTCACGTCGCTCGCCGAAGCCGTTCAGGCGGAGACGTTCGATTCCGCCATGGCCGCCGAGGCGGCGGACCTTCGCGTCCAGAGCGCCGGGCGCGTCCAGCGGAAGGTGGCCGATTCGGTCCAGAAGATCCACAACCTGCTCAACCCGGAACAGCGGGCGAAGCTCGCCTACCTGCTCCGGACCGGCGCGCTTCTCATGTAGAGCTCGGGGGCGGCCGCACCGGATTCCGCGGCCGCCCTCCTTTTTGTTAGTGTCTCTGGATGCCCTCGTCGCATGCGCTCATGGACGATCTCCGCCGTGTCGAAGCCGCGTCGCGCGAGCTCGACTCCCCTCCGGAGGAGATCTCCCGCTGGCTCGAGGACCTGAGCCGCTTCTCCGCGGCCTATCTCCTCGAAAACGCGGCCGGGCCCGCGTATTTGGGACCTGCGAAATCCCGGTCCTCGGAGCCCACGCTCCCTCACGCTCCCAGCTCCTTCCGGGACGCCCTCGCCGAGTACCGCGAGCTCGCGCTCCGCTCCGGCATCGTCCCGACCTCGGGGCGGTTCTTCGGCTACGTGCCGGGGGGAGGCATCCCGACCGCGGCGGTCGGGGACTTCCTCGCGGCGCTGACGAATCGGTACGCCGGGATGTACGCCGCTTCCCCCGGCGCGGGCGAGATCGAAAACGCGACGGTCCGCTGGCTGATCGAGATGATCGGATTCCCCGAGGCCGCCTGGGGAACCCTCCAGAGCGGAGGATCGCTCGCCACCCTCACGTCGGTGATCGCCGCGCGCGAGTCGCGTCCGCCGGACCAGTGGGCGCGTTCGGTCGTCTACCGGACCGAAGAGTGCCACCTCGCGATCCAGAAGGCGCTCCACGTCGCCGGGCTCGCGCACGTTCCTTCGCGGGTCGTGCCGGTGGACGACCGGCTCCGGATGTCCGTATCCGATCTCGTGCGCCAGGTGAACCAGGACCGGGGCGAAGGTCTCCTCGCCTGGATGGTCTTCGCGAGCGCGGGCACCGTGAATACGGGAGCGGTGGATCCTCTCGACGCGATCGCGGACGTCGCGGCGCGGGAGAAGCTCTGGCTGCATGTCGACGCCGCCTACGGCGGCTTCTTCGTCCTGACCGAATCCGCGCGCGAGGTGCTCGCCCCGATGGCCCGCGCCGACTCGGTCGTGCTCGATCCGCACAAGGGGCTCTTCCTTCCCTATGGATGCGGTGCGCTCCTCGTCCGCGACGGAGCGCTCCTCAAGAAGGGATTCAGCTTCACCTCGAGCTACTTGAGCGACGTCCATCGGCGGGGCGCCGCTTCCACGGCCGACTATTCCCCCGAGCTCACGCGGCATTTCCGGAGCCTGAGGCTCTGGATGAGCCTCAAGGTGCACGGGCTCGAGCGGTTCCGCGCGGCGCTCGAGGAGAAGCTGATCCTGGCGCGGATCGCGCACGACCGGCTGCGCGCGATGCCTCGGATCGAAGTCGGCCCCGAGCCCGATCTCTCCTGCGTGGCGTTTCGGGTGCGGGAAGAGGGGGACGCGGTGACCCAGTCCGTCCTGGATCGCATCCTGGAGGAGGGACGGGTGCACGTGAGCTCCACCCGCCTCTGGGGAAAGCTCTGGCTCCGGATCTGCATCCTGTGCTTCCGGTCGCACTGGGAGGACCTGGAGGCGGCGCTCGAGGAGATCGACCGCGCGGTCGCATAGCCCGCTTGTACGAATGGGGGCGAATCGTGGTGCTTGCTTGTACGAAGGAATGTACAACGCGACCCACCCGGCCCCGCACCACGCCTCACCGATACGGAAAGCCTTTATCGCGGGCGAAGCTGCGCGATCCGTGTCGAAGCGGGTGTCATGCGGCACGCCGCATGCGAAGACTCACGTGCGGGTGGCGGAAGATTGGAAGTCGTCCTTAGTGATGGCAGAGAATCCGACGCCACCCGTTCCTAGGTTTCCGGGAAGCGCAGCCATGCGGGCCGTTCGGCTCACGGGACTGCGACCATGCGAGCCTCAGGATCAAAACTGAATAGAAATGGCTCGCGCTCATTGGGCGTGAGCCGATAGACCGGGGAATTCGAGCTACGCTCAAAGAAGATTCCCCGGTTGTTTGTTTAGCTCTCCCGCTCGCGGGCCGCCTGAGCCTCCGAGACGCTCATGCCCTCGAGCGGCACGATGCCCCGCTGGAACGCGAACCGGACGAGATCGGTGCGGCTCCGGAGCCCCAGTTTCCTCATGAGATTGGCGCGGTGGCTCTCCGCCGTGCGCGGGCTGATGTAGAGACGCGCAGCGATCTCCGCGCTGGTCAAGCCTTCGGCAACGAGATGCAGGACCTCGCGCTCCCTGGAAGTCAGGGTCTCGTAGGCGTCCTGTCCGCTCGGCTGCCTCAGGTAGTTGTCGATCGATTCGTTCGAGAACGGCGCGCTCAGATAGCGCCGCCCCTGGGCGGCTTCCCGAATCGCGTTGATCAGCTCCTCCGCGCTCGCTCCCTTGAGCACGTAGGCCGACGCGCCGGAGCGCAGCGCCTCCGCGACATGCGCCTCGCTCGAATACATCGAGAGAATCACGATCTTCGTCTTGGGAACGCGCTTGACCACTCTCCGGGTGACGTCGAAGCCGCTGAGCCCGGGCATCATGAGATCGAGCACGAGCACGTCGGGTTTGAGCCGTTCCACCATGCTCGCCGCTTTGAGCCCGTCGTTCGCCTCACCCACCACGGCGAATCCGGCCTGGGCCTCGAGCAGCGAGCGCAATCCCTTCAAGACGATCTGATGATCGTCCGCGAGCAGGATGGTCGTTTCTGGATTCATAGGGTACCTTAAACCGCCTCGAGCGGGATCTCGACGAGGAGCCGAGTGCCTTCGCCCGGAGCGGAATCGATGGTCATTTGCCCCCCCAAAACGAGCGCGCGTTCCCGCATGCCCGTGAGGCCTGCCGAGCGGCCTGCCACTACCAGTTTCGAATCATATCCGGCGCCTTGGTCCTCGATCCGGATTCTCAGCGCCTTCCGCCCCGCGTTCACCGAAACTTTCGCCTCCTTTACACCGGCATGCCGCGCCACGTTCGTGAGCGCCTCCTGGACGATCCGGAATGCGCCCGTCTCGACCGGGGTTGAGAACCGCTGGCTCCCAGTCTTGTTGAACTGCACGCTCACGCCGGTCCTGGCCGTGTAGCGATGAAAGTGCCATTCCAGCGCCGGCACGAGGCCAAATTCATCGAGAATCGGCGGACGCAGGCTCATCGAGAGGTCCCGAATCCTCGTCAGGAGCTCGTTCACGAGGAGCTCCGCCTCGTGTAGGACCGTCGTCTCCTTCAGGGCGCCTTCGCGGGGCCCGGCCGGGATCATCCGCCCCGAGCTCAGCATGAGCTTCAGGCCGGTCAAGAGCTGCCCCACTTCGTCGTGGAGCTCCTGGGCCACCGCCTGCCGCTCGGCCTCCTGAAGCTCCACGAGACGCCGGGCCAACCCTGCCAGGCGATCCCGGTGGTCGCTCACGTTCGAAAGCTCCTGCTCCGCCAGGGTCTGGATCGCGATGGAGATCGGGCTCGGGCGATACGCGGAGCGGAGCGTGGCCGGGTCGGGCGGCGATGGCGGCGATTCGTGCGCAACGATCTTCCGCTGGGCGGCCCTCTCCCGGGAGGAAACCAGCGTCGTGGAGAGGAGGAGCGCCGGTCTGCCGCAGAACGACACCGCTTTCCACGCGACAAGCACGTCCAGGGGGACTCCGAGGTTCGTGGTATGCCTCCAGGTCACACCGCCGGTGTTGCCATGGGCCCCACTTTGGGCGATCTGGTCTCGGACTGCGGTCCGATCTTCCGGCAGGTGCAGATCGAGATAAGTCATCCGGGTCACTTCCCACCTGGTGTAGCCATACACGTGGGTTGCGGCCTCGTTCGCGGCCCGAATCCGGAAGGTGATCGAATCGACCAACCAAGCAGGGTGAGGATTCTTCTCGAAGAGGACCCAGCCGCCGTCCCTCAGGATGGCCGGGGGTATGCGAAACAGCGCCGGGCCCGGAGGCGGTGGAGCTTCAACACTGGCAGCTGGAAACGGGCGATCGTTCATGTCTAACCAATACAGCGGGGATCAAGGGCGTGGAATCAGTAGAAATACTCAAACTACCGATGCGGCGCCTGGACGCTGAGCCCGGAGGAGAGCACGGCCTCATAGGCTCCTTCTTGCTTCTCACGATGAGACTTCGCAGAGGGCTTCGTCAAGCAGAAGGAAGAGGCGCGGGGCCGGGGAACTCTCGAGCCCCGCGCGCCGATGCCTTTATCGATAGAGCCGCTTGACCTTGCCCCAGGTCGTCGACTGGACGCCGCTCGTGCACCCGTTCGGCGCACCGGGGCTCGGAGCACACCCCGTTCCACTTGGAGTGCCGCTCCCCGTGTAGGGATTCAGGGAGTCGAACAGAATCCAGTCGGAGCTTTCCGAGCTCGCGTGGCCGGTCGACCGGTCGGTTCCCGCCTCGATGCTTCCGTACGCATGGACGTCGACGACCGTGGTATCGGCGCCCATGACCCGCAGGAGATACACGGTGTCCCCCGAGTTGTTGAGGCTGAGCCCCGAGGTCGAGATTCCGGCGGATCGCTGCCAGGCCACGGCGTCGCTCCCGGTGACGAGCTTGATACCCCCCGGTGCGAGCGAGCCGGAGAACCCGAAGCGAACGGCGCGGTCGGCGTCGGTCAGGCGGTACTCGTCGAGCGACACCGGATTCGATCCGTTGTTCTGCACCTCCACCCACTCGTCTCCTTTCGCATCGTACGCGCCGTTCCCGTCCCAGTCGCGGGCCGGACCCGCGAGGATCTCGTTCAGACGAAGCCCCGCGGCCACCTGCCCGGGCGCGGATCGGATCCACGCGCACTCGATGGCAACCACCGCGGCCATCGCGACGACGAGCACCCAGATGATGCGACCCCACGAACGATCCATGAGCGATCTCCTTGCGCCGAAGCGCGGTTTCGTCGGGGTGTCTCATCGGGGTGGGTCGGTGCGGCGAGGTGGGGGTCAGGCAAGAAGGCTTGAGGGATGGTGGCGCCGCGCTTGGAAGCGAGTCAAGCGGCTTCTATACTGCTCGCATGACCGATCGAGAGTTCCTGAGACACACGGTCGCGACCGTCGCCTACCGCGCGGCCAAGACCATGCGCGGCGCGCCCCCTTCGTTCGCCGACTTCCGCCCGGCGCCGGGAGCCAACAGCCCCGTCGAGATCGTCGCCCACATGGGAGATCTGTTCGATTGGGCGGTCAGTCTCTCCGATGGAAACGGGAAGTGGAACACGGCCACGCCTCAGGCCTGGGATGCCGAGTGCAGCCGGTTCTTCTCGTCGCTCCGGGCGTTCGACGAGGTGCTCGCGTCCGAGCGCACGATCCCCTACGAGCTGACGCGGCTCTTCCAGGGGCCCGTCGCGGACGCGCTGACCCACACGGGGCAGCTCGCGATGCTCCGGCGCCTCCACGGGGCGCCGATGAAGGGAGAGAGCTACAACCGCGCGGACATCGTCCCGGGGCGTGTGGGAGCCGAGCAGACACCGGCCGATCCCCGCTACGAGTTCGACTGAGCGTCAGTAGGGCTCGCGATGTCGCGTGCGCCAGAGCGCGCGGGGCGCTCCCTGATCGGGGAGGAGCCGCGGCAGATTCCAGAGCGCGGGGAGAACGAGAAGAAGCGCGACGGCGGGACCCCACACGGGTGAGCCGAGCGAGACCAAGGTCCCGGGCGCGTTGATCCATCCGGCGAAGAGCGCCGCCGCGACGATCACGCCGCGGACCGTGCCGCCGCCGTAGAGCGCGATCGTGAGCCCCGCGAAGGCGAGCGGCAGCGGCCATCGCTCGAGCGCCACCGCCGGCTGTCCCCAGAGCTGAAGCGCCCCCGTGAGCCCCGCGCACGCCCCCCCCGCCGCGAGCATCGAGAGCTGCACGCGATCCACTTCCACACCCGCCGCGACCGCCGCGAGCGGATTCGATCCTACGATCCTCAGGTCGAAGCCGGGCGCCGAGGCGCGGAGCACGTGCGCGAAGAGAAACGCCAAGAGGAGCCCGAGCGAGAGCAGGAGGATCCCCCAGGTCAACACGAAGGGATGCCCGAGCCCGAGCCCTGGCGCCCAGCGCAGCGCGGGAGGCAGGTTGCTCAGCTCGAAGGTGAGAGCCGGGAGCGGCGCGGGCGCGACCGAGAGCGTGCGCGCCACGGGCACCATCGCTCCCCCGAGCAGGAGCCCGCTCAGGACCTCGTGCACCGCGAAGCGCCGCCGGAGCCCGATCATCACGGCCCCGACGAGAGCCCCCGCGGCCCCACCGGCAAGGAGTGCCAACCCGGCGCGCGCCGCGGGACCGATCGTGGGAACGCGCGCGATCGCCGCCGCGACGGAGAATCCCGCCAGGAACTGGGCGTGGATCCCGAGATTCAGCACGCCCGCGTGGAGGGGCATCAGGAATCCCAGCCCGAGGAAGAGGAGCCCGACGAGCACGAGCAGCACGTCGCCGCTCCAGGGCGCCGCCCACGCCGCGGGGTTCCACGGTGCCGACGCGCCGCGCGCGATCGCCTGCGTTCCCACGGCGAGCAGGAGGAAGGACGCGGCGTTCGCTCCGAGCGCCCACCAGCCGCCGCGACAGCGTCCGGGGATCACGCCGCCCTCCCCGACATCTCGTCGATGATCGCTTGGCGCGTGAGCGTCTCCGTCACGGGCAGCCAGACCAGCTTTCCGGCTGCGAGTACCGCGAGCCGGTCGGCCACGCGCAGCGCCTCCTCCGGATCTTCGGAAAGCCACAGGAGACCGCTGCCGCGCTCGCACTGGAGGACGAGCGCTTTGCGCACGTACTCCTGCGATTCGAGGCTCAGCCCTTGGGCCGGCGAGCGGGCGACGAGGAGCTTCGGGTCGCGCAGCACCTCGCGGGCGATCACGATGCGCTGCCGCGCGCCGAGGCTCAGGCGGCCGAACCGCTCGCGCGGCTTGGCGTCGGGCAGCTCGAAGTCGGTGAGCGAGCGCACGGCGTTTCCGCGGATGGAGTCGAACTTGAGCCAGCCGCGCCGCGCGAAGGGGCCGCGATGGGTTTGACCCAGGATGAGATTCTCCTCGACCGTGAAGTCGACGAGCGACTGGTCGCGGGCGTGCGGCGGATTCACGAAGCTCATGCCGGACTCCACGCGCTGGCGGCGGTTGGTCCCGAGCATCTCCTTCCCGAGGAACTGGATCGACCCCCGCTGGGGTGCGCGGTTGCCGAGCAGGGTGTCGTGGAGCAGATGGAGCCCGTCCGCGGGAGCGCCCACGATCGCGAGCACCTCCCCCGCGCGCACGTCGAAGCCGAGCCCCGCGAGCGAGGTCTCGCGCCCCCGTCCCTCCAGCACGAGATCCTCGACGCGAAGGAGCGCGTCCCCCGCGGTGTGCGGCCCGGTGGGGGAACGGCGCATCGTGCCCCCGGTCCACCGCTCGAAGAGCGCCGATTCCGTCACGTCCTCCGTCGAGACCGTGGCCGGCTCGCGTCCCCGCCAGAGGATCGTGGCGCCGTCCGCGTCGGGATAGCCGTCGCGGGCCCAGGTGGTGGTGAAGAGGGTGGGGATGCCGTCCTCGCGCGCGACCGCGCGGAGGATGCCGAGGAAGTGACGCGCCTCGTGAGGGCCCAGCTCGCTCGTCGGCTCGTCGAGGAGGAGGAGCGCGGGAGATTCGTCGACCGCGGCGGCGAGCTCCAAGAGCCTCCGCTCGAGCGGACGCAGCGCCTCGACCGGGACGTGCACGAGCGTCTCGACGCCGACCCGCTTCGCGAGGGCGCGGGCCCGCTCCTCGGCGGCGGCGCGATGGATGGCGATCCGGAATCTTCGCGGAGGCTTGGCGAGGAGGAGACGCTCGAGGACGGTGAGCTGCGTGGGCTGCCACCACTGCGCGATGAAGCTGGCCGCGCGGCGCCGGTCGCGCGGGGCGGCCTCGCTCGAATCGCCGATCGACACCTGGCCGCGCTCCTCGCGGCGGCGACCGGCGAGCGACTCGAGGAGCGCCGTCTTCCCCGTGTCGCGCTCGCCGAGGATCATGTGCAGGCGTCCGGGCTTCACCTCGAGCTCGAGATCCTTCACGAGCCAGCGGGACCCGTCTCCGATCGTGAGCCCTCGCACCCGGAGGCCCGACTTCGGTCCGCTCATCCCCTCACCCCCCTGCTCCGAGCACGATCCGCGTGCCCGCTCTTCCCTCCAGCGCGTCCCGGATCTTCTCCGGTGAGGTAACGTACACTGTCCGGCCGCCGCCGCGCACGAACTCAATCGCGGCCTGGATCTTGGGCCCCATGCTCCCCGCGGGGAATTCGCCCTGTCCGAGGAGCCGCTCGAGCTCGGCCGCGTCCGCCTGCTCGAGGTCGCGCTGCTCCGGTTTTCCGAAACGCACCGCGACGCGCTCCACGCCGGTGATGATGACGAGCGCCTCGGCCCCGAGGAGCCTTGCGAGGAGCGAGGAGGCGAGGTCCTTGTCGATCACCGCCTCGATCCCGTGGAGCGTCCCGTCCCACTGCCGGGTCACCGGAATGCCTCCTCCCCCGGCTGCGATCACGATCGTCTGCTCCTGGACGAGCTTCCGGACGGCCTCGATCTCGACGATCTCGAGCGGCCGCGGGGACGGCACGACCCGCCTGTAACCGCGGCCGGCGTCCTCCACGACGGTCCAGCCCTTCTCGTTCGCGAGCACGCGCCCGCGCTCCTGCGAGTAGAAAGGACCGATCGGCTTCGTGGGACGGCGGAAGGCGGGATCGCGCTCGTCCACGACGATCTGGGTGACGACCGTGAGGACCGTACGATCGAGGCCGATCCGATGCAGCTCGTTCTGGAGCGCCTGCTGCATCATGTAGCCGATCCCTCCCTGGGAATCCGCGCCGCACACGTCGAGGGGCATGGGAGGGATCTGGTCGCGGACCGCTTCGTTGCGGATGAGGATGTTGCCCACGATGGGGCCGTTCCCGTGGCTCAGCACCACGGTGACCCCTTCCTGGATCAGCCGCGCGATCGGCTGCATGGTGACGCGCGTGATCGCGAGCTGTTCTTCGAACGTGCCGGTTCCGCGGGCGGGCAGGATCGCGTTGCCCCCCAGCGTGACGACGATGGAGCGGGGGAGAGCCCCCGTCTCGCGACGCGTCACGCGCTAGCGCGCGGCCCGGACCTGTCCATCGACCAGGGCCTGGATGCGGCGCAGCGCCTCCCGGATGTTCTCGATCGAATTGGCATAGGAGAACCGCAGATACCCCTCGCCGTGGGAACCGAAGGCCGTTCCGGAGAGCGCCGCCACCCCCGACTCCTCGAGGAGCACGCGCTCCGCTTCGGCGCTCTTCATCTGGAGCGCCTGGATGTTCGGGAACACGTAGAACGCGCCCGCGGGCCGGAGGCAGGTGATGCCCGGAATCGCGTTCAGCCCCTCGACGATCGCGTCCCGCCGGCGCCGGAACTCCGCGACCATCGCGTTCACGTCTTCGGCCGCCGCGCCCTCGAGCGCGGGGATTCCCGCGCGCTGAACGAACGACGTCGCGCACGAGTACACGTTGGTGGCGAGCCGGGCCACGTGCTTCGCGAGCGTCGGGTTCATGACCCCGTAGCCGAGACGCCATCCGGTCATGGCGAACGTCTTCGAGAATCCGTCGAGGAGGATCGTCCGCTCCGCCATCCCGGGACGGGTGGCGATCGATTCGTGCGTTCCCTCGTAGAGGATCTTCGAGTAGATCTCGTCCGAGAGAACGAAGACGTCGCGGTCGCGCAGAAGGAGCGCGATCTCGTCCAGATCCTTCGGGCTCAGCACCGAGCCGGTCGGATTGTGCGGCGAGTTGAGCACGACCATCCGCGTCTTCTTCGTGAGCAGGGGCTCGAGATCGGCGGCGCCGACGCGGAATCCGCGGTCTTCCCGGAGCACGAGCGGGACCGGCTTCGCGCCGAGGAAGCGGACGACCGACTCGTAGATGGGGAATCCGGGATTCGGCACCACGACCTCGTCCCCGGGATCGACGCAGGCCATGATCGCGAACGTGAGCACCGGCTTTCCCCCGGGCGTGATCACGACTTGGTCCGGAGTGACGGGGAGCCCGCGGTCG
>Ga0066388_100001817_pt1 | contig 12437 bp, 8 predicted proteins | sample PanSoiMetaGPlot6_FD_64539 | JGI IMG/M metagenome (GOLD analysis project Ga0066388, IMG submission 64539) | Tropical forest soil microbial communities from Panama analyzed to predict greenhouse gas emissions - Panama Soil - Plot 6 (Hybrid Assembly) | ecosystem: Environmental > Terrestrial > Soil... | reverse complement strand
GATCCCGATAAGCGCGAGGCCAATTATTACCAGCCGTCGAATGTCTGCAACATTCCCTCGAATGCGGCCATGGTCAAAGTGACCATGCAACCCGATGATGCCAACCCGACCGACCAGATGGCGGTGGTCGAAATCACGTTCCACAACCCCGACGGTTCCACCGAGACCCGCATCGTGAAATATCATGGTGCGAACCGTGAGGGCTTTCAATTGGCCATCAACACGCCGAGCACGGAACAAGCGGACTTAACCGCCATTCCTGAGGAATATAAAGACAAGATCAAATGGGGCGACACCGCCGGACCTCAAGAGCTCAAGGGCGATCCACCGACCGATATGGACGGCGATACCCGCGTCTACGACGGACAATCCTTCGAGATCTCCCCCGTTCCCACCGGCAAGGACGAAGAGACGAACGTTTTGGCGAATGGCAATGTGACCATCACGCCCAACTCGAACAATGAATACTACGAGGTTTCCTATACGGATGGTCCGCCCAAGGAGTATACGATTAAGGTTTATAACAGCTTAGAGGACAAAGAAGCCGGCACGGTCAAAGAGACCATCCATGTCGATGCCGACTTGGTCGACAAGATCAACTTCGGCTGCGACCCGAGCCGAATCGAGTTCAAAGACAATCTGGCGGATCCCAGCGATCCTCATGCGATCAATCCCGAACCCGGTGCCGACGGCCCGGCGAATAAGCTCGCCCTGGGCGGGGCGGGGGGAGGTTGGGAGGAAGGCGAGCCGATCAACCCTGATTCTCCGGCCGATTCGGCCCCCACACGAGTCAGCGGCGATACGGCCGTCTACGAAGACGATGCCAACGTCGAGCTCACGAACTATTGGGACGGGAACGTCGATACCTACAATATCACCGCTTCCGGAACCGTGACGATTCATCCCGATAAGCAAAGCGACCATTTTAAGATCACCACGTGGTACGACGACAACGGAGATTTGCAATACAAAATTGTCGTCACCAATCCAAATGAACCTGGAAAAGAAATTACGTATACCGTTGCCGCCGACCAGGTCGACCAAATTAATATCGCCGATGTCGACCCGGCTCAGATTGAGTTTGGAACTTCGACACAAATCACCGAGGAGCAGAAGGCCAAAATTCAGATCGGTGGGGAAGCGCAGGGAACCGGCACTGACGCTCAAGCCATCATCGATGGTCTGAAGGAATTGAGCGGACGGACCGACGCACAGCTGCTATCCGCCATCAATTCCAACGGATATTACTATGATAACGGAGAAAATAAAGGTTTTGGGCCTTTCGATTCGATCGAAGATTTGAAAGCGGCGATCCAAGCCGGAACATTTCCCCCAAAGACCCTGGCCAATCCTCACACTGATATGGAATATCAGAACTCCGATCTCTACAAGATGTTCAATCTGATCGGCATGATTGACCCTCAAATTCAAAGTATCCTGCACCAACCCATCGATAGTCGCGATTACAAGGGGATCAATGACCGTTTCATCGCCTATTTCGAGAAGCTCTACCCGAACGCGATCGTGACAGATACAAGCGATGTGCGTTACGCTCAGGGAAAAATCAGTATCAGCGGAGTCAGCACGGGGGATCTTCACTGGCAATACGGGAGTGACAACTTTAATGTCACCTTCGAAGAATGATCCTTCAGAAGAACAGCGTAAGGATATGACCTAACTTCCAAATTGAGGTTGGAGAGCTAGAAATAGAGTAAATAATTAATAATTTCAAATAGTTATTGAGAGCCTCTCCCTAGATTATGACTGAAAGAATGAAGCAAGTTGGTTGACCTAATCTTCCTAAAATCCATGGCTTCCTTCGCAACTTTGATCTAAAATTAGCCCGATAAGGCTAAAGAATTGGTGAGAATGCCCCCTCTTTAGAAAAGGAGATCGAGATGCCTGGTCCAGTCGATAGCAATTATCCCCCTCCCCCTCCTGATTATGATCCTTATGCCGATGAGACCACAGATGTGGGAGGAGCTGACCCCTATGAATATCCCCCCGAACCCACCGGTGCTTCGGGTTATACCCCTCCCGAAGGGGGAAGTGGCGAGCCGGCGGTTGTCAGTCAACAAATGCTCGAAGACTTTCAGGCCCAATACGACGCCATCAAGGCCTCCGATCTCCCCTACGCCGAAAAAAACGCCCAACTTCTCGAGCTGAAGAATATCCTAGACCAATTAAAAGACTTAGGAGAAGGCGCGCCCATCCCCCAGGAGCTTCAGAATCAAATCGACGCCTTTAATGCCTCTCAAGCGCCTGGCGCGGAAGGCGAACCTCCTCCGGTGAACGTCGACGATGTTAAGCAACAGGCTGAGGATCTCAAAACCAAAATCCAAAGTTCGGCCAATCTATCGCCGGATGAAAAGGTCGAATATGGCTCCCAGGTCGATCAAATCTTGAACCAAATCGAATTGGCTGGAACAGATGCCGAAAAGTTGGCTGCCTTAGATGTCGAGGGGATGAAGGGCACGCTGACCGAAATCGACGGCCAAGTGGATGCGGCAAACCAGTTCTCCCCGGGCATCAAAGGCCTGGCGGAGGCCGTGGGCGGCGACATGACTCCCGAAAAACTCCAAGCGCTGGCCCAATCGAAGGGGATCAGTTTGGATAACTTGGTCCCGCCTCCTTCGACGCAGCTGCTTGAATTCCTTCAAGAGCTGATACCGGACTTGAAAGATAAAATCGCGGCCGTGGCGACGGCCATCTCGGACCGACAGAATGCAATAACGACCAATTACAACACAGCGAAGTCCGCGAGCGACGGCAATAAGACCGGAGACGATTCGGCTGACAATGACGTGAAGGATATGAAAAGTTGGCAAGCGCTCTACGACCTCAAGTATCATCAGGATGATAAGAGCAAGGCGATTACGGACGCGAAAAAGGCCGTTACGGATGCGCTCCTCCCCATATTCCAGGCCCTGTATCCTGGGCAGGATGTAAAGACCGTCGATGCCACAAGCGCCCAAGGCTTTAACGATACGGAAAGGCAATATAATGCTGCGGATCAAATCGTGATCGGCGGCACGACCGTCGATCTGTTCAACAACAGCACCGGCGCGTTGCAAGCCAGCACCACTCCCGACGCCGACCCCGCCTTTGTTGACATTCCGCCGGTGACGTATGACGGTGAAGGAGACGGCGCCTGGAACGGCCCCGCGGCGGCCCAAGGGGTTAACACCTACGGTGGACCTGCCGTAAGCACCGAGGTCTACGACGCCGGTTCTCCCACAGGGGATGATTGGTAGAGACTGCCTATATTTTCCTGGCGACAACTTGACGGGCTTTGCTGAACTCTTCCAGCTTATTGACGAGCTTCTTGAATTCATCGCCTCGTTCTGAACTATTGGCGAAGAGTTGGCGATCGGAGAGGGAAGCGGGTGAAAATAAAACCTTATCCCTCTTCTTCGCCTTTTGGTAGGCAATGGGGACGGCTTCCTCCAGTGTCTTCACGAGATACGTTTCGGTCGCTTCTCCCCAATGTTTGAAAAATCTTTCCCGATATTCTCCAATGATGATGAGGCATTTGACCTTTTTTTCCAGCAGAGGACAGAGATCTTTATAAAATTGCTGGCTCATATATTCGCCGCCGGCGATGAGCACTAGACTTTGATCCTCAAAACTGAGCAAGGCGTTGAGTGTGGCCGCAATATTGTGGGCCTTGCTATCGTCGTAATATTTAACGCCGTCGATGGTTTTAAACCATTCCAGCCGGTGCGGAAGGGGCCTGAGCTCGTCGATCATCTTTTGAATCGCTTCATCGGAACACCCACAGGCTTTTGCAATGCAAATGGCCGCCAGCATATTTTGGGTTTTATGCGCATAGCGTCTGACTTTTGGATTAATGGGAAACTGCTCAGGAGGAGCATCCTTAGACAAATAAACAAGTTTGATACCTTTCGGTGAAAAATAAGCGCTGCTATTCCCCAAGTGCTCGAGCGAGAAAGGTATTTTGTGCGCTTTCGCACCGACCTTCTTAAGAAAGAGGCCAATATTGCTGGAATTCTGATAGACTAAAAAGTCGTCCTCTTTCTGTTGGGAGAAAACCCGACTTATGGAAATAGCATAGTCATCGAAATTTTCATGCTTATGGCGATCGCCCGGATAGATATTGAGAATAGCGGCGACATGGGGGTGGAAGGTCTGCGACCATTTCAATTTTAGACTGTCTGTCCGGAGAATCTCGTAGTCATAGGGCTTCGTATCCAATAAGGCCTCACCGATTGCCAAGAATCCTCCACCAAGGATTCGGCTTTTTTTGTTCTGATTGTCTAAAATCCCTTTAAGCATGAGGGCCACCGACGATTTGCCGTTGGAACCCGTAATTGCGATGAGCTTACCGCGATGGAGCATCGAGAATAGTTCGATATCCGTTAAAATCTCAACCCCTTGGGCTTTGGCCTTCAAAATAGAGGGCACGTAATTCGTATGAATAGTGATGAGGATAACCACATCAAACTCATCTGCAAAATTGTCGGGCAAATTTTCCGTCAAGATAAGCTCGATGGGCGCACCCTTCAGGGATTTTTTTGCCGCTTCGAATTGCTCGGGCAAGAGGATTCCAAATCCCTTGACCTTGGCCCCCTGGCGTTGGGCAAAACGCATCATGGCGATACCGGGAGGACGAAGGCCTAAAACGGCCACTCTCTTATTTCTAAGTTGAATCATCGACTTAGTAAGATATCATAATGATAGGTAGACTCAATAAAATTCCACTATGAACCAAAAGGAAGACTCGGGCCCAAAAAAGACTTTCGGTCCCTTTACTGTTCTCAAACGCCTAGGGGTGGGTAAGTACTCCGAAGTCTTTAAAGTCCAAAAGGGAAATTCTGTTTTTGCACTCAAAAAGATCAAGCCGCATTATAAGTATGACCATGATGTCAAATCCGCCTTGATTGCGGAAGCAAATATTCTAGGTTTGATTAAGGACAACAGGCATTTCCCGATTTTCTACGAAACCGGAGAGCTCGAAGACTCTCATTATATCTTGATGGAATATATTAACGGTTTCGATATCAAGGAGCTCCTGAGTCAAAGTATCGCCCGCCAACAAAAGCTTTCTTGGCAAGAGGCCTGCGCGGCGGCGGCAGAAGTATGCCAGGGCTTGGAGCATCTTCATAGTCTGAAGGACGAGGACGGCCGAACCATCATTCATAAAGATATCAAGCCAAGCAACATTCTGATCAGCGACAAAGGAGAGATCAAACTCATCGACCTGGGTCTAAAACATACGACACTCAAATACCTTCCTTTAGAATCCATAGAGCAAAAAAGGGTCACTCCTTACTCCGATATTTTCGCAACCGGAAATATTTTCTACGAAATGCTTCACGCTCAGCCATTATTCAAGAGCGAAAGCGATTTAGGAATCTATTTCGAAATGAAAGAGCTCCGATTCGACGAGAACTCATTCGACCGGAAATTACCGGAGGAAGTGAGAAAAATATTAGCAAAAAGCATCGACCAGTTTTCTAAGGATCGTTACCAAACCATCGGTGAATTTAAGGATGACTTGCTGAAGCTACTTAAAAATGCAGGATCCTCGTGGAACCCCGCCGAGATGGGCAAAAAAGTCAGCGCCTTCAAAGACCGCCCCTTGACTCGGCCCATTGAAAAGAGAGGTCGGTTTCTCAATATCGATTCGGAGGGATTTTTTATCAACGACTGCGATATAAAAAAAATCCGTTCGCCCTGGAAAGAAGCCGTCGAGGCCATCAAACAATCTTACTTAAAGAATCTAGTCGGTATTGTTCACAGCATCTACATAAGAGGTTCCGTCGCGCGGGGCGAAGGGATTGAAGGCGTTTCCGACATCGACAGTCTTGCGGTCGTTTATGGAAATCCAAATTCCCTTGATTTAAGCTGGGTTCAGAAGTCTCAAAAAAGTTTTAAAGAGCGGTTTCCCTTTTCTCCGTATGTCGAATTCGATTTTGTGCCCTATGAAAGCCTGCTCCGCGAGAAAGGCTATTTCTCGCGAAGGTTCATCATCAAAGTTCTATCGACCTGTGTCTACGGAGAGGATCTTGCGGCTCAAATTTCCAAATTTAGACCAAGTCTTAATATTGCCTTCTTTTTTCATGGCAATATCAACCAAGTGTTGAATCAAGCCATGCAAAAGATCAGAGACAGCACCCAGCCGGACCAAATCCGTGCCCATTGCGCTTGGGTGATGAAAAGAATATTGCGCACGGGATTTGGCCTCACGATTGAGAAAGAGCAGGCTTTTACCCGCGATTTGTTGCTTTGCTATGAAATTTTCTCAAAATATTATCCCGAGCAAGAGTCACAAATGAGGCAAGCGCTTGAGTGGTCTGTCAACCCAACCGACCAAAAAAAAACGATTTTAGATTATTTAAGCTCGTTTGGAATTTGGTTGGCCGATGAAGCAAAAAAGAAATTCAGTGACTAATAAAGTGAGTTCGCCTTAAAGGGGAGCGGGCGATTTATTCCTTTTTATCCTTAATGAAGAAACCGGAGATGGAGCAGCGGACATGGGTCCCGGTGGAGCCTGACGTGTTGATCCGATGGAAATTTCCGCTCCCGATCACTACCAGACGGTTCGGCTTTGGAAAAACATAATGGCCGACGCCTCGTTCCATAAGCCGCTCGTTTTCATAGGAGTTGTCCAACTGAGGCCCTACTCGTTTCTGCTCATCATTGCCGTAGCGCTCCGGTTGGGGTTGACGGTAATCCTTGAGAGACTCATCAGCGACGAGAAGTTCCCCGCCCCATTGCACGTTCCATTGTGAATGGCCATAAAACGAAAATGAACCGGTCCTGCCCGAGCGGTCGGTATGCCAGGACAGGCCGCTTCCGTTAGGAAAGAGAAACGCCTTACCGGTTAAAATCTGCCAATCTTCGCCTTTCTTCCCCACCCACTCGATAAATCGGTCCGCGTTTTCAAGAACCTTCTTAAAAAGAACATCAATCCCTCGGTTCGTGGGGAAGACACATATGCTTCGTGGATCGGCCCCCTGCGGCGCTGCGGAATAAACGGTTGGGCCTTCAAACGGCAAACCGTCGCACAATCGATAAACTTTTTGCCACTTTTGTTGATGAACCGGATGATAATCTTCTGTCTGTAAGTAGCTCCAAACATGTTGAAATTCCTGTTCGGAAAGAACATTGTCGAAGACGACGAATTGCTTATTGGAGAAGATCAGATCCATCTTTGTTTTTAACAAACGACAAACGTTTATTCACGGCGCCCTTGCGGCACCAACTTTTTATAGATATGCCGGTTCAATCGCTTCTCCGCCACTTGCCGAAAAACTTCCTTCATTCGTTCGGAATCTTTGGAAACGGAAATCAGCTCGATGTCCTCGGCCGGCACCGCCAAGAGGGAGGCCACCACGCTGTACTTCGGTATCCTCACCTCCTTGACCAGCGGCTGAACAATAATCGGAATATCCCGATGCCAGAGATCCGTGCGTACCATCCCTTCCGCGACGCGAAACTCCTCATTACGATGGATCGCGGAGGTGAAGAACAGACCCCATCCCGGCGGTGTCCACCAATAGATCCCCATTTTGAGAGTCACACTATGAAAATGCTTTCTCTGCCATGGACTGGAAAATGACGGGGACTGACTCAGGTGGACTTTTTTCTCCAGCGCTTCCTTGTCCTCTTTTGGAACGAAAGGCGCACCCTGCGGTAAATCCACCCAAATGTCTTTCAGCGGCAATTTTTTTCCATCTCGAACGGCCCATGCATCCAAAAAACCTTTTCGTTTTTGAATGACGTATTCTTCATTGGCCTTTAACTGAATACTATAACGTGCCGCTTCGACCCAGGGAAGGCAATACGACGGGGGCATGTTTTTAGAATCAGTGCTCAGCGGAATGATTTTAATTTCTGGGTCAAGCTTCGAGTCTTGATTGAGGTTGATGTATTCTATTTTCATTCAGCGAATTCCGCAGCGGATACCGGGGCATCATTTGCTTTTTCCAGCCGGTCCATAATGGTATGCACCATTTCCTCAGAAACGCGAAGTCCAAAACTTCTCCGGTGGGTATGGGACACGACATTGTGCCAGAAATATTCGGGGCGGGTTCCCGCTTTTACCTGCTGCAAGTCCGCCAAATAAAAAAGATGAAAATAGTCGTCCTTATCGGGCACCTTAACCAATTCATCGGTCGTAGGATTCACATAATGGAACCAACTTTTTTGCTCTTCCGAAACCCTCACATAATACATTCTCCAACCAGCATGCTTATCCGCGTTGGTATGCCATTCACGATATCCGCCCGGTGGATAATAAAAGCTGCCCGTCACTTCGATTCCTCTCTTCAGCAACTCTTCTTTCATGACCCTTCGGTGACGGGTCCATAACTCCACATGCTTAAATTTCGAGCGGTGGGCTTTCCAACCCATGACTGTCTCACCTTTTCTTTCCACTCCAAACTTTTTAGACAACATATCAAGGAGAATTCCGTTCATAGCGGCCGCCGCCTGACCCGTCTGCGTTTTAGGATTTGGCCCTTCTTGTTCAAACCTCCAGTAAAACGCTTTATCAGGATACTTAAAGCAATCCTCGTATAATTTCTTGGGTAAGGGCGCGCCGGCAAAGACATTCCAGAGCTCCAAGCCTTCGACGGGTTTATAGAAACCACTGAATTCGGAAAGGAGGTCTTTGACTTCCGGAAAAAACTTGCTTGGGAAGCTGATGGTGATATCTCGCGATAATTCTTTCATCGAATGCCTCGGATGAATCTTCGCATCTCGAACCACCTTTTAGGATTCTATCATGTTAGAAAACAGAGTAGAAACCAGATTTCGCGGCTGGCCGCCCTGAGATTTTTTTGGCATAATGTAGTTTCCCTTATTGGCCGCAGAAGTCTAGGATTTTCATGTTTCGGAAGAAACGTGAAGAGGCTATTGGAAAAATCTATCCCGAAAATTGAAGCTTAGGAGCATCGATGTTAACTTTGGGATGGCATGGCGGAACAACTTTAGAAAATGAAACGAGCGGTGTCAGTTATGCTCGGCATGATGCGGCCGCGGCTATTTTAAAAGACGGGTGTCTTATCGCGGCGATTGAGGAAGAAAGGCTGAGCCGGGTCAAGCATTCCAATAGCTTTCCTTATAGAGCGATTCGCTATTGTCTGGACTCCGTTGGGGCCAAACTTGAAGATCTAGATCAAATTGCTGTCGATAGCGAGCGAAGGGAGGTCGATGGCGTGGCGTTTTCGGATTACCTCAAAAATCCCCGTTCACCTCGTTTGACGGGGCGTCAATGGATCGGGAACATGTTTCAAAAAGCGTTCGGTGTCGACGTCAGCGCCAAAGTGAGATTTTGCCAACACCATTTGGCACACGCTTATTCCACCTTTTTTCCTTCCGCTTTTGATGAGGCCCTTATTTTTTGTCCTGACGGGGAAGGGGACGGATTGTCCGGTATCATCGCCGTGGGAAGGGGTAAAAGCATTTCCATTCTTCATCGAATCCCTGACAGCCAGTCCCTGGGCCATTTTTACATTCAAATGATAAAGTTGATCGGGTACCGGAGGTTCGACGAATACAAGGCGATGGGGCTCGCGCCTTATGGAAATAACGAAGTTTTTGGACCTGTTTTGCAATCCCTCATTCAATTGTTGCCGGAGGGAACCTACAAGATCCTTCCTTTTCAAGAGAGACTTGGAATCCTCGGCAAGGCGGGGCTGTTAAAAGATATGCGGCGAAAAGGAGCACCCTTTCGCCAAAAGGACAAAGACATCGCTGCCGCCGTTCAATGGGTGCTTGAATCGGCCGTTTTTCATGTTTTGGAGCATTTTCAAAAGACGTCGGGGACCAAGAGCCTCTGTTTAGCGGGCGGGGTCGCCCATAATTGCACCCTAAATGGAAAGATCCTTAAAAAGGGTCTTTTTGACCGAGTTTTTGTCCAGCCGGCGGCTCATGACGCAGGAAATGCCATTGGAGCGGCCCTCTGTGCCTACGCGGAAGAGAGTGGCCAGGTCCATCTCGCCGGAATGAAGGATCTCTACCTGGGTCCCGATATCGGAGATGACGAAAAGGTTTTTAACGAGTTGAGTCGTTGGGGAAATCTAATCACCTTCGAACGGCGGGAGGATATCGCGAAGGCAGGCGCGGAGCAACTCGCCTCAGGAAATGTGATCGGTTGGGTGCAAGGCCGATCCGAATTCGGACCGCGGGCCCTCGGCAATCGCAGCATCCTTGCCGATCCCCGTCCGGCCGAAAATAAAGACATCATCAATCAAATGATCAAGAAGCGTGAAAGCTTTCGGCCCTTTGCCCCGTCGGTGCAAAATGAGAAACTCCATGAAATTTTCTCGGTTCCCGAGGAGGTCCGTGAACTGCCTTACATGATATTCGTCGTTGGCGTTCGGGAAGATTATCGAAAAGTCCTGGGTGCCGTGACTCACGTGGATGGAACGGCGAGGGTTCAGAGCGTCTCTCGGGAAAGCAATCTCCGCTATTGGAAATTGATCGACGAGTTTGGAGCCATCACCGGGATACCGGTCGTGCTCAACACCTCGTTTAACAACAATGCCGAACCCATTGTGGATTCGGTTGAAGACGCCGTGGCCTGCTTCTTGACCACGGGTATTCACGCTTTAATCGTGGGAGATTATTTGGTACGGAAATCGGATCTGTCACCCGGTGACAAACGGTTAAGAGAACTGATTCCCGAACTACGTCCCAGCCGTAAGCTTGAAAAGGGGAGCCAATTACAGATGGACGGGGGCGTCTCCCAATCCTATTTCATCGGATCCAATTCTTCCGACTATTTCGGCGAAAGCAATACCCGTCTCTCCAAGTCGCTTTATGAAATTTTAGCGGCCGCAGACGGGCGACGAACCCTTGGGGAGCTTAGTGAGAATCTGGGAATTATCAGTGACCCTGAATTAGAAAGAGTGACTCAAGAAGCTTATGAACTGTGGCAGCGGCGCGTTCTCGTGTTACGCCCCCATGGCGCCTGAGCTTTTCACGCTTCCCAAATCGATTTAGTAACCTTTACTTTCAATATTTTACTTCCACCAAGAACAAACCCTTCGCCGGCGCCGCGGGCCCCGCCTTCCGGCGGTCTTTCGCGTCCAGTATCCTCTTCACCTCCTGCACATCGAACATCCCTCGCCCCACCTGCACCGCCGTTCCGACAATATTGCGGACCATTTGCTTCAAGAACCCGTTCGCTTCGATCTGGATCGCATAGAGATTAGGGTGGTCGTGGAAGCGTTCTTGAATTCCGACCCAATGGACCTTTCTCACGGTCGACTTGACCGGCGTCCCCACCGATTGAAACGATTTGAAGTCGTGCTCCCCCACCAAGATCTCAAGGGCCCGGTGGATCTGATCCCAATCCAGGGGCCGCTTCACCTGCCAGGAAAAGCGGTGGAGAAAGGCCGAGGGGGCCCGGTCATTCAAGATCAAATAGCAGTAGAGCTTGCTCTTTGCATCCATTTGGGCGTGGAAATCGGGATGAACTTCTTCAACGGCTTTCACGGCCACCGCGTCGGGGAGGATTCCGTTCAGGGCCTCCTGGATCTTCTCGGCCTTGAAGTGGCGGGATGTCTTGAAATGGGCGACCTGGGCCAGGGCGTGGACGCCCGCATCAGTACGGCCGGAGGCAGTGACGTGGATCTTCTCGCCGGTCAAGCGTTTCAAGGCCTCTTGAAGCACCCCCTGAATGCTGTGGCGTTTTTTCTGCACCTGCCAGCCGGAATAGCGTGTGCCGTCATACTCCAAGAGGAGCTTGAAGGTCTTCAAGAGAGGCGCAGGCGCTTTGGTTTTGGTGGAAGACATGCCCGGTAGAGCTCGAGTCTTAATAAGCGCGAAATATTTAAAGATATTTCCCGACCAAGACTTCCGCAATCTGCACGGCATTGGTGGCGGCACCTTTGCGGATGTTGTCGGAGACGATCCAGAGATTCAAGCCGTTCACCAGGGATTCGTCGTCGCGAATACGCCCCACGAACACTTCATCCTTTCCCACGCATTCGATCGCGAGAGGGTATTCGTTCTTCGAGGGATTATCCAGCACCTTCACCCCAGGCGCCTTCTTCAGCAAGGTTTTGGCGTCGTGGGCGGAGAGCTTGGCCTTCGTCTCCACGTTGACCGATTCGGAGTGTCCGCCAAAGACGGGCACCCGCACACAGGTGGCAGTCACCGCGATAGAGGTGTCACCCATGATCTTCTTGGTCTCGTTCACCATCTTCATCTCTTCTTTGGTGTAACCGTTGTCCACGAAGACGTCGATGTGCGGAAGACAGTTGAAGGCAATCTGATGGGGAAATTTTTTCTTCTCGATCTCCCGCTGGTTAAAGAGGGCGACGGTCTGCTGGTAGAGCTCATCCATGGCCCGCTTCCCGGCTCCGCTCGTGGCTTGATAAGTGGAGACCACTACCCGCTTCAATCCGACCGCGTCGGCGATTGGCTTTAAGACCACCACCATCTGGATGGTGGAGCAGTTG
>Ga0066388_100001816_pt1 | contig 12437 bp, 4 predicted proteins | sample PanSoiMetaGPlot6_FD_64539 | JGI IMG/M metagenome (GOLD analysis project Ga0066388, IMG submission 64539) | Tropical forest soil microbial communities from Panama analyzed to predict greenhouse gas emissions - Panama Soil - Plot 6 (Hybrid Assembly) | ecosystem: Environmental > Terrestrial > Soil... | reverse complement strand
TAACAACTTCGCGATTATGGAGACTCAACTGGTCATAGCTTCAATTGCCAGACGATACCGGCTGGAGCTAGTCCCCGGTCAGGATTTTAGCCCGGATCCGACCTTCGCCCTGAAGCCGCGTCACGGTGTGATGGTCAAGGCGATCAAACGCTGAGACTCTGGCGCGGACTGGCGAGTATAGTCTACGTGGCATAGCCCCGGTGGCAGTGAGGTCATGCACTACCTGTCGTTCGTAGCACTGCGGGCAAAAGTCGACAAAGAAGTCGAGTATCGTGACGTGTCATTGGCAAAGATAAAATTGTGACTGCTCGAGTTGTACCAAAAGTGACGCAGAGAAAACCGCGTTATTTTCCTGGCTATTGGGAATAAACTCAAATGGGGGGAGTTCATATCGGGGGGATCCTTTTTTATGCGCCCACAAAGGCTGGTACGCCCTGCTGTGGCTTGGCGGCGTTCGTTGTCTTGTGTCCTCGGCTTTCTGGTACTGATCAGTCAAAGCCTGCCATTCGTCCAGGCATTGCCTGCTTCGGCGCTGGAAACAAGCGCCGGTGGTAACACAACGTCGTCGCTCACCGTCGAGCGCGGAACCACTCATGTTGTCGACGTCAGTGATCACTCCGTGTTGAAACTGACCGGCAACCTCCGCAACTCGGGAGCGCTTTACGTAGTTTCCACCAATCCCAATGTGACGAATGCCACTATAAGGGCGAGGAACATCTTTAATGCCGCCGGAGCGCTCGTGACTACACTCCTCCCCGAAGGCGGACTGCCGGGTGTTACAAATGCCATTTCCAATCTTTCCCTGTCGCTGGTGGCAGTTCGAAACATTGTCAATCACGGAACCATCTCCAGCGCGAACAAATTGACGGTAGGCGCCGGCGGCACCATCGTCAACGCGTCCGGGGTTGCCTCCAGTACGGCGGTGATGCAGGCGGTCAATAATTTGAATCTGAATGCATCCGTCATCATGAATCAGGGTGTGCTTACTTCGACTAAGGCAAATGTCAATATCGCCACTACGGCAGCCACCCTGCAGAATATAGTCAACATAGACAACACCCTCGGAACGATTAGCGCGCTCAATGGAGCAGTAAACGTCGGTTGCGCAGGGCTGGTCAAGAATTCCGTTTTGTCCATCCTCGGAGGCACTATTTCCGCACCGCAGATCAACCTCGACGGTGGTGCGGGAACTGTTCGTGCAATGTTGGACAGCACCATGGGCCTGGTGAATGTGACGGCCGGCATCGCGCAGGTCGGCACACGCTCCGGCGATCTCAATCTGGGAAAGTTGACGATCAGAGGCGATCCCACCTTCTTCAACAGTGACGGCGATATCAATATTCAAGACAACATCGACGCCCGCGACAATCTGGCAATTCTGGCAAAGGGAAACATATCCTGCACCGATTGGCGATTGATTCAAACAACGGATCTGTCCGGGCTGGGCCACGACATTTATATGGTAGCCGGCGGCGATCTCACGGCAACTGGCAAACCAAAACCGGTGAGCACGCCGGACATTCCGCCCCACCCTCCCGATCACCCGTTATTGGACAACCAATTCGTCACCGTGTCCGGTCCCTCATCCACCGGTGGCAGCATCTCGCTCAAGGGCTCAATGCTCGACACGCACTCCACCAGCGGAGATAACAACGGTGGCAACGTCACGCTGGTCGCTTACGCGGGCAATGGAACCGGCGGCGTGGAGGATCTCGAGATCAAAACCGGCGGGTTTGGTGCAGGCAGGAACGGCGCAGTTACGGTGATCGCCGGAGGATCATTGTTGGACTCAGGCGATCCAAGCAACACCGCAATCAAAAATGTGAAGATTGACGCGTCTGGCGGTACTGGTGTTGTTACCGCACCAATCAGCCTTTTCGCGGCCACACCCACTGGCTCTATTACGTTCAACAGCCAGGGTCTGCCAGCGTCAACCTCCGGTGCTCTCCTTCCCTTCACACCGACCGCCCGCGACATCTTTGTCACCGCACCGATTAAGACTGATGGTGGCACGATCACTGCCGTTACCGGAGGGCTGTTCTCCAACACCGCGGCGATTGAAAGCAGCGGCGGCATCACTGCCGGCCGCAGGGCCGGTGACATCGTGATTTCAGCGGGCACCATCGACATCGAGGCACCCGTGAAGGCTATTGGCGCAAACGGAGCCGATGGCGTCACACCAGGCGCCGGTCTGGCCGGACCAGCCGGAGGGACTGGCGGCGGCGGCGGCAAGATTATTCTGCTGGGGAGCAATGGCATAACCGTCAACGGAGATATCAAAGCCGACGGCGGCAGAGGAGGCAAAGGTGGAGACGGTGGTAGCAGCACTCAAGGTGGTGGCGGCAACGGTGGTTCGGGCGGAGACGGCGGACTGGCAGGATCAATTACCCTCAGCACGCTCGACTCAGCAATTAATCAAAGCGTCAATAAGGTCATGACCGCGATCGGAGGCTTCGGCGGCGCAGGCGGCGCCGGCGGATCCGGCGGAACGAACGGCGGCCGTGGCGGTGACGGCGGAGCGGCGGGCGCCGCCATGCGCGGAGGCACGATTACCGTCAGCACCGGCACGGGCGATTTGACTTTGAATGGAACAGTCGATGCCAGCGCTGGAGATGGTGGCGGAGGCGGTGCTGGTGGTAATGGAGGCAATGGAACCGCCAAGGGCGGCGACGGCGGAAACAGCGGCACGTCGTCGGCCGGGGCCATCGGCGGAACGATGGGTTTGACCACCAGCAGTGGACAAATCACACTGGCAACCGGCAAGGTCAATGGCGGCAAAGGTGGATCGAGCGGTACCAGCGGTTCGGGGGGAACGGGCGTTCAAGGCGGCGATGGGGGATTGATCGGTGTTTCCGGCGCCGGCGGCAAAGGCGGAAGCATGACGTTGCTGTCGACGACTGGAGGCATAACCCTTTCTAAGGATATCCAGGCTAACGGCGGCGCGGGAGGAAACCTGAACAATACCGCCGGCGCCGGGGGCACAGGAACGACCGCCGGCGGCAGCGGCGGCGGAATACTTAATGCTGGCGGCGGTGGAAAAGGCGGCATCATTTCGGCGTCGACCGCAGGCGCAATCGACGTTGGCGGCAGCGTGCAAGCCGTTGGCGGCTCCGGCGGGTCGATTGGCGGGACAGGTGGCGATGGTGCAACCGGCGGAGGAAACGGTGGATCGCTGGGCAATGCAGGTGGCGGCGGTGACGGCGGGGGAGTCCAAATCCAGGGCGGTGGCAATATCAACGTTGCCGGCGCCGACATATTCCATCTCTCATTCATAGATGTGTCAGGCGGCAACGGCGGTGCCCAGAGCGGTAAAGGCGGAAAGGGTGTCGACGGTCCGATTGGCGGAGCGGGCGGAAGCGTCGGAAACAGCGGCGCAGGCGGAGCGGGCGGATCGGTATCGATCAAAACAGTAAAAACCGGTTCTGGACTGCTCTTCTTCGATAACGGTTATGTTGCGGCCAACGGCGGCGATGGTGGGGTGTACACCGGTACCGGCGGCCAGGGCGGCAAGGGACTGACCGGCAATGGCGGCAATGGCGGTTTCGTCGGCAATCAGGGCAACGCCGGCGACGGAGGCAAAATTTCCTTGACCGGATCGGATTTACACATGACCGCAACTGCAACGCTGGTTGCCAACGGCGGTCAGGCACCCGGTTACAATGGTACCGGCGGTGATGGCGGTGACGCCGGAGGCAGCGGGCGTGGCGGAAATGGCGGCGGGGCGCTCAATGCAGGCAACGCCGGTGCCGGTGGCAGCATAACTTGCGACATTCCGGGCACGGTGATGATTGACGAGCATTTCCATGCGGGCGATGCGATCGCCGCCCGCGGTGGCAGTGTCGCTGAAGACAAGGCGCACAGCGGTAAGGGCGGCAAGGGCGGCCCGGGCAGCGATGAAGGCGCTGACGGTGGTTTTGGCGGCAACATCGGCAATAACGGCAGTGCCGGCAAAGGCGGAAAGATCACCATAATTGGTGACACCGGAGTCATGACCGGTACATCCTTCGACCATAGTGCCAACGTATCGGGCGTGCTGGCTGTTGCCGGTGGGCACGTGAAGAAGAATTCCACGGTATCGGGAGCCGGCGGTGATGCAGGGCCCAACGGCGATGGCGGTTTCAGCGGCAGCATTGGCAATAACGGCAGCGGGGGGGACGGCGGCGAAATTACCCTATCGTCGGTTTCCGGACGCATCGTGCTGTCCACACTGATTGCTGCCGGCGGCGACATCGACGGGCCTGATTCACCGACTACCGGCAAGGGCGGTGACGGCGGCGGCACCTCCGGCAACGGCGGCAATAGCGGCCGAATCGGAAACAATGGCAGAGGAGGCAACGGGGGGCGCATCTCCATATCCACCCTGACCGGCGACATTGGAGCAGTTGAAGGAGGCAACACCGTCACGTATTTGTCCGCTGCCGGTGTCATACTGTCGATGGGAGCAGTCACCGGCAACGGTGGCACCGCCGTCGAGGGCGATGGCGGCACGAGCGGAAGCATAGGCAATAACGGCCGTGCCGGTAACGGCGGGATCATTCTTTTGAGCTCTTTGACCGGCAACATCAAAACGCCTCGTGGCGGAATTTTGGTGCCCGGCGCGGACGGCGGAGTGATGTTCGACGCCACCGGCACCGGTGGTAACACCAACCTGGGCACCGGCGGAGATAGCGGCAGCATCGGCAACAACAGCAGCGGCGGCGATGGCGGAGTGGTGAAGATAAGCACGTTGCTTGGAAGCATTTCCGTGGTGGGCGTGATCATTGCCAGTGGAGGAATTACGCGTGGAGCTCTCAACACAACCGGCGACGCCGGCTCGTCCCTGGCCGGAAATGGCGGCAACAGCGGCAATATAGGCAATAATGGCAATGGCGGCAAAGGCGGAACCGTTGAAATTTTCAGCGGTGGTCTCACGCAGCAAATCAAACCCGATGATCAGCAAACTTCCGAAGCAATCGTGGCTAATGGAGGAAGTTGCGCAGTTGAGGGAATCGCTTCCCGAACCGGACAGGGTGGAAACGGATCGAGCCAGGGAGGGAACTCCGGCTCAATAGGCAATGCCGGTGTAGCCGGTGATGGCGGGGAGGTGTCGGTTACATCAGTGTTCGGCAACATCCATCCGGACAGAATCCTGGTCAATGGCGGCGGCGCGGGCGACCTTCCATTTTTCCCCTTCACTCCCGGCGGTACAGGACCAATGATGGGCCGCAGCGGCGATGGTGGCAATGGCGCCGGCGCCAATGGTGGTGGTAACGCTGGCGGTGTCGGCAATGGGGTTGTCGGGGGTAATGGCGGAAAAATTACGCTATTTGCCGGAAGCTCGATTCTCGAATCTGTTGATTTTCAGGCGGATGGCGGTTTAGGCGGACTGGAAGCCGGCATTGGAGGCAAGGGCGGCACTGGTGGCAAAGCGGGCGGCAAAGGCGGATCGGTTGGCGGCGGTGGCGGGGGCGGAAATGCAGGCAGTATTTCGCTGACAGCCAATGCCGGTCCGATCACCATCAAGGAGCTTCAGGCCTTCGGCGGCATCGGTGGCGACAACAGCGCAACCGGCGGACTGGGCGGAAACGGCCTCTTTGCCGGCGGCAACGGCGGCGATATTGGCGGATCCGGTGGCGGCGGTAAGGGTGGCACCGTAAAAGTGGAAGTCAAACTTGCCGGCAGCGCGATCAATCTAGTCGGCAATGAGCATTTAAGGGCATATGGTGGCTTCGGCGGACTTCTCTCCGGCACGGCCGGTGATGGCGGTGACGGTGGAACAGCTACCCAGAACAACGCCACAGGCGGCAATGGTGGATTCGTCGGTATGACCGGTGGCGGCGGCGTCGGCGGAAATATGTCGTTCATCGTGCCGGGCGGCACCATGACCATGATGGATGGCGCAAATCTCAACGGCGGTGATTCAGGAGCCTGCACGGCCACCGCAGGCAACGGGGGTAAAGGCAATGGTGCCGGCGCCGGCGGCAGAGGGGGCGACGTCGGAGATCAATTTGCTGCCGGCTCGGCTGTGAAGAATGCCTTCAGTTTCAGTGGCAACACCCTGATTCTAAACACCGCCCAGCTAATTAGCGCAAATGGCGGCACTGGGCTGTTATATCAACCGACCAGCGGCAAGGGCGGGGCAGGCGGCGGACAAGGTGGAGATGGAGGGGATTGCGGTGCCAGCGGCAGTGGCGGCGATGGTGGTTGGGTTACCATCAAGTCCAGTAACAGCGTGCAAGTCAATGGCTCTATATCGGTGGACGGCGGCAATCGCAACGCTGTTTTCGAAAAATCCGGAGCGGGCGGCAATGCCGGTCCGGGCGGAGGAAGTGGCGGCAATGGCGGTATGATCGCGGACAGCGGCAACGCCGGTGGCGGCGGCAAAATAGTAATCGAGTGCAAATTCGGCACGGTCACTGGCAATGGATTGCTCCGATCCGTCGGCGGCTCGGTATTCACCGGGTTGAACATTGAGATTGCCGGTGACGGCGGCGATGGCAAACAAGCAGGTGGCAATGGCGGAAGTGTTGGCCATTATGCCGACGCTGGTGGCGGCGGAAAGATATTGGTCGATGCGCAATCCGACATAACGATCCCAACCTATCAGGTTTTCGGCGGAGATAACTTAGGAACCTTTGACGCGCGCGCCGGAAAAGGCGGCAACGGTGGCCAATTGGGCGGCGATGGAGGCCAAGGAGGAACCGTAGGCGACAACGGCAAGGCGGGCAGTGGTGGTAGCGTGTCGCTGAAGAGCTTCCTGGGAACCATCTCTGCCGGGGCTATCACCGCAAATGGTGGCAGCGTGGGAGTGATGCACGCGACCGGAGGAGACGGGGGATCGCAAACCCTCGGTGCCGGTGATGGTGGCGTCGGTGGCGGTGTCGGAGCCAACGGCAATGGCGGCATCGGTGGAAAGATCGAGGTATCCACGCAAGGTGAAATACATTCTTCCGATGACTGGGACGTCAGTGGTGGAAACGTTGGTGCCTATCAAAGCGTAAGCGGTTCCGGCGGGGCATCCGGCTCAGGCTCCGGCGGTGCCGGCGGCCAGCTCGGTGATCAGGGAGATGCCGGTGATGCCGGTGGACTCACCAACGGCGGAGGCATCGGCATCAAGGGTCTGGATGCCGTCGTCAACTTGCTGGGAAATCTGCTTGCTAATGGCGGAAGCATCATAGGCAATTACACCGGGCGCTCTGGTAATGGTGGCAGCGGCGGAGCGGCGGGGGGTCCTGCGCTTAGCACCGGCACCAACGGAAGTGCCGGCACAGGCGGGGTCGTTTCAATTGAGACCAGAGTCGGGAAAATACTCGGCTCCAGCGTAAATGCAGCGGCCGGCACCGGCTCGGTACATGAAGGGGAGGGCGGTGACGGCGGCGAGGCTACCAGCGTGCGCGGGCCAGGCGGCATCGGCGGTTCAGTAGACAAAGGCAGCGCCGGTGGTGGCGGCGGCAAAATCACCGTCTTTAGCAAGACTGGAAGCATCTCTTTCAGCAGCGATCTTCTGGCAACTGGCTCAGCGGGCGGAGAAAACTTCGGATTTGCCGGTCGCGGCGGTGATGGAGTCGCCACGGGCGGAAACGGAGGAGCTGTTGACCGGCCAGGCAGTGGCGGCCGAGGGGGCGACATCATCATCACCACGAAGGGATCGCTCACGACGGCCGGACAGATCAAAGCCGACGGCGCTAATGGTGGCGACCAGTCTGGACTCGGCGGCAACGGTGGAGATGCTGCTCCCAGCGGAGTTGGTGGTGCCGGCGGGGATCTCAGAAGCCCGGGTGCCGGCGGCGATGGTGGGACTGTAATCATCACCGTGCCGGTAGCAAAGAGACTTATCTCGATACCGCCGACCGCAAATCCGGGCGCAGCAGGAGCCAACGGCGGCATGCCGGGATTTGGCGGCTCTCCCGACGGTCGGGATGGCCAGCGCGGACCGGCAGCCAGACCTGGTCAAGACGGCACAGTCAAATTTGTGCCTCAGGCGATGCTCGATGATGACTGCGACGACTTCCAGAAGAAGAAGCGCAAACGCAATGACGTCATGATTGCCAGTCTCGACAATGACATCGTTCCGGTCAGCTACATGCAGTATGCGGCACCAAATCTGGTGCGTGCCTTCACGATACCCTCGAGCGCGGCAACACTTTACGCACCCAAACAGCCGATCGAAATCCGCACGGCCCAATGGGTTCTCCACGTCGGCGCCGGCAGCAAGGTTCTCGTTGAAAGGCAAAACGGCGAAACCGTCATCCGCAACCTCCATGACCACAAGCAAGGCGATGTTCGCGTGACGGTTGGTGACACCACACTATCAATCAACCTGGGTCATCAACTCGTGCTCACCAGAAATATTGAGGCTGCCTGCGATAATTCTTCGCTGATCGCGACACGCAATGCCGTTGCCCGCCCACTGCCCGGCGGAATGCTCGCCACGCTCAGCGAGTTTTCGTTCGTTTCCGCATTCACCAACCACGAAACCCTGAAGGCGCTCTATCGGTCGACAGCCAAAGAGGATCGCCGTGATGTCGCGCAAATTATAAAAAACGCTTGCGCCCTCTCCTTCGCGGCAGCGAAGACGGAACCCTATCGCACTAACCGGACGCGCTGATGCTTCCGCGTATCGGTGTTGAAGAAACCATTTTGCGGCCGTTATCCGGTGTGCTTGTAAGTGCCCAAGCGTTCATCAGGAAAAACATCTATGTCGAACAATAACGATTCAACTAATTCGACGGAGCACTGGACACTCTTTTAACAGGTCCGAAACAGCTTCGCAATCTGACAATCATCCTGATGGTGACTTTGGTTGCTACAGGCATCTGCGGATTACAAGGCTTCCTCTTATCTCAAATGCGTGACACGAGCAACTGGATTCCTCTTCAAGCAGAGGTCGTCAAAAACAGCACTGAAGGGTATAACTGGGGCGTGAGAACTAATTTCTCAGGACACTGCTATAGAGCCCTTATCAACTATCAATACCGCCGGGTCGCCACCACCTAGCCTGGCGTCTTCCGGTAACGGGCCACAAAAGGGCACAATTTTGGGCAAGCGAGATCCTAAGATCGTGTCCCAGTAAGCGATTGCGGTAATTCTCCCGGAGCGCCGGGATTGGCGTAAACGGCCGCCCGAAATTACATAAGCTTACTCCTAATTCTGGAAGTAGCCCCGTAGAAAGGTAGATTGTTGCCCGGAGGACCCACGGCTATTATGGCAAGCGATGGAGCAAGCACCAGGGACCAGGTAACAGAGGCCGGCGACAGCCTGACAAAAGACGCGGATTCCGGAAAAAGCAGTTTGGTTTGGACTCAAGGAGACCAAATTGAGTTTTTCAGGGCACGCGGACAAAGCAGCATCCCGAAGGAATTCGGCGAGCCGCTCTCGCTCATATCGGAACCAGCATCTGACACTAGTGCAGACGGAAAGAAGACCGGCAAACAGGGAGCGGCAGATTCTCGCTCTCCTGGCTCTGTCGAGACCGGCTTCAAAGGCTTCAGTGAGAAGATAGCCGATGTCCACAGCACAAAAGGCGCGGACGGCGTAGCCGAGGGAGTGGGGGACACTGCCAGAAAAATTATCGACAGCCTGAACAAGGTTGTCGCTGACACAACAAAAGCTGAGGATGGCAAGTTTTTGAAGGATCTGCCGTCTGCAGCGGTGGTCGATTCTTTCCGCCAGCCCCCGGTTGTGCACGATAGCCGGCATATGCATGATCTGCTCAGAATTAATGGTCTGGAGCCGCCCAATCTGAGTCCTACTGAAAAGGCACAGTTGCGGCAGGAGCACGACAAGCTCGACAAGGAGCTAAAAGATGAGCTTGCTCAATATGAAAAGACAAACAAGGAGTGCAACGAGAAAAACCGGCCGCTCGAACAAGAAAGCGTCAGACTGTCTGGACGTCGGGGAGAGCTGGACAACGAGGTTCAAAAAAAAGCCACTGAAGCAGCTAGCGCCGCCACAGAATTGAAAGTGGATCTTAAGGAAGCCGGAGTGGACAGCGGTGGCGATCTGCCCAATCCGAACGATCCCGCGTCCTATAAGACAGTAAGGGAAGCCATAGACAAGCAAGTATCGGACCCGCTGACGCGCGACCATCTCAAAAACGAGTTGGATATCGCCGAGAGGAAGGACAAAGAGCTGGAGGAAGCTCAGAAAAGATCCAAGGAGAACGAAGACAATTTACGCAAGGTCCAGGAGCAAATCGACAAGAACAATGAGCCGCGCAAGCAACAGGAGGAGCACATAACAGAGACACGTAAGGCGCTTGCCAAATGCGATGAGAAAATCGCCGAGTCAAAGTTTGGCGACGATCTCAAAGAAATCGACAAGCTGCCGAAGGAAAAGCGGGAAGCGGTGTACAAGGCAATGGAGCAGATTGCCAACAATGACGGTGGCCCGCCCAATCATTTGAGCCCTGCCGAGAGGCAGAAGCTGGTAGAGCAGGTCGCGCATCAAATAGCCCATCCCGAATCTATACAGCAAGGAAACAAGGGAACGTGCGGGCTGGCCGCCACTGAGTTTGAGTTAGCCAAAGCCCATCCGGAGAAGTACGCTCAATACGTTGCTGATCTCGCCACCAACGGCGAAGCCAAAACTCCTGATGGTCGTACACTCAAGATCAATCCCGAGATGATCAATGTTCGCAACGATTGGGGAGGTTGCGAACCCCACGATGATGGTAATCCAGAGCGTAGCCTGGCCAGCAAAATCTTTCAAACCGCCTGCGCCAACCGCGTGTTGGAGGATCAGGCGCTGGCGAAAGGTGAAAAGCCGTCGACATATGATGATCAAATGCCTGGCACCAAGTACGGAAGGCCTGACTTCACGGAGAAACGGAGCAAAATAGCGGACTTTTATCCGTCAGTTGATACCGGCGAACGCATCATAGGTCCCGACGGCACAGTCAAACCGTGGACAGGTGTCAACCACAATGATCTGTCCAAGCTGTCCTCCGAGCTCACCGGCGAGAAATACGAATCCAAGCCGATCTTGAAAGGGCGCGACCTTGACGATCCCAAACAGGAAGCTGCTGTCGAAAGAGAGTTTATATCAGAGATTAGAAAGAATGGTCTGCCTGTTAAGGTCTCAATTCAAATGAAACCCGATGATTTCACCGGGATGGGTAATGAGGGCGGTCATGAGGTCGTGATTACAAAGGTTGTACCGGGTCCGCCGGCGCTGGTCTATTTCGATAATACCGCCGGCGGTACCGATCACAACTATCCTACCGGCAAACCGGTGCCGTTGAAAGAGTTCCTCAAGGCAATGAAGTCACCAGACGGCTCAGAAGACGCTGAGGGACACATAATTACCAAAGTCGCGTGAGGTGGGGCTCTCACCGACCGGAATTCGGATTTCGCTGACGCTCCTCTTTGTGACTTAACTATGGCACGCATGGTCCCAAGCTTTCGGCGGCACAGCATGTCAAGCCGAACGACAACCAGATAAACAGTGCGAGAATGATTTCAGACCGTCGCCAGGGCAATCGACGTGATCAGTGATTTGCAGGAACAAGCCGACGAGTAGATTGATAAACACCGGCACCTGACCGCAGGTCAATCAAGAACGATATGAATAAGAAGCGAGGGAAAAACTTGATGAGCAACATAACAATATTAGATCTACTCAAGATGCAACCGTTAGAGATTGTCGATATTTGCATCAAGGAGCTAAAAGAAAGAGAAAACGCAGTCCAGGCAAAACCACTGGATACGAGTCTTCTTGACGCCATGCGCCTCAATGGTAAAGAACTCCCACCGTCACTCAAGAGATTCCTATCCTTCGATTCTTCATTCAATACTCTGTACATCGAGGGATGGGGCGACTTCGATAACACCGCACCTATGGGTGACAAGCCAGGTGAATGGCAACCAGTGCCTCCAGAGAACGAGATCAAAATATGGATTGAGATGCTGGCCGGCAAACCGCTCGAAGAGCTCAAGCTGCTAGATCAGGGGAACCCTATTGCGACGCCGCTCGAATACCTAAAATACAAATTGACAGGCAAACTGTTCCAGCTGCCGAACGCTGGGGAGCAAACTAACTTCCTCTATGTAGGCAATCCTGACCAAGCCGGTGAATACCCTGTAGTTGGATTCGAGATGGAGGGAGGAATAGAAAGTTCAAAAGACAATTCCTTTGACGCATACCTCGGTGTGTGGGTAAAATATCCGAATTTTCCTGTCTATCTCTATCACTCGGTGTTTGACATAGATTTTAACGATGGTGATTTCCAGGCGCAGACAGAAGTAATCTGTCGAAACAACCCGGAATTACTCGGTGCATAGAATGAAAAGGGGCCAGAATTTCAATCTGCGATCAGCATGGCAATAGAGATGGCGGAGATAGGGCCCTCCACTAGCCAGCAAGAATGGATTGCTTGGTGGAATGAACATTTTCCGGATTCACCGCCGGTCGGTTTTGTGCTGCGCCAAATCTATCATGGAAGGTGGCTGCGGATTCAC
>Ga0066388_100001815_pt1 | contig 12440 bp, 11 predicted proteins | sample PanSoiMetaGPlot6_FD_64539 | JGI IMG/M metagenome (GOLD analysis project Ga0066388, IMG submission 64539) | Tropical forest soil microbial communities from Panama analyzed to predict greenhouse gas emissions - Panama Soil - Plot 6 (Hybrid Assembly) | ecosystem: Environmental > Terrestrial >... | reverse complement strand
TAGCGGCGGATGAACCCCAGCCGAGTCTCCTCGGCGGGCAGGGGTGGTGCCCCCACGTCGAGGCCGAACATCGTCGTGAACCATTTGTCCTCGCTGATGCACTGGTGAACCATGTGCTCGCGCGCCGTCCGGTCGCGGGCCAGGCGGGGGTGCGGGCGGACGTTCAGGTCGTCGTCGTGGAACATCGCCCACACGTTGAGGGTCTTCAGCCGCTCGCTCGCGTACGTGTCGACGAGGAACGCGTAGCTCTCCGCGCTCATGAGATGGAGCGGATCGGCGTGCCGTCGGCGCGGACGATCGGGAGCGTGACCGAGCGCGAGTACCATCCCGGGATGGACGCCGAGTGATTGCCCGCGCCGCCGGCGACGACGATGACGATATCCTCCGGCTTCTCGACGATCCGCAACGCGCGCTGCCCGTCCCGTTCGTCGATGCAGCCGCCGCGCCACACGGCCAGCACGTCGGCGTTGCTCCGGCCGATCAGCTCGAACGGGATCCTGGCGTGCTCGAAGAGCGTCTGGCGCACCTTCTCCTTGTCGAAGTCTTCGCGTGCCGCGATCGCGGCATGCTCGGGGCCGAGCACGACCAACGCCTCCTGGCTCATGAACATGTTGTTCGAGCCGGAGACCGCCATCGCCCGCGCGATCGTCGCCAGCATGTCGCCGGCCGTCTTGCTCTTCTCGATGATGTTCGCGGGCGCCGCGCCACCGAATGCGGTGACCGTGCTCGTCGAGGCCTCGAAGCCCCGCTCGACGTGAAGCGGGGCCCAGGGACTGTCCGCCTCGTTCTCGGCGAAGCAGCAGGTGTACTTGGCCGGATTACCGAGCGTCGACTTGTCGGCCGCCTGCGGGACGCCGCCGCCGATCGTCGTCATGATCAACCGGATCGCCCGGCCGATCGTCGCGTTGGCCCGGAAGCCGGGACCGAAGAGGTTCCCGCGCGCGTTGAGGGCGATCTCGCGGGCGATCGGTCCGTTGACGATGAGCACGGGTGTGGCCGGGTTCGTCGTCCCCTGGATGCCGTACAGGTTGAACGGCTTGCGGAGGATGGCCTGGACCGCCGTCACGATGACGGGAAAGTATTCGGGCTTGCACCCCGCCATCACCGCGTTGACGGCCAGCTTGACGATGGTGGCCTCACCCCAGCGCGGCGGCATCGGACCGAGTGACGAAGCCGGATCGCGATCGCTGAAGGCCAGCATCCGAGCGACCCGCTCCTCGGTCGGAGGGACGAACGGCAGGCCGTCGGTCCAGTTCTCGGCCGCGAACCGTTCGAAGATCGCCTCCGGCTCGTCGTCGACCGTGATTCGCTCGATGACGGTACCGGTGCTGCCCGGCGCTCCGTTCGTTTGGGGGACGCTTCCGAGCGGTGGCTCAGCTGCCCCCGTGGAACGCGCCACGATTGCCGCCATGGCGGGCTCCGCTCGGCCACGCATCTGCGGGTGCGGGACGCTGACGATGGGATGCGGCACGTACACGGCCGGCAAGGTCGGCTGGCCGAGACTGGTCGTGACGATGCCGTACAGCCCGCGGAACTCCTCGGTGACGATGGTCACGGTCGGGACGCCGCGCTTCTCGAGCTCGATACTGTCGTGGACACTCCACGACGTGCAGGATCCTCAATCGGCGATCCCGTTGATCACCACGTCGCACTCACGGCCCGCCGCCTCCAGCATCTCGTCGGGCGCCGGAAGCGCGGCCGCCTTCTTGGCGTAGCGGATGGTCCTGGACGCGCCGTGCTCGCGCTGGAGCAGCTCCTCGACCCGATCCAGGAACGGCCGGGTGCCCGACTTCGAGTTATCGAGCAGGCCCACGACACGCCCTTGGAGGGTCGGGACCCGCCTGGCCAGCGGCACGACGGTCCCGGGGATCGCGGCGGCGGGAGAGAGCAAGTCGACGGTCTTCATGGCCTCGGCAATCTCCTTGTCGGCCGAGTTCGTACGTCGATGGACGGCATTGTATGCTAGCGCGCCTGGAGGACGACATGACGACCCACGCGCTCTATCTCGTCCGGATGGATATCGCCCACGATCACGAAGCGCTCTTCAACGAGGTCTACGACAAGGAGCACGTGCCCAATCTCCGGGGCGTGCCTGGCGTGCGTCGGGCGAGCCGCTACCGCCAGCCGTCGGCGACGGAGCCTCGTTACATGGCCGCCTACGAGCTGGACAGCGCGGCGGTGCTGCAGACGCCGGCGTGGAAGGCAGCCGGGGAGGCGGGCCGCTGGCCGGGCGACATCCGCCCGCACACGATGAACCGGCATCTGGCGACGTACGAGTGGGTCGGCGGCAGTCCCGCGCTGACCGGCAAGACGCCGTACGTGTTCTGGGTCATGATGGACATCGAGCCGCACCGCGAGGCGCTGTTCAACGAGCTCTACGACACCGAGCACCTGCCGCTGCTGTCCAAGCTTCCGGGGTACGTGAACGCCGTGCGGTATCGCACGTCGACGGCGGGAGAGCCGCGCTACCTCTGCGTCTACGAGGTCGACCGTGCCGATCTGCCGCAGTCCAAGCAGTGGAACGACACCTCGGACATCGGCCGCTGGAAGCCCGAGGTGCGTCCGTACACCTACAACAAGAAGTGGATCGTCAGCGAAAAGATTTGATTCGGAAGGGAGGGCTTCGCCGCCCTTCCGTTATGCCGTCGCGGCCTTGAGGTCGTCGAGCTGCCGGCGGACGCCGGCGACCATCGACGCCAGGTCGGAGCACAGCATGACGAGATCGAAGCCGCGCTTCACCGCATCGGCCGAGTAGGTCGCGCTCGCCGTGTGCATGCACGCCTTGATGCCGTGCTTGTGCGCAGCGTCGCGGATCTTGTCGCAGGTCGCCTTGTGCACCGGATCCGGGTTGTCGCCGCGCGGCTGCATTCCGAGCGCGAAGGCGAGGTCGGACGGGCCGATGTAGACGGCGTCGAGTCCCGGCGTGGCGCAGATCGCGTCGAGGTTCTCCAGACCTTCCTTGGTCTCGATCATGCCCATGACGACGATCTCGTCGTTGGCGTGAGCCACGTAGTCCGCGCCGCCGTAGTGCACGGCCCGCACGGGTCCCGACGAGCGGATCCCGGCCGGCGGATACCGGCACGCCGCGACGGCCTTGGCCGCATCTTCCGGCGTGTTGATCAGCGGAACGAGCACGCCGTAGGCGCCGAAGTCGAGCACCTTCATGATCGTGGCGGGGTCGTTCCACGGCACGCGGACGACGGGGACCGTGTCGGTCTGCGAGATCGCCTGCAGCATCGGCCACACGTCGTTCATGTCGGTGAGCCCGTGCTGCATGTCGACGACGAGGGCGTCGAAGCCCTGGCGCGCCATGACCTCCGCGGTGAAGCCGTGGGAGATCGAGAGCCATCCCATCGTGACGAACCGTCCCTCGCGCCACATCTGCTTGATCTTGTTCGGTCGCACCATCGCACCTCTCGTCGTGGGAATGTGGCGCAGCGTAGCACAGTTATCGCGCGTCGCGGATCGCCTGCCACACGCGCTCCGGCGTGGCCGGCATGTCGATGTGCGAGACACCGAGCGGGGCGAGCGCGTCGAGCAGCGCGTGGATGACCGCACCCGGCGCACCGACCGTGGCGCCCTCGCCGGCGCCCTTCACGCCGAGGAGGTTGGTCGGGCTCGGCACGTCGCGGCTGACGACGGCGATCGCGGGCAGATCGTCGGCCCGCGGGATCGCGTAGTCGAGGAACGAGCCCGACAGCAGCTGACCGTCGGCGTCGTACACACACCGCTCGATGAGCGCCTGACCGATGCCTTGCGCCGCGGCGCCATGGTGCTGGCCGTGGACGATCAGCGGGTTGACCGAGCGGCCGCAGTCGTCGACGACCGTCAGCGCGACGATCGCGACGACGCCCGTCTCGGGATCGACCTCGAGCTCGCAGACTTCGCATCCATTGGCGAACGCGAAGGCCGGGTTCGCATGCATCTTCGCGGCACCGAGCGTCGTGCCGAGCTCGGCCGGCACCTTGCCGGCGGCCGCGGCCCGCGCGACCTCGAAGATTCCCATCGCACGGTCGGTCCCGACGATCCCGAACGCGCCGTCGCGGAACTCGACGTCCGCCGCCGCCGCCTCCAGCAGATGTGCCGACATGGTCTTGCCGAGCGCGATGGTGGCCTCGGTAGCTTCGACCGCGGCGCTGCCGCCCCTGACCATCGACCGTGAGGCGAACGTGCCCACGCCCTGCGCGACGCGATCGGTGTCGCCCATGACGACGCGCACGCTCTCGAACGGGACGCCGAGCCGCTCGGCGACGACCTGGGCGAAGACCGTCTCGTGGCCTTGGCCCTGCGACTGGCTGCCCATCGGTACCTCGACGATGCCGGTGGGCAGGACACGCACCTCGGCGAACTCCTGGGGCACGCCACCCGTGCCCTCGAGGTAGGGGCCGATGCCGAGGCCGCGGAGCTTGCCGCGCGCCGCCGCCTCCGCGCGTCGCGCGGGAAAGCCGACGACGTCCGCGCGCTCGACCGCCTCGTCGAGCCGCGCGGCGTAGTCGCCCGAGTCGTAGAGGGCGCCCGTCGCCGTGCGGTATGGAAACGTCCGCACGAGGTTCGCACGCCGGAGAGCCACGCGATCCCGCCCGGTCTCGCGGGCGGCGCGCTCGATGAGCCGCTCCACCGTGTAGACGCACTCCAGGCGTCCGACGCCGCGATACACGTTGATGGGCACGGTGTTGGTGAGGACGCCCACGACCCGGAGATGGATCGCCGGGATCGCGTAGAGCCCCGAGATCATCCGCTCCATGTTCGAGAGCGTCGAGACGGGGATGCTCGGCGCGACATACGCGCCGACGTTCGAGGTCGAGTGCACGCGCAGCGCCGTCACGCGACCCGCCGCGTCGAGCGCGAGCTCGCCTTCGAGCACGTGGTCGCGCGACTGCGCGTCGCTCACGAACCCTTCGGAGCGGCTCGACACCCACTTCACGGGACGGCCGAGGCGGCGCGCCGCCCACGCGAGCGCGACGTACTCGGGATAGGGCTGGATCTTCGACCCGAACCCGCCGCCGACGTCGCCCGTCACGCAGCGGACACGGTCGGACGCCACGCCGAGGATCCGCGCGAGGTTGACCGCCAGCTGGTGGACGCTCTGCAGCGAGGCGTGGAGCGTGTAACGGCCGGCGGCGGGGTCCCACTCGGCGAGCGCCGCGCGCGGCTCGAGGAAGCAGGTCACGAGCCGGTTGTCGACGACGGCCAGCCGGGTGACGTGATGCGCCTCGGCGATCGCGCGCGCGGTGGCGTCGACGTCCCCGCACGCCCAGTCGTACACACGGTTGCCCGGAATACCCGCGTGCAGCTGCGGTGCGCGCTCGCGCAGCGCCGCGACACCCTCGATGACAGCCGGGCGCGTGGCATATCGCACCGCGACGGCCTGCGCCGCGTCCCACGCCGCGGCCGCCGTGTCCGCGATCACGACCGCAACCGGCTCACCCACATGGCGTACGCGGTCCACGGCGAGCGGCCACCACGCCGGCTCCGCGAACGTCGATCCGTCGCGATTGCGGATGCCGCCGCCGCGCTCGGCCACGAGGGTGGGAATCGCGCCCACGCGATCGGCGACGAGATCGCGCCCGGTGAAGACCCCGAGCACCCCGGCAACGGCGAACGCGGGCGCGGCCTCGACGGCCACCAGATCGGCGTGAGCATGCGGCGAGCGCACGAACACGGCGTGCACCTGACCCGGCGCGTCCCAGTCCTCGGCGTAGCGGCCGCGCCCGGTCACGAGGCGCTCGTCCTCCGTCCGCTTGATGGAGGCGCCGATGTAGGCCATCGTTCAGTGCGAAAGTCCGAGGACCATCTGCGAGTTGTGGTGCAGGATCTTGTCGGCGTCCTCCGCGGGCAGGCCGCATTCCCCGACGTAATGGAAGGTCTGGCGATAGGTCTCGAAAGCCATGAGCACGGGGTAGTCGCTGCCCGCGACGAGATGATCGGCGCCGAACGCCTTCCACGTGCAGAGCAGCGCGGCGTGCGAGCCGTGGCCCACCGTGTCGTAGTAGAACCGCCGCGCCGTCACGCTCGGTGGCTCGGGCAGATCCGGGTGCACGCGCGGCACCTGGTTATCCAGGCGCTGGAGCTGCATGGGAATGAGCCCGCCCAGATGCGGGACGACGTACCTGATGCGCGGGTAACGCTGGGGCACGCGCCGCGCGATCAGGTGGAGCACGATCGCGGTGTCCTCGAGCGAGGCGCCGACGGCGACCGTGAACTTGTAGTCGTTGATCATCGGCGAGCAGATCCCGTTCTGGATCGGGTGATAGTTCAGCACCGCGCCGCGCCGATTCATCTCCTGGTACAGCGGCTCGAACTCGGCCTCCGCCGTGGAGCGGTCGAAGCACGAGCACGTCATCGACACGCCGAGCATGCCGAGCTGGTCGAGCCCCCGTTCCATCTCCCGCAGCGCGGCGTCGATGTGAGGCAGCGGCAGCGAGACCACGGCCGAGAAGCGGCCCGGGTATTTCTGCGCGAGCTCCGCATAGGCGTCGTTGATGAGCCGCGCGGCCGCGACGGCGTCGTCTTCCTTCTCGGCGTAGGGCGGGCTCGCGGCCGGCGACAGCACCTGCATCCGCACGCCGGCATCGTCCATCTGGGCGAGGCGCTCGGGGATCTGGGAGGGATCGTCGTTGCGCATCGGTCGGGCCGTGGCCGGCCGCGCCGCCTCGGGCAGACTGCGCCCGCCGATGTGGACGAGCAGATCGTTGTAGGTCTTCGGGAAGTAGTGCGCATGGATGTCGACGATCATCGCGTCCTCCGTGGTGTCAGGTCGGCTACTATGATGGCCCGATGAAGGTCGGCGTCAATCTGCTGAACTTCGGCCCGGCGGCGAGCCCGGAGTCGCTGCTGCGCTGGACGCGGACGGCCGAGGCGCTGGGCTATCACTTCGTGATGATCTCGGATCACGTCGCGCCCACGCCGGACGTGATCGCGCGCTACCCCGTGCCGCTCTACGACCCGTTCGTCTCGCTCGGCTGGCTTGCGGGCCAGACGCAGCGGCTGGAGCTGGGCACGACCGTCGTGATCCTGCCGTATCGCCATCCGCTGCACCTGGCGCGGCTGGCCGCCAACCTCGACAACCTCTGCGGCGGACGCTTGATCCTCGGGGTCGGCGTGGGCTGGGCCAGACAGGAGTTCGAGGCGCTCGGCGTGCCGTTCAATCGCCGGGGCGCCATCAGCGACGAGACGCTCGAGATCGTCCGGCGCTGCTGGACGGAGGACGTCGTCACGCACGAGGGGCGGTTCTTCACGTTCCGTGACGTGCACACCGCGCCGCGCCCCCTGCGCCGGCCGCCGATCTGGATCGGCGGGGGCAGTGACGCGGCGCTCCGTCGGGCCGTGCGTCACGGCGACGCGTGGCATCCGATCCGGATCAAGCTCGGCCCGCTGCGCGATGCGATCGGCCGTCTTCGGAAGATCGCGGACGAGATCGGTCGGCCTGTCCCCGCGCTGTGTCCGCGCATGCGTCTGTGTCTCACGCCGTCGCCGATGCCCGAGGACGATCGGATGGCGGGGCACGGCACGCTCGATCAGGTCCGGCGCGATTTCGAGGCACTCGCCGCGCTGGGTGCGAGCTACGTGCTGCTCGACACGTACATGGACGATCCCGAGGCCACGCGCGACCACGAGGCCGCGTGGGCGATGCTCGCGACGCTCGCCTCGCGCGCGCTCGACCTCACGCGGCAGACCGTGCGCTGAGCGCCGTCCGCGGTCAGCCGGAGCGTCGTCGGATGTCGAGGGCGATCCGGCGCGCGGCAGCGGCGCCGCGCTCGGCGAACTGGCGACAGAGACCGGTGTAGCGCGCGGGATCGAGCAGTGCCTCGATCTGGGCCGCGGTGAGTCCGGCGCTCACGTGGGGATCCTTGGCGAGCGTCTCGCGAAACGGCCGTCCTTCCGTCACCGCCGCCTGGGCCGCCTCGTAGACCGCGTCGTGGGCGCGCTGTCGGCCGATCTGCTTGCCGAGCTCGAGCATCAGCGCCTCGGCCATGATGAACCCACCGGAGAGGTCGAGGTTCGCGCGCATGCGGTCGGGAAATACCTGCAGGCCCTCGAACAGCACGATCATCCGCTGCAGCATGTCGCCGGTCAGCTCGCACGCCTGGACGATGGCCCGGCTCATCATGATGCTGGTGGCGCGATCGGCCTCGTGCTCGGTCTGCATGGCGTCGAGCGCCAGCGGCACGAGCGCCCGGATCTGCGCCGCCGCGGCGCTGATGTCCTGCGACAGCTTCGGGTTGCGCTTCTGGGGCATCGTGCTGCTGCCGACGGTGCCGGCGGGAACGGGCTCTTCGACTTCGCCGAACTCCTGCTTCATGAGCGTGTAGATCTCGCGGCCGATCTTCCCGCTCGTCGCGGCCAGCATGCCGAGCAGCGTGACGTACTCCGCCTCGTGATCGCCGATCGTGCGCGCGGGCACCGGCATCGGGCGCATGCCGAGTCGCGCCGCCATCTTCTCCTGGGTGGCGAGCCCGGGCTCGCCGAGCGACGCCAGCGTGCCGGCGCCACCGCCCAGCATGGCCACGAACACGCGGGCTTCACAGGCCTGCAGCCGCTCGACGTGGCGACCGAGCTCGTCGATCCACACCGCGACCTTGAAACCGAATGTCGCGGGCACGGCATGCTGGCCGTGGGTCCGGCCCGGAAGCAGCGCGTCCTTCGTGCGCTCGGCGACCGTCGCCAGCGCGGTCAGGATCGCCGCCAGCTGACGCAAGAAGATCTCGTGGGCGCGCCGCGCCTGTAAGAGCAGACCGGTCTGGGTGATGTTCTGGGTCGTCGCGCCCCAGTGCACGTAGCCGCCCGCGTCGCCGTCGCACGCGCGATCGAGCGCCCACACGACGGGCACGAGCGGATGCCCCGTCCGCGCCAGCCCCTCCCGCACCGCCGACAGGTCGAGATAGCTGAGGTGCGCCTTGCTGACGATCTCTCGTGCGGCCGCTTCGGGGATGATCCCGAGCTCGGCCTGCGCCTGCGCGAGGGCGGCCTCGACGTCGAGCCAGGACTGAAAACGCGCGCTCTCGGTGAACAGCGCGCGGATACCGGGGTCGTCGACGCGAAGGGAGGTCGGCTCTTCGAGCATGGGCGTTGTCTCGCACGGCCATCGACGGTTGTCAACGACGACGCGCCGAGTCACGACAGGCTGCGCAGGGCGCTCGTCTTCGCTATAAGCGTGGTATGGCAAATCCACTTCGTCACCGTAATGCGATGCGTCGGAAGATGGGCGCCGTCGGCGTGTGGGGCGCTCTGCCCACCCGATCGGCGGCCGATGAACGCCGCGCGGCCGTCGAGATCGCACGCCTCGGGTACGGCGCGCTCTGGTTCGGCGAAGGTCCCGCCACGAAGGAGGCCTTCGCTCACGCCGCGATCCTCCTCGCGGCCACGCGCCGGATCGTCGTGGCCACGGGCATCGCGAACATCTACGCCCGGGATCCGGTCGCGATGAACAACGCTGCCCTCGCCCTCGCCGATACCTATCCCAAGCGCTTCCTGCTCGGCATGGGCGTCAGTCACGCCGCGCCGGTGCAGGCACGTGGTCACGAATACCGATCGCCGCTCGCGGCGATGCGCGACTACCTCAAGGCGATCGAAGCCGTCCAGTACGCACCGCCGCCGCCGGCCGAGCCGCTGGTTCGCGTGATCGCCGCCCTGCGCCCGCGGATGCTCGAGCTGGCGCGCGACCACACGGACGGTGCCCATCCGTACCTCGTCACGCCGGAACACACGGAGCGCGCACGCTCCATCCTCGGCCGGGGACCGATCCTCGCCCCCGAGCAGGGAGTGATCGTCGAGACCGATCCTGCCCGGGCGCGCGCCGCGGGCCGCCAGCATCTTTCGCGCTATCTCCGGCTGCCGAACTACGTGAACAACTTCCGCGAGATGGGATTCGGCGACGCCGATGTCGCCGGCGAGGGCAGCGATCGGCTGGTCGACGCGCTCATCGCGTGGGGCGACGTCGACGCGATCGTCGCTCGTGTGCGCCAGCACCGCGATGCGGGAGCGGACCACGTCGCGATCCAGGCCATCGCCCCGGAGCCCGACCGCGCACTCGAAGATCTCAGGGTTCTGGCGCCGGCGCTGCTCGCGAAGCCGCCGAAGACCACGAACGCCTGACGCGCCCCCCCGATCGGCGCATGTCCAGGACGCCCGAGCGCGATCTCGTCGGCTACGCCGGCGATCCGCCGCACGCCCGGTGGCCGGGCGAGGCGCGCATCGCCGTGAACTTCGTCATCAACTACGAGGAGGGCTCGGAGTACAACGTCGGCGACGACGGGTTCTCCGAGGCCTCCCTGACCGAGTCCGGCGGCGTCAGCGACGTCCGCGGTCGCGATCTCGGCGCAGAGGGGATGTTCGAGTACGGCAGCCGCGTCGGCTTCTGGCGCGTGCTGCGCCTCTTCAAGGAGCGCGGGCTGCCGTTGACGGTCTTCGCGTGCGCACTGGCGCTCGAGCGCAACCCGCCCGCGGCCGCCGCCATTCGCGAGGCGGGCTTCGACGTCTGCGCCCACGGCTGGCGCTGGGTGAAGCACTACGAGCTCGCCGAGGATGAGGAGCGCCGGCACATCGAGCTCGCCGTCGCCTCGCTGGCGAAGACCACGGGCGAGCGGCCGCTCGGATGGTATTGCCGCTCCGCGCCGAGCGTGAACACCCGACGCCTGCTCGTTGCGGAAGGTGGCTTCCTCTACGATTCCGACGCGTACAACGACGAGCTGCCGTACTGGACGCGCGTCGGCGAGCGCCCGCACCTCGTCGTGCCGTACAGCCTGACGACGAACGATTCGAAGTTCGGGCGCGGAGGGCTCTTCACCGGCGCGGACTACTTCTCGTTCGTGAAGGACGGGTTCGACATGCTCTACGGGGAGGGGCGGACGCGGCCCAAGATGATGTCGCTGGGGCTTCATCTGCGGCTGATCGGGCATCCCTCCCGCGCGGCGGGGCTCGAACGCGTGCTCGACTACATGGCCGGCCATCAGGGCGTCTGGTTCGCGCGCCGCCTCGACATCGCACGCCACTGGATCGCCACGCATCCGGCTTCGGGGAGGCAGTGACATGGCAGGCGTGCGGGATCGCGTCGCGGTGGTGACGGGGGCGGCCAACGGCCTGGGGCGGGAGATCGCGCAGCTGCTCGCCCGCGAGGGCGCACGCGTGGCGCTGGGCGACCTCGAGGCCGCCGGGCTCGAGCGGGCAGCCGCGTCGATCGCCGCCGCCGGCGGGACGGCGGTCGCCGTCGCCGGCGATCTGACCGAGGAGGAGCCGGCGGCGCGGCTCATCGCGACGTGCGTCGAGCGGTTCGGGCGCATCGACATCCTGGTCAACGTCGTCGGCGGCAGCCGCAACGCCAAGATCTGGGAGATGAAGGCCGACGACTGGGACTTCGTGCTGCGTCTCAATCTCCGGCCGACCTTTCTCTGCACGCGCGCCGCGGTGCCGCACATGATGCGACAGCGCTACGGCCGGATCATCTGCACATCGTCCGGCGCCCGCGAGGGAACGCCGTGGACGGCGTACTACGTCGGCGGCTCGGCGTACTCCGCGGCCAAGGCCGGCGTCCACGGCTTCGTGCGCGACGTCTCGCTCGAGCTCGCCGAGCACGGGATCAACGTCAACGCGGTCGCGCCGGGCCCGATCGACACGGAGCGCACCGGTCCGGGTCTGCGACGGATGAACGAGACGGTGGAGTACAGCCCCAACCACATGACACCACTGCGCCGTCTCGGCGAGCCCATCGAGGTCGCGCACGCCGTGCTCTTCCTCGCCTCCGACGAGGCGAGCTACATCACCGGCCACACCCTCGCCGTCACCGGCGGCCGCTGAGCGCGTGCCTAACCTGACCGGCCGCGTCGCCATTGTCACCGGCGCCGCCCACGGCATCGGTCGCGCCATCGCGCTCGTCCTCGCCGAGCGTGGGGCGCTCGTGTGGGCTTGCGACGTGCGCGAGCGCGAGCTCGCCGAGACGGGACGCGTGCTCGCGAAGGTGGCTGGCGCCGCCGCCAAGACGGCGCGCGTGGACGTTACCGCCACCGAGCAGGTCACCGAGCTCGTGCGTCGCGTCGCCGCGAGCGACGGCGACGTTGAGATCCTCGTCAACTGTGCGGGCGGCGTGGCCGATCAGACGGCGCGTCCCGTGGAGGACGTGAGCGACGACGACTGGCACACGATCTTCCGGGTGAATGTCGACGCTGCGTTCCGCTTCACGCGTGCGGTCGTCCCCGGCATGAAACGGCGAGGGCGGGGCGCGATCGTCAACATCTCATCGGGAGCCGGCCGCTCCTACAGTCGAACGGGGATCCAGGCCTACGCCAGCGCCAAGGCGGCGGTGATCGGCCTCACCCGTCAGACCGCGCGCGAGCTCGGCCGCTTCGGCGTCCGCGTCAACTCGGTGGCCCCCGGCTTCGTGCTCTCGAACCCGGCAACGGAGCGTCAGTGGGCGGCGCTGGGCGAGGATGGCCAGCGCGCGATGC
>Ga0066388_100001814_pt1 | contig 12443 bp, 10 predicted proteins | sample PanSoiMetaGPlot6_FD_64539 | JGI IMG/M metagenome (GOLD analysis project Ga0066388, IMG submission 64539) | Tropical forest soil microbial communities from Panama analyzed to predict greenhouse gas emissions - Panama Soil - Plot 6 (Hybrid Assembly) | ecosystem: Environmental > Terrestrial >... | reverse complement strand
ATGCCGATCGAGGCGCTGACCGCCACCTCGTTGCCGTCGATGTTGTAGGTGTTGCCGACCACCTGCAGGATCCGCTCGGCGAGCGATGACGCTTCCTCGACGTCGGTGATCGGCGTCTGCAGCACGACGAACTCGTCGCCGCCGAACCGCGCGACAACGTCGGTCTGGCGCACGGTATTGCGCAGCCGGTCGGCGACTGCCAGCAGCAGCATGTCGCCGCGCGAATGGCCAAGCGTGTCGTTGACCTGCTTGAACTGATCGAGATCGATGAAGTGGATGGCGCAGGAGATGCCGGCCTTGTTCTCCGCCATCGCCGCTTCCATGCGGCTGCGCAGGATGGTGCGGTTGGGCAGGCCGGTCAGCGCGTCGAACCGCGCCATGTGATTGATCTTGGCCTCGGCGAGCTTGCGCTCTGTGATGTCGTCGACCAGCACAACCATGCCGCCGTTGTCCATCGGCTGGACGGTGACTTCGAGGGTACGGCCGTTCTGCAGCTCAGTCAGGAAGTCCTCGCTGCCAGCGCCGGACAGGCGGTCCTCGAGCTCTTGCACGAAGCGTTCGGCGTCGGGCCCCGACAGCATGCCGCCATTGACGCAGGTCTCGGCGAGCTGCGACGGATTGAGGCGCCGGAGGTCGAAATTCGGCGCCAGGCCGAGCTGCTCGTTGAGCTGCTGATTGGCGACGACGATGCGATGCGCCGCGTCGAACATGCACAGGCCGTGCGGCATGTTGTTGAGCGCGGTGTCGAAGCGGTCGGCCAGCAGCCGCACGTCGCGCGCAGATATCACGGCGTCGAGCAGGGTGCGGCGCAGCCGCTCGCAGATGAAGGCGACCGCCATGAAGAACGGCACCAGGAACACCGCAAAGACCTTGTGGTAGGCGCTGCCGTGCAGCAGCAGCGCCGCGATCATCGGGATACCGACGCACAGGATCTGCACGAGCACGAAACGGCCGCTGCCGAAATTGCGCCCGGAGATGCCGACTACGTAGGCGATGGTGATAGAGAAACTGACAAATTGCGCGAACGTGTCGGTCGTGGCCGCGAAGGCGATGTAGCACCAGGCGCCGAGCACGCCGAGCGCTGATGCAGCGCCCGCGACGTAGCGATGCTCCCACCGCCGGGCCGCCGCGCTGCTTTGGACGGTCGAGCGCACCGCCGTGTAGTCGCGCATCTCGTGTGCACGCACGCCGGCAATCAGCACGAACGCCGCGGCACAACCGAGCAGCAGCGGCTCACCGGTCTTCCAGAAGGTGACGAGCATGGAGCCCACCACCATGAAGAAGCCGACCAGGAGCGTGCGGCCTTCCTTGTAGAGAGAGTCGACGAGCGGAATGTAGATTTCTTGCGGAAGCTCCTGCCCCTCAAGGGCTTCCGTCGTTCTCCACGCGACCGTCATGAGATTTGTCCACCATGGCCCGTTCGGCCCAAGTCCCAGGATAATTCCACTTTTAGCGATGCGGCTTGAAAGTCACGTTCATTGGCTCCGTAAAACTTTAGGCAAGCTGCCGAAACACATAGGTTTCGAGCTGTCGCACTTCGCGTATTAGTCGCAGCGGAAGAAACAATTGGTGCAACGTTCGCGCGAGTCTCGTCCCGTGGTTAAGGCTTGGTTAGCGCGCGACGCGTCGCCCGCAACGCTCAAACGAAAACCCCGGGCGAAGCGCCCGGGGTTTTCAATCACGTCATTGCGCGGCATTTACCATTCGCCCTGCTGCGATTCCCGATGCAGCTGGAACTCCAGGTTCGGGTCGCGGACATTGCCGACGGTGTTGCCGTTATAGAGGTAGAGGCGGCCTTGCCGCGCGGCGCGCGGCGCGACGGTGCGCGTCTCGATCCTGGGCGCCGGCGCGAGAACGGGATGAGCGATGTTTCCCGACCCGACCGACGAATGGTAGGACTGCGCGAAGGCCGGCGAGGCGACCAGCGTGGCAAGCGCCACGGAAGCAGCGAGCATTCTCATAGTTCTTCTCCTGTGCACGGTTTTGATTGTGCGTTGAGGTGGTGACATCGGTGGACCCAACGTCTGCGCTGAGAGGTAATGACGCGCGCGGCCGCCGCTTGTTCTCGCTTGCCGGCTTTCCCGGAAAATTGCGTAATTCGGACGGGCGGCGCCGCCGCAGCGGCTTGAGCTAGCTCAAAGCGGTTTCGAAGGCGCCCCACGATGATTTCGATCGTCGCCACCGCCATGCGAAAAGCGAGTCACAGCCATGTTCAAGGATATCCTTGTCAACTTGTCCGTCGGCAAAGCCCGCGACGTCGCCGGCGAGTTCGCTATCTCGACCGCCACCCTGTTCGACGCCCATGTCTCAGCGGTGGCATTCGCCTACGAACCGCCGATCGGCGGCTCGGTGTTCGACGGCATCAGCCCGTCGATTGTCGACGGATGGCGCGCCGACCGGAAGGCGGAAGCCGACAAAGCGCGCCAGACATTCGACGACGGCGCTCGACGCGCCGGCGTCGCGGCCGACTCGCGGATCATCGCGGAGCGGATCGCCGACGTCGGGCCGATATTCGGCGTGCTGGCGCGCAGCCATGACATCTCCGTGCTGGCGCAAGCCAAGCCGGACGACGACTTTGCCGAGAGCCGCGCAATCGAATCCGCACTGTTCGAGTCCGGCCGCCCGGTCCTGTTGGTACCGTATATCCAGACGGCGGGGATCAAGCTCGATCGCGTGATGGCCTGCTGGGACGGCAGCCGAAGCGCGGCGCGCGCCATCAACGACGCCCTGCCGCTCTTGCAAAAGGCCGGGAAGATCGAAGTCGTCATGGTCGCGCACAAGGACCGCCGCAACGACCTGCGCGGCCTGTCCATCACCGAGCACCTGGCGCGGCACGGCTCCAATGTCGAATTGAAGTCGATCGTCGCGCCGGACAGCGATGCCGCCAATGTCATTCTCTCGCACGCCGCCGACAGCAGCGCCGATCTGATTGTGATGGGCGGCTACGGGCACACGCGGCTGCGCGAGCTCGTGCTCGGCGGCGTCACGCGCGAGATGCTAAAGGCGATGACCGCGCCGGTGCTGATGTCGCACTGAACCGGAGTTAAGGGACCAGGACGGCAGCTCCCTGCAGCCGGCCGCTGCGCAGATCCGACAGCGCCCGGTTCGCCTGCGCCAGCGCATAGGCCGTCGTCTCGGTGACGATCCTCGCCTGCGGCGCCACGTCGAAAAATTCAATGCCGTCGGCGCGAGTGAGATTGGCAACCGACAGAAGCTCCCGTTCCTCCCACAGCAGGCTGTAGGGAAACGCCGGAATGTCGCTCATGTGGATTCCGGCGCATACGACGCGGCCGCCCTTGCGGACCGCTTTCAGCGCCGCCGGCACCAGCGCGCCGACCGGCGCATAGATGATCGCGCAATCGAGCGGCTCCGGCGGCGCCTGTTCGGACGATCCCGCCCAGCAGGCGCCGAGCTTGAGCGCGAATTGCTGGCTCGCCAGATCGCCGGACCGGGTGAAGGCGAACACCTCGCGACCCTGCCAGCGCGCCACCTGGGCGATGATGTGCGCGGCGGCGCCGAAGCCGTACAGTCCGATGCGCCGGCCGTCGCCGGCGAGGCGGAGCGAGCGCCAGCCGATCAGGCCGGCGCACAACAGCGGCGCCGTCGCGACGTCGTCGCCCGTCTCCGGCAGTCGGACCACGAAGCCGGCATCGGCCACGGTGTGAGTGGCATAGCCGCCGTCGCGCGTGTAGCCGGTGAATGCCGGCTGATCGCACAGGTTCTCGCGGCCCTCGCGGCAATAGGCGCATCGGCCGCAAGTCCGCCCGAGCCAGGGGATGCCGACGCGCATGCCGACCGACAAAGTGGTGACGCCGGCGCCGACCGCGTCGATGCGGCCGACGATCTCGTGGCCGGGGACGATCGGCAGCGCGGCGTGCGGAAGCTCGCCATCGACCACGTGCAGGTCGGTGCGGCAGACGCCGCACGCCGCGACGCGCACACGCACCTCGCGCTCGGCCGGCTGGGGCTCGGGCCGCGCAATCAGCGTCAGCGGCTCACCGATGCGCTCGAGGACCATCGCTTGCATGATCAACGTCCACGTGGATGCGTGGTCACTTACATCGCGGCCAGCGTCCAGACAACGAGCTCGGTCGCGACCTTGCCGAACGCCTGGTCGAGCGCGGCGGCCGCGACGGCGGCGTCGGCCGGCGTCACCGGGACGGACGCCCGGAAGATGCGCGCGGCAGCGATGCGCCCATTGTCGCCGACGAGCTTGGCGCTCAGCTCGACCTCCGCCGCCGGACCGGCCGATGACAGCACCTGGAACTGGCGAATGTCGATGAGCAGCTGGCGGTCCGCGGCGAAGCCGTCGAGCGGTCGCGCCACCCGCATGTAGCTGGCATTCTCGAAGCTCTGCACGATGCGCGCCTGCACCAACTTGGGGATGCTGTCGCTCCACTGCGCCTCGGCCGCGCTTGGGCCCTCGCCGGCGTCGGACTGGATCAGGATCTTCTGCGTGTCGAGCGCGACCACCACGCTCGGATCGGCGACCACCAGCTGACCGGAGGGAATCTTCAGCGCGGCGGGAAAGCTGCGCGGTGCTGTAAGGTCGAAACGACGCGGCGACGGCTTGGTGCCGCCGCCGGTCAGGCGCAACAGCCCCTCGACGATCTCATCGAGCCGTGGCGCGTTGCGCGCCAGTGCGCCGGAGAACGTATCGATGTTGGCGATCGCACTGCGCAGCGGGTCGGCATTGTCCGTCAGGATGTCGTTCAGGCGCCGCAGCGCCTCGCGCGCCGCCTGCATGGTGTCCTGCCCGGCCGACAGATCGGCCGAGAGGACCGGCGTTTCCCCGTCGGACCCGGTGAGCGGCGGCGCCGCGACGGCGCCGCCTTTCAAGGCAATCGACGGCGAGCCCATCAGGCCTTGCACCTCGATGCCGACCTGCGTATCGGCACGCACCGGCGTGCCACGCTCAACCCCGATCGTCGCGACGACCTGTCGCGGATTGTCCCGACTGATGCGCAGCTGCGTCACCTCGCCCACCCGCATGCCGTTGAACAGGACCGCGGAGCCGGCGCGCAATCCCGAGACGCCGTTGTCGAAGCGGACGCGGTAGACAGCGCGCTCGGCGAGCCCGCCAGTGCTGTGCAGCCAGTAGACGAAGCCAAAGCCCGCCGCGACCATGGCGACGACGAACAGTCCGACCAGAACGTAGCGGGCGCGGATTTCCATTGCGGGGCCTCACTGCGCGAGCGGCGCGATTTCGCGCGCGGCAACATGCGCACGCTTACCGCCGAAATAGGACCGGACCCACGGATGATCGCAGTCCCGCATGACGTCCATCGGACCGAGCGCGACCACCCGGCCGTCGGCGAGCGCTGCGATGCGGTCGCAGACCGTGTTGAGGCTGTCGAGGTCGTGGGTGTTCATGTAGACGGTGAGCCCGAGCGTCCGCTGCAGAGTGCGGATCAGTTGGTCGAAATCCTCCGCCGCGATCGGGTCGAGCCCCGAAGTCGGCTCGTCGAGAAACACGATCTCCGGATCGAGCGCGAGCGCCCGCGCCAGCGCCACACGCTTGGTCATGCCGCCCGACAGCTCCGCCGGCAGCTTGTCGGCATCATCGAGCGTGAGCCCGACCATCTCGAGCTTGGCCATCGCGACGTCGCGCATCAGATCCTCCGGCAGGTCGAGATATTCGCGCATCGGAAACTGGACGTTCTGCAGGACCGTCAGCGACGAGAACAGCGCGCCTTGCTGGAACAGCGTACCGCAGCGCCGACCGATCGATCGCACGTCGTCGTCATCAGCCGTATCGGTGTCGATGCCGAGAATTTCGATCCTGCCGCGGCGCTTCGGAATGAGGCCGAGAATGGTGCGCAACAGCACCGACTTGCCGCCACCCGACGCGCCGACGACGCCGAGGACCTCGCCGCGCCGCACGTCGAGCGACAGACGATCGAGCACGACGTGATCGCCGAACCCAACGACCAGGGCGCTGACGCGGATGGCGAGCTCGCCGCGGCCATCACTCATGGCTCAGATCCCGACCGAGGCGAAGAAGATGGCGAATACGCCGTCGAGCACGATGACGAGGAAGATCGACTTCACCACCGACGTCGTCGTCTGCAGGCCGAGCGACTCGGCGCTGCCCTTGACCTTGAGACCTTCGACGCAGGCCACCGCGCCGATCATCAGCGCCATGAACGGCGCCTTGATCATGCCGACCTTGAAGTGATCGATCGAAATCGCTTCCTTGAGGCGATCGATGAAAATCTCCGGGCTCATTCCGCCGTAGAGCCAGGCCACCATGCCGCCGCCGTAGAGTGCGGCCATCGAACCGATGAAGGTCAAGACTGGCAGCGCGAAGACCAGCGCGAGGACGCGCGGCAGGATGAGAACCTCGATCGGATCGAGGCCCATGGTGCGCAGCGCATCGATCTCCTCGCGCATCTTCATCGAGCCGAGCTCGGCCGTATAGGAGCTGCCCGAGCGGCCGGCGACCATGATCGCGACCAGCAGCACGCCGATCTCGCGCAACACCAGGATGCCAACGAGATCGACGACGTAGTCGTCGGCGCCGAACTTGCGGAAATGGAAGATGCCCTGCTGGGCGATGATGCCGCCGATCAGGAGCGTAATCAGGACCACGATCGGCACGGCCTGCCAGGCGACGCGATCGAAGTGATGCACCGCGGAGGTGAGCCGGAACGTCCGCGGATGCAGCAGCGCGCGGCCGAGTGCCTCGCCGAGCGCGCCGAGCATCGCGATCAGCGAGACGAGATCGCGTCCGATCTCGATCGCGCGCTGGCCGGTCCATGCCAGCGCGGCGACGATCGGGTTCGCGGCACGCCGCGCGGACGGTGGACGGCGGTTCGCCTGCCGCAGCTCGTCGAGCAGGCCGCGATAGTGATCCGGCACGCCGGCGAGCCTCGCGTCGCGCCCTTCGGCGCCGGCGCCACGCTGCAGCCGTTCGAGCAGCCAGGCGCCGAACGTGTCGAGCTGGCGCACCTCGGCGACGTCGATCGTCACGGGTTGCGGTCCGGCAACCGCGCGCGTCGCAGCCTCGACCAGCCTCTGCAGCTCGCGGGCATTGTCCGAGGTCCATGCGCCGCCCGCGCGGAGACGCCAACGACCGTTGTCCATCACAGGTGTCAGTTCGGGGGGCACGATCCTGATCCAACCTTGAATCGGCGCGTAACCTCGCGTCCGCTGCTAGCCATCACATTGATGTGGCGCAATTTCTTGGCGCAATTCAGGTCAGATAGGGCGCCAGCGCGACGGCAAGGATGGCCAGCGGCACAACGTAGCGGAGCAGCACGCGCAGGACGGCGAGCGCCTCACGCTCGAGGCCGAGTTCCTCGCGCAGCAAACGGTTCGGCGTGATCCACCCGGCAAACAGCGTCAGACCGAAACCGCCGAGCGGAAGCATCACGTTCGACGTCAGGTGATCGATCGCCTCGAACCAGTTTGCGTGTCCGAGCCCGGGCACGGCGGCGAGCGGATGCCAGTCCGACCAGACGTTGAACGAAAGCACGGTAACCAGCCCGAGCGCCCACATCGTCAGCGACGACAGCATGGTCGCCGACCCGCGCGACCACCCCTTGCGCGCGAGCGGCGCCACCACGAGCTCCAGCATGGAAATGGCCGAGGCGAGCGCGGCGACGAGCAGCAGCAGGTAGAAGCCGATCGCGGCCAGCACACCGGCCGGCATGCGCGAGAAGGCGAGCGGAAGGGTGACAAAGATCAGCCCCGGGCCGCTCGAAGGATCGAGCCCGTTGGCGAACACGATCGGAAACACCGCGAAGCCGGACAGCAGCGAAATCGCCGTGTCGCCGACGACGGTGACGAGCGCGACCTCACGCAGGTCGATGTCGCGGCCAGCGTAGGCGGCATAGGTGGTCATCAGGGCAAAGCCGACGCCGATGGAAAAGAAACCGAGGCCGAGCGCCTCAAGCGCCGCCCGCGACGTGAACGTGTCGAGACGCAGCCCGAATAGAAAGCGTAGGGTCGCGCCGAGGTCGCCCTCGATCACCGAATAGGCGGCGAGACCGACGATGAGCACCATGAGGACCGGCATCAGGACCTTGCACGCGGCCTCGATGCCGCGCGCGATGCCGCGGGCAACGATGGCCCCCGTCATCACCATGAACACGGCATGACACGTGGCCATCCATGCGGGCTCCGCGAGCAGCGCGTCGAAGCGTGCCTGCGAAGCATGCGGATCGCCGCCCGGCAACCCGAACCGGAGCGTGTCGACCGCATAGCAGATCGTCCAGCCGCCGATGACCGAATAGAAGCTCAGCACGAGAAAGCCGGTTGCCGCGCCGAGCAGCCCGAGGCCGGCCCAAAGCGGCGACGCGTCGCTGGCGCGCGCAACGAGCTCGAGACTGCGTATCGCATCGGCGCCGCCGCGCCGGCCGATCGCGAATTCGGCCAGCATGAGCGGAACGACGATCAGCACCAGGCCGAGCAGATAGAACAGGACGAAACCGGCACCGCCGTTGCTGCCGACCTCGTATGGAAATTTCCAGATGCTACCGATGCCGACGGCGGAGCCGATGGTGGCAAGGATGAAGCCGACACGGCCCGTCCAGCTATCCCGTCCGGCTGTCATGGCCGCACCCCTCCACGCAAAGTGATTGGCACCGATTTCCAGGCACCGCTTGACCTGCATCAAGGGCGGAACTTGTCGTCGCCGCGATGCTAGTCGAGCGACAGCGAGATTGGCCAGCGCAGGCCATCAACCAGCGCAGGCCATCAAGGAGACACGGCCATGAAAGCCCGCGACGTCATGGTTTCCCCGGTCATCACCGTCACGCCCACAACATTGGTCAAGGACGCGGCCAAATTGTTCCTGAAGCACAGCTTCAGTGCGGTTCCGGTCGTCGACGACAAGGGCGCAATCATCGGCATCGTCAGCGAGACCGACCTCATGCATCGCGCCGAGATCGGCACCGATCGTCAGCGCTCCTGGTGGCTCCGGCTGCTGATGGACGACCGCACGCTTGCCGCCGACTACATCAAGTCGCACGCCACCCGCGTCGCCGAGGTCATGACCATCAACGTGATCACCGCATCGCCCGAGACGCCGCTGCGCGAGGTAGCGGCGCTGATGGAGAAGAATTCGATCAAGCGCGTGCCGATCGTCGAGAACGGCCAGCTGGTTGGCATTCTCAGCCGTGCGAACCTGGTGCAGGCGCTCGCCAGCGCCGGCAGCAAGCTCGAGATCCCGCAGTCGGACGCCTCGATCCGCGATGGGCTGCTGAAGCACCTGCGGGCCCAGGACTGGGCGCACACGTCGCTGCTGAACGTCACGGTCAACGACGGCGTGATCGACCTGTGGGGCGTCACCGACTCGGAGACCGAACGCAAGGCGCTTCGCGTTGCCGCCGAAGCCATGCCCGGCGCCCGCGCCGTCAACGATCACCTGATCGTGCATCGGCGTCCGTCGTGGTTGTGAGCCGCGCCTACGTCGGCCGGAGCTGTTGAGCTGCATCAAGGCCCCGTACGCGGACGGAGCTAGGATTTGTGATCATCGAGGGAGACGTCCCATGAAAGCCAGCGACGTCATGACGCGCCGCATCGTGTCGATCGGCCCGGACGACTCCGTCGTTCGTGCCGTTCGCCTGATGCTGCAGGACCAGATCAGCGGGCTTGCCGTCGTCGACGCGACGGGAGCGCTGGTCGGCATCGTCACTGAAGGCGACTTCTTGCGGCGGGCGGAACTCGACACCCGGCAGCGCGGCCCGCGCTGGATCGAGTTCCTGCTCGGCCCTGGCCGGCTCGCAACCGAATATGTCCGCGCCTCGGGCCGCAAGGTGTCAGAGGTCATGACCCGACATCTCAAGACGATCTCGTCGGACGCGCCGCTCGACGAGGTGGTGTCGCAGATGGAGCGGCATCACATCAAACGCCTGCCCGTGGTCGACGACGGCAAGTTGGTCGGCATCGTCAGCCGCGCCAATCTGCTCCACGCCCTCGCCAGCATGGCGGCAGACGCCCCGGAGCGGCCGCACGACGATCAGACCATTCGCGAGCGCCTGCTTACCGAGCTGGAAGGCCAGCCGTGGGCGCCAAAGATCAACGTCGTCGTGAAGGACGGCATCGTCGAATTGTTTGGCACCATTACCGATGACCGCGAGCGCGCCGCCTTCGTTGTGGCGGCGGAGAACGTTCCCGGCGTGAAGGCGGTGCGCGATCACCTGGCTTGGGTCGAGCCGATGTCCGGCCTCGTGCTCCTGTCCGACGAGGACGAGGCCAAGAAGGCGTCGTAGGCGCCCGGCGGATTGCAATGCTGTCGGGCTCCGCGCTGCGGCCGCTTCTGGTCGCGTTGTCCGCGACCGGACTCCTGCTCGGACTGGCGGCGCAGGTACTCGGCCGCACCGAGTGGTCGGCTTGGCTGTGGACGGCCTTCACGCTGCCGGTGCTGTCGGCGCTGCTCGTCGAGATCGTCGTCACGCTGCGTCGTGGCGACGTCGGTCTCGATATCATTGCCGCCATCTCCATGATCGCGGCGCTCGCGTTCGGCGAGCAGCTGGCGGCAAATGTCGTCGCACTGATGTATGCGGGCGGCCAGTACCTGGAGGGTTTTGCCGAGCGCCGCGCGCGCCGCGAGATGACCGCGCTGCTCAGCCGCGTCCCACGCACGGCCCTGCGGCATCGATCCGACAAGCTGGAAGAAGTCCCGCTCGATGCCATTGCACCGGGCGATCGCCTGATGATCCGCCGCGGCGACGTCATCCCGGTCGACGGCAGCGTGGCCCAAGGCCTTGCGGTGCTCGACCAGTCGGCCCTGACCGGCGAGTCGGCGCCGGTCCAGCTGAGGCCCGGCGACGCTGTGATGAGCGGCTCGAGCAACGTCGGCGAGGCGTTCGATCTCGTCGCCTCGCGCCGCGCCGCCGAAAGCACCTATTCCGGCATATTGCGCCTCGTCGAGGCGGCGCAACGATCGAAAGCGCCGATGTCGCGGCTGGCCGATCGGTTTGCGATGGTGTTTCTGGTGGTGACGATCGTCATCGCCGGCGCCGCCTTCCTATGGGGGGGCGATCCGAGACGAGCGGTCGCCGTGCTCGTCGTCGCGACGCCCTGTCCGCTCATCCTCGCCGTGCCCGTGGCGATCGTGTCCGGCCTATCGCGCGCCGCCGCGCATGGCATCCTGATCAAAGGCGGCAAGGCGCTCGAGGCGATGGCGCAGGTGCGGGCGCTCGTCATCGACAAGACCGGCACGCTCACGCACGGCCGGCCGCGCCTCGTGTCCACGCAGGTGTTCGCCGACGTCGACGCCGACGAGACCTTGCGGCTCGCGGCGTCGTTGGACCAGGCCTCGAAGCACATCGTCGCGCAGACCATTGTCGAGGATGCGCGCGAGCGCGGGCTGCGCCTCGCCACGCCGGCCGCGGTCACTGAGACTCCCGGCGAAGGCATCGAGGGGCAGGTCGACGGCCGACGTGTCATCGTCGGCGGGCATCGTTTTGTGACCTCGCGACTGAAGGCCGCCGATGCCGCGCGCGCACCACACGTGCCGGGCGCGGTGACGGTCACGGTCGCCATCGACGGCCGCCTCTCCGGCCGGCTGCTGCTGGCCGACGAGTTGCGCGACGGAACCGAAGCGCTGCTGCAGAACCTGAGACGGCTTGGCGTCGAACGCGTCGTGCTGGCGACCGGCGACCGCAGGGACGTCGCGGACGCCGTCACCGCCGGGCTTTCGATCGACGCGGTGCGCTCGGAGCTGACGCCCGATCAGAAGGTCCTGGTGGTGCTGTCCGAGCGCAAGAACGGCCCGGTCATGATGGCGGGCGACGGCGTCAACGATGCCCCTGCCCTCGCCGCCGCCGATGTCGGGCTCGCCATGGGCGCCCGCGGCGCAGCGGCATCGGCCGAAGTCGCGGACGTGGTGCTGCTGGTCGACCAACTCGACCGCATCGCGCCGGCCATCGCCATCGCCAGGCGCGCACGGACGATTGCGCTGCAGAGCGTCTATGCCGGCATCGGACTGTCGATCGCCGGCATGATCGCGGCGGGCCTCGGCTACATCACGCCGGTGCAGGGCGCAGTACTGCAAGAAGTGATCGACGTCGCGGTGATCGTCAACGCCTTGCGCCGCTGACCCCGGGCGGCGAGCTATCGCCCCGCAGCGGCGAGCCTGCGGATATTGGCGGAGAGGGAGGGATTCGAACCCCCGATACGGTTGCCCGTATGCCGCATTTCGAGTGCGGTGCTTTCAACCACTCAGCCACCTCTCCGTCCGAAACGCCACGGCGGCTGAGCGGCTATCTACCCAAGCCCGACCGGCGACACAAGTGCGTGCTGTCCCGGAAAATCCGGAACCACCACCCGAGCGGCAAGTCCCGGGAAATTCGGCTTTACTTCGGGCTGATCGCGGTGGTCACGCCGAAACGGACGACGCTGACGCGCTCGGTGACGCCGAGCCGCTCGCCTTCAACGTCCTTGTTCTTGGCGGCGTTCTCGGTCAGGCCGCGCAGCGCAAGCGAGATGGTGCC
>Ga0066388_100001813_pt1 | contig 12444 bp, 13 predicted proteins | sample PanSoiMetaGPlot6_FD_64539 | JGI IMG/M metagenome (GOLD analysis project Ga0066388, IMG submission 64539) | Tropical forest soil microbial communities from Panama analyzed to predict greenhouse gas emissions - Panama Soil - Plot 6 (Hybrid Assembly) | ecosystem: Environmental > Terrestrial >... | reverse complement strand
GCACCCGACTGAAAGAGCACGCCGTAACCGGGCGCCCCCGCCGCGCGAACGGGCGGCGCGCCGTTCACGAGAATCGTGCCGCGCATCGGTGTCTCGAGGCCGATCAGGTGGCGCAGCACGGTCGACTTCCCGGACCCGCTGCCGCCGAGAATCGCGAAGACCGCTCCGCGGGGCACCGTGAAGTCGAGGTTCTCCAGCACCACGGTCTCCCCGTAGCCGATCGTCAGGTGTTCCACTGTGATGATCGGCCCATCACCAGCCGGCGGCATTGAAGAGCACCGTGAAGATCGCGTCGAGGACCACGATCGCGAAGAGGCTCGTCACGACGGCGGAGGTCGTCGACCGGCCGACGCCTTCGGCGCCGCCGTGGGTGGCGAGCCCGCGTTGACAGGCGATCAGCGCGATGCTGAGCCCGAAAAACATGGTCTTCAGACAGCCCGAAAAAACGTCCCACAGGCCGACGACTCTCTGGACCTCGATGAGATATGCACTCGGTGTGAGATCGAGCGTGAGCATGGCGACCAGCAGACCGCCCGCGATGCCGACGAGATCGGCCATGATGGTGAGCAGCGGCAGGACGAGCATCAACGCGAGGACGCGGGGGAAGACCAGAAACTGATACGGATCGAGCCCGAGCGTGCGCAGCGCGTCGATCTCCTCGGAGACCCGCATCGTGCCGAGCTCGGCTGCGAACGCGGCGCCCGAGCGGCCGGCGACGATGATGGCGGTCATCAGCGGCGCCAGCTCACGCGTCATCGAGAGGCCTACCAGATCGGCGACGAAGATGTTGGCGCCGACTTGCTTCAGCTGGATTGCGGCTTGGAAGGCGGTCACCATGCCGACCAGGAAATTGATCATCGCAACGATCGGTAGCCCGTCGGCGCCGGCGCGTTCCATGAGATGCGGGACGTCCGCCCAGTTGATCGTGCTCGGGCGTCGCAGCGCTTGGGCGCCGGCGATCGAGACGTCGCCGATGAAGTCGAGCAAGCGTGCCTCGCCGACCGTTGTGAGCACCTCGCGTCCGATTTGATCGAATACGCCGATCCGCACCGGGGGCTCCTTCGCACTCGGGCGCGGCGGATGCGCGCCGTACAGCTGGAGCATCGCCAACACGGGACCCTGCGCCCCGACGATCTCGGCGGCTGCGCCCGCCGCTACCAGTTCGCTGCGCAGATCGAGCAGCAACGCCGTGGCGGCGCCGTCGAGATGATCGACACCCGAGAGATCGAACTCCATCCGCCGCGTCGGCGGGCGGGCAAGCCGGCGGACGTTCTGCCACGAGGCGAAGCACTGACGAAAGCGCAACTCGCCGGCGAAGCGCAGCGCGGCCCCGCCGTCCGCGAGATCGACCCTGTCGACGTGGTAGCCAGGCCCGTCCGCAGCATTCATGCGGGGAAAGTATCTGGCGTGGCGTCCGCCTCGTCAATGCTCCGTCACGACCGCGGCTGGTGCGGGAGCTGTGATGATCTAGCGAGCTGACTATGGCGTCGCCACCGTCCAATCAGACGGTCGAACAAAGGTGCCGGCGACGCGCTGGCCGGTCTGTTGATCCTCGATCCAACAATGCCAATTGGACTGACGCGTTGAGGGGTGACGCGCCGCCCTGCCGTGTCCGGCGCCATCGCCGCCCGACCGACGCCCCGCCCCGACTCGGCGCGTGGCTGATGAAAGATACGGAGGGGGAGGGATTCGAACCCCCGAGCCCCTTCAAGGATCGGCTGATCGAGATGGTTCGCGCCGGCCGCACTCCAGAGGAGCTCGCCGAGCGCTTCGAACCGACGGCGCAGTCGATTCGCAACTGGGTTGCCCTCGCGGCCGGATTCGACATTGCGCTCGTGAGCCTCATGCGCCCGGCCCTGACGCGATGCGGCGGCGGGCCAGAGCCAGCCCGCCGAGGACCGTGGCAATCAGCCCCAACACCAGGGCCGCGGCGCCACCGACTACTCCGTTGCCGCTGCCGGGACCACCGTTGGCGATGGCCAAAACCAGCCCGCCGTTGACGACGGCGATTAGCCCCGCCACCCGGGGTACGATGGCTCCGAGTCGCCCGCAGGCGGTGCCGAAAGGACTGGCGGGGCGGGCCAGAGCCAGCCCACCGATGACCACGCCGACCAGTGCCAGCACAGCGACCGTGGTGGCCCAGAGTCGCCGGGAGGTCAGGCCGTAGACCGTAGTGGCGGCAGGCTCGGAAACGTGCGCGGCCACCAGCACGGCATGCACAAGCCCCCCGAACAGGGCGGCTGCAGCCAGGGCGGCGAGAATAAGAGCGAAGGTTCGTTTCATAGATTTTGCCATTGTCCAAAACGATGAGTTTCCGTATTGGAATGTTCCATTCCTGCTATCCTCTTCCGCCGTCCTTCGTCCGTACCCGGACGGCGAGGAAGTCGTGCCATCTGGACATGTCGCTCCTCCCTTCCTCAACAGTGAGACACGATAGGGTCTGGGAATGGACAAGGATCTCGATCGCCGCCCGCGCCAGGTCCGCCGGCGTTAGCGCGCAACTGGTGATCTATGCCGCAGAAGGTCAGCTACTACGAACTCCTCAAGCACCCGAAATGGCAGAAGCGGAGACTTGAGGTTCTCCAGGAGGCGGGATTCAGATGCGAGGAATGTGGTGCGGAGGACGCGACACTTCACGTTCATCACGCGTACTACGAAAAGGGGTTGGCGCCCTGGGACTATCTGGCCCAGAGCCTGCATTGCCTGTGCGAGAACTGCCACAAGAGGGCCCAGGACAGGGCTGACCTCGGTGTAGGTCAGGAAATGGCGCAGGATAGCCGTGTGCCAGCGCGACTGCGCTCGTCTTGCACCAAATCAGCGGCAGGTCGATCGACGCAGAGCAGGCTCAGGTGAACGCGCGAACAGTTCTACCGGACCATCGCCTTGAGTCGCATGAGCGGCAGTACCTTGACCTTGCGGCTGGCGGGCTTCGCCGCAACATCCATCATCTCACCGGGTCGAAACGGGTTCGGCACGCCCTTTCTCGCCGGGCGCGCCGGCCGCTGAACGACTTTGATCTTCAGCAGACCGGGCAGCGTGAAGGTCCCGACCGATCGCTTACCAACGTGCTGCGCGATCAGCGCCGTCAACTCGTCGAGCACCCGCCCGACCTGCTTTCTCGACAACTCGGTCCGGTCAGCCAGTTCCGTCAGGATCGCGCTCTTGCTCATCGCCTTCTCGATCGTCGTCGCCTTCTTCGCCATGTCGTCCTCCAGTTCGAACAGCTGGAGCGGCATATGTACAGAGCGCTCTACCTTTGTGCAACGGCGCTCCGTGGCGAGGTCTCGGTGGACACCTGCGTCAGAGGCGATCGCAGAGGCGTCTGATGCGGCTTGTAATCCGACATTCACGGCGACGACGTTCCTGCCGGCGCGGATGTCGGGGTACGGGGGGCAGATAACGCGCCGTCGACGGCGGATCGGCCGTCCTGGGCGTCTCGGTCGGCGTACTAGTCGGCGCCCCCGCGTCGGTGACGGTGGCGCTCGCCGTGGGCGGGTGCGTTCCTGTCGCTGTGGCCGCCGCGTCCTTGCCGGTCACCGTCGGGGTTGGCGGGCATCCGTTCAGCGCGTTGTTGACGGCGCTGATCAACGCGTCGACGGAGACCTTCCCGGTGCCGTTGTCGAAGGCGGGACAGGCGGAGAGCGGTTCGGTGCCGAGCGCGATGTTCACGCCGGTGATGAGCTCGCTGACCCCCATCGCACCGTTGCCGTCGCAGTCGCCGACGCACGGCAGGGCTGCAGCCGGCCGCGGTCCAAGGCCAGCCACCATCATTGCGACCGCGGTGAGGCTCCACCACAGGCGCTGCCAGTCCCACAGAACGGTTCCATGTGTGCTCATGATCTCCAACCGTCCCACGCGTCGTCGAACTTGCGATAGATAGGCGAATACGCGACGGGGCGGATTTGATGCAAACCTCCACCCCGCGGCTTTGCACAAGATGTCGATCCTCCACAAAAGGACTGTTTGCGCTCGGCACCGGGCTGCTGCTCTCAGTCGGCCATCGCTCGCGCGGACGATCTCGGGTCGGGCCGTTATCTGCCCGTATACGGGGAACCATCGTCAGTCAGTGCCGTTAACGCGGACTATCCGCCCGCAGGTGGGTAGGTCAGGGCTCTACCTAGGGACTGGTCTTCGCGCCTCGGCGCTGGCATTCTTCGCTATGCGATAACAAGGACCCGCTGATGAAATGCCAGGAATGCAATTGGGACAACCGCCCTGATCGAAGATTCTGCGCGGAGTGCGGTGTCCAGCTGATACTGGTTTGCGCCTCCTGCAGGACTCGGAACGAGGTCGGCGAACGGTTCTGCGGCCAATGTGGGCTCTTCCTCGAGGAGGGCGCCCCGCTGGTGTCGCCTTCCCTGCGCGCCCTTCGGTCCCACACGCCGCAACACCTCGCCGAGAAGATTCTTCGGTCGCGCAGTGCGATCGAAGGAGAGCGCAAGCGAGTGACCGTGCTCTTTGCCGACATGAAGGGATCCATGGAGTTTCTCTCCGAGCGCGACCCCGAAGAGGCGGGCGCGATTTTGGATGCCGTCATCGAATGGATGGCGGAGGCGGTTCATTGCTACGAGGGCACGGTCAGTCAGATCGCCGGGGATGGAATCATGGCGCTGTTTGGTGCGCCGCTAGCTCATGAAGATCACGCCTTGCGTGCCTGCTACGCGGCGCTTCGCATGCAGGAGTCGATGCGACGCTACGGGGCGGAAACTCGTCACGCCTACGGAATCGAGGTGCAAATCAGGATCGGTTTGAATTCCGGCGAAGTCGTCGTCAGCTCGATCGGCAGCGACTCGCACATGAACTATACGGCCGTCGGGGCGACCGTCCACCTTGCTGCGAGAATGGAGCAAACTGCCTCGCCCGGAACGATTCGCATAACAGACAACGTCGCGCAGTTGGTTGAAGGTCAGATCGATGTGAAGCCGCTGGGACCAATTCCGGTAAAGGGGCTCGTGCACCCAGTGGAGGCGTTCGAAGTGGTGGGTGCTGGATCGTTGCGAACCCGGTTTCAGGCGTCCGCAGCGCGCGGTCTCGCACGCTTCGTGGGACGCGGTCACGAGCTCGCGGAGCTTGGACGCGCACTCGATCGGGCTCGCGAAGGCTGCGGCCAAGTGGTCGCCCTCGTGGGTGAAGCCGGAGTCGGAAAGTCGCGCTTGATACACGAGTTCGCACGCTTGCCTGGTACAACTGAGACGGCACGCGTTCTCGCTTGTGCATCGGTGTCGTGTGGAAAAGCCACAGGCTACATGCCGGCGATCGACCTGCTGAAGGACTATTTTCAGATCGTTCCGGGCGACGACCACTCGTCTATCAGACGAAAAGTCTCGGCGGCGGTGGCGGCTTTCGGCGGTGCTCTCGAGGCGATGGTGACGCCTCTCCTCGCGCTACTCGATGTGCCGGTGAATGGCGACTGGCAAAAACTGGATCCACCGAGACGGCGGGAGCGGATGCACGACGCAGTCAAGAGCCTGCTCTTGCGCGAGAGCCGCGCGAAGCCACTCGTGGTTGTTTTCGAGGATCTCCATTGGATCGACGCCGAGATGCAGGCGCTGCTCGACGGTCTGGTCGAAGGCCTGTTGGCCGCACCCGTGCTTTTCCTCGTCAGCTATCGCTCAGAGTATCACCACAAATGGACGAGCAAGGCACTCTACACACAGCACCGCCTGACGTGTCTGTCTGCAGAAGATGCCCAAGTCCTGTTGCGCGATCTGCTCGGCGACGATCCGTCAGTCGAGGCTTTGAAGTTCCCGCTGGCGGAACGGACCGCAGGCAATCCGCTCTTCCTGGAGGAGAGCGTTCGTTCTCTTGTCCAAACCGGCATTCTCGAGGGCTCTCGAGGTGCGTACCGCCTGGTACGATCCTCCGAGTCGGTAGATATCCCTGCCACGGCACAAGCGATTCTCGCAGCGCGCATCGATCGCCTCGCTGCCGAGGACAAGCAGCTATTGCAGTCGGCTGCCGTGATCGCCACGTCCGGGAACGCGGTGCCCTTGACGCTGCTGCGGGAAATCGCGACCGGGCCGGAGGAAGTGCTGCGCGCGCGTTTGAGTCGACTACAGGCAGCAGAGCTGCTGTACGAGGCGACCCTATTTCCTGACCTTGAGTACGCCTTCCAGCACGCGCTCACGCACGAGACCGCGTATGCGGGCATCCTGCACCAGCGACGTCGCGCCCTCCATGCCGCCGTCGTCGAGGTGATCGAGGGCCTGCACCGAGATCGCTTGCCCGAGCAAGTCGAGCGCCTGGCCCACCACTCCCTGAACGGCGAATGCTGGGAAAAGGCGGTCCGCTATCTTCACGCCGCGGCTCACAAGGCCGGAGGTCGATCTGCTTACCGTGAAGCCGCCACTTGCTACGACGAAGCGCTGGCTGCGCTCGCTCACTTGCCCGACGGCCGCGCCAAGCTCGAGTTGGGATTGAGCCTACGCTTCGAGGCGAACTTCCAGCTGCTGCCGCTGGGCGAACTCTCGCGCGCGATCCGGTTGCTCGAGGAAGCCGAACCCCTCGCCGAGGGCCTGGGCGATCGACGCCGACTCGCACGACTCCGGGCACAGATCGGCGATGGCTTGTGGGCTCGAGGAGCTTATGACGCCGCCATCGAGGCCGTCCGGCGCGCGCAAGGAATCGCTCTCGCAATCGGCGAACGCAGCGTACAGATCAACGTCGCTCGCCTCTTCGGAATGATCCACTACGCGCGCGGAGAGTTTCGGACAGCCGTTGACGGTTTGCGCGCCGCCCTGAAGCTACTGGAAGAAGAGAAGCTGTCAGTGCGCTCGCGCACGTTCTACGGAGTCTACCTCAGAGTTGGGCTCGGCCGGTCCCTGGCATCGCTGGGGAGGTTCGGCGAAGCCCTTCGGGCGACGATGGAGGCCAAGGAGATCGCCGAGAGCACGGGTGACCTTCACGACCTCTCGATCGCGTATCACGCAGCTGGCCTCGTTCACGCCCAGAAAGGGGAGTACGAGACGGCGATTCGAATCCTGGAGCGCGGGCGCGACATCTGCGAGCGTGGCTCGCTCGCGGTTACCCTCAAGGTCCTGGTGATCGATCTCGGTGGCGCGTACGCGCAGTACGGCCGTGCGGAGGAGGCGATTGGTGTCATTGAGGAGGGGCTGCGACGCGCGCCCGAGGTTCAGATGTTCGCGGGCGATTGGCAAACGAAACTGGCTGAAGCATATCTGTGCGCCGGCAAATTCGAAGACGCACGCGAGATCGCCCGTGGTGCGCTGGAGCTCTCTCGATCGATGGGACAGCAGGGCGCAGAGGCGCAGTGTCTCTGTCTCCTCGGGGACATCGAGTCCGCCGGGCCGATTGGCCAAGCCGAGACAGCAGAGGGAATCTACCGCGAGGCCATGGTTCGATCGGAAGCGCTCGGCATGCGCCCGCTCGTTGCTCGCTGTCACTTCGGCCTGGCTCGACTGGCGCGAAGGACGGGACCGCCCTCCCGCTCCCGAGCGCATCTCGATGCTGCGGCTTCGTTGTTTCGCGAGATGGATATCGGTTTTTGGCTCGAGAAGGCCGCGGGATCGGACGTCATCCCCTCATGAGGCGAGCACAGTTGGCCTCAGGCCTCGGGATTCCTCTTCACAAACGCCCTCGAGAACGATTTGAGCTCAGCGGTGACTGCTCGACCGATCTTTCCCGCGTCATGGCTTCTCAAAATCCTCATCTGCGCCGCCGTCAGCCCAGATCGCTTCATCGCTTCATCGGGATTGGTCAAGATCTTGGATTGAAGCGGTTTATTGTTCAACAACTTTGAAATGAAGTCTACCAATAGCACTGGTGCTTTCGAAGATGGCATCACTCACCTCCCGCAATCTGAAGATCGCGTCGTCACTGGCCAGACGTGGGTATCATGATAATGGTTCAGATCGCAAATACTAAAGTGAAGGCAAAGCGGCGTGGGGCGGCTGCGACACGCACTGTGAGCGCGAGGCGGCTGACCGCATTCTATTCGGCTGTGACTTCTCTCTATAGCTCCTACGGAGGCCGCGCGCGCAGCTGGCATTGGGGTCTCTGGGAGCCGGGCGTACGTAGCCGCTACGAGGCGTTTCTACGCTCGAACCAGATACTGGTCGAGGGGCTGGAGATCTCTTCCCGAACGCGGATCCTGGACGTTGGTTGCGGTATCGGTGGATTCGCGGTCTGGGCAGCGAGGAAGTTCGGTTGCCACGTGACGGGCATCACGATCTGCTCGGCGCACGCCCGCCTTGCGGCCCAGCATGCCAAGCAGCGCGGCGTCGGCCACCTGTGCGAATTCGCGCAGATGAACATGGACCGAATGCGGTTCCCGGGCAATCCCTTCGACCTCGTCGTCAACCAAGAGAGTTTTTCGCACTCAATAGACAAGTCGCGCTACCTCTCCTCCCTGGTCGACGTGCTCTCGCCAGGGGGAACATGGCGATGCATTGACACCGTCATCGTACCGGCGAAGCACCGTTCCGCGGATGCGCGTCGTCTCTCGAAGTCGGTTAGGGAGGGATTCTGCGTGCCTTCGCTGCCATCACTCCGGGAAACCCAGCGCATGCTGCGGGTCGCGGGATTCGTCAACGTGAGAACCACCGATCTGTCCGCGCGCGTGCTTCCAAACCATGACCGCATGGAGCCGCTCTCGTTCGTGCTCGCCGCGCTGTTTCCCCAGTGGCGCTTCGCGGGCAGCCGTTCCGCGCGCGCGTGTGCGGCCGACAACCATCGGGCCGCGTTCGCCTACATGCTTGGCCTCAGGCGGGGCTACTTCCGCCACGTGTTTCATCACGCCCGCCTTCCGTCGGCGCCGAGTGCCCCTCGCGGAGCGAGACACTAGCCGTGAACTGGCCGCTAACGGAGAGCATGCGGGCGGTCGCACCATTGCTGCCGCAGCGACTCTTCAGGGAGGACGTTACCAAGAGGCTGGAATCGATTGCGGCGGCCGTCGGGGGCACGATGGAGGCCTTTGGTTTCGAGTGTCGCCTCGGCCACGGTGCCGCACGCGTGGATCTGGGAGCTCGGCACCCGGCACAAGCGGCGGCCCGGCCGGACGGCTCCGTTCCTTGCCGCCGGCTCACCAGATTCCCAGCTCGCGTTCGGAAGCTCGTGTCATTCGTTTTCTCGGAATGGGATGCCGTGCAACAGGGGACCGATGTCGTGCCGCGCGTGCCAGTGCCGTCGGTCTTCGTCGGACTCGCTCCGAGCGGCACGGGTGCTGCGGTCCATCTGGCCGACATGAAACGGCTGCTCCGAGACCTCATGGGTACACGAGGTCTCGCGAGTTGCGACCGAACGCTCACGCGATGCTTCGAAGCGCTGCCGTCACGGGGGCGAATTCGTGTCGTCGGCGCGCTGCTCGGAAGGTCCCCGCAAAAGGCACGCCTGTCGGTATCGCTTCCGCGGCAGCGCCTGGCGGCATATCTCGCTCAGCTCGGCCTTGCACAATGCGGACGGACCGCCGCCCGCGTCGCGCGGAACCTCTCGCCGCGAGCGGGAGAAGCGTTGATCGATTTCGACCTGCGAAGCGAGATCGGTCCGACGATCGGCGTTCATTTTCGGACGTCTGACGAGGTCCACCCCCTCCTCGATCGGCTCGTCGACACAGGCCTCTGCACCGTCGGCAAACGGCAAGCGGTACTCGCCTGGGAACGAGTTGTGACCCTGCGGTTGCGCCGCGACGGCTGGCTCTGCCGGCTCTATTGGTACTTGGATCACATCAAGGTCGTTTGCGGACCAGACGGTCCGCTGGAAGCCAAGGTCTATCTTGGCATCGCGCCGTCGCTCTGCCTGGTTCGCTAAAGCCGAAAAAGGTGGTTCGTCATGCCGCCTCGTCTCGCGCCTGTCATGCGGGTCATGTACGCGCGCGAGGCCCTGTCTACTCAACGGCGTCGTGTGAGCCGATAGGCACGGAGCCCGCGTGGTCGGCACGGCGGAATCAGATCTGTTCGAGCGCCTGCCGCAGGTCGGCGATCAGATCGTCGGCGTCCTCGATGCCGACGGTATAGCGGATGAGCGAATCCTTGATGCCGACTTTGCAGGCGCTCGTCGGTGCTGAGCCCGGCTGAGCCCCCCGCGACACGTCAACCTACCCCGGCGAAACCGGGCCGCCCCTGACTGCGGGATCACACGTCTGCCGCCGGCCGCGCGCGATACGGGCGCGCGGACGGCGCACCAGGCGCCCCGATGCCCATCCGCCGTCGACGGCGCGTTATCTGCCCCCCGCATACGGGGAACCATCGTCAGTCAGTGCCGGGACGCCGAGGCAATGTCTGATACGTGACGGTGATGGCAATTCGCCCGTTAATGCGGACTATCCGCCGTGGTTCCCGATGGACAGGCGCTCGCCAAGGCAAGGGAGATCGCGGAGCGCATCGCGAAGAACGGACCGCTAGCGGTGAAGGCGATCGTCGCGACCCTGCGTCAAACCGAGACGCTGCCGGAGGAAGACGCGTTCGCGATCGAGCAGAAGTACGGGATGGAGGTAATGGCTTCCGAGGACCGAAGGAAGGCCCTCGAGCATTCCTCGAGAAGCGCGCGCCGATGTTCAAGGGTCGATAGCAAGTTGACCGGTTGCTGCAGTCCGGATGACGCACCTCACCTGATCTCTGACACGGACAATCCGGCCTTGCACATGCCGACCTGTGACGTTTTTTTTCCGTAGCCGTAAACTCTTCTCGCGCTGTCATGCCAAACCGTCTGGACTTCGTCGAAACCGACCTCGCGCATCATGCGCGCAAGAGCGGAGGGTGAGGGCATGAACCAGTTCCAACCTCCGCGGTTCAGCCGGTCGCGGCTGCCGGAATTGTGAATCAAGCTACCGTCAAAGCGGCAGAATGGCTCGCTGCGGTTGATACCCGCCGATTCTACCAGAATGAACCCGCGTGGCCTAAGTGAATTGAAGAGAATCCGCAATGCCAGCAAGGGATCGGACAGGTGATAAATGACACCCGGAAAATAAACGATGTCGAACTGGTCGTAAAACTCACGGGTGTTGCATTTATAAATCGAGCGCGGCTGGACGTTGACGCGGTCCTCAAGGCCGAACGACTTCGCGAGGAAACCAGTCATCTCCGCATATTTCTTCACTTCCTCGATAGCGAGCACGCTGTGCGCGAATGATGCGAGAAGCAGCGTCGTGCCGCCCGTCCAGCAACCGATATCGAACACTTTCTTGCTTCCAAAATCGTCAATGGACACAGGGAACATCGAAAGAAAATTTGCCATCAAGTAGATGTGCCGATCCGCCATTCGGCCTCGCATTTTGAACGCGCCGAAGTCGTGATTGTGACCCCAATGAAATTTGATCGAGAGATCGCGCTGCTGTTCGAGCTCGTACGCGCCATACCCTTCGATCTCGGCATCGACGACGCCGATTTGTGACTGGATGTGCTTTGCAAAATCCTCGGCGCTGACACCTTTGAGGTTCGCAGTCTGATATTGGGCAAATCGACGACGAAGCTCTTCGGCAATAGCTTCGGGTTCCATAGGTTCCTCCCAACCAATCGCTGCAAAGCAGCAGCCTCTTATCGAGATCAGGGACCTTCCGTCCAGACAGACTTCGAACGACGGTGCGGTGCCGGAGAACCGCGCGCCGATGTTCGGCGTAGATAGTGGCGCCTCTCTGTTCGGTTCCGCGCAGAGTGGACGGCTGCTTCGGCGCTCCGGACTTGGGCCTCGGCCAGCAACCTCACCGGTTGCTGCACTCGCCGCCTGACGTTAGCGTGCGGCGCGATGTTGCGGACGTGGCTGGGGCGAGTCGGCTGCATCGGTCTTGGTCTGGTGCTCGCACTGCTCGCCCTCGAAATAGGGCTGCGGCTGACCCACGGTGAGCCCTGGTACGACCGTCTCGTCGGCGAGCAGTTGCGCAAACCGCCGGTGCCGTATCGGCGCAACGCAGTCGGGCTTCGCGATCGCGACTACGGGCCCAAGCCCGTCGGAGTCCGGCGCGTCCTGATTCTCGGCGATTCCCTCACTTACGGCAGCGGCGTGCCGGACGAGGATGCCGTATTCCCCCGCCTGGTCGGGAAGCAATTGAATCGCGCCGCGCGCTCGGGCGACAGCGGCAGCGACGTTGTCGAGGTCCTGAACGGAGGCCTCCCCGGGGAGCCTGACCGCCGCCTGGGTGCGACTGTGGAAGCGCGTGGCCGACACCTTCGACCCGGATGTCGTGCTCATCGTCCTTTTCCTCCGCGACGGTACGCGCACGAGTACCGTGGGGCCGTTCTCCGGCTCGATTCGCCGCGAGGTCGCGCGGCGCAACCGGGAATCGCTGCTGCCTGCTCGACGAGCCCATCGTCAGTCAGTGCCGGGACGCCGAGGCAATGTCTGATACGTGACGGTTATGGCACTTCGCCCGTTAATGCGGACTATCCGCTCGGCTACCAGCCGACGCTCGCTTCGGAGATGGGCGAGCTGCAGGAACGCATCACCTCGACCGAGAAGGGTTCGATCACCTCGTTTCAGGCGGTGTACGTGCCG
>Ga0066388_100001811_pt1 | contig 12446 bp, 12 predicted proteins | sample PanSoiMetaGPlot6_FD_64539 | JGI IMG/M metagenome (GOLD analysis project Ga0066388, IMG submission 64539) | Tropical forest soil microbial communities from Panama analyzed to predict greenhouse gas emissions - Panama Soil - Plot 6 (Hybrid Assembly) | ecosystem: Environmental > Terrestrial >... | reverse complement strand
TCGTCGCCGCACCCGGCGACGATGTCGCGTCCGAGCGCATCGGACGCCTCCTCCAGGACGGCGCCGCCCTCGGGATGGCCGACCCACGGGTCGGCCATCCCAACCCCCTGCGACCCCTGTCCCGGGAACAGCACGGCGGCGTCCATGGCGGAGCAGCCTACCCACCGCGTCGATCGGCGCACGAACTGTGACGACCGCGTGGTGCCGGACCTCCCGGGTTGCCAGCCTGAGGACGGGTCCTGTTGAATGACCTCGCGTTTCCCATGGCCGAACGGATTCACCACACGTCTTCCCCTACGCCCCGATCCCAAGGGACGGAAGGGGTCCTCGGGTTCCTTGGCCGCGACATGGCGGTCGACCTCGGGACCGCGAACACGCTCGTCTACGTTCGCGGCCGCGGGGTCGTGCTCAACGAGCCGTCCGTCGTCGCGATCAACACCCTGACCGGCGCCATCCTCGCCGTGGGCGCCGAGGCCAAGCGCATGATCGGCCGCACGCCCAGCCACATCCAGGCGGTGCGACCGCTGAAGGACGGCGTGATCGCCGACTTCGACGTCACCGAGAAGATGCTCCGGTACTTCATCCAGCGGGTGCACAAGCGGCGGCTGCTCGCCAAGCCGCGCGTCGTCGTGTGCGTCCCGTCGGGGATCACCGGCGTGGAGCAGCGCGCCGTGGAGGAAGCGACGATCGCGGCCGGGAGCCGTCGCGCGTACATCATCGAGGAGCCGATGGCCGCCGCGATCGGCGCGGGTCTGCCGATCCACGAGCCGACCGGCAACATGGTCGTCGACATCGGCGGCGGCACGACCGAGGTCGCCGTGATCTCGCTCGGCGGCATCGTCACGTCGACGAGCATCCGGATCGGCGGCGACGAGCTCGACGAGTCGATCATCCAGTACGTGAAGAAGGAGTACTCGCTGCTGCTCGGCGAGCGGACCTCGGAGGCGATCAAGCTGGCGATCGCGTCGGTGTTCCCGACGCCCGACGAGCTCGTCGCGGAGATCAAGGGACGCGACCTGGTCTCGGGTCTGCCGAAGACGATCACGGTCAGCGCGGAGGAGGTGCGCCGCGCGATCGAGGAGCCGGTGAACGCGATCATCGACGCGATCAAGACGACGCTCGACCGGACGCCGCCGGAGCTCGCGGCGGACATCATGGACCGCGGCATCGTGCTCACGGGCGGAGGGGCCCTCCTGCGCGGGTTGGACAAGCGCCTCCGTCACGAGACCGGCATGCCGGTCCGGATCTCCGACACGCCGCTGCAGGCGGTGGTGCTCGGCTCGGGGAAGTGCCTCGAAGAGTTCGAGGTCCTGCAGCGCGTCCTGGTGAGCCCGAGCAGCCGGCGGTAGGTCCGGCGTGGTCACGCATCCACGCCCCCGCGGCACGCGGCTCCTGGTCGTCGCCCTCGTCTCCCTGTCGCTCGTGATCATCACGCTGGATTACCGAGAGGGCTCGACGGGGCCGCTCGCGGAGGCGGGGCGGTGGACGCAGGCCACGATGGCGCCGCTCCAGCAGGCGGTCTGGACGGTCACGCGGCCGATCGGGGACTTCTTCTCCGGCCTCGCCCACCTGCCGTCGCTCGAGCGCGAGAACGCCGATCTGAAGACGCAGGTCGCGAACCTGCAGGCGGATCTGGCTGGGCGGAGCAACGTGGAGACGCAGCTCCAGACGGTGACCGATCTTCTCGGGCTGAAGCAGCAGCTGTTCCCCGATGGGGTTGCCGCCGTGGTGATCGGGAACGGCGTCTCGAACTTCGAGTGGTCGGTCACGATCAACAAGGGGTCGGACGACGGTATCGAGGTCGACCAGCCGGTCGTCGCGGGGGCGGCGACGACGCCACGGCTGGTCGGACGGGTGACGCAGGTCACGTCCAACTCCGCCACCGTTCAGCTCCTGATCGACCAGAACTTCGCCGTGGCCGGGCGGCTCAGCCCGACCCGGGCGACGGGTCTGGTGCAGGGGCGGGGCGAGCAGGACCCCGAGATGGACGGGATCCCGCAGGACACGAACATCGACATCACCGGTGACCAGCCGGTCCAGGTCTTCACGATGAGCTACGAGATCAACGGACAGCACGGCCGCTATCCGCCAGGCATCCTGATCGGTGAGGTGTCCAGCGTGATCCAGAGCACGAACGCCCTCGAGACGGCGGTCACGATCCGCCCGGCGGTCGACTTCGCCTCGCTCGAGTACGTGCTCGTCCTGAAGACCGCCGCGTCCCAGGAAGGTAACGGCGGGTGATCCGCAGGATCCTGTCGCTCGCCGCCGTCGTGATCACCGCGCTGCTGTTGCAGTCGACGGTCTTCGGGCAGCTCCGTCTGCTCGGGGTCCGACCCGAGCTGCTCTACCTCGTCACGATCTCGATCGCGCTGCTGGAGGGGCCGAACGAGGGCGCGACCGTCGGGTTCGTGAGCGGTCTCGCGCAAGACTTCCTGATGAACGAGCCCAAGGGTCTGACCGCGCTCACCCTGACGCTGCTGGGCTACGGGGTCGGCATGTTCCGGCAGTTCATCGTCTCCCCGTCCCCGCTCGTGCCCACGATCGTGGTGGGGATCGGCACGGCGGCGGGGATCGCGTTCTACGAGATCGTGTCGGTCCTCCTGGGGAACTTCCACGAGGACACCGCGTACGGTGTGAAGGTGGCGCTCCTGACGGCGGCGTACAACGCGGTGCTCACGCCGATCCTCTACCCCCTGCTGCGACGCATCACCGAGGGATCCCGGCCTCGAAGGGTGGTGCGGTTCTAGATGGAGCGGGCGTCGTCGCGGCTCAAGGTGCTGGCGCTGCTCGTGGTGCTGATGTTCGTCGCGCTGTCGACCCGTCTGTGGTTCCTCCAGGTGCTCGCGACGACGCAGTTCCAGCGCGAGGCGCGGGACAACAGCGTCCGGTTCGCCTACTCGGAGCCGCTCCGCGGGAAGATCTACGACGATCGCGGCCGTCCGCTCGTGGAGAACAGGGAGAGCCTCGAGGTCCGCGTCAACCGCGACGCGATGGGGAGCGACGCCGAGGCGGTCGTGCTGCGGCTCGCGAAGCTGCTCCGGGTGCCCGTGCGGGTCCTCGTCGAGCGGCTCCAGACGAACCAGTACTACAGCTACCAGCCGATCCCGGTCGCGGAGTTCGTCTCGCCGCACGTCCGCGACTACATCGGCGAGTACCAAGAGCTGTTCCCCGGCGTCGAGGTGGTCCCCACGTCGGTCCGCCAGTACCCCCAGGGCCGGTTGGCGGCGCACATCCTCGGCTACGTCGGGCTGATCTACGCGAACGAGTACGAGAAGCTCAAGTCCAAGGGGTACGAGCAGACCGATGTGATCGGTCGCACGGGCGTCGAACAGGTCTACGAGCAGTACCTACGCGGCACGCAGGGCGTCCAGAAGTTCATCGTCAACTCCAACGGCGACACGATCCGAGCCCTCGGGGTCCGCGACCCGACCGCCGGAGACGACCTCCACCTCACGATCGACCTCCGGATGCAACGCGATGCCGAGCGTCAGCTCGCCGATGGGCTCGCCCGGATCCGGGGCACGCCCACCTCCGACCGCAGCGCGCTGCTCAAGGCGAACGCCGGCACCGTCATCGTGATGGACGCCCAGACGGGCGCGATCAAGGCCATGGCCTCGTCCCCGAGCTACGACCCCCGCTGGCTCGTGACCGGCCTGACCAAGGCGCAGCGCACATACCTCTACAAGAACCCGGCCGCGCCGGCGATCGACCGGGCGATCCAGCTCCCGTACGTTCCGGGCTCGACGTTCAAGCCGATCACCGGCCTGGCCGCCTTGAAGGAGGGCTTCGCGACGATGGGCGGGTACTACCCGTGCGACGCCACGTACACCCACCCGGGGGACACGTCGGGGACGGTGTTCCACAACTGGACGACCGCCAACCTCGGGTCGATGAGCCTGTCGAACGCGATCCGGATCAGCTGCGACACGGTGTTCGACAAGTTCGGGTCCGACTTCTACTTCAACTACGTCCAGAACCAGCTCAACGACACCAGCCTGCTGTTGCAGAACGACCTGCACCAGTTCGGGTTCGGCGAGCCGACCGGGATCGACCTGCCGTCGGAGGCGAGCGGGTTGGTCCCCGACCCCGCGTGGGCCGCGCAGGCGAAGATGGCCGACGGGACCAAGCTGTTCCCCGACGGGTTCGTCCCCGGGATCGACATCCTGACGATGATCGGCTCGTCGTACGTGAACGCCACGCCGCTGCAGATGGCCCAGGCCTACGGCGCGATCGCGAACGGCGGGCACCTGTGCCGGCCGCACGTCGTCGACCAGATCGAGGCCCCGGACGGAAGCATCGTGAAGCAGCCCGAGGACCGGTGCGGGCGGACGATCCCGTACTCGGCGGCCCAGCTCGCGTACATCCGCTCCGCGCTGGGCTCGGTCGTCACCTCGGGCACGGCGTCCTGCACGTTCGCGGGGTTCCCGACCTCGCAGGTGTGGGTGGGCGGCAAGACGGGGACGGCGGAGCGCCCCCCGTACCAGGACACGTCCTGGTTCGTCGGGATGGCCGGGAAGAGCGTCAACGCGCCCAAGTACATCGTGCTGGCGATGGTCGAGCAGGGAGGCTTCGGCGCCACGGGCGCGGCCCCGATCGTCCGCCACGTGATCGAGGACCTCTACCACCTGCCCGAGACGCACACCGGCGGCTGCGGGGGAGGCGACCTCTAGATGGACATGGTCGCGGGGCGCGTCTGGGCGGACGAACGCAAACCCGTCCGGCACATCGATTGGGTCTTGCTGCTGTTCGTGGCCGTCCTGACCGTCGTCGGGCTCATCCTCCTGCATTCGATCAGCGCGACCTCTCCCGACGAGGCCGCCTTCTGGCTGGTCCGCGTGTTGAAACAGGGCGCGACCGCGGGCGTCGGGCTCCTCATCGTCGTGCTGATCGCCTCGTTCGACTACCGGTTCTTCAAGGTCTACGCCGGGTTCATCTACCTCGCGGCGATCGCCGCGCTCATCCTGGTGAAGATCCCCGGGATCGGAGCCACCGATCCGAGCGGTGTCGCCCAACGGTGGTTCTCGATCGCCGGCATCCAGATCACGCCGTCGGAGATCACGAAGCTGTGCGTGATCGTGATGCTCGCCGCCGTCCTGTCGGAGATCCGGACCCCCGAACCGACCCTGGGGGACCTGATCCGGGTCGTCGCGATCGCCGCCGTGCCGCTGGTGCTCGTGTTCATCCAGCCCGACATCGGAACGTCGATCGTCCTCACGGCGGTCGTCGTGGGGATGCTGATCGTCGCCGGGACCCGGTTGCGGCATCTGGTGGTGTTGACGGTGGCCGGTCTCGTGATGATCGGTCTCGCCTTCCAGCTCCACGTGATCCAGGACTTCCAGGTCCAACGCCTGACCGCCTTCCTCGATCGAGCCAACGCTCCCGAGGATGCGCGCTACAACCTGGACCAATCGCTCGTCGCCGTCGGATCGGGCGGCCTGTTCGGGCGTGGCTATCTCCAGGGGTCGCAGACGAACCTGGACTACGTCCCCCGGCAGCACACGGACTTCATCTTCACGGCTGCCGGCGAGCAGTTCGGGTTCGTCGGCGCGATGTTCATCCTCTTGCTCTATGCCCTGATCCTGTGGCGCGCGATCCGGATCGCGGCGTTGTCGAAGGATCCCTTCGGGACGCTCATGGCGGCGGGGATCGCATCGATGTTCGCGATCCAGATGTTCGTGAACATCGGGATGGTCCTCGGGATCATGCCGATCACCGGGATCCCGCTGCCGTTCCTGTCCTACGGAGGGTCGTCGATCCTGGTGAGCTTCGCGGCGATCGGGATGCTGGAGAGCATCCACATGCGCCGGTTCACGTAGCCGGTCTAGCCGGTCGCGGCCGCCGCCGGGAGGTCGTCGAGCTCCGCCGACCCGCCGGCCATCGACCAGAGGAAGGTCGAGCCGGCCAACCCCGTGGACTCGAGCGTGACGTCGCCATCCATCGCGCGCGCGGACAGCCGCGCGAGGCTGAGCCCCAGTCCGATCCCGGGGTGGGTCCGCGTGTGCAGCTCCTGCTCCTGTTCGAGCGGTTCGAAGATCCGGGCGACGGCCTCCGGATCGATGCCGCTCCCGCGGTCGATCACGCGGACCTCGGTCCTGCCCGCCGCGGGGGAAACGCGGATCACGACGGCGCTGGTCGCCGGCGAGAAGGCGAGCGCGTTCTCCACGAGCTCCTCGAGGATGCGGATGCCCGCGGTTCGGTTCAACGCCGTCATGACCGGCGCCGCCGGCGCCTCGACGCCGATCCGGGGATCGCGCGCGGCGACCTCCCGGGCGAGCTCCGTGACGTTCACCCATTCGGTCAGGCCCGCCTCGAGCGCCGCCTCGAAGCGGCGCACGAGGCGGGCCAGACCCTCGGCACGAGCCACGAGCGTGTCCAGCGCGGTGTCGAGCTGCTCCGGCGCGAGCCCGCCGCGCCGGAGCGTCTGCGCCAGACCCAGCAGGACGGTCACCGGCGTCCGGAGCTCGTGCCCGACCCGCCCGATCAGCTGCTGGCGGCGAGCCCCGCGCTCCAGCAGCGCCTCCTGGGCGATCTCGAGCTGGCGCGTCCGGCGGCGCTCGCGCTCGAGCGCCTCGATCAGCTCGTCGATCACGGTCGGGGTGACCGAGGGGGAGAGCAGCGCGCCCCCGTCGGCCGCGCGGCGGACCGCGTGGACGATCTGGTCGCCGTCGGAGTCCTTCAGGACGTACCCGGCGGCGCCGGCCACCAGCATGTCGCGGACGGCCCGCTGCTCCTCGAGCCCCGTCAACGCGACGACCTCCAGTGTGGGGCGCAGGGCCTTCAGCCGGCGCGTCGCCTCGATCCCGTCCATCTCGGGCATCCGGATGTCCATCAGGACGACGTCGGGGGAAAGCTCGCGGACGCGCTCGATCGCCTCGGCGCCGTTGGCGGCCTCGCCGACGACCTCGAGGTCCTCGCTGCACAGGAGCGCCGTCAGGGTGCCGCGGAACCCGTCGTTGTCGTCCACCACGAGGACACGCAGACGCTCGGACAGGGGAAGGGTGTCCGCGCTCATGGGCCACAGGGTCCTCCCACCGGGTGGCCTCCGGTATCCGGCCGACGTGGGGTTCCCGCGAGGGACAGCGCTGTGGGCCGGATGGCCCACGGTCCAGGGGCCTGGGGCCACCCGAGATGGTCCGAGCGGCCTCACGAAGCCGGGAGGTCCGGCTGCTATCCTTCACCCCAGACGTGCCCGTCCGGCCGCACCCGCGGTCTTCCGGACGGGGTCCAAGCAGTCGAGGAGGCGCGCGACCGCGCCGCGCGGCCACAGGGGCCGGCGCGCCGGGCCGCAGCGCCGGAAGGAAGTTCACACCGGGTGTATCAGCGCACATCCCTCGCGCGGACCGAGCTCCGCGCAGGCGATCCCGGCATCATCACGAGCCTCGCGGTCGGTCCGCGGTCGTGCTCGGCACCCGTCCTTCCGGGACGCAGCCCCCTCGCATCGAGCGAAGGGAGCATCTCGTGGACCACGACACCCATGTCGAGGACGCGCCGGCGTCGGTGACGCCGACCACACCCGGCCCGTCACAGGTCGGGAACGCAGACGGCGCCGGTGGATCCGGCGCCACCACCGGAACCACACCCGCTCGCCGGCGCCGCCGGCGCGGCGGCCGGGGACGGGGGCGAGGCCGGTCCGGATCGGGCGGCGCGACGACCGCGACGGCCGACGGGTCCTCCACCGCGGCGACCGAGCGGAGGACGGAGCCGGAGCAGGCCGACCGGGCGCCCGGTAAGGCGAAGGATGGCGCCGCCACGTCGCAGCGCGCGACGCAACCCCGCAGGCGCAAGCCCACCGCGGCCAAGCAGCCCCGCCCCAAGGACGAGGGTGCGGCCGCCCCGGACGCCGAGGCACCCGGGCCGCACGCGGCGGACGGGATGGCCCAGGCGCCCGAGGCCGGTGAAGACGGAGCACCGGCGGCGCCGAAGAAGCGCCGCCGCCGCCGTGGCGGTCGCGGCCGCGGGAAGAAGCCCGCGAGCGCGGCGGCGATCGGTGAAACGGACGTGGTCATCGACCCCGTTCAGGAGCAGCGTGACGAAGCCGGACCCGACGCGGATGCCGCGGCCCCCAAGCCCGCGGCGCGGCGGCGGCGCCGCGCGTCTGCTGCGCGCGCCGACGACGCCGCCCCGCCCAGCGAGACCCCCGCGCGCGCCCGGAGGTCGACCCGACCCAAGACGATCGAGGAGCAGGTCGCCGCGGGCGGCCCCACGCGCGGGGTCCGCACGACCCGGACCCGGACCGGCCGGGAAGGCCGGCGCCGCAGGGAGCCACTGCCGACGCCGCCACGCATCACCGACAAGCTGATGGCGATCACCGAGCACGGCGACCGCGACCAGATCGCCGTGCTCGAGGAGAACGTGCTCGTCCAGCACTACGTCACCCGCGCCGGCGCAACGTCGATGGTCGGGAACATCTACCTCGGGCGCGTCCAGAACGTGCTTCCCGGGATGGAGGCCGCCTTCGTCGACGTGGGTCGGGGCCGCAACGGCGTCCTGTACGCGGGCGAGGTGAACTACTCGCCGGAGGACATCGAGGGATCCGCTCCGCGGATCGAGCAGCTCCTCAAGCCCGGCCAAGCCGTCATGGTCCAGGTCACGAAGGACCCGATGGGAGGCAAGGGGGCGCGGCTCACGGCCAACCTGAGCCTCGCCGGCCGGTACCTCGTGCTCGCGCCCAACCAGGACCTCCAGGGGATCAGCCGCCGTCTGCCCGACGAGGCGCGCAAGCGGCTCAAGGCGCTGCTGAAGCGGGTCAAGCCGCCGGAGCACGGCGTGATCGTGCGCACGGCCGCGGAATCGGCGAGCGAAGAGGCCCTCGAGGCCGATCTGCGGCGGCTCCTCGCGATCTGGGACGACATCCAGAAGAAGGCGAAGAAGGGCAAGGCGCCCACCGTCGTGTACGAGGAGCCCGAGCTGACCGTCCGGGTCGTCCGCGACCTCTTCACCGACGAGGAGTACCGCAGGCTCGTCACCGACTCGCGGCGCGTCTACGACCTCGTGACCGGGTACCTGCGCGAGGTCGCGCCCGACCTCGCCGAGAAGGTGGACCTGCACGAAACGGCGCTGCCGGTCTTCGAGGAGCACCGGATCGTCGAGCAGATCCACAAGGCCCTCGATCGCAAGGTCTGGTTGCCATCGGGCGGCTACCTGATCATCGAGCGCACCGAGGCGATGACGATCATCGATGTCAACACCGGCAAGAGCGTCGGCAAGACGAACCTCGAGGAGACCGTCGTCAATACCAACCTGGAAGCCGCCCGCGAAGTGGCTCGACAACTCAGGCTCCGGGACATCGGCGGGATCATCGTGATCGACTTCATCGACATGCTCCTGGAGAAGAACAAGAAGAACGTCGAGGACACCATGCGAGAGGCGCTCGCCTTGGACAAGACGCGCTCGCAGGTCTTCGAGATCGGGCCGCTCGGTCTGATGCAGGTCACCCGCAAGCGGGTATCCTCGGGCCTGGTCGAATCGTTCTCGGAGGTCTGTCCCACCTGTGAGGGACGGGGGATCCTCCTCACCTACGACGTCAACTGAAGGGGTCAACCATGTACGCGGTGATCAAGACCGGCGGCAAGCAGCACAAGGTGCAGGCCGGCGACGTGATCGAGGTCGAGAAGCTCGTCGACGCCGACGAGACCGTCACGTTCACGCCGCTGCTCGTCGTCGACGACGACGGCAAGACCCACGCCGGATCCGCCGCGTCCAAGGCCAGCGTCGTGGCCAAGCCCGTCGGGGAGAAGAAGGGCGACAAGATCAAGGTCGTGAAGTACCGGCCCAAGACGGGCTACGCCAAGAAGACGGGGCATCGGCAGCAGCTGACGTTGCTGCAGATCGAATCGGTCGAGCTCGGCTGAAGGCCAGAGATCGACTGGTAGCCTGGAGGCCTCATGGCACACAAGAAGGGCGGCGGCTCGTCCCGGAACGGCCGCGATTCCAACTCCAAACGGCTCGGCGTCAAGACCTACGGTGGCCAGACCGTCACCGCGGGCTCGATCATCGTGCGTCAGCGGGGGACCAAGATCCACCCCGGCGACGGCGTCGGCAAGGGCGGCGACGACAGCTTGTTCGCCACGCGCGCCGGAACCGTCGACTTCCGGGAGTCCCGTGGCCGGAAGTACGCGACGGTCACGCCACCCTCGGTCTAGCCGGCGTCCCGCTCCTTCAGCGCCGAGCGGATCCGCCCGACCCATGCGTCGCGGATCTCCCGCACGTTCGACGTGGACGCCGCGAGGTAGCGCGTGTTCGTGCGACGCTGCCGCCACTTGCCCGATCCCTTGAGCCGAGTGGCAGCCGTCGGGAGGGGCGCGCCGGGCTGGTCCTGCCCCCCGAGGGCCCCGAGTGGCGGCGGCCGAGTGAGGTAGAACGCCGTCTCGCGCCGCTGTTCCCCGTAGCGGATCATGAAGATCGGCGAGCCCATCACGCGTTTGACCTTGGCGATCTGGGCGTAGGGGAAGCGCATCACGGACCCCCCCTCGTCGGTGAAGACCAACCCCGTGTCGTCCTCCGCGAGGGTGCCTTCGACGTCGCGCTTCGAGCGCTCGTCCAGGTGCACCATCCATACGGTCGTCGGCTCGATCATCCTGATCCCGTCCCCCGCGCTCCTCGCCACCTACGCTAACGCGTGATGTTCACCGACGAGTGCACCGTTCGTGTGGAGGCCGGGAAGGGCGGCGACGGGTCCGCGTCGCTGCATTCGGAGCCGTTCAAGCCGCGCGGCGGTCCGGACGGCGGCAACGGCGGGCGCGGCGGATCCGTCGTGTTCGAGGTCGCTCGAGGCGTCCACGACCTGTCCTGGCTCGCGGAGCACCCGCACCAGCGAGCACGGGCGGGCGGATCGGGACGATCCGCCCGGCGCGACGGCGCCGCGGGGAAGGACCTGGTGATCCAGGTCCCGGATGGCACGGTGGTCTCCGACGATGCCGGGCTCCTCGCGGACCTCGTCGGGGAGGGAGCGCGGGCGGTCGTCGCGCGGGGAGGGCGCGGGGGCCGCGGCAACGCCCGGCTCGCCAACGCGCGGGACCGGGTCCCGCGCGTGGGCGAGCCGGGCGAACCCGGCGAGTCCCGCCGCCTCCGCATCGAGCTCCGCACGGTCGCCGACGTCGGGTTGGTCGGGCTGCCGAACGCCGGGAAGTCCACTTTGCTCTCCCGGCTCACGGCGGCCACCCCCAAGGTCGCCGACTACCCGTTCACCACGCTCACGCCCAACCTCGGCGTCGCGACCGCCGGGGACGTGCGCGCGGTGATCGCGGACGTACCCGGTCTGGTCGAGGGGGCGCACGCGGGGAAGGGCCTGGGGCACCGGTTCCTGCGCCACATCGTCCGGTGTCGATCGCTGCTGCTGGTGATCGACCTCTCCGGCGCCGAGCCCTCCGGAGATCTCGACATCCTTCGCGCCGAGCTCGCCGCGTACGATCCGGCGCTCGCCGAGCGCCCCGCGCTCGTCGTCGGCGCCAAGGCCGACCTCGTCGACGAGCCGACGGCCGCGGCGGCCTCCCTGGATCCGGCCGCGCTCGCCGTGTCGGCCGTCACGGGTCTCGGCCTCGACGACCTCCGGACACGTCTCGACGCCCTCGCCGCCGAGGCTGCCGCGGCCGAGCCGGAGCGGACGACCCACGTCGTGCTCCGGCCGGGCCGACCTCGGTTCGCGGTCCGTCGCGACCCTCGCGGCACCTGGCACGTGGAGGGCCGCTCCGTCGAGCGCTGGGTGCTCGAGACCGACCCGGACGACGAGGAGCAGCTCGCGACCCTCCAGCGGCGTCTCCGCCGCGAAGGCGTCTTCCGCTCCCTCGAGTCCGCGGGGGCATCGCGGGGCGACGACGTCGAGATCCACGGGCGGGTCTTCGTCTACGTTCCCGACTCGGACGATCGGGTGGAGGATCGGTGATCGACGGCCGCGCCCCGCTCCTGCGGGAGGAGGAAGAGGGGTGGGAGCGGCTGCACCAGGTGCTGGGCCGGATCCCGAAGGAGCGGCTCGACGAGCCCGGGGTTACCGAAGAGGGATGGTCGCCGAAGGACGTGATGTTCCACGTCGGCGCGTGGCTCGCCGAAGCCGCCCGTCAGCTCGAGCGGATCCGCGAGGGGACGTACGTCGTGGAGGACGACAGCGTCGAGGATCGGAACCAGGCGTGGTTCGCGCTGTCGAAGACGCTCGACGTCTCCACCGTTCGCGCGGAGCTCGAGTCCTCGCGGATGATGGCGCGCGAGGCCTTGACCTCGCTCCCGGATCTCACGCCCGACGCGCGGGAGTGGTTCGAAGAGTCGGCCGGGCTCCACTACGCGGAACACATCCCCGACCTGGTCCGTTGGCTCGACGGTTGACCGGTCGCGCCGGGACCCGGCGGTAGGATTCGCCCGATGGGGAAGCGGCTCGGCGTCATGGGCGGGACGTTCGACCCCATCCATTACGGACACCTCGTCACCGCCGAGGAGGCGCTGCACCAGTTCGAGCT
>Ga0066388_100001810_pt1 | contig 12448 bp, 8 predicted proteins | sample PanSoiMetaGPlot6_FD_64539 | JGI IMG/M metagenome (GOLD analysis project Ga0066388, IMG submission 64539) | Tropical forest soil microbial communities from Panama analyzed to predict greenhouse gas emissions - Panama Soil - Plot 6 (Hybrid Assembly) | ecosystem: Environmental > Terrestrial > Soil... | reverse complement strand
AGTCATTTGCATTTCCGTTCACCACTTGCCGGCGTGCGCCCCACCGTCTACATGCAAAACTTCACCTGTCACAAAGGTCGCTTTCTCGAAAAACAGTAAAGCATCCACGATTTCTTCTACCGTCCCGAGCCTGCGAATCGGATGAAAATTCTTGAGCGCCTCGTGGGCTTCTTGTTTGTGCATCGGGGTGTCGATGATTCCCGCGCCGATCGCATTAAAGCGAATGCCTCGGTCTGCGTACTCAATGGCAAGGCTCTTGGTGGCCGTATTGATCCCGCCTTTGCTGAAGTACGTCCCGAACGCGTTAAGGCCCTTCACGGGTTGCACGGCCAAAGTAGTCGAGATGCTTACCACATGGCCGCCGCCCTGCTTAAGCATCTGGCGAACTGCAGGTTGAGTAACATAAAAGAAGCCGTCGGCGTTGGTGGACATAATTGCCCGGTATTGCTCGTCGGTATACTCATGAAAGTCACCTGGCACAAAAATTCCGGCGTTATTTACCAGCAGATCGATCCTCCCGGTTCTGGCCACTGCCGCTTCACTGAGTTTCACGCCCAGAGCCCGATTTGCCACGTTCCCGTCCAACAGAACGCAGCTTTCGGAGGATTCGAGTACTCCAGCGTTTGTGATGTTTCTCGCAGTGGCAACGACGTGATAGCCGTTGTTCAGTAATGTTCGGGCGATGCCAAGCCCGATCCCACTTGAGGCGCCGGTAACAATCGCGGTTTTCGATTGCATGGAAAAGCTCCTTTTCTACGAAACGCTATTTCTGAAACATTTCGCGCACGGACCTAAAGTAGCCTGTACATGTCTATTGATCAAGTACGCACCTTCTGGTAATAATTGGACATGTCAAACAAACGCCGAAAAGCCGATCTTTTCGATCCCAACTGCTCGTCCCGCGACGTCCTGGAACTCATTGGGAGCAAATGGAGCATGCTGCTGCTCTGCGCGCTTTACGACAGCAAAACACGCACAGGGCAGCTCAAAAGGAAAGTGCAAGGCATTTCGCAGAAGATGCTTACGCAGACCCTGCGGGAGATGCAGCAGAACGGCATCGTGAAAAGGATCAGTTACCCTGAGGTTCCGCCGCGCGTCGAGTACGAACTCACCGAATTGGGCTACTCTTTGGCGGGGCTGGTCGTGAAGATGGAGCAATGGATTGTGAAGCACCATTTCATCATCCTCAAGGCACGTCAGCAGCGCGCCCGACCGCAAAACCCCATTCCTGGTTTGTGAGCCTAGCCTTCCTTGAAATCTATCGCAAACGGCTCACGACAAGAGGCTTGCCCCGTTTGCTTCGTCTCCCCAGACATTGCTTCTTTTTCCCAGGAATGAAATGATTATCCGGCTCGTTTACGGCAGATGCGCGCTTAGGGGTAGACAGTTTTGGTCCGGGTTGGCCCTGTCTGGTGACAGGCTTTCCCAGTCAACGCCGCGTGGTTTGCCCGCATCTCATTTTGGCATCGAGATTGACGACAGGAATGGCGCCGCGGCTCCCCGCCGCGCGCGCGGTTCAAGAGAGGGACGTTTCATGAAGCGGTTTGGGACAGCTTTCGCTGTCGCGCTTGCGGCGCTCTGCGTCGCAGCCGGCTGCAATGATTACGGCAACACGTTTCAGACCAACACGGGAGCTTTGCTCACTTCGCTTTCGCCGAGCACCGTCAATGCAGGCGGTCCCGACCTCACCCTGACCGTGATCGGCCAAGGTTTCGTGAATACATGCAAGTCCGGCACAACCAGCCCCAGCTGCGCAACCGTGGTTCAGTGGAATGGAAAAACGATCAGCACGACAACGACGGTCGATTCCAACACGGGAAATGTTATTAGCGTGACCGCTGTCGTTCCCGCCGCGCTCACCGCTACTCCGGGCCGCGCTTTCGTCAACACGCTCAATCCCGCAACCAGCAAGCAGGACAACGGCCTTTCCAACACCATCGCGTTCATCGTTGACCCGAAGCCCAATCCCGTTCCTACGATCACAGGCATTTCGCCCAACAGCGCTGCCCCCGGCAGTGCCGATATGACTCTGACCGTTACTGGCACCAATTTCATCAACATCGCCAAAGCAAGTCCTTCCGATCCTCCGCAAGTTTCCGTGGTGAACTGGAATTCTGGAGCCGTGCAAACCACTCTCTCCTCTACGGTCAATTCAGCTTCGCAGATTACGGCCACAATACCAGCGAGCTTGCTCACGGCTGAAAGCTGCGCGACGGTAACCGTGTTCAACCCGCCGGCTGTGGACACTACGAATCACGTCTATCTTACGAGCGGCGGAGGCGGCACAAGCCCGGGCGGGCAAACCTTCACCGTTTCCACGAACTCGAATTTCTGCCCTGCGCCGGCAATGGCCTCGCAAGCTTCGAGCGCGATCATCACGGAGGAAACGCCAGCAGTGAGCCTTGATGGACGCTTCGTTGCCTACGCTGGCCAGCAAGGCGCGCACACGCAAATATTTTTGCGCGACACCTGCGAAGGTGCCGCAAAAGACTGCAAGCCGCAAACGACCGTTCTCTCCGCTGCTCAGGACAACACCGAAGGCAATGGCGACAGCCACTCGCCTTCCATCACTTCCGATGGGCGCTATGTAGCGTTCAGTTCCGCCGCGACGAATCTTGTGGCAAACACGCCAAGCGGCAAACAGATTTTCCTGCGTGACACGTGCAATGGCGCGGACGCTTCATGCAAGCCGCAAACGCAACTGATTTCGCTGGATCCGAATGGACTGCTCAGCGCGACCGATAATTTACTGCCCTCCATCAGCGCTTCTGGGCGCTTTGTCGCGTTTTTGTCCGTGACTTCATCGAAATCGCCGAACGCGAATTCCAACGCTGGCCAAGCAAACGCTCCCGGCCAAATGAATACAGGAGTTCGCCAAGTCTTTGTGCGCGACACTTGCATCGGCGCGACTGGCTCCTGCACCCCGAAAACGACGCGCATTTCCACGCAGCCGGGCGATGCAAATTCCGTCGGCGGAAAACCCGCCGGCCCCGCGATGAGCGGCAGCGGCTCCGGCGTGGGGATCGCGGACAATCACTCCGCGACACTGTTCACGCGCGCGGTCGCCGTCGACGACCGCGTGTTCTTAGCCATCACGAAGCAAAAATAGTTGGTCTAATGTAGCGCCGCGGCTTAGCCCGGCATGGTTGTTGTAGGGCCGATCTTCCGAGATGACTTCTTCTACGAAAGGGAAAATTATTTTTTCGTGTATTTTTCCGGCAGCGAATTTTCTGGACGCTCTTCATCCCAGAAAATACTCACCACATACCAGCGCTTGCCGTCGTTGAAAAGCTGAATGCTGTTGATGCCGCGCGCAAACGGTTTTTCGCCGGGCGCGTTGCGCGATTCGTAAGTGCTGAAGACGTGAGCTTCATGTCCGAACTCTTCCGTCTTGCGGGAAAGTTCGTTCTCGTAGAACGCATGCTCTTTGAAGTAGCTTCCCGCGCGTTCGACGTAACCTTCCGCGGTGAACGTGGAAGCGATGAACGTTCCATCCGGTTTCTTGCGCACAGCGCCCATCCGCGCTTCTGGAAGAAAGAGGGAACGAAAGCGGTTCCAGTCGCGCTCGCCTGCGGGCCCAGAGATAACACCGTAAAGTGCGGCGATAACCGCGTCCATGCTCTCCACGTCCTTAGGATTTGCGGCGGGAGTTGCAGAAGGCGCGGCGGATTTGTCGGGACTCTTTTCCTGCGGAGTTCGCGCAGCGGTAATGGAGACAACTGTAACGGCGGCAATAAATGCGATTGCAAGCTCACGAATTTTCATAGGCGCTCCTTTCGATTTTGTGACGCGAAGTTCTGTAAGGCGCATTAGTAAAAGCGAACTTTGACGTCGGAACGCTTCTCGAGATGAACGGTGTCAATGAAGCGCACCTGGCGATCGTCGAGCGTAAGAATCATGGATTGCAAACGAACACCGTCGCCGAAAAAACGAACGCCGCGGAGAAGATTTCCGTCGGTGACACCTGTGCAGGCAAAAATCATTTTCTTTCCCGGCGCAAGGTCGGTCGTGTCGTAAACGCGTTTCGGATCCTTCACACCCATTTTTTCGAGACGCTCCGCATCCTGCGGCTTGGCCACGACGAGGCGGCCGAGAATCTGTCCATTTAGACAACGCAAAGCAGCGGCGGTGAGCACGCCTTCGGGCGCGCCGCCAGTGCCCATGACCGCGTGAACGCCGGTGCCGACGACCGCTGCGGAAATGCCGGCGGAGAGATCGCCATCGCCAATGAGACGAATGCGCGCGCCAGCCTTTCGAATGTCTTCGATTAGTTCCTCGTGGCGAGGACGGTCGAGAACGATGATGACGAGATCTTCGACGTCGCGGCTGAGGCGCTTGGCGATGGATTTTAGATTATCTGCAACGGGAGCGTCGAGATCGACAGCGCCTTTGCAGGATGGGCCGACGACGATTTTTTCCATGTAAAGGTCCGGCGCGTGGAGCAAGCCACCGCGTTCACTGGCGGCAAGAACGGCGATGGAATTTGGCGCGCCTGTGGCGCAGAGATTTGTTCCTTCGAGCGGATCCACGGCGATGTCCACGGCGGGAAAATTCGCGTTGGGCGCGTGCGTGGCGAGGCCAACTCTTTCGCCGATGTAAAGCATAGGCGCTTCATCACGTTCGCCTTCGCCGATGACGATAATGCCGTCCATCTGTAGCGAGTCCATGGTTTTGCGCATAGCTTCGACGGCGACCTCGTCGGCTTTGTGGCGGTCACCGAAACCCATGGTGCGTGCAGCGGCGATGGCAGCGTTTTCGACGACGCGCAGAAATTCGAGACTAAGCTGTGCTTCCATTTCGTTCTCCGTGAGAAACCATCAGGCAGGGAGCGCCGAACATCGTAAGCCAAGTTACGCTCACGCGTCGAGGGTGCAGAGAAAGGTTGCGCGCTTTCTACTGTTCCCAAGGGAATTTGGGAGGAGAGGCTGGCTTCGAGCTGTTGTAATTCTGGAATGCGGTCTGCATCCATGTGGAGGCGCGTGGCATGTCTTCTGGATGATCGTTCAAATGCATGAACATGGCGCGGATGTCGAAGGGGGCGCCGCCAAATTCGCGGAAGGCCGAAGGAAGAGGCGGACCGCTGGCACTTCCCGCCGCAGGAATCGGGGAAGGCAATTGCACTGCGTACATGCTCCCGGCGGCCAGGGATTCGTGCGGATACTGCAAGAGCCATGCGCAGTTGTGCCCGTCGAGAATAAAGTTTGCGGAGAGAAGGACCCACTGGCCCGCATCTTCCCGCGAAGGATCTTGGCAATTCCAGTCATGAGAGTGGGGAATCGAAACTGTGGGGTCTGAAAAACCGTACTGATCGAGGCCGATTTTCTGGAGCTGGTGCGCTTCTACAAAATGCTGCGCTTCGGGAAGGGATTGGTTCCAGTCTACGTTCGAATCGTTGACAAGAGCGTAGGCAGGATGGCTGAAACTCAATGCGTTGATGTAAGGGAAGTAGTAGGGATATGCACGCACGGCAGTGAAAAGGCACGCGGCAACGAGCGCAGCGAGCACAGCGTTCCCTGCCACGTTCCAGGAGCGCAGCAGTTCTCCCAGCACCCGCGGAAGCGGAGCGAGCAGAAGAATCAGCAGAACCAAAGGAACACTAAAATGCCGAATGCTGATATCAAGGGGGCTCAGGATGCACATGGCAGTAAAGACAAGTAAACCAACCCAGAGAACCCGCCAATGCGTTGCGAATTGCTCGGGGATCGGTGAGGAAGGATTTGTTTTGCTCCGGCTCCAGCGGCTCAGCGCCGCAACTGAAGACGTCAGCAACAAGACGAGAAAGCCAAGGGACGATTTCAGAACAAAGACAACCGGGAAATAAAACCAAACGCCGTGCGAATAGGAATTGCCGAGAATAAACGTTGGCCGTCTGCTGCTAACTAGCACCCAAAACACGCCGCCCAGATAAAGCAAGGGAGGGAGAAGCAAGCGACGTACGATGAGCGCCACTGGACCAGTTCCTATCCGGCTTAGGAATGTCGTTGGCTGATGCCAGGAAAGAACAAAGTAGAAGAGATAAACGACTAGGGCCGCCCACAAAACGCCCTTGAAGGTTGCTCTCCATCGAAGGCGGCGCCACTCGCAGGCTTCTGCTTTGTTTTTCGGCTGGCCAGGAATCGCGCGCACACGCAAGCTCAATAGAAAGGCCAAGAACACAAAGAAGAGAATTCCCGCGGTAAATTTTGAAAGCAAAGCTCCTGCGAGACTCAGACCGAACAGCAACAGGTTCTTTTTGTTTGGTTCCCGCCAAACCTCAGCAAATGTCCAAAGCGTAAGCAGAGAAAATAGTGCGACAGCAATGTCGGTGTGAACCAAGGGGCCGAAGGCGATAAACGCAGGTGTGCTGACAAAAACACTTAGGCAAAGCAGTCCACCGGATGGGCCGCCGAGTTGTTTCGCGCACGCATATATCGTCCATCCCAGGACTAGAGTCAACAGCAGCATGGGAAATCGCGCGCAGGCGAGCGTGGTCTTCGGGTCGTTCCATTTTTCCAGTAGCCATTCTCCGAACACCCACTGGCCCAAGAAGGCCTGGAAGAACTTTTCGCTGAAGGTCCAGGAGATGTGGTTGTAGTCTGCGTGAATTCCGCGAATGACCAAGGGAAGGGCTGCCAATACTTTTGGGAGGGGAGGATGCTCGGGATTCAGGCGAAGGTCCAGTTTCTGCAGGTAACTGACGCCGGAGCCAATGTGCGAGACCTCGTCAACGGTGACGGATTCGCGCAAGGCCGCGCCACCCGCCAGCACCGCCATCAGCGCTAACAACAGGACGGCCAGCAACGTGGCGGGTACGCCCCACAGCTTGTTTTCCCTATTCATAGCGCTTTTGGCCGTCTTCGAAACAAAACTACCTCAGCCCCTCGACGACATACAGGTCGGCCAGTCGCCGATTTATGCCGTAGACGTATGCCTTTCCGTCAGGTGTAATCAGCACGGGAGCGATAAAATTGGCGCCGGAAAGCTCAACTGGAGCAAGTTTTCTCCAGAATGTGCGCTTGCCGGTTGCTACCTCAACGCGGAAAACTGGCGACGGCAACTCTCTGCGACCCACATAGATCGAACGGTTGTCCTCTGTCCAACCTATCGCTATCTCGCCCGCTTCAATCCCTGGAACATCCCGCCCTTCGCCTCCATCGACCGGATAAACGACAATCTTGCCAGACGTCATCATTGCGGAGACATATTTCCCGTCTGGTGATGCTTCAACATGTGCCACGCCCTCCGGAGTGATTGCCTTCGCAGTCTGCCCATCAATATTCTGGATGTAGGCTTTTTGCCCATGACCCGCTTCCGTACCTGTAAAAACAAGATGCTTTCCGTCTGGAAGCCAGCGCGCGACAGAATGGAACAAATGGTCGTCCGGGAGTCTTTGTGACAGGCCAGCTTTAGTGGGAACCAAAAGGAACGGCCTGGGCTGGGCCTGCATATCGCAAACTGCCCAATCGCCGTCTGGTGAGAGACCTGTGCAGTATCCCTCCGTCAGCTTAGTCGGCACACCGCCATCCATGTCTCGGAGATAACTTGCTCCGTTACTGCCGCCGGCTTCGCCCGCTTCGTGAAACAACAAGAGCTTGCCGTCTGGCGACAAATCATCCGGGAGCGAGAAATCGAACCAGCTGAGTTCATGCTCCTGTTTGTCTCCAGGTCCAGCTCCGTAAATCTCGGCGTGCCACAATTGAGTTGTCAGGAGCACTCGGCCGTCGCGCGTGGCATCAAGGATTGTGAGGTCTGTTGGGGCCTTTAGGATTTCCCGTTCTTTACCGTCGAGGGTCACACCAATCAAACCGGAGGCGCCACTTACGCGCGTTCCCGTGAACCACACCTCGCGCTCATCAGGGGACCAAGCGAGCCCAGTCAAATCGGACCAATTTTCCGATAGGGTCTTTCGATGTCCTTGGCGATCGACAATCTCGACGGATCCGCCATCTTGGCTGCGGTCGAAGTATTCGAAGAAGGCTATATGAGTTCCGTCGCGCGAAAACCTTGGGAACGCGAAGAATCCGCTGGTGCGCGCCAGAGGTGTACCAACCGGAAATTCCAACACGCTGCTTCCGGACTCCTCGCGAACCACGGCAAGGTTTGAGCCATCGTCGCTCCAATCCGCAAATTCCACTTCGTGCAGAATCTCCCTCGGACTGCCACCGTCTAGCGGAACGCGTGCCAATGTACCCATCTGGACGCCGGAGTCGACTGTGGCGAAGGATTGAATAACCGCAAGCTCTCCTCTTACAGATACTCCGAGTAAGGCCGTTCCGTGCAAGTCGATGGGGCGCGATTCCGGACTTTCTAGACGAGTGACGAACAGCTCGAGTGGGCTGCCCCTCCAGGCTGCACTGTACACAACGGTCCGCCCGTCCGGCGCAAAACGAGCGGACTGAATCACTCCTTTGCTGAAGGTTAAGCGGTGCCATTCGGGGACCCTTGTTTTTCCATAGCGCATTCCGACCAGGAAGGTGCCTATGAGCGCCAGCGCGAGTCCACTTGCTCCCAGCGTCCACGAAATCTTGCGAGGCCGGCGGCTTTCTGCTCCCGCAAGAGGGGAGGTCCCAAAGGAAGAGTTCGAAACCGTATCGAGATCGAACTGCAAGTCTTGTGCGGATTGAAAGCGTGCTGAAGGTTCCTTCTCAATGCAATGGAAAACGATACGCTCGATGGCTGGCGGAATTTTTCTTGCGACTGGGAACGGAGCGGGATCTTCTTTCAGGATCCCAGCCATAGATTCCGCGCCCGATTTTCCTGCGAACGCCTTTTGCCCGGCCAGCATTTCGTAAAGCACCGCACCAAGAGAAAAGATGTCAGAGCGATGGTCCACGACATCGCCGCGAACTTGTTCCGGTGACATGTAACTGGCGGTTCCAAGGACGACGCCTGCATCCGTTTTCGCAGTGAGTGTCACTTCTTCAAATGATTGCTTTTCCTCCGACTGGACGAGTTTCGCGAGGCCGAAATCCAGGATTTTTACCCGGCCGTCTTTCGTAACAAAGATATTTTCAGGTTTCAGGTCGCGATGCACGACGCCTTGGCTGTGTGCGGCGGTGAGACCGCAAGCGACTTGCGCGCCGTACTCGAGGGTCTTACGAACAGTGAAGGGACCGTTGTGCAAAAGCTCGCGCAAACTTTGACCCTCGAGGAGTTCGGAAACAATGTACGGAGCGCAGCCTTCCTGTCCAATCTGAAAAATGGAGAGAATGTTCGGATGATTGAGAGCGGCGGCGGCCTGAGCTTCGTGGGCGAAACGACAGAGGCGATCGCTGTCTTGGCTGAACGAAGGCGGAAGTATCTTGATAGCTATTTCACGATGAAGAGAAATATCACGCGCGCGATAGACCTCGCCCATGCCGCCGGCTCCAAGGAGCTCGACGATCTCATATGGACCCAGTTTGGCGCCTGGGGATAAAGCCATCTGTGGCGCAATTATACTCCGCATTACGCGACCTGAGTTCGAGAGCGCGTCTTTCTCCCAAAAAGCAGTGAAATCATTAAGCGTGGAATCTACCGCGGCATGGTCACAAGCAGCCCCAAAATTGGGAAGGCGCGAACGCGCCGGAGGAACCGAGTTGATTGACTGGAGGTTTTGGGCGTCGTAGCGTGTAAAGAAAGTTTTGGGGGAATCAGCTCGATGCGCAGTTTGTCGGAAATGCCACGACCGATTCTCGCTGCTGCGGCGACGGTGTTTGCAGCGGCGGCGATTCTTTACGGATTTGTGTGGATGTATGGGGTACGGAACCCCGGTCCGATCGTCGAGCTGGGATTCAATCAGAACCACGACACGCGCTTCGACACGATCACGCGGTGCGTGATGGTGTATGACGTTGAGCCGGGAAGCCCGGCGGAGCACGCCGGGTTGCGTGAGGGAGACAGGATCATTGCGATTGACGGGCGGGCGCTGAGCGCTCAGCCCGCATACCACGAGTCCTATCTGCGAGGACGTCCGGGAGACGGCGTGACTGTGACGGTAGAGCGGACGGGCGAAGAAAAGCCGCTGACCTTGCGTGGCGTCTTCCGCGAAAAGAAGAAAGGGCCACGCAGCGCCGCCCACGAGAGCTTTGCGAAATTCTCGGCGCTGCAAGTGATTGGATTGTTTCCGATTCCTTTTTTGCTGGTTGGATTTGTTGTGTTGTTTTTGCGGCTAGAAGAGCCGGCGGCGTGGCTTCTTGCCCTGCTGTTCTGCGCATTTGTTTGTGCGCCCGACCTACTGCTGCCCGCAGGCATTTCTACAGCTCTGAGGATATTCATGCTGGCCTTCCGGGCGATATTTCTGAGCATGCTCGGGCCGATCTTCTATTTCTTCTTCTCGGAATTTCCAGTGAGGTCGCCGCTCGGCCGGAGAATTCCGTGGCTCAAATGGGCGGGATTGGCATTTAGCGCGGCTATTGTTTTTCCCGGCTTGAGGTTGGGCAATCCCAGTTTGCCGAATGCAATGGCGAAATGGTTCGGCTCGACCAACGCAGATTTGACGATCTCACTCGTCCTATACGTGCTTTTTGCCCTGGCAATTTTCAGTTTGGCGCAAAATTCGTTTGTGGCGGCGGTTCCTCTGGAAGCGCGGCGCAAATCGCGCGTGATTTTGTTTGGGACGGTTTCGGGCGTTTTGCCGATCGTCATTGAGCGGGTGGCGGTGGATTTCGCGGGATATCATCCACCGTTTTGGACCGACACGGTGTTAGTGGCGATTTTGTCTTTGTATCCACTGTCGTTTGCGTATGCGGTGGTGAAGCACCGGGTGATGGAGATTCCCGCGCTGCTGCGGCGCAGCGCGCGGTACGTGCTGGTGCAGCGCGGGTACTCTGTACTGTTGTTCGTGGCGGCGGCGGTGACGATCGCGCTTTTCACGCGGACGTTTTCGAGATTTTTTGAAGCCGGTTCGAACGCGGGAATGATGATCAGTGCGGCATTTGGAATTGCGATTGTGTGGGTTTCCGCGCCGCTCGTGAAGCGGGGAACGCAGCGCATCGATCGCGCGTTTTTCCGCGGAGCTTATGACGCCCGGGTGATTCTGGAAGATTTGGTGGAGAAAACACGGACGGTTACGGAGCGCCACGAACTTGCGGCGCTCTTGGAAAAACAGATTCGCGGCGCCCTGCATCCAAAATCGCTGGCGTGCTATCTGGATGCGGGAGACGGGAATCTTGTAGCGGAAAGCGAAAAGGAGGCGGGTTCCGGGGCACTTCCGAAGCCGAAATTTCCATTTCGGTTTGGCGCGCGGTTTATTCTTCGCGAGGCAGAGAGCATTCCAGCGACGATGTCATTGTTGAGTGAATTGTCCCGGACTGGAAAGGCGTGGGACGTGCCGCCGGCGTTTGTTACGGATCGCGAGGAACTTGCGACACCGGATCCACTTGCGGCGGAGTGTCTCGTGCCGATTCTCGGGCGTACCGGCGGGCTGATTGGTTTGATCATGCTGGGGCAACGGCAATCGGAAGAACCGTATTCGGGCGAGGATAAACATTTGCTGGATTCTGTGGCGGCGCAGGCGGGCATTACGCTAGACAACATTCTTTTGGCGAAAAAGATGGCTGAGCGGATGGAGGCTGACCGGCGCGTGGCACGCGAAATGGAAATTGCTCGCGAAGTGCAGGCGCGGCTTTTCCCGCAGAAGCTTCCGGTGATGAAGACCCTGGAGTATCGAGGCGGGTGCATTCCGGCGCGAGAAGTGGGCGGTGATTATTACGATTTTCTGCAGCTGCCCGGCGAACGGCTGGCTTTGGTGCTCGCGGACATTGCGGGTAAGGGAGTTTCCGGCGCGCTGCTGATGGCGAACCTGCAGGCCAATTTGCGAAGCCAATGCGCGATGGGCTCGGAGGACCTGCAGCGGGTGCTGACTTCGGTAAACCGGTCGTTTTGTGAAAACACTGGCGACTCGAGTTACGCGACGTTGTTTTTTGCGGACTACGATGACGCCAGCCGCAGATTGCGCTATGCGAATTGCGGACACTTGCCGCCGTTGCTGCTGTCTACAGGAGGAGAAAACGGGGCTGCAGGAATATGTAGAGTGAAACGTCTGGATCCGACCAGCATGGTCGTCGGGCTGTTTGATAACTGGAAATGCGAAGTTGCGGAAACGAAGTTGGCGCCAGGGGACACGCTCGTGCTGTATACGGACGGAATCACGGAAGCGAGAAACTCCACTGGCGAAGAGTTCGGAGAGTCACGGCTGGTGGAAACGCTTCAGAACAGTTGTCATCTGTCCGTGGAATCCTTGCTTCGAACGGTCGTGAAAGAAGTGCAGCAATTCACAGGAGGAGAGCAGCAGGATGACATTACGCTGGTGGTGGCCAGATCGCTTGCGTAAGACTATACGGCGCGGCTTCGAGCCGTGATCCTTGCAGTTTCTTTCCTAGGTTGAAATCTCAAAACCCCATTTACTTTTTGGCTTGCACGCATCTTGCCGGATGGTAGCCGCGGTGATACCGTGGCGAAAAGTAACAGGTCTCACACACCCGGAGCC
>Ga0066388_100001809_pt1 | contig 12450 bp, 11 predicted proteins | sample PanSoiMetaGPlot6_FD_64539 | JGI IMG/M metagenome (GOLD analysis project Ga0066388, IMG submission 64539) | Tropical forest soil microbial communities from Panama analyzed to predict greenhouse gas emissions - Panama Soil - Plot 6 (Hybrid Assembly) | ecosystem: Environmental > Terrestrial >... | reverse complement strand
CCAGATCCATATGACTGAAGCCCAACGCCACATCAACATAGCCATCCACTGTCGGAGAAGTCGATCCCTTTTCACCGGTGACTACTTTCTCGAACACGAGGCCCGTCTTGCGTTTGATCGCCTCTTGCAAGAGATCGCCAATAGGGAAGGATTGCGGTTGATCGCAAGCATCCTTATAGGCCACCTGCGCTCCCGCAACACTGGAGGCCTCACGTACCTGTGCAACCAGAGGTAGGTAATACCCTGACTTGAGCCCGCTTCGGCTCTGAAACAAGGAGCAGCCGGCTAACAGGGAAGATAACACCGCCGCCACAACCCCTATAGAGGCGCAGCAACAAAGAATTGGACGCACTAGATCACGCGCCTGCACACATATGGTTATACCGAAAATCATCGGCCCTTCACAACGTTACTCGAATTTCCACCTCGTTGACTTGGGAAATCCTCCTCGGCTAAGGTCTGACCATTGCCTGAGTCTAGTCAACGGAGTCGGCTTTGACAGGATACACAGCCCCGTCGCTTTCCGCATGCGGCCGGCTCATTCGACTGCAGAATCAGACCGGCACCTTGCTCCTCTTATTACCGACTCTCTGGGCACTGGTTCTGGCGTCTCGGGGTTTCCCGCCATGGCGATTGACAGCCATCTTCATCATCGGCTCATTCTTAATGCGCAGTGCGGGCGTGGTGCTGAACGACCTCATCGATCGTTCGCTCGACCGGCACGTGACGCGCACGCGTTCTCGACCGCTTGCCTCCGGCGAACTTGCGCCTGTCCATGCGGTTGCCATCTTAATCGTACTCGTCACACTGGCTGCCGCGCTGCTGCTCTTCCTCGATCCGATGACTGCTATGTTGAGTCCCGTTGCTTTCCTTCTTGCGGCACTGTATCCCTTTGCTAAACGAGTGATCCATATTCCCCAAGCGATGTTGGGTCTCGCCTTCGGTTGGGGCACGATCATGGCGTGGTCGGCTGTGCAGGGAACCCTCACGGCGACGGCTTGGTGCCTCTATGCGGCCACGCTGTGCTGGGCAATCGGCTACGATACGATCTATGCGTTACAAGACCGGGATGACGACCGTCGCATCGGGGTTAAATCTTCGGCCATTTTTTTCGGCTCGTTGACATGGCTCGCGGTCGGTGTTGCGCTCGGAGGGATGCTCCTACTACTGAACCTTGCAGGTTGGCTTACACAAGTCGGGTGGCCTTACTATGTAGTACTGCTCGCCGTCGGATTTTTTTGTGTCTGGCAGGTATTGCTACTCAGACACAACACCTCGGCTTCAACCGCTCTGTCCATGTTCCAGCAGCACGTATGGATCGGAACAGCTGTGCTGGGTGGACTGCTCGGAGGCTTCTCACTATAAACTCAACTCGCCGGCTTTGCAACCGGCATCTCGTCAGTCCTGGGGGCGCGTAACGTGTTCAGATACATCGTCACAGCCTTGGCATCGGCATCGCTAAGCCCGAGCGCCGGCATTCGCGTCTCCGGCTTCAAGGCTTGCGGGTTTCTCACCCAGCGATAGATCCAGGTCCCGTTCAATCTAAATCCGGCTCGATCAAGCGCTGGCCCGACTTTGCCACCATCTCCCCCGACGCTGTGGCAGCCATTGCAGCCGTATTTGTTGGCGTAGAGCCGCTTACCAACTTCCGCTAGGTGCGCGGCTTGGTCTGGCTTCACGGTGAGATCAGGTCTCGCGATGTTCAAGCCCTTGCCTGGTCTGGTCGAAAAATAATTGAGCGCCCCTTGGGCGGCATCGAGATCTTTCTTTGCATGCACCATGGCCGTCTGCTCTTTCGCATAGGCCGCTTCGTCGACGTCGACGTTCTTTTTGTCCGCTTCCTCGCTGGCCTTCTTTTCAGCGTCGTCGTAGGCTTGTTTTGCCTGGTCGAATTTGGCTTGAGCGGCTTGAAGCGCGTCTGCCAGTTCCTTCTTGCGGTCCTCGACCTTAAACTCAAGCTTCATCCCGTGCAGGGACCGGACATACGCCACGATGGCCCAGATTTCCTCTTCAGAAAGTGTATACTTGAACGTCGGCATCGTCGGCACAGCAAATTCATCGTCGCCGATCTTGTCGCCACCTGGGCTTGTGTCTTTCATGTCGCGTGAAATGGTATTGAAGATCTCCTCGTCCTTGAAGGTGCCCATCTCCTCTTTGTTGGACAGATCCTTCGGTTTGGGGTCCGGCATCGACGACCAATTGAACCCTTCGTTCTGACGTCCATTCTCACCGTGACAGTGCATGCAGTAATGGGCATAGAGCTCCTGCCCTTTTCTCTGTTGCTCGCTGGCACAGCCTCCGGCCACTGTGGCCCACATTCCAACCAGGCCGGCCACCGCTCCCAACACGTGAAGTCGTGCGGCCTTCATGCTGACTTTCCTTTCTTGAGCTTGCGGATCAGGACGAATTGGAACCCCACGGCCAATGCGATAGCCATCGCCGCGTACAAGTAGCCGGAATAATCGGGAGGGGGGTCGGCGCGGAAATACCACCAGGAGGAGACGGCCTTTTGCGATCCCTTTTCCACAAGGTCTCCGGCTGCGTCCTTTCTGCCATCCCACACGGCGAAGGCGATATTGATGAATTCACCGGGCTTCACTTGCACATCCTCATCGACATGTTCATTGACCAGGCTCCGGGAAAACACCACTTTCCATGTCCCATTAACATAGACACCCTTGGCCTTGACGTCCTGATGCCCCTGCGCTTTGAGGGTGCCGAAACCTTTGGCGCTCATATCGACCGCCTTATTCTCCTTATTCTTCCAAAACCAGATATTGACCGGGCCGCCTTCCACTTGCGCCATGGGCTGGCCATGCGCAAAGTGGGCTTTCTTGTCACCAACCATAAACTCGAGCGCCGCAGCGTCATCGGGGTTTTCGGTCGGATCGGCATATTCCAGGAGAATCGCAATCTGGGTACCATCGTGGAGAGCCCGAATTTTTAGGTCCTTGACGGTCACTTCCTGAATGCGGTTTTGCCAATGGACTTGCGGCGACATGGGAAATTGCGCAAGTGGCGCGCTGTTCCACTCGGCTGCATTGGGATCGTCGGCGGGAAGCGTGCCGGTGATCATCGCCGCACGGACTGAGACGCTCTCTTGAGCAAGGCTCGGCGTCGCTCCGCTTAGTATGATCGCCGCACCAACGACGGCCGATCCCCTTATGACCCACTGACTCATCTCATTAGCCGGTTTCATGCTATCCTCGTTTCCCGTTCGCTAAGCACACCTCATCGATCTATTCCCACGTGCGCGGCGATTGATGGGCTCCGTCGTACTCGCCCATGATGATCTTCCAAATCCACTCATCCGGTAGCTCGACTTCCCAACGAGGCATGGCGGATTTCCACGGCATGCCTTCGATCGGGAGGCCGACCCCGCCTTTCTTGATACGCCAGAACAGGTAGCTTTCCTGTAGCATCGCAATCGTCGTCGGATCCGAGAAGTTAGCCGGAGGCGGGTTGAAGCCACGAGCCGCAGGCCCTTTGCCATCGAATTGTCCGCCATGGCAGGGCGAACAGAAAGCGGCATAGAACCCTTTGCCCTGCATAATATTGTCGGGGGTCTTGGCCACCGGATTTGACAGGCCGGTATATTCGCCAGGCGGCGCCGGATGAATCGTGCGGTTCTCAGCGGGCGGTTGGTCGCTAGGGGTGGTGCTGGTATAGGTCTCCCATCCAACCAGGAGCGGAAATAATATGAGGACGGCGTAGCGGAGCATTTGGAGCCCGCCGACAGTCTCTCCGGTCAGGAACCGCTGGATGGGGCCCCAGAACGCGTCCTTCGATTCTCCGCTCAACGTCGCGAAGATCACGATACCTGAAATGGTCAGCATCAAGTAGAGAAAGATCAGGTTCGACGGGAGCGGTGCCGACCCTGGGATGTTGGGTACGATGAGTTTCAAGAACAGATAAATGAGTACGGTCAGGATGATAGGTTTCCCCAACGAGGCTCCCATACGTTCCTCCTCAGCGTGCTTGCGCCACGGCTACTGGAGTGGATTCAGCCGATTTGACAGGCGCGGCTGGCGCTTGTCCCGGTGCTTCTAATTCTGATGGACTCACAGAGATGGGCTCTCCGCTCATTTGCTGCAGGAATGCGATCACAGACAGGATTTCATTCTTGGTTAAGCCGATCGGATTCTTATTGATATAGGGCATCCGGGCCGGATACTCCTTCGGCAGGCCTTCATGACGATAGTCGAGATAGATGTAGGCCTGCGGGTGGGTCAAACTTTCGAAAATGAACTCGCGACTCAACTTCGCCCCGATTCCTCTCAGGTCCGGGCAACGGGCCGCTTCACTGGGACCGATCGAGTGACAGAGCGCACATTGGCCTTTGCTGAAGAAGATCTTCTGGCCGATGGCCGCCATGTCCGTCGGTGTTTTCACGGTTGCGATGTCGAACTTTTCTTCGGCAGGCGGCAGCGATGCCATCTGCGGGACCGCGAGTGCCACTAGCGCGAAGAGACCGAGCACGATCGACACAAATCCGATCACGCGGACGAACTGCGCGCGAATGAATAGGAGAATGACGATCCCTGTCCCGACAACCGCGAGCCCGATCAGCTGTAACAGAACAACTTCGCTCATAGACCCCCTAAAGCTGAGAAGCTATCAGCTCTCAGCGTTCTGCTGATTGCTGAAGGTTGATTGCTGATAACTACTTCTCTGGTGACCCACCGGCCATCGCCGGCATCGCCCCATGGGGCAACGTACCCTTGCCCGATGCAGTGGGCGCTTTCCCTTTATCGCCCATCGTCGCCACCCAAAAGATGAAGGCGACCAACAGACAGAACAGGAACGTATTCAATGCCATGAACGCCGCTGCATAGCCTAAGGCCGGAGAGTAGGCATACTGCGACGAATCGCGCATGACGCCGTAGATGTGCCAATGAACACGCGACGACGACCGGGCATAGCCCATGAGTGTCATGAGCAGAATGACCATCACCGCGTTCAGCACGAGCGCGTAGCCAGCCCGCGGCGGCATTCGCCCCCACACCATCTCCGTAGTTGTCCTCGCACTCTTGAGTAGAACGGCTGTCAGCGGCGTGATGGTCAGCATGACAAACAGCACGATCAAGACCTGCGCCACGGAAAAATAGTTGATCCGGACGATGGCCGGCACGAAATACCCCCAGACACCCAACACGATCACAATAATGGCAGCCACGCCGAGCACACCACCCATGAAAGCCCTGGCCACTTTGGCCCACGTCGCTGTTTCCTGTTTCCCGGCTCTCCAATACATGATAAAGCTCATGAACGTGACCAGAATCATGAGATTGGCCACGGTCATTTTTGCCGACATCACACCGAAGACACCCAGGAGTGGATGGTGAGTCCCACCCATTTTTCGTGCTTCCTCCAGACTCGCCACAAGAGAGTGGGGGGTCATCCAGACCCCTAGGCAAAGGAGCAGGATTACCAGCATGGTCAAAATCGGCGCCTTGTATTTGGCTTCCGCTCCCGGTATGCGATACGTGATCCCGAGCCAGAAATAGTAGTTTGCTCCAAGGAAAAGCACTCCGATTAGCATCGCCTGCAGGATAAAGAGCCAGGAGAGGAAGCCTCCCATCAACGTAATACCCATCTGCTGATTGTATTGATAGACCTCTCGCATCAGCCAATAGCCGGCGAAGGGTAGCGGCAGCATCCCAAATACACCGATGAAGTTACCGACGTAGCCCATCCAGTCGTAATGATCCCGCTCTTCGGACGTGCTCACCGATAGGTACCGGACGCCCGCGTAGGCCCCGCAGATGAACCCACCCAATACCACATTGGCGATTAGTCGATGCACGTTGACCGGCCACCACGTAGGATTCCAGGTTGCCGCCCAGGCGCGGGCGATATCGGATCCTTCAGAGATCACCACCGGGCTGGCCTGGAAGGTCGCCCAGGAATTCGGCACAATCATGATAAAGAATGCAAAGATGTTGAGCAGAAACCCGAGAAACAGGTGAACCCGTTTCATGCCCCCGCTCTGCATCGCATCCCAGCCGTACCAGTACAGGTACAGCGTCACGGTTTCCAACAGGAACAGCACGCAATAGACGACAAAGGAGGGGAAGAAAATATCGGTGAGATAGCCCATCAGCTTTGGGTACAGACCGATCAAGAAAAAGAGCAGAATACCCCCGAACAAGGCCGTCGTGGCATAGGCGGAGGTCAGCAGTTTCGTAAACTCTTTGGCCAGTTTGTCGTAGCGTTTGTCACCGGACCTCCATCCCACGATCTCGCAGACCCAGGCGAAGATCGGGACACCCAGCACAAAACCCGCCAACAATAGATGAAGTTGAGCGATCACCCAAATAATGTTTCGGCTACCGCCTAGTTGTGGAATGTCTCGATACGCCGTGGTCACGCTGGTAGCATCCTGGGCCCAGCTGAGGGCCGGGATCCCGACCAGACCGGCCAGCATCGCGAGTGTGACCACCGACCACGTCCGACCTGTCATCCCACCGACCAACTTAAGTAGCAATCCGCCCTGGTGCAACATGGAGCTCACCTCATTATGGCCCAGATTACGGTTTCTTTGATTCGGACTGAACAGGCGCATTTGCGCTTGGTGCCTTGGCTGGTTCCTTTCCTGCTTTGCCCTTCCGCTTACTCTTCCCTTGGGCCTCTTCTTCGGCTTTCTTTTTTTCCAACGCATCCAGTTGCGTCGTCAATTGCGCGATGACCTTCTCATCCTTATTGAGCGCGTCGATCGGCTTGTATGGGGGCTGCGCTTTGACTTCCGGTTTCTTGCAGCAGTCGTGAGGACGCGGTGTCGTTGCCGGCAGCGCCGTCCAGAATAGCAGAGACAGCACAATACCCGTCCCTGCAAACGCCGTCAGCATGAGACCTTGATCGGCCGGCACTCGCATCAGATCCCATCTCATCACTCGCCCCAGATAAGTCCCCGACACCGGCTGCGCCTGCTTCGTCGAACTTTGGATCACTCGACCGGCCAACCACAAGCCGATCAACAACATAACGAGGAGCACAACGGTCGCGACCGTTCCCCACAATACCAATTCGGCCCCGATTCGCTCGGCGACAGGCACCCCTTTGAGGAACTCCATCTCGAACAGAGAGTGCGCGACGGAGATTGCTGTGTCCGTCGTGAAGCCGACCACAAGCCAGAGAATCGGAAGATACAAGGCTCCAACGACAGCCGTCTTGATCCAGAGGGACAGACCGATTCCTTCGGGCGGTTCCAGTCGCAATCGCTCGATAAAATACGTCCTCGCCACGACGCCATAGGCCCAAATATCGATCGGGATGCAGAGGAGAAACAAGAGCCCGATCCCAACTCCCTCACCGATGTGCGAATCGAGCCCCATCATGAGAATCGGCAGTGCCAATATCGTGACTGGGCTGGCCAACACCATGACAAATCCGAGTGCGATCCTGGCCTCGAAATTGATCATGCCCATGGCCAGGAAGAGAAGCGCAAAGGCGAGCTTAAGCGGGAAGCCGGTCCAGAAGGTGAACCAGAGGAGCTTCAAGGCCAGTTTCACTGGTGAGGGGACTTCTTGGTCGGTCATATCGTCATGTCCTGTGCGCACCAGCTCGCCTACTTCTGCTAATCCAAAAACTCGCGGTTGATGATTGCGGATACCGTGAAGATCAGGATCGTGGTCATCACGACGATCCATCCGATTAATGCAATCGGCCGCTTGAAGATGTTCCGCTCCGGGTCACGATCGATAAAGGGCAACGCGGCCAGAAATGCCATAAAGGCTCCTGGCAGCGCGACCGCTCCGAGGAACTGCCCGAATTCTCCGGCAAAAATTTTCAGCCGCAGCATTTGGAAGAGGAACAGGAAGTACCATTCGGGCTCCGGATGATAATCACCCGGGTCTGGCGTGGCTTCTTCGAGCAGAACGACCGGCTCCCAGAACGCTAATGCACAAATCGCGAGGAACACAGTGACCATGCCCACAATGTCCTTCCAGACCTGTCGCGGAAAGAAATAGTCGCTTTTGGCCTTCAGCTCTTCGACTGATCCACGGAAAGGGCCAGCTGGTCCGGCCTTGCGGAACAGGAACAGGTGCAATCCGGCTAGCCCCATCAGCGCTGCCGGGAGAATCATCACATGGATCACAAAGAAACGGCTGAGCGTCATTTGCCCCGGTGTCGGTCCTCCTTTGAGAAAACGCGCCATGAAATCGCCGACAATCGGCGTCTTATCCATGATCTCGACGCCGACGGTGGTCGCCCAATAGGCTCGCTGATCCCACGGAAGCAGGTAGCCGGTAAATCCGAATGCCATGACAAGGCCGAAGAGAGCCAACCCAACCAACCAGATCAGCTCGCGAGGCTTTTTATAGGCGCCCCACAGAAACACTTGCGACATGTGCGCAAAGACGCAGACGACCATCGCGGTGGAGCCCCAGAAATGGTAGCTCAAGAGGAACCAGCCGTAGTCGACGTCGTGGATGATGTACTGGGTGCTCGCATAGGCATGGTCGGCCGTCGGTACGTAGTAAAACATCAACAGAATGCCGGTGACGGCCTGCATGATGAAGATGAACAGCAAGATAGAGCCGAAGATATACGCCCATCGCGAGCCGCCGGGGACCGGCTCGTTGAGCATCTTGGCTTGAAGCGTCTTCAGGCCGACTCGCTCATCAACGAAGGCGATGACTTTTTCCAGGGCGGTTGGCCGCGTGCTGGTCGAAGAGGATTGTTGCATGGACATCTATACGATCCGAATTTGCGCTCTTGTGCCGGCCTTGAATTCCATGTCGACGATTTGGACGTCGCCTCCGGCTGATACCTTGATCGGCAGAGCGTCGAGCGGACGCGGAGCCGGCCCATCCAAAACCTTGCCGGATGCATCATAGATACTCAAGTGGCACGGACAGAGAAAAACCTGTCCCAGGAGCTTGTGTTTCCGCCATTTGTAGCCGCAACCGAGATGTGGGCATTTCCCCGAGAATGCGACGTAGGGCACCTCTTTCTTGTTGACCCACACAGTCTTGCCGTCTGCATCACGGAATTCCATATCCTTGCCCTGATAGATCTTCTCCAGCACCGTCGGCGTCGCCCTCAGGATCCAGACGTTCTTTTCGACGTCGGCCTCGGGCAAATAGGCTTCCTTGACCTTCTTACTGTACTTAAACTGGACGCCGACGTCGTCCTGCTTGATTTTGCTGACGTTGCCGATCTTCAGCCACCTGTTGTCGAATGGCTGATACATCGGCACCATCAAGTACCGGAGAACGGGATAGGCGATGGGCAATCCGATCAAGAATCCGATCGCATGGGTCAGATTCGTGAAGAAGGTGCGCCGTTTGACGCTCTTTTCCAACTCCGGAAGCGGGACCAGGACTTCGCCCGGCGAGACATGAATATTTTCGTCAAGGTGCGCGATCTCTATTTCATGCGTCGTGACAAAGTCATCACGCTTGAAGGCGGGAAGGGCCATGATCTCCGACGCCGCAGACCGAAGTTCCACGAGGTGGTCCGAAACGGACTGCACATGCGCCATGGCAACCTGCCGTTCGCCGCTTCCGTTCAGGGACACGACGATGTGGCTGACTTCACGGGACAACGGGTCCATGATGACCCGCGTCACTTCTCCGATCTCGCGATCTGCTGCGCGAACTTTCGATTTCAGCTTGGGTTGCATGCTACTTTTTCTTGATCGGCTTCGGCGTGTTTACGGAGGTATTCTTGAACGTGACGAGCCAGGAGGCGAGCGCGACAACGTCACTTTCTTCCATGAGGTCCTTGTACTTGTCCGGCATCTTCCCTTTTTCATATTCCTTCTCGAATCCTTCGGCCATCCAGCTCTTCGGATCGAGAATCTTCTGCTTAATGTCGTCAACCGTGAGGTAGCTTCCGATGTTGTCGAGTTCGGGTCCACGCTTCTTTCCGCCCTCACCCCTCAGCTTGTGGCAGTTGTAACATTCTTGTAATTGCCACTGATCTTCGCCCACCTTGAGGAGGTCGCCACCTGCCGCTGCCATGGTTGATGGCGGTGCTCCGGTCCCGCCAGCTCCCTGAGCAGCCGGGGCCTGATCCCCTCCCAACGCTTTGATCCGTTCGGCCAGCGCTTTCGCTTGTTCGTCCAGCGCTTTGGCTCTGGCGATCAATTCGTCGGCTTTGCCCTGTTCCGTCGCTTTCCGTTTCGGAGCAAGAATCTTGTCGATCTTGCCCTTCTCATCCTCTGGATCATACTGGGGCCAGAGCGACGCTCCGGCAATGTACACGACGCAAAGGACGATATAGAAGACCACGAGGGCACTCAACGCCTTCACCCCGTTCAGGGGCTTGAGCGACGGTGCATCGAGCAGGATGAAGACGACCGCGCCGAGGATCGCGTAGGAGAAGAACAGCATCTGGAAGACCGTTGGGAACTCGAGCGCCTTCGTGATCCCGAGCAGGGCTCCTCCCACGACCAACCCGATAACCAGCTTCTTAATCACATTACCCATGGAGTTCCCTTTTCCTTCGTAGACGTGCCGAACGGGCTCACTTGGCCCCGGCGGGAGCTGGAGCCCCCTCGGGCGCATGTCCTTTCGCTTCAGCAGGCCTGAGCGTGACGAAGATGGCGAAACTGACGACCAGATAAAAGGCCACGGTGATAGCGGTTATCCACCAGGCTGAATAGGACAAAGTCGGTGTGAACGATTCTGTCGTGAAGTCCGGAAGCAAATTGTAGGTGTGGAAATATTTTCGCAGCAACGACCGAACTGCTCCCATCAAGCCCATCGTCCATATTGCGCTGAAGGCCAGGAATACCAAAACGAACTGCGAGGCGAAATCGATCTTACCCCAGACAATCGTGCCTTGACTGATGGCCCTATTGTAAATGATGTAGTTCACGACCGTGACGAAGACCAGCGTAAACGCCGCCGAATTCTTTGCCGGCATCAGCGCCAGGAAATTCCAATCTGACGGGAGCTCCAGATCGGCCACCAATTTGGCGCCCGTTGGGACAAACCCGTGTGGCGTCAACCAGATCGCGTCCCCAACCACGACCATCAGGAAACCCACCTTGATGACCGTGCGAGATGATACCGTCAGTGGAATGAATCGGCCGAGTACCATCGGCAACAACGCGAGCGGAAGAAGAAACGCGAGCGAGAGCGGATCAGGCACTGGGAAAATGGTCCAGACGTACGTCATCACAAAAGGCAGGGCCACCATTACAACCGGGGCGAGGATCGTCATCCTCACCCGCTCCACCCCCTCGATGCGTTTCATGCTGAGCCAGATGTAGTAATTGCTGGCCAGGAAAATTAGCCCCACCATGGCGCCTTGCATCTCAAAGAACATAGAGAGCTGGTCCGCCATCATGTAAGGACAGATTGACGCATCGTAGTCACATAGCTCATACGCAAGCAGATAGCCCATAAAGGGAAGGAACAACAGCGCACCGACACCAATCAGATTTCCGACAAACCCCATCCAGTCATAGTACGACCGCTCATCCTCTTTGTGCGCCGCCATGTACATGTAGGCCGCGACCAGCCCCGTGATGAACCCACCGAACGTGACATTGCCGACGAGCCGGTGCAGGTTCATTGGCATCCAACTGTAGTTGTAGATCTTGTCCCAGAGCGTGGCGGTCGCGAGGAATTCCGCCGGAGATATGCCTTCCGCCTTCACCGGTGTATTCATGAACGACGTCGGACCGTCGATCACAAATAACGTAATGGTCCCGACCAGGTTCAGCAGGACACCCAGCGCGATGTGCCGGGCTTTCTTTTCCCCTTTCCAGGCATCCCAAGAGTAGAAGTACCAATACAACAAAATCGTTTCCCCGATGAATAGGAGCGGGTAGATCACTGCAAAGATCAGGAAGAAGTGATTGATTAGCCAAGTGGTGAACTGCGGGTAGGTCGCCAACAACACAAAAATGAACAGGCCGCCAGTCAGGGCGGTCATGCTGTAGAGAATGACTGTGACCTTCATCACCTCCTTCGCCAGACGATCGTAGCGAGGGTCCTGCTTCCGATACCCCAACCATTCCGAGATGACGACGAAGATTGGAGCGCCGAGGATGAAAGCGGCAAACAGGATGTGGAGTTGGGCAACGATCCACACTGCAGTTCGATTACCCGTGTAGGGAAACTCCACCGGAGGCGCGCCAGGAGCCTGGGCATAGGCGGCTCCTCCGAACAGTGCCACCAGCGCACAAAAGGCGAACAGACTACGCTGCCATGTTTTCATGATGTTTCGCCGCCCCCCAACTAGAGTAAAATCAGCTTACTTGCCAGCTGTCGCCGGGGCCGCCGCGGGAGCTGGAGTCGTCGCTGGCGCGGCAACCGGCGCAGCACCATCTAGCGACACCCAGTCCTTCTTCGTCGCGTCCCACGCTTTTCCCTTCAGTCCAAAAGTTCGCTCGAAGGCCATCACCTTCCAACGGTCGTCTTCTGACAACTTGCTCTTCCACGCCTTCATTTTCGTGTTGGGCACGCCTTCCGATATGCGCCAGAACCAGAC
>Ga0066388_100001807_pt1 | contig 12455 bp, 11 predicted proteins | sample PanSoiMetaGPlot6_FD_64539 | JGI IMG/M metagenome (GOLD analysis project Ga0066388, IMG submission 64539) | Tropical forest soil microbial communities from Panama analyzed to predict greenhouse gas emissions - Panama Soil - Plot 6 (Hybrid Assembly) | ecosystem: Environmental > Terrestrial >... | reverse complement strand
CGCACCGTCACGCCCGGCCGCTCGCGCAGAAACGCCTCGGCGGCGCGCAGCAGGTTGGCGTTGAAGCCGCCGCACAGGCCGCGGTCGCTGGTGACGACGATGAGATCGATGGTCCGTTCGGCCTCGCGCGTCGCGAGCAGCGGATGCTTCACGTCGCCGGCGCGCGCCGCCACCGTGCGCAGCATCTCGGACAGCTTCTCCGCGTAGGGCCGCGCTGCCTGCGCGGCTTCCTGGGCGCGGCGCAGCTTGGCGGCGGCGACCATCTTCATCGCCTTGGTGATCTGCTGGGTGCTCTTCACCGAGGCGATGCGCTTGCGAATGACCTTGAGCGAAGCCATGAGCGGCGGGCGAGGGGCGTCGGACGGCTGGCGTCAGGCGGCGAACTCGGCCTTGAACGCCTTGAGCGCGGCGTTGAGGGCCTCTTTCACGCCGTCGGAGAGCTGCTTCTGCTCACGCAGCAGGGTGAGAACCTCGGGATTGCGAGTATCGATGAAGCGGAGGAGGTCTTGCTCGAAGCGTTTGAGCTGAGGCACCTCGAGGTCGTCGACGAAGCCGTTGATGGCCGCGTAGAGGATCACCACCTGTTTTTCGACCGGCAGGGGTACATATTGGTCCTGCTTGAGAAGCTCGACCAGGCGGCTGCCGCGGTTGAGCTGGCGCTGGGTGGCGGCGTCGAGGTCGGAGCCGAACTGCGCAAAGGCGGCCAGTTCGCGATACTGCGCGAGATCGAGGCGCAGGGAGCCGGCGACCTGGCGCATGGCCTTGATCTGCGCGTTGCCGCCGACGCGGGACACGGAGATGCCAACGTCCACCGCCGGGCGCTGGCCGGAGAAGAACAGGTCGCTCTCCAGGAAGATCTGCCCGTCGGTGATGGAGATGACGTTGGTCGGGATGTAGGCCGAGACATCACCGGCCTGTGTCTCGATGATCGGCAGTGCGGTGAGCGAGCCGCCGCCGCGGTCGTCGCTCATCTTGGCGGCGCGCTCGAGCAGGCGCGAGTGCAGGTAGAAGACGTCGCCTGGGTACGCTTCGCGGCCGGGCGGCCGGCGCAGCAGCAGGGAGAGCTGGCGGTATGCGACGGCCTGCTTCGACAGATCATCGTAGATGACCAGCGCATGGCGGCCGGAATCGCGGAAGAACTCGCCCATCGTACAACCGGTGTAGGGCGCGAGGAACTGCAGGGGCGCGGCGTCCGAGGCGGTGGCGGCGACGACGATGGTGTAGTCGATGGCGCCGAAGCGCGTCAGCTTGTCGACCACCTGCGCGACGGTCGAGCGCTTCTGGCCGATGGCGACGTAGATGCACATCACGTCGCCGCCCTTCTGGTTGATGATCGTATCGAGCGCCACCGCCGTCTTGCCGGTCTGCCGATCGCCGATGATCAGCTCGCGCTGGCCGCGGCCGATCGGAATCATCGAATCGATCGCCTTGATGCCGGTCTGCAGGGGCTCCTTGACGGGCTGGCGGGCGATGATGCCGGGCGCCTTGAGCTCGATGCGGCGGGTCTCGTTGGAACGGATGGCGCCCTTGCCGTCGATCGCCTGGCCGAGCGAGTCGACGACACGGCCGAGCAGGGCGTCGCCGACCGGCACCTCGGCGATGCGCCCGGTGCGGCGCACCTCGTCGCCTTCGCTGATCTCCTGCGCCTCGCCGAAGATCGCCGCGCCGACGTTGTCCTCCTCGAGGTTCAGCACCAGGCCGTAGATGTGATGGGGGAACTCGAGCAGCTCGCCGGCGGCGGCTTTGTCGAGCCCGTAGATGCGCGCGATGCCGTCGCCAGTCGACAGCACGCGGCCGGTCTCGCGGACCTCGACCTCGCGCTCGTATTCCTGGATCTGGCGTTTGATGATGTCGCTGATTTCAGCAGCGCGAATTTCCATCGTTCCGTTCCTCCCTGCGACGCCTCGCGGCGGTCCGGGCGCGCGCCGGATGGGACGCGGGCCACTGGCCGGTGAATGCGGGCGTTCGACGCTACCGGTGGCGGCCTATAGAAGCGACCGACCTCCGGCAATACTGGTAGCGAGCGCCTTGAGCTGCGTGCGCACGCTGCCGTCGTACACCTTGCCTTCGACGTCGACGATCACGCCGCCGAGCAGCTGCGGATCGACTTGCTGCTCGACCAGCACCGTGCGCCCGGTCTGGCGAGCCAACTCCGCAACGACGGCGTCGAGCTGCTCGGGGCTCAGCGGCGCCGCCGAGCTCAGCGTGGCGCGTACGCGGCCGAGCATGGCGTCGACGATTTTCTGATATTGATCCGCGATGCCGACCAGCTGGTCGAGGCGGCGGTTGTTGGCGAGTACGGCGAGAAAGTTGCGCATGATCGGCCGCAACGTCAGCCGCTCGGCAATGGCGAGCGCGAGCCGGCGCCGCGCCGGGGCGGTCAGCATCGGGTTGGCGAGCGCCTGGGCGATCTGCGGATCGGCCGCCAACGCGCGCAGGACGCGCAACTCGTCGCCGGTCTGCTCCAGCGCGTCCTGTTCTTGCGCCACGGCGATGATCGCCTTGGCGTAGCGGCGGGCGATCGATCCGCTCATTGCCGCTCCATCTGGCGCACGAACTCGGTGACGAAACGCTGCTGATCGGCCGCTGTCAGCCGTTGCGTCGCCAGCCGTTCGGCGATCGCCAGCGCCTGCGCGGCGACCTCGGCGCGCAGCGTTTCCTGGGCGCTGCGGATCTCGTTCTCCGCCGTGCGCTCGGCATCGCGCCGGATCGCCTCGGCGGCGCGCCGCGCCGCGGCCAGGATCTGGTCGCGTTCGGCGGCGATGTCGGCGCGCGCCTGCTTGAGCATGGCCTCCAGCTCGACGCCCAGTTGCTCGATCCGCCGCTGCCACTCGGCCCGCAGCGCCTCGGCTTCGCGCTTGGCGCGGTCGGCTTCGGCCAGGGCGTCTGCGATGCGGCGGCGACGGAATCTCAGCCATTCCGTGAAAGGCATCGCTTGCCCCTCGAATAGCTGGACGATGAAGGGCCCCAAATAGCGGCGGACGATCGCCAGAAAGATCAGGAGGTTGATGGCTGACAAGAGGAGCTTTAGCCACGGTGCGCCGTGAGCGCCGCCATGGTGCTCTTGCGTCTCTGCCGCGAAGGAGGCGGCGGCCGGCAAAAGCGTCAGCATCAACACTGTGCGACCCCAAGCGGCGCCTGTCTTCATGACCCGAAAGGTGGCGCGCTGCATCGCCGAGAAGGACTGCTGGCCCGTTTCCATCACCCCTACCGTGCGCCGGTGACGCGTTGCAGCATCTCGGCAGCGATGCTCTCCGCCTCGGCGCTGAGCGCCTGCCGTGCCTGCTCGACCTGCGCCGCCACCTCGGCGCGATGCGACGCAAGCTTCTCGGCGTTCTGGGCGCGCGCCGCGCCGATCTGCGTATCGGACTCCGCCGCGGCCGCCTGGCGGGCGCGCTCGGCCTCCTGTGCCAGCTCGTGGCGGCGCTGGCGCATGGAGTCCTCGTAGTGCAGGCGGTCGGCCTGCGCCGCGGCAATCATCGCCTCGGCGTTCTCGTGCGCTTCGACGGTACGCCGCCGGCGCTCGGCCAGCGCCTGTTGCACCGGCGCGAAGACGAACGCCCGCATGCCGAGCCAGACGGCGATGAAGATCGCTGCCTGAAAGAAGATCGTGAAATTCGGTGTGAGTTGCATGGCCATTGACCGCCGCCGGGCGCACGCATCGGTGCCGCCGGGCGGGGCTCAATGCTCCCTAACTGGAATTGTCGTGCAGGTGAAGATGAGGCGGGTGCAGGCAGGCTTTACCGCAAGAGCGGGCCTACCCGGCTGCCTCGGAAGACCGGCGCGTCGCCCCGCTGCGCTCCTCGGCGGGGAAGAGAGCGACGCGTTTGTCGCCGCGTTCCGCCGTTCGGTTCGCGGTGGTGCCGCCCATCGTGCAGTGCCCCTCGAATACCACGCCCTCGTGAACCACCAGGCTCGGCGTGCTGACGTTACCGAGCAGCGTGGCGGGCGCTCTGAGCTCGACGCGCTTGCGCGCCGTGATGTCGCCGGTCACGCGACCGTGCACCACGACGGCGTTGGCGTGGATGTTGGCCGTGACTTCCGCGCCCTCTCCGATGATCACCGTGTCTTGTGCGCTGATCTCCCCCTCGATCTGACCGTCGATTCGTACGCTACTTTCGAACGTCAATTTTCCTTCCACGCGACTACCAGGTCCCAGATGCGCTTGTACGTCGCGTGCGCTCGGCACAACCGGCCCAGTCGTCGCCAGCGCGTCGTTAGACTTCTGCGTCTTGTCGTCTTTCACGAACAACGCCATGTGCATCTCCTACTGATTTACCGGGAAGGTTGGTCCGAGCGCGCGGCTTATAACATCGGCTCCGCGCGCCTGTCAAAATGCATTTGCGGCAGCGCTGCGCGCTCCCAGTCGGACGAGCAGGCCGTCTAATTCGTCGAGCGAATAATACTCGATGACGATGCGCCCGGATCCGTCCTTGTTGTGGCGCAGGTGGACGCGCGTGGCGAGCGCGCGCGCCAGGTCGGACTCGAGCGCGCGTTGCTCGACTTCGGCGTGCGCCGGCCGCGCCCGCGCTCGCACCAGCTGCTCGGTGTCGCGCACCGACAGCCGCCGCTGCGCGACGTCGCGCGCCACGGCCGCCTGCGCCTGCGTCGTGTCCAGCGCCAGCAAGCTGCGCGCGTGCCCGGCCGTGATCGCGCCCGCTTCGAGCTGCGCCAGCACCTCGGCCGGCAGCTGCAGGAGCCGCAGGCTGTTGGTGACCGTGGATCGATTCTTGCCGACGCGCCGCGCAATGTCCTCCTGGCCGAGGCCGAACTCGTCGGCCAGACGCTGATAGGCGCGCGCTTCCTCGACCGGGTTGAGATTCTCGCGCTGCAGGTTCTCGATCAGCGCCAGCTCGAGCGCCTCGCCGTCATCGGCATCGCGCACGACGATCGGAATGCGCTCCAGGCCAGCCCGCTGTGCGGCACGGAAACGGCGTTCTCCTGCGATCAGCTGGTAGCGATCGTGGCCGGCTCGCCGCACGACGACCGGCTGCAGCAGTCCCTTTTCGCGGATCGATGCCGTCAGCTCCTCGAGCGCCGTATCGTCGAATGCGACGCGCGGCTGAAAAGGGTTCGGCGAGATCGCGGCGATATTGGCCCAACTCTCGACCTCCAGCCCCAGCTTCGGTGCCGTCTGCAGGGCGCCCGGTATGAGGGCACCGAGCCCTCGTCCCAATCCCCGTCTGCGGATGTCCATATTCACACCTCACCTCCACATCGTTTGCGCGAGGGGCCGTGGCACCTAGGGGGCGGTGCCCTGTCCGGCGCTGCCGCGCGCGGTTTCCTGCTCGATCAACTCTTGCGCCAGGTCGACATAGGCCTGCGCCCCGCGCGACGTCGGATCGTACACGGTCACCGGCAATCCGTGGCTCGGCGCCTCGCTCAGGCGCACGTTGCGCGGAATGACCGTATGGTAGACGCGGTCGGGAAAGTGCTTGCGCACCTCGTCGCAGACCTGGTGGGACAAACTGTTTCGCGTATCGAACATGGTCAGCAGAATGCCCTCGACGAGCAGCGTCTGGTTGAGTCGCTCGCGGATCAGCTCCACCGTGTCCATCAGCGCGCTGAGCCCCTCCATGGCGTAGTACTCGCACTGCAGGGGAATCAGCACCCCGTCGGCGGCGGTGAGCCCGTTGACGGTCAGCAGGCCGAGCGACGGTGGGCAGTCGATGAGGACGAAGTCGTAGCCGTCGCGGACCGCCTTGAGCGCATCGCGCAGGCGGAATTCGCGCGCCAGCGCGGACACCAACTCCACCTCTGCGCCGACCAGGTCGCGATGCGCCGGCAGCACGTCGAGGCGCTCGATCTGGCTGGGAGAGATTGCCTCCGCCGCCGCTCGTTCGCCCATGATGATGTCATAGGCTGTTGGACGGTCCTGCAGGTCGCGCATCCCCAACCCGCTGGTGGCGCTGCCCTGCGGATCGATGTCGACGAGCAACGCTCGCTTCTGAGCCCCCGCGAGGCTCGCAGCGAGGTTCACTGCCGTCGTGGTCTTGCCCACCCCGCCCTTCTGATTGGCGATGCAGAGAACACGCCCCACGCCATCCCCACCCATCGGAGATGCGCTGTCGCTACCACAGTGCCTGGTCGCTTGCCAAGAAACTTCTGACTTAGGCGGGTAGTTTCACGAGAAACATGACGGTGAAACACGAATAATTCACGGTGAAACAAGAATTCGTTTGCGGTGAACCGTTGCGACAGAATGTTTCACGTCGAACTTGACGGTGAAACAGCTCGGTTGCTACGCTGTCGGCATGAACGCTCCAAGTCCATTGAACGATTTCTCGTTGGGCGTGGTGGTGGGGCTGCTGGTTGGTGAGGGGCACTTCGGCGGCGACGGACGTCAGCCGCAGGTCACGTTGCGCATGCACACCAAGCACGAGAGGCTGTTTCGCTGGCTCGAGAAGACGGTGCCGCAAGGCAAGCTCTACGGCCCGTACACGCACGGCGGCCGCTCGTACTTCCAGTGGATGGTGCGCGGCGACTATCTGCGCAACACGCTGGCGCCGCTCATCGCCGATTGCATTACCGACCTCGACGGCCATGCGGCGTCTCGCTTCCAAGCGATGTGCGAACGCTACGCGATATCCCTTCCGATCGCGTCGACGTCCGGGCCTTCACACCTGACGTAGCGTCAGCGGTCTCTGCCCCACGCAAATCCCATCGCCGCCGGAACTCCGCACTGGTGGCCGGCCCACCGTCCCGTCGGGGCGGGGAGAAAAAAGGCGGAACAGTCGGCAGAATCGATTTCGCGTCGATGTCCGAGTCCCTTTTTGGCGGGGGATAACGAAGGCAGCAGAACAAATCGGTCGGATCGATTTCACCCCACCGGCCCTGCCTACGGGCTGACGGCGCGCCGCCTGCACGAGGAATCTGTAAAGGGACCGGCGACCGACGACCAACGACCGACGACCTTTGATCGGAGCAGGCGCGCGAGTCTACGATCAAGTTGGCTTGCGAGTCTCCGCAGCCGACGTCGAGCAGCGTGCGGCCTGGCGCCAGCCGCGCGGCCCGGCGAATCGTGCGCACCTGATCGATCCGCACCATGGAATCGCCGGTACGCCTGCTCGAATGCGGTGACGGCGCTGGGCGGCGGTCGCCACGTGAACCCCCAGCCGTACTCCCAGTCCAGCTCCTCGGCGGTTGGCAGCGGACGGGTCTGCAGCGCGCAGCACGCGCTGCAGCGCGTCAGGTGAAATCGGCTCGCTACGCTGTGACCGACGCGGCGGAGATCGGCGCTGCATCGTCTGAGATCGTCGCATCCACAGAGCACGCAGCCCGGCGTCTCGACCGGTGCTGCGATGCCGTCCCAGTCCGAAACCCTGCCAGCCATGCGCGGTGTCAATTCGTGCGGTGACGATACGGCATGGTGCTGCGGTGCGCGAGCGGTCGGTTTCGTACCGCAATCCGGACAAGGCCGCCGGCGTTACGGCGGGCGTACGATCAGCAGTCGGCGCGATGTGCCGTCGGGCAGCTCGTAGGCGATCGACTCGGCCGCGCTCGGCTCACCGGCGCGGCTTTCGCCGACCGAGCGCATGGCGATGACGCGGCCGTCGGGAGCCAACAAGGGCCGTGCGAGCTCGACGAGCTCGCGCGTGCGCGTCAACGCTCGGGCGGTCACCACGGCGTAGCGCGCGCGGTGCTCGGGGTCGGCGGCCGCCGACTCGATGCGGCTGTGACGCACCGCGGCATTGCGCGCCGCCGTGGCGCGGCGCGCCTCCTCGAGAAAGCTCGCCTTGCGGCCGCGCGCCTCGATCAGGCAGACGCGCGCTGCGGGCCGCACGATGGCGATCGTCAGGCCCGGAAAACCGGCGCCGCTGCCGAGATCGGCCACCGCTTCGCCGTCGGCACAGTGCGCCGCGGCGAAGAGCGAATCGGCGAAGTGCTTGCACAGGATCTCTGACGGATCGCGCTGAGAGACCAGCGCGAGCTTGCGATTCCACAACAGCAGCACGTCGAGATAGGTGCGCAGCTGCTCCAGCTGGCCGGCAGACAGGTCGAGCTTGGCGGTGGCGGCGGCCCACTCGCGCAGCGAGGCCCACTCGAGCGGCAGGCTGGTCACCGACTCCGCACCGCCCGTCTGCGTGTCAACCTGCTTGCTGAGGGCACCCATTGAGAATTGCGGCGACGTATTTCCGCTGGAGGGCGGCGCGCCGTCGTCTCCGGGGCTGGGCGGTGGGTACAATGCGACAACCGACGGGCGTGTGGAAACCCGGTGACGGGTCGGGCGGTTCGACGGGGGATCGAAGCGCTGGAATGGAACGACGGTCTACCCAAGCCCCGCCGCCCCGGCGGCGAGGCCGCGCCGCCCTCCACTGGAGGTGATTCGATCGCCGGAATGCGTCACGTAATTCTGAACGACAGTACTATGCAGCCCCGATGCGGCGCAGGTGAATGGACAGCAGCGAGATCGCGGCCGGCGTGACGCCGGCGATGCGCGATGCCTGGCCGAGCGACTGCGGCCGCAGCGCGCTGAGCTTCTCGCGCACCTCGCGCGACAGGCCGGGAATGGCGGCGTAATCGAGCTGCGCGGGAATGCGCGCCCGTTCCATCTTCGCGGCACGCGCGATCGCCTCCTGCTGGCGTTCGACGTAGCCGGAATACTTCACCGTGATCTCGATCTGGGCGGCGCAGTCGGCCCGCGGCACGTCATCGGCGAAGCCGGTGAGCGGCCACACATCGGCCAAGGTCAGCTCGGGGCGGCGCAAGAGCTGAGCCAGCGGGCAGGGCAGGCGCAGCGCTGCCGAGCCCAGGCTCTCGAGGTACGCGTTGACCGCCGCAGCCGGCGTGATCGTCGTCGTCTCGAGGCGCGCGATGGTGTTCTCGACCAGGGCGCGCTTGGCGTTGGTGCGGGCGAAATCCTCGTCGCTGACGGCGCCGATGCAATGTGCGGTCGGACGCAAGCGCAGATCGGCGTTGTCCTCGCGCAGCTCGAGCCGGTGCTCGGCGCGCGAGGTGAACATCCGATACGGTTCGCCGCCGACGCCGCGCGTTACGAGATCGTCGATCAGCACGCCGATGTAGGCCTGATCGCGCCGCAACAGCAGCGGCGCCTCACCGCGCAGGCTGAGGGCCGCGTTGATTCCGGCCATCAATCCCTGCGCGCCGGCTTCTTCGTAGCCGGTGGTGCCGTTGATCTGTCCGGCGTGAAAGAGGCCGCTGATCAGCTTGGTCTCGAGCGACGGCCACAGCTGCGTCGGATCGGCGTAGTCATATTCGATCGCGTAGCCCGGCCGCATGATCACCGCTTCCTCGAGGCCGGCGATCGAATGCACCATGTCCACCTGCACGTCGAGCGGCAGGCTGGTGGAGAGCCCGTTCGGGTACACCTCGACGGTGTCGCGTCCCTCGGGCTCGAGAAAGATCTGGTGTCGTTCCTTGTCGGCGAAGCGGACGACCTTGTCCTCGATCGACGGGCAGTAGCGCGGTCCGCGGCTCTGGATGCGTCCGCTGTACATCGGCGAGCGATCGAGGCCGGAGCGAATGATCTCGTGCGTGCGCGCGCTGGTGTAGGTGATGTGGCAGGGGATCTGCGTCTGCGTGATGCGCGCGGTCGAGAACGAAAACGGCAGCGGCGGATCGTCGCCGGGCTGCACCGCCAGCCGATCGAAGTCGATGGTGCGCGCGTCGAGGCGTGGACAGGTGCCGGTCTTCAGCCGGCCGATGCGAAAGCCGAGCTCGGCGAGCTGCTCGCTCAGCCCGGTGGCGGCGAAGTCGCCGGCGCGTCCGGCGGCGTAGTTGCGCAGGCCGACGTGGATCAGGCCGTTCAGGAAGGTGCCGGTGGTCAGGATCACCCGCCGGCCGGCAATCAGCTCACCCATCTGCGTTTCGACGCCGCGGACCCCGCCGTCCTCGATCAGCAGCCGCACGACGCTGCCCTGGTAAACCGTCAGCCGCTCGGCGCGCTCGACGCGCTGTTTCATGCGCTGCCGATAGAGCAGCTTGTCAGCCTGCGCCCGTGAAGCGCGGACGGCGGGCCCCTTGCGGGTGTTCAGCCGGCGAAACTGAATGCCGGTGTCGTCGATGGCGCGCGCCATCTCGCCGCCGAGCGCATCGATCTCCTTGACCAGATGCCCCTTGCCGATGCCGCCGATCGCCGGGTTACACGACATCTGCCCGATGTGATCGAGATTGAGCGTGATCAGGACGGTCGAACAGCCCATGCGCGCCGTGGCGAGCGCCGCCTCGATGCCGGCATGGCCGGCGCCGACGACGATCACGTCGAATGCACTGTTGAAGGGAGTCATTCTGCTCGTCGTTCTCTTACCACAGAGGTCCACAGAGGATCACAGAGGTGACCGAAATCCTCTGTGACCTCTGTGTTCCTCTGTGGTGAAGCCTTCTATTTCCCGATGCAGAACTCTCGGAACACCGCATCGAGGATGTCCTCGCTGGTCACGATGCCGGTCACCGCCCCGACGTGTTCGAGCGCGGCCTGGACGTCGACGGCAACGAGGTCCGGCGGCACGCCGCGGCGGAGGGCATCGATTGCGTTGGCGAGACTGCGCTCGGCCTTGGCCAGTGAATCGTACTGGCGGGCGCTGGTCAGGGTCGGCAGGTGATCGCTCCAGGCGACGGCCGCACGCTGAGCGATCGCCTGGCGTAGGTCGTCGAGGCCCAGGGGCACCGTTGCCGACACGCGCACGGCCGGATGGTCGCCGGCGATGGCGCCAAGCTCCGCTGCGCTCCAGGCCGTCGGGAGGTCGATCTTGTTGAGCACCGCCAGCGGCTCGCCGACCAGGAGCCGGCGCTGTGGGGCCAGGGCCCGCGCCGTGTCGAGCACGACGAGCACCACGTCGGCACCTGCCGCGACGGTGCGGGCGCGATCGACGCCGAGCCGCTCGGCCTCGTCGCTGCCATCGCGTAGCCCGGCAGTGTCGTAGAGGACAACCGGCACGCCGTCGATGTCGAGGCTGGCTTCGATGACGTCGCGGGTGGTGCCGGGCTCGGCCGTGACGATGGCGCGCTCGGCGCCGAGGAGCGCATTCAGCAGGCTCGACTTGCCGGCGTTGGGCAGGCCGGTGATCGCCACCCGCAACCCGTCGCGCAGCAGGCGGCCGCGCTCGTAGGTGCGCAGCAGCTCGGCCACCCCGGCGCGCGCGGTCTCCAGCTCCGGGAGCAGCGCGGCGTCGTCGAGGTCGAGCTCTTCGTCGCTGAAATCGATGCGCGCCTCGAGATGCGCCTTGGCGCGGACGAGCGTTTCGCGCAGCGCCGTCAAGTGTGCCGACAGCCCGCCGAAGAGCTGCTCGGCAGCCGCTTGTGCGGCATCCGGCGTGCGCGCGCGTACCAGCTCGACGACGGCCTCGGCCTGGGCGAGGTCGAGCTTGCCGTTGAGGAACGCCCGCTGGGTGAACTCACCGGCGCGCGCCGCCCGCGCGCCACGGCCGAGCACCGACTGCAGCACGCGCTGCAGAAGCACCGGGCTGCCGTGGCAGTGCAGCTCGAGCACGTCCTCGCCCGTATAGCTGCGCGGTGCGCGCATCAGCACCGCCAACCCGTCGTCGATCGGCGTGCCGTCGGCGGCGATGATGCGCCCGTGGTAGAGCCGATGCGTCTGCCACGGGCCGGCGCCGCGGCGCTGAAATACGTGGCCGGCCAGCGCTTCCGCGCGCGGTCCGCTGACCCGCACCACGCCGATGCCGCCCGGGCCCGGCGGCGTGGCGATGGCGGCGATGGTGTCGGGATCGTACATCGTTCGTCGTCGGTCGTCGGTCGTTGGTCGTCGGTCTGAGAGTGGCTCGACTGACGACCGACGACCAACGACCAACGACAGGGTATCTAGCTCTCGGGTTGCCGCGCGCGGCCGCGGCGCGCGCCGGCGGGGATGATGACCACCTTGCGGTAGAAGCCGCTGCCGGCGCTGCGGGTGGTGAGCGACGGATCGTCCTGCAGCGCCAGGTGGACGATGCGCCGGTCGCGCGGGTTCATCGGACTGAGCGTCAGCGGCTTGCCGCTGCGGCGGGCGCGCTCGGCGGTGCGGCGAGCGAGCTGCTCGAGCGCTTCGCGGCGCCGCAACCGATAGTTCTCTGCATCCACCACCAGCCGGGCGCCGACCCCGTCGTCATGCGCCATGATGCGGTGCAGCACGTACTCGAGCGCGTCCAGCGTCTGGCCGCGGCGTCCGATGAGCAGGCCGCTCGGATCGCCGCTGATCACCAAACGCACGTCCGATTCGTCGCGCGCCACCTCGACCGCGGCCTCGCTGCCGATCAAACGGATGATCTCCGCCAGCAGCGCGCGCGCCCGGTCGATGCCGGCCTCATTGAGCGCTGCGGGCGGGGCGCTCGGCGGCGCCTCGACGGCCTGCTGGCCCGCCGCCGCGTGCGGCGGCCGCGCAGGTTGGCGGCGCGGCGAGGAACGGACCGGCTCCGGGCGCGCCGGCTCGCTGTGCCGCGCTGCGGGCACGGGGCGGCGCGGTGGTTCGTCGGCACGGGGCGCGGTGGACTCCGGCGCCG
>Ga0066388_100001806_pt1 | contig 12455 bp, 12 predicted proteins | sample PanSoiMetaGPlot6_FD_64539 | JGI IMG/M metagenome (GOLD analysis project Ga0066388, IMG submission 64539) | Tropical forest soil microbial communities from Panama analyzed to predict greenhouse gas emissions - Panama Soil - Plot 6 (Hybrid Assembly) | ecosystem: Environmental > Terrestrial >... | reverse complement strand
GCATGAGCACTATCAAAGGGTCCGACGCGGCAAAAGCTGTTGTTCGCCGCAATACCGAAGAGGTTCAAGGAAAAGGAAGATTCGATGTCTTCGAAGAGCTTTTCGCGGACGATTTCGTCGACCACACGCCCCAGCCAGACATGACGCCCGACAAGGCCGGCGTGCGGAAGCTGTACCGCGACCTTCGGGAGGCATTCCCCGATTTTCACGCAAAGATCCACTGGCAACTCTGCGATGGGGATCGGGTTGTAACGTACAAAACCTACTCTGGAACGCATGAAGGGCAGTTCCTCGGAGTCGATCCAACTCACCGCAGGATTCATTTTGAAACTGTCGACGTCATGCGCATACAACGCGGTCAGATCACCGACCACTGGGGAGTGGGCAATCTTTTCTCGCTGATGAGCCAACTCGGAGTCCTAGGCCCAAAGATAACATCGTGACCTTATACAATACTATCGTTGGTCTGGCGGCTGGAGTTGGGTTGCTCCTGGTTGCGCAACTGCTAAAGCAATTTGCTGAGGGCAAGAAGGTGCAGCCGGAAGGTTTTGCGATCGCCTTCGGCATGACCGGCTTCATCCAAACGGTGCTCGGCTTGACAATCTCCGTAATGTGGCCCTACACGAAGGTGCTTCACGCCAACATCATGCTTGGCGAACCGGCGTTGGCCTTTGGCGTCTTGCTAATCGGGGCTGCGTTTTTCCTGTGGCACAAGCGCGATGCAGTCTTCGACCTCGGCCAGGGAAACGAGAAGTCCATGCAAGCGTCAGCTTATCTCTTAGCGGTGCTGCGTCCCGTTTCTGTCTGGATTTTTGCGACCGGTTTAATGATGGCCTCGCTCGCGGTTGCGATCATCTTTTATCAGCTCGGACACGCGCCGCCGCAGGAACCGATCAGCGGCTACTTTGGCGATACATGGGTAGAGCCAGGTTTTTTGGCGCTGCTATGGAGTTTGATTTCGATCGGCGCGTTGTTGGCACCCATCGCTATGGCGAAATGGAACTCTAAAGGCATGAGCATCGTCCGCCTTTGCTGGACCGTGGCAGGTGGCCTACTGGTGTTTTTTAGCGCGATGAATTTTTTCACCCATATCGGTCTGCTCATGAACACTTCTGATTCCCTCTAGAAAATGAAAGGAACGCAAATGAACAACGGAAAACTAAATGGAAAAGTTGCGGTAGTAACTGGAGCGTCGAAGGGAATCGGCGCGGGGATCGCGAAAGCATTCGCAGCACAAGGGGCGTCAGTAGTCGTTAACTATGCATCCGCAAAACAGGATGCAGATCGCGTAGTGGACGAAATTAGCAAGCGCGGCGGCAAAGCGATCGCCATCCAGGGTAGCGTGGCGAAGAAAGCGGAAGTCGAGCGGCTCTTCGCTGAATCCGAGAAAGCTTTTGGTAAGATCGACACCCTGGTCAATAACGCCGGGGTTTATGAATTCACGCCCCTGGAGGAAGCGACGGAGAAGCAATTTCATCGGATGTTTGATACTAACGTTCTCGGGATCCTGCTCGCCACTCAGGAAGCGCTGAAACATTTCAACGCCGATGGCGGGAGCATCATCAATGTTGGTTCGCTTGCCAGCTCTCTGACTCCCCCGACAGGGGTGATTTATAACGCCACCAAAGGCGCGGTGGATGCGATCACGCGCACTTTGGCAAAGGAACTCGGGCCGCGCAAAATTCGGGTCAATTCCATTAATCCCGGAATGGTGGTCACGGAAGGAACTGTAGCCGGCGGCTATACCGAAGGCGATATGCGGAAGACGTTTGAATCGCTGACGCCACTGGGTCGCATCGGACAAACAGAAGACGTAGCGCCCGCTACCGTGTTTTTCGCTTCGGATGACTCAGAATGGATCACCGGCGAAACGCTACTTATCGCGGGAGGCCTTCGTTAGGTCACCTAGCCAGCACGCCTTACCATGATGAGTGATTCAATGATCAAGGAACGAAAGGAGCTAATCATGCCCAACATTCAAGCTCTCGCTGAGAAGGCCCCGACCATTAAGCATCAGCGGAAACCTAAGCGTTATTACTTCGACGTCGCGCTTGGCTCCATCCTTCTTTCAGGCGAAGATACAGGAGGAGCGTATTGCCTTCTCGACCTGAGAGTCGCGCCTGGAAAGGGCGTGCCTCGTCATACACATACTCGCGAGGATGAGGCAATCTTTGTCCTTTACGGAGAACTGGAAGTTGCCGTCGGAGACGAGGTCTTTACACTCAGGCCTGGGGAAACTCTCATTGCCCCACGCAATATCCCACACCAGCTGCGCAATTCCGGCAAAGTTACTAATCACTACCTGATCATGTTCTCGCCGTCCGGATTCGAAGGCTTTCTCAGAGCGACATCGGTTCCTGCGCCGGACAACGCGGTTGCTCCAACGAAGCCACCTGCCATTGCCGTTCAGAATGTCTTCGAACTTTCCTCTGACTATGGGATCGAGTTCGGTTCACTGGATCAAAGTGTGACTAGTCAAAAGAAATCTAGTTCGTGACAGCTGACGAGAAATATATTGGTGGCCTTGTGAACACTCCGCCGAGCGATGACCGTGAGCCGTGGTGGGGAAGGATGAACTTGGGCAACTTTTTCGCGGAGCTAAAGCGGCGCCACGTTTATAGGGTCGCCATTGCCTACGGAGTTGTCGCCTGGCTGTTCATCCAGATTGCCACACAGGTTTTTCCATTCTTCGAGATTCCAAACTGGATCGTCAGGCTTGTGGTAATGGTTACCATCCTCGGTTTTCCGGTTGCCCTGATTATTGCCTGGGCTTTTGAAATGACGCCCGAAGGCATAAAGCGAGCAGACGATGTTTCGCCTAACGAGTATATCCCTCGATGGAGCACCCGGCGGTTCGTGGCCCTTATTATCAGCGTGGCGATACTCGGAGCGGCCGTGCCGCTGGTTCACCTTAGTCGCAGCAAACCGAGCTTTCTTTCGCGGGTTACTACCGCCTCGGCGCTCCCTCAAAAATCTGTCGCGGTCCTGCCGCTGCTTAACGAAAGCGGTAGCCCTGAAGACGACTATTTTTCTGATGGGCTGTCAGAAGAGTTGATTGCCGCCCTGGCTCAGGTTAAGGGACTCAAGGTAATCGGCCGGAGCTCTTCGTTCCGTTTTAAGGGACAGAACGAGGATAGCAGGAGCATCGGCGAGAAGCTAGGTGTCAGCACGTTGCTGGAAGGCACGGTGCGAAAGAATGGTGGCCGGGTGCGAATCGTTGCAGAGCTTGTTAGCGCCGCAGACGGAAGCGAACTTTGGTCACAGACATTCGATCGTGAACTTAAAGACATCTTCGCTGTTCAAGCTGAAATTGCGAAGGCCGTTGCGACATCGTTGGAGCTGACGTTGCTCGGCACAGAGGCCGACTCAGCGAAAAACGTGGCGACCAAAAGCGTAGAAGCACACAATGCATATCTCCAAGGTCACTTTTACTTCCAGCGCCGAAACCTTGAGGGCTACGTCGAGGCGGTCAGTTTCTTCGATCAAGCGATCCAGCTCGATCCTGGATATGCGCTGGCTTATGCCGAGCGCTCGGAAGCGTGGACGTGGATTGGCGATCTAAGCGGCGAGAAGCAAAAGGACGCATGGTCGAAGGCGGCCAGCGATGCGGAGAAAGCTGTCGCCATCCAGCCAAAGCTTGCGGAGGCGCATGCCGCGCTCGGCTGGGCTCGTTTCTTCGCCGAATGGAGGTTTGACGAGGGATTGGCTGAACTCCGTCGTGCGCAGCAACTCGCACCATGGAACGCCACGGCCAACGATTTATTGGCGCCAGTAGTTGTTTATCTTGGCCAATTTGAAGAAGCAGAGAAGTTGGCACGGCAAGCGATTGAACGCGACCCATTGGCTTATCAAGCCAGGCAAAGCCTGGCACGCCTCTTCTTTGTCCAGGGAAAACTGAATGATGCCGAAGCCGCGGCGCGGAAAGCGGTGGAGTTGCAATCAACGGCGGCTGGATGCCGCCGATGGCAGGTTTTTGTGGCGATCCAACGTGGCGATGGTAAAGCCGCGGTGCGTGAGGCCGAACTTGAGCCTGACGAACGTTACCGACGTTTTGAACTTGCTCTGGCGCACTATTCGAACGGCGACCCCGTCGAGGCGGACGCGGCTTTGGCCCAACTGATCGCCAAAGACCGAAGTGTCATGGCGTACCAAATCGCCGAAGTTTACGCGTGGCGAGGCGAAACTGATGAGGCATTCGAGTGGTTACAAATTTCTATCGATAACCATGACACCGGGACACTGAGCATTTTGATCGACCCGTTGATGCGCACGTTGCAGCGCGACCCACGCTATAACGGCCTTGTCGCGAAAGTAGGTCTGCCGGCGCGGTGGTCAGTGCCAGAACTTAAATTTTGAACTGGCGAGGAACGCAAGAAAACGATTTTAACACAGTCCCCCTCGGCGTCCTCGGCGTTCCCGATGAGATCGCAAAAGCCGTGGTCTTTCTTGCCTTGATGACAGTAGTTAAATCACGCGAATCGAATTGTTCGTCGATGGTGGTGTTGCACAGGTGTAGTTATTCGTAGCAGTGGGAAATGATTCGAAGGCGTTCGTAGATCGCCCCGGCCAGATTTTTTGCATATCAGAGTAAATTCGAGTGGTGGGCATTGCACCAACAAACGTGATCACTCTGCCTCAAACGAGGGACTATGAAATCCTACGCTCGCGCCATGGCAGCGTAATTCACAGATCAATATGTTGGGGCACAATGATTATGCCGATCCTAGTCATTTTCAGTCTGATCATTTTGCTTTTCGGTTTCGATTTACGCTCGCGTAGAAAATCGGATCGCTTCCGACGTTGACTGCATCGAATTAGCTTTTCCAAGATGACCGATTTCTACCGAGCGAAGAGATGCTGTGGCAAGCGCCATACAGCACGTGTAGCTGCAAAATCTTTCAAATTCGGTCCCCGCCCCTGCTCATCAGTGGACTGAAGTTCGATCCAAAGAGGGAGTCACGAGCAACTCCTAAGTGCGACTGCAAAATCCCACGGATAAGCCCCGGCTACTGCGTAAGGCTGGGAGGACCGTAGGGATATGAAAACACGTGTGTCAGTTCGGCTCGTTTCGCTTTTCCTATTGTTAACTGTTGCGACGCTCGCCACCGGCGCCTCCTGGGATGACGATTCACATTATGTGTCGCTGGGCGCGGGGCACGGATATTATATTGTCCGACCGGATTCGAAGTTATCTGATCAATTAGGTCTGTTTGAAGCGCCCGTAATCGATACCGCCGATCCATTGCGCCACGGCTATGGTGCTGATGCGCTTGCGTTCCGGTTCAATCGAAACGGCATACTAATTGCGCCGCCGGCTTACATTGCACAGGCATTGCCAAATGATTTTTATACCTCGCGAATCGGGTCACTGACGCGGGGGCGCTCGACTGTGAATAATGTAGAGGCGTTCTTTGGTCACGGATACACCAGGGCAAACCGCCCGGACGGTTTTATCTTGTACTACGCCCTGCCGGTCTATAATCCATTCGAAGACTGGGGCGGTCGCCGCTGAATTGCGTCTAACGTCTCGACAAGAACCCCAAAACTATTCCCGGTCTTTATCGTACCGCTTTCGGGAACGGGTCGCCTATTTGCTGCGAGGCTTCGAGCAGCAGCTCAGACCTGCTCTCGGAGCCACGCATGCGCAGCTTCACTCGTTAGGCGCGGATGCCAGCTCATGAAATAAGTGAAAGGGTTAAGCTCGCGAGGCGGTTCAATAACCTGTAGACGAGCCTTTGCGGCGGTCCGCGCCAGCGTACGCGGCACCGTTAGAACCAAATCGGTGTGTGCGATCGATTCGCTATCCCGAAAGCGCTTATTGCTTTCTGGACGCTTGCTCTAATCCCAGCGAGGCTCGCTCGCGATGGCAATCATGGTAGGGAAGACCGAATTGTTCCTAATTTGTCTAGCCGCCGTGGCTTTACTGGCGCTCGTGGCTCGCAAAATTCGGGTACCGTATCCAATCCTGCTTACCTGCGGTGGGGTATTGCTCGCAGTCATTCCCGGTCTTCCCGCGATTCAGCTTGAGCCGCAACTCGTCTTCAATGTGTTTCTTCCGCCTTTGCTTTATCCCGCAGCTCTGTTCACCTCCTGGCGAGATTTCCGGGCGAACCTTCGGCCAATTCTGTTGCTGGCAATCGTACTCGTCCTGTTAACGATGATCGCGACTGCTTATGTGTTCCATGGCTTTACGGGGTTGCCTTTGGCTGTGGGTTTTGTCTTCGGCGCTCTCATCTCACCCCCCGATCCTGTGGCAGCATTGTCGGTCACTCAAAATTTGCGCGTGCCCCGCAGGATTATTGTGATCCTCGAAGGCGAGGGCTTGGCGAACGACTCTACTGCGTTTATCTCGTTTCGTTTCGCTGTGGCGGCAGTGATGACCGGGAGTTTTTCACTGGGCCAGGCAAGCTTGGAATTTCTTTTCGTCGCCAGTGGCGGTGTCTGTGTTGGCCTCGCAGTCGGCTGGCTGGCGACTCAGGTGCAAAAGCGCTTGGATGATCCGCCAGTTCAAACCATGTTCTCGCTACTGACGCCTTATCTTGCGTACTTTGGCGGTGAAGCAATCCACGTTTCCGGAATCCTGGCGGTCGTTATTGCCGGAATTTATTATGGATGGCGAGCGCCGCGTATACTGAGCGGACGCATGCGGCTGCTGGCGCTGCCCGTTTGGGAAATGCTGGTGTTCATTCTTAATGGAGTGCTTTTCATGCTTATCGGGCTTCAATTGCCGCTCGTTGTCCGGTCGCTCGCTCCGGGTTCGGTGACTAATGTCGTGCAACTGGCGGTACTCGTTGTTGTGGCGATGCTGCTCGTTCGTTTCGCCTGGATCTTTGGGACATCTTATCTGCCGTATCCGTTAAGCGACAAGTCTCGTCGAAAAAAACGCGCCCCCTGGCGGCAATTAGCGGTAATTACGTGGACTGGGATGCGCGGGGCAGATTCGCTTGCGGGCGCCCTGGCGATTCCGTTTGTGTTGCGCAATGGCGAGCCATTTCCCGGGCGCGACCTGATCATTTTGCTGACGTTTTGCGTGATTTTTGCGACGCTTGTTTTACAAGGACTTAGTCTTGCGCCGTTGGTTCGTTGGCTGGGGGTCGTGGACGATCATGTTACCGACAAGGAAGAACGACTTGCGCGCCTGAAAGCCAACGAGGCAGCTCTCGCTCGTCTCGAAGAGCTGGCGTCGTCCAGTCGGGCCAGACCCCAGACTGTCGAACGTCTTCGTTCGGAATATGATGATCGTATTCGCCAACTGCAGATTGAAGATCCCGACGCACAAAGTGTGACCCGATTGTTCTCGCCAGACTTTGAGAAACTCGCCAATCAACTCTTGCAAACAGAACGCGACACCGTCATTGCACTGCGCAACGAAGAGGCCATCAACGACCAGGCTTTGCACCGAATCGAACGTGATATTGATTTGGCGGAAGCCCGACTTCACCGGCGAATGTGAGAATCGCGTCGCGCGAATAGTTCGGGACAACGTGATGCTGGCGGGAATGGTGGAATCTGCAATTGGTATAAGCGACGGCTGGCAAAGTTGATCGCGTTCTTTGAGGTAACAAGTCAGTCAGGTAACCGACTTGAAGATAGCCCTGCCAAGCAGATAGCTCAGAGTTGAATCAAGCCGCGGCGTGTTGCCCTTGCTACAGCTTCAGTCTAACAACATCCAGCTTCCGAAGAATCGTCTTTTCGTGCGCCTTCACGGTTCCGTCGCCAATGAATAACTGCACTGATCTCTTTGTTAGTCTTACCGGCGGCGATCTTTCGCAGTACTTCGATTTCACGCGGGCTCTAAGCTGCGAATTTGTTTCAGACGGTGAATTCCTTGTTGAGTTTTTTCGGCACTGCCGTGTTCCGCAGTTTCACGTAATCGGGTAGCCCATTCTTAAACGGTGGATAGGCTTCGCCAACGATGAGCGGCGCCAAATAACGGCGAGCAGCCTCAGTAATGCCGAAGCCGTCGGCGCTGATAAATTCGGACGGCAACAACTTCTCCTGGTTGGCAACCTCAGAGAGCGACGCCGCGATAATATCCCAGTGATAGGGAACATCGCTAAGCCGGCGGATCGCCGGCATCACCGCGCTCCGACCGGCGATTGCGAATTCCACCGCCGCACGACCGACTGCGTATGCTTGGTCGACATCCGTTTCGGAGGCAATGTGGCGGGCCGAACGCAGGAGGTAATCGGGAACCGCCCAGTGGCACTTGCAGCTGAGCTTGCTGCCGATCAGGTTACTGATTAATGACGCGACGCCACCCAGCTGTGCGTGGCCGAATGCGTCCTTTGAGCTTGACGCCGAGAGGAACTCTCCGTCTGGTCCCTTGACCCCTTCGGACACGGCGATAACGCAGAAGTCGTACCTCCTCAAAGCCTCCTCGACCCTGGCAAGGAACCGTCCCTCGTCGAACGGGATCTCTGGTAGCAGCAAGATGTGTGGGGCATCGCCCTCGGATTCAGCAGCGAGCGCGCAAGCGGCAGTCGTCCAGCCGGCATTCCGGCCCATCACTTCCAGAGTGAACACCTTGGTCGAGGTACGGCTCATCGCCGCCAGGTCGAGCGCTGCTTCGCGAAGCGAAGTTGCAACGTATTTCGCCACTGAGCCGAAGCCCGGTGAACAGTCGGTGATCGGCAAGTCATTATCCATTGTCTTGGGAATCCCGACGCACACGATTTGGAAATCCAGTTTGGAGCCCAATTGGCTGACTTTGTAGGCGGTGTCTTGCGAGTCGCCACCGCCATTGTAGAAAAAGAAGCCGATGTCATGCGCACGAAACACCTCGATCAAGCGTTCGTACTGCGCGTGCTGCTCGTGAATCGAATTGAGTTTATACCGACAGGATCCGAACGCGGCCCCCGGGGTATATTTGAGTGCGGCGATGGCGGCTTCGGACTCGACGCTGGTGTCGATCAAATCTTCAGTCAGGGCGCCGATGATGCCATTTCGCCCGGCATAAACTTTGCCAATCTTCCCCGGATGCTGGCGTGCGGTTTCCAGCACGCCACACGCCGAAGCGTTGATCACCGCGCTAGCCCCGCCTGACTGAGCGTAGAACGCATTCTTGCAGACCATCACGATTCTCCTAGAGACAATTCTAGCCTAAATCCGCGCGCTTCAAATTACGGCTTCGGCAAGAGAATATAGAGGTCAACTGTAAAATCCGGATGGATGATCATCCGAAAGATGGAGTAATAAATCTTGGGCCTGGGTCCTAGCAGAAGCATCCAGTCCCCGCGACGATTACGGAGGAAAAGGCGCTGTGATGAGACAGATCAGACAAGGTGAAAGGCACTGAGACATTCGTCCGAGGATAGGAAGCGCGGCTTTCGTCGGCGTACGACCAAAGCCCCGTAAGAGCGTCCAGCTTCCTTCGCGCACTGGCAGCATTTTTCTACCGACTCGGCTGAGTCGTCCTTTTGGCCCGGCAAGCGCTCCGCGTTGTCGCTGGCAGGCTTCATCCTATCTCCAACGAGAGAGCGTCGTTCACCTCCGATGTAGCATTGAAAAATCGTCCGCGTGCGCAATAGCGCTGGATCTCCTCGAGCAGAACTTTTGAGGATGAAAGATACGTCGCTCAAATTAAGGACGACGTGGATGGAAGGAAACAATATGACTCAGAATTCAGCGATTAAACTTGGCGTGATTGCGATTTGCTTTGCGACAGTACCATGGAGCCTGGCGCAAACGCCTCGAACAGGGACGAGCCGAAGCAATCCAAGCGGGGCCATCACCGGCGCGACGGCAGGACATAGCGGCTTGATCGGCAACTCCATCGACGCCACCCCGCTTGGGACAAATCTCAGGAGTAGTTCGATTACCGCGCCGAACATCAATGCCGGAGCACGCATCGGGATAAACGCTGCAGCGCAGGCCGGGATCAGCAATCAAACCGGTGGGATTATCAACGGTGCCGCTAGCGGGCTTGGTGGTTTAAGCGGCAACTCGAGAGGGGCTACGCAGATTGGGACAAGTGCACGGATTGGCACGAATACCACGGCGAGCACGAATGTCGGAGCACAGACCGGGATCCGGAATCAAACCAGTGAGATTATCAACGGCCCCACTGTGGGGCTTGGTGGCGCAAGCGGCAACTCGACAGGTACTACTCAGATGGGGACAAATGCCCGAACTGGCACGAATACCGCGGCAAGCGCGAACACTGGAGTACATTCTGCTGCCGCCGCAGCGACATCTGCTAGTGCCAATATCATTCAGTCGCAATTCATCCCGGTGCCAATTAGAAGCCCATTGCCCAACAACAGCCCCGTCAGCTCAAATTTTTCGACTGCGGGGGGATCTCCTTCGCCGGTGCCATCGCCCTCAGTCACTCCAACTCCAACTCTGACCCCGGCGCAATTGCTCTGATCCGCCAGTGGTGGCCAAGTCAACGCGGAAGGACGTACGAACGCAGCGCCACCTTTCCGCTCTTCGAGAGAATTGACCGCGACAGGTCTGGGTCCAACTTATCGGCGCGTTGGCGCAGCATGTTTCCCCAATTTCTTCAAAAGCCGCAGCAGTGTCAGCCTCTCGTTTTTTGAAAGAACGCTGACCACCGTTTCCATCGCAGCAGCGTGCTCCGGAAACCCGCGCGTGATCAGCGCCCGTCCCTTCCGTGTCAGTTCAACCTGGCGGACGCGCCGATCGCCGGGATGATTTTTGCGCGAGACCAGGCCTTTTTTGACCAATCGATCGACCGCCACGCTGATTGAGCCCGGTGTCAGCCAAACTTTGGGGCCCAACGTATTGACTGGCAGCGGTCCCTTGTGAAGAAGTGCCTCAAGCACGCGAAAATCAGAGTCGCCCAGTTCGGTTCGTTCGATGCTATCGGCGGCATGCGGCATCAAAGCCTGGAAGGCTTTCATCACAACGAGCCAGACGTGAACGCCTGTGGTGTCCTGCGCTTTGGCGACCCGTTTTGGTTTCATATAATTATTTATTGACTCTGATTATATTGATATCAATATACTTGAATTCAAACAAAGTTCAATTACCATAAAAATTAAAGAACACAATGGAGAAACGTATGCTTAAGATTGCCATTATCATTGGAAGTACCCGGCCCGGTCGTAACGGCGAAGCCGTGGCTAAATGGGTTTACGAGATCGCAAAAAAACGCAGCGACGCCGAGTTTGAGCTCGTGGACATTAAACACTTCAACCTGCCCGTGCTGGACGAGCCGGTTCCCGCCGCCATGGGCAATTACTCCAAGCCGCACACCAAGGCCTGGGGAGCGAAAGTCGATTCATTCGACGGTTACGTCTTGGTCACACCCGAGTACAACCATGGGATGAACGGGGCGCTCAAGAACGCCATCGACTTTCTCTACCGTGAGTGGAACAACAAGGCGGCGGGATTTGTCGGTTATGGCGGCGCTGGCGCCGCGCGAGCCATCTCGCAGTTGCGCGCGGTCATGGCTTATCTCCAGGTCGCAACCGTGCAAAACCAAGTCCAGCTGTCGCTCATGACCGATTTTGAAAACTTCAGCGTTTTCAAACCGGCGGAGTCCCACGAAAAATCGGTCAACACCATGTTGGATCAGCTTATCGCCTGGGCCGGTGCGCTCAAGACCCTGCGGGAAAAAACAGTCTAGGTCTTTTATGAGGATTACACATGGAAATTGGACTCGATAGTTTCGTAGCCGCGACAATCGATCCGAAAACCGGCCGGGCCTTCGAGCCCGCGCGCCACTTGCGGGAGTTGCTCGACGCGATCACACTGGCGGATCAAGTCGGTCTCGATGTCTTTGGCATCGGCGAACATCATCGGCGGGAATTTCTGGATTCGGCGCCCGCCGTAATCCTGGCCGCCGCGGCGGCGCGAACTAAACGGATCCGTCTAACGAGTGCGGTAACCGTCCTTAGCGCAGCTGATCCTGTACGGGTGTTCCAGCAATTTGCGACTCTCGACCTGCTCGCTAACGGCAGGGCGGAAATGGTTGTCGGTCGCGGTTCGTTTATCGAAGCTTTTCCGCTGTTTGGCTTGGAATTGGAGGACTACGATTCGCTTTTCGCCGAAAAGCTCGATCTGCTTCTCCAAAATTCGTGAACAGACCCACGTTCATTGGTCAGGCAAACATCGTGCGGCGTTGAATGGCGAAGGAGTGTATCCGCGCCCTGTGCAGAACCCTCTGCCAATCTGGCTCGGCGTCGGGGGAACACCGGCCTCGTTTACCCGCGCCGGCACGCTGGGACTTCCGTTAATGGTCGCAATCATCGGTGGGGAACACAGCCGGTTTCGACAGTTAATCGATCTTTACCGTGAGGCCGGTCTTCGCGCGGGCCATTCCCTGGAACAACTGAAAGTCGGTATCCATTCGTTAGGCTATGTGGACGAAGATTTCACCACGGCTGCGAACGATTTCTTTCCCGGTTACGCGCAAAGCTTTACTCAGATCGGAAAAGAGAGGGGTTGGCCACCGATGACCCGGGGTCATTTCAACGCCCAGCTCGGGC
>Ga0066388_100001805_pt1 | contig 12459 bp, 8 predicted proteins | sample PanSoiMetaGPlot6_FD_64539 | JGI IMG/M metagenome (GOLD analysis project Ga0066388, IMG submission 64539) | Tropical forest soil microbial communities from Panama analyzed to predict greenhouse gas emissions - Panama Soil - Plot 6 (Hybrid Assembly) | ecosystem: Environmental > Terrestrial > Soil... | reverse complement strand
TGGACGGTCGGCACCACCGGGTCACGGGCGTTGGCGACACAGAACAGGAGTTCATAATCTGGGTAATGAAGTTCAAAACCTGAACGCAAAGTCGACTCGACAAAATTGTCGAGGCCACATACCGGGCGCACGACACTGATCGACGGCGCGTCGGGCGGCGGCGGCTCGACGTGCGTACGCGCCCTACAACGATTGATTGCAACCGCGATGGTGGCGAGATGAGAACCAACGGTGATGCAGAGGATAATCGCTGCGGTCCAAATCACCGGTGCCATGGTCGCGACGCTAGTGCGGGGCAATGACACATTTGTGACCGGCGCTTTGTCAGCACGCCCGCGTACGAATTTGCTGCTGACCGCCCGCCCACTTTTGTCATATAAGTGTTATCCGAGTCGGGCATAGCACTATTATCATGCGACAACAAGACCGGCCATCGTGACGGCAGATCCTCGGCACTTCCGCGCCCTTTTCATCTCTGACGTGCACCTCGGTGCGCGCGGATGCCAGGCTGACCGGCTGCTCGACTTTTTGCGCTGGCATGACGCCGACACGATCTATCTGGTCGGCGACATCGTCGACGGATGGGCGCTTCGTTCCAGCTGGTACTGGCCGCAAACCCACAACGACATCGTGCAAAAACTGCTGCGCAAGGCACGCAAGGGCGCGCGCATCATCTACGCGCCCGGCAATCACGACGAGTTCATGCGCGACTACTATGGCACCCACTTTGGCGGTATCGAAGTGGTTGAGAACACCATTCATGTCGGATTGGACGGCCGGCGCTATCTCGTTATCCACGGCGATTTGTTTGATCTCGTCGTGACGCAAGCGCGCTGGCTCGCGCTGCTCGGCGACAAGGCCTACGATTTCGCCATCGTCGTGAACCGCGTGTTCAACGCGGTGCGCCGTAAACTCGGCTTCGGCTACTGGTCGTTGTCGCAATGGGCCAAGCTGAAGGTCAAGAACGCGGTCAGCTACATCGGCGAGTACGAGAAGACTCTGGTGTCGGAGGCGCAGCGCCATTCGGCCGACGGAGTGGTCTGCGGTCATATCCACCACGCCGCTATTCACGACGAATTCGGTATCCGATATATCAATTGCGGGGATTGGGTTGAAAGCTGCACGGCGATCGCAGAGCATCCCGATGGTCGATTTGAAATCATAACCTGGACGCACACGAGGCCGCTGCTAGAGCCGGTCGAGGCCGAGCCGGCGGTCGGCGCGCAAGCCGCGTGAGTCAACGTATCCGACAGTCATTCCAGCCCGCCGAACCGGGAGTCCCGCCATGTTAGAATCACGAACATCCGACCTTGATCGCCGGGAGGTCGAAACCGCCTATGCGCGCTGGGCTCCGGTCTACGACAAGGTGTGCGGGCCGATCTTCGAGCCGGGACGGCGCGGCGCCACCGGCGCGGCGATGCGGGTTGGCGGACGCATTCTGGAAGTGGGCGTCGGCACCGGGTTGTCGTTCGGCGACTACAACGATTCGACCGAAGTTGTCGGAATCGATTTTTCCGAACCAATGGTGGCCAAGGCGCGGCGGCGGATGGCGAGCGGTCGCTATCCGCACGTCAAGGACGTGTTGGTCATGGATGCGCACGAGCTCACATTCGAGGATGCGTCCTTTGACTGCGTGGTCGCGCAGTTCGTGATCACGCTGGTCGCCGATCCGGAGCGCGTGCTCTCGGAATGCGCGCGTGTGCTGCGCCCCGGCGGCGAAATCATCCTGGTCAATCATCTTTACTCGGAGCGCGGCATGCTGGCGGCCATCGAGCGCTGGGCCGCCAAGCCGACGCGGGCCCTTGGGCTGCGGCCGGAGTTCCCGTTTGCACGGCTCCTCGCCTGGGCGCAGGCGCACGGCGGCGTCGAGTTAATCGAACGCCGGCGCATCGGACCGCTTGGCGCTTATACTCTGGTACGGTTCCGGCGCGTCACCGCGCGCAAGCAAGCCGCATAGCTCAGCTTGCTGCCCGCGCCGCTGGTCGCCATCACTATTTGCTAGGGCGGTGGCCTTCTCCGCTGTTGCACTGTAGTCTGCGCGCCATGGCGGCGCCCAAGCCCACGACCACCCTGCCAACCTCCGCCGATGTCGATACGGCCGCGGCGCGACTCGACGGCGTTGCCCTGCATACCCCGCTGATTTCATCGCCGACGCTTGATGCGCTCACCGGCGGCCGGATCTTCCTCAAGGCCGAGACCCTGCAGCGCACGGGATCGTTCAAGTTCCGCGGCGCCTACAACAAGCTCTCCGCGCTGGCGCGCGAACAGCGCGCGGGCGGGGTCGTGGCATTTTCCTCCGGCAATCACGCTCAGGGTGTGGCCGCTGCAGCAAAGCTGCTCGGCATGCCGGCCGTCATCGTGATGCCGGCCGATGCCCCGCGCGCCAAGCGCGAGCGGACCGCCGCGCTCGGCGCCGAGATCGTCCTTTACACTCGCGGACGCGAAGATCGCGCGGCGATCGCACGCGGCCTTGCCGATGAACGCGCCGCCGTACTGGTGCCGCCCTACGACGATCCGCTCATCATCGCCGGGCAGGGTACCGCCGGGCGCGAAATCGTGGAGGATTTGGCGGCGCTCGGGCTTGTCCCGGAGGTGGTGATCATCAATGCGTCGGGCGGTGGGCTTGCAGCCGGCATTGCGCTCGCCGTTAAGGCGCGCGTTCCGAATGCCCGGCTGCTGACCGCCGAACCGGCGGGCTTTGACGATCATTTGCGGTCGTTCAAAACCGGCAAGCGCGAGCACAACGAGAAGATCAGCGGCTCGATCTGCGACGCGCTGATGGCCCAATCCCCGGGCGAACTGACTTTCGCGATCAATCGCTCGCTGATCGGCGAAGGTGTGACGGCCACCGACGAAGAAGCCGGCCGCGCAGTCGCCTTCGCATTTCACGAGCTCAAGCTCGTCGTCGAGCCCGGCGGCGCGGTCGCGCTCGCGGCCCTGCTCGCTGGAAAGATCGACGTGCGTCACAAGGTCGTGGCCGTGGTCCTGTCCGGCGGCAATATTGATCCGGAATTGTTTTCCCGACTGGTGGCGTAACAGGTATCAGTGATCAGGTCGCTATCCGGCCGCTTGCCTCCAGGTTTGTCGCTTCTGATTCCCGGTCCCCGATGCTCGAAAACGACGCATTCGCGCCGCGCCTGGCGGCGTTCTACGCCACCTTGGGCATCGCGACCGGGTTTGGCATGCCGTTCTTTCCCTTGTGGCTCGAGTACAAGGGGCTTGATCCGTCGGCGATCGGTATCGTGCTGGCCACCCCGATGGTGGTGCGCATCGTGTGCGTGCCGCTCGCGACGCGGCTCGCGGATCGCTTCAACGCGTTGCGCGCCGCGATCCTGATCAGTTCCATCGGCAGCGCGCTCGGCAATTCGCTGATCGGTGTCAGCGCGGGCTTCACCGGCATCTTCAGTTCCATGGTGCTGGCGGCGCTGTTCTTCACACCCGGATTTCCGCTCACCGACGCCTACGCGCTGCGCGGCCTGGCGGAGCGCCGGCGCGCCTATGGGCCGGTGCGGCTGTGGTCGTCGGCCGCCTACATCGCCGCCAACATCGGCGGCGGCATAGTGATCGGCATGATCGCCCGCGCCAATATCATCTGGCTGATCGTCGCGGCATTCGTGCTGGGCACGATCTGCGCCGTCATGCTGATGCCGCTGCGGCCACACGAGCGGGTCAAAAGCGATCCGGCGCCCTCCGCGATGGTTCTCTGGCGATCGCCGGTGTTCGTGGCGGTGTTGATCGCGTGCAGCCTCGTGCAGGCGAGCCACGCCGTCTACTACGGATTTTCGACCATCGACTGGACCGCCAAGGGGCTCAGCGACACGGTTATTGGCTCATTGTGGGCGCTGGGCGTGATTGCCGAGATTCTGCTGTTTGCGGCGTCGGGTTTCTTAAGCAAATTCATCAGCCCGCTGGCGTTCGTGGTGATCGGCGCCGGCGGTGCGACGTTGCGCTGGGGTATCATGGCGTGCGATCCCCCGCTGCTTCTGCTGCCGGCGCTGCAGTGCCTGCATGCGTTGTCGTTCACGTCGACCCATCTTGGCGCGATGCAGTACCTGGCCCGGGTTGTTCCAATCGGACTCGGGGCGACGGCGCAAGGTGACTTCGCGGCCGCGCAGGGCCTCGTGTTCAGCTTTGCGATGGCGTTCTCCGGCAGCCTGTTTCACGCCTATGGCGATCTCGCCTATGCGGTGATGGCCCTCATGGCCGCCATTGGTTTCGCGGTCGCGTGTGCGGCCCACTGGATCGGCCGCACCCGAGGAGGTTTGTAGCGAGGCTCACCCCCACAAGGCCGCGTTCGGCGGATAAAGCGTGCTGCCCTCGTAGCGCAGCCCTTCCGGCCGGTCCGCGGCGAGCAGGAGCGGGCCGTCGAGATCGACCACGCGGGCGCGTTGGGCGACCAGCGTCGCCGGCGCAATCGCCAGCGAGGTCGAGACCATGCTGCCCACCATGATGGTAAACCCTAGCCGGCTGGCTTCGTCGGCCAGCGCCAGGGCCTCGGTCAGCCCCCCGGCCTTGTCGAGCTTGATGTTGACTGCCTCGTATTTGCCTTTGAGCCGGGTCAAGGTAGCCCGGTCATGTACGCTCTCGTCAGCGCACACGGGGATCGGATGAACAACCTCGGCGAGGGCCGCGTCATCTGCGGCCGGCAGCGGCTGCTCCACCAGGGTCACGCCCGCATCCGCGCAAGCCGCGAGATTTTCTGCCAAATTCTGCCGCGACCAGCCCTCGTTCGCATCCACAATGAGTTCAGCGTCGGGCACGGCCTGCCGGATTGCGCGGATGCGGTCGGGGTCTCCGGCACCCCCCAGCTTGATCTTCAGAAGCGATCTCGCCGCCTGGCGGGCGGCCTGCGCCATGTCCTCCGGCGCGCCGAGCGAGATCGTATAGACGGTCTTGAGCGGCCGCAGCGGCGGCAGCCCGCCCAACGCGTACGCCGGCTGGCTGCTACGTTTGGCCGCAAGATCCCACAGCGCGCAATCGAGGCCGTTGCGGGCGGCGCCGGCGGGCATAAGCCGCTGCAAGGCTGCGCGGTCAAGCCCGCGGGACATTGGCTCGCGGACGGCTTCGATAGCCGCGACAACCCCGGCGGCGGTCTCTCCATACCGCGGGTAGGGGACACATTCGCCCCGGCCGCGATACCGACCGTCGGACACCTCGACCACGACCACCTCGGCGGCCCGCTTCGAGCCGCGGCTGATCGTGAACGTACCGGCGATCGGCCACGTCTCGATTGCCGCGCTAAGCGTGATAAAAGGCGGCCCATTCACGATTTTAAGCTCATCTGAAAAGCTCGACATGCCCGGCACTTATGGTCAGTATGGCGGTATGGGATGGCTATCCTCAAGGGCGCCCATGATGCGTCCGCCAGAGGATCGCACGGGCGGGGCAACACCTCCATGAGCGTGGCTTTGACCGGCGAACCGTTGCTTCGGAGCCTGGCCCAGGGTGACTACCTGCGCCTCGCGGCGGTCGGCTCGTGGACGGCGCAGCACGCCAGCGACCTGGAACGCCAGGTCGACAGTGCCGTCGCGCAGGGCAACTCGGTCAATCGTGTCGATCTCGATATGGCGGGGGTCGAAAATATCGACACTTTCGGCGCCTGGTTGCTGGAGCGCCTGTTGCGCGGCTTCGCCGAGACTGATCGCCGGATCACGGTCGTCGGCATGCCCGACCGCTTTCGCGGGTTGATCAACGAGGCCCACCAGTCGAACCGGGCCGCGCCGGAGGCCGCGCACGAGGACGTGCTGGCCTCCCTCTTTGCACTGCTGTGGCGGGCCTTCGGCCTGATGACGCGCGACGTCCTGCTCAACGTCGAGATGTTCGGCGCGCTTGTGCTCGCGATCCTGCGGGTGCTGGTCCGCCCCACGAGCTTCCGCCTGACCTCCATGGTGCATCACCTCGACCGCGTGTGCTGGCGCGCGGTTCCGATCATATTGCTGATCACGGTGTTGATCGGGGCGATCATCGCGCAGCAGGGCATTTTCCACTTCCGCCGATTCGGTGCTGAAGTCTACGTGGTCGACATGCTTGGCATCCTGGTGATGCGCGAGATCGGCGTGCTGATCGTGGCGATCATGGTCGCGGGGCGCTCCGGATCGTCCTACACGGCCGAGCTCGGCTCGATGAAAATGCGCGAGGAAGTCGACGCGCTGCAGACGATGGGGCTCGACCCCATCGATGTTCTCATCTTGCCGCGTATTGTCGCGTTGGTCATCGCGTTGCCGATCCTGACGTTTCTGGGATCGATGGCGGCGCTGTATGGCGGCGGCATGGTGTGCTGGCTGTACGCCGGCATGAATCCGGACATATTCATGGCGCGGCTGCAGGAGATCATCTCGATCAACCATTTCGAAGTCGGAATGAGCAAGGCGCCATTCATGGCGCTGGTGATCGGCATCGTGGCGAGCGTTGAAGGCCTGCAGGTCAAAGGCAGTGCCGAATCACTCGGCCTGCAGACGACCGCTTCGGTGGTCAAGTCGATCTTTCTGGTGATCGTTCTCGACGGCGTGTTCGCAATTTTCTTTGCGGCGATCGGGAAGTAGCGAATGCTCGCGCCAATCAACAGCAATGATCCGGTGATCAGCGTGCGCGACGTGGTCGTCGTGCTCAACAATCAGGCCGTGCTCGACCACGTGTCGCTCGACGTGGTGCGCGGCGAAGTGCTTGGCTTCGTCGGAGCCTCCGGCACCGGCAAGACCGTGCTGATGCGCACCATCCTGGGGCTGCTCCCCAAACGCGGGGGGACGATCGAGGTCCTCGGCGTCGACCTTGGCAAGGCAAGCGAAGAACAGCGCCGCGCGATCGAGCGCCGCTGGGGCGTGCTGTTCCAGCAAGGCGCGCTGTTTTCTTCGTTGACGTGCATCCAAAACGTTCAGTTTCCTATGCGCGAATATCTCAAGCTCTCCGACCGGCTGATGGACGAGATCGCGATCACCAAGCTTGAGATGGTTGGGCTCAAGCCCGACGTGCGCGACAAGTTCCCGGCAGAGCTGTCCGGCGGCATGATCAAGCGCGTGGCGCTGGCCCGTGCGCTGGCGCTCGATCCCGAAGTCGTGTTTCTCGACGAGCCGACGTCGGGGCTCGATCCGATCGGCGCCGGAGATTTCGACGAGCTGATCCGCACCCTGCAACAGACTTTGGGTTTGACGGTGTACATGGTGACGCACGACCTCGACAGCTTGAACGAGATTTGCGATCGCATTGCGGTGCTGTCGGGAGGCAAGGTGATCGTGACCGGGACGATGGCCACCATGCTGGAATGCGAGCATCCATGGGTGAAGGAATACTTCCGCGGCAAGCGCGCCCGCGCGATCGGCGCGGCCCAAGCGCATGCGTGAGTGAGGGCCGGGTTCATGGAAACAAAAGCCAACTACGTCCTGATCGGATTTTTCACCCTGCTTGTGCTCGCGGGTGTATTCGGGTTCGTGCACTGGTTCCGCTCCAGCACGGTGACCGCTACGCGGGCGACCTACCACGTGGTGTTCACGGGATCGGTCGGCGGCCTGCAGAAAGGCTCGACGGTCGAATTCAATGGCGTGCGGATCGGCGAGGTCGCCAATTTGCAGCTCGACAAGGGCGATCCGAAACGGGTGATCGCGACCATTTCGGTCGACTCCAACGTCCCGATCCGCAAGGACACCTACGTTCGGCTGGAGTTCACGGGTTTGACCGGCGTCGCGTCGGTCTCGCTCAAGGGCGGCGACCCGCTGGCGGGGCCGCTGGCGGAGGGCGCCGACGGCGTTCCGATGATGATTGCGGACCCGAGCGCCACCCAGGATCTGTCGGGGGCGGCGCGTGAGCTCATCAGCAAACTCGACCGGCTGGTGAGCGATGATTCCGCGTTGCACCGCTCGCTCGGCAACATCGAGGCGTTTACGGTCTCGCTTAAGAACAATGCCGATCGGTTCGATCGCATCATGTCCGGCCTCGAGGGCATGACCGGGTCCGCCGAAAAGCCGGGTGAGTTGGTGGAGGCGGTGAAGTCGATTCGCATGGCGGCCGACAACCTCGACAAGCGGATCGACGAAATGGCGCCGGGATTGACGCATTTCACCGGTGCGGGGTTGAAGAACCTCGAGGCGCTGATCTCGGATGCGCGGCGCGCGGTCTCGACCGCCGAGATCGTGTTTCGCAACATCGACCAGAATCCGTCCCGCCTGCTGTTTGGGGGCGCGCCGCCGCAACAGGTGTCGCCGGTCGTTCGGCAGCAACCGCAGCAACAGCGTGCCGTGGTGCGGTGACGGCCAGGACGTCGTCGCGAACAGCGGGCCTTAAATCAACGCGCCGGCCCTCAGACCTGAGAACCGGCGCGTGCGTTTGGCGTAGACTGTCGGTGTCGCCGAGCGCTTATTCGATGCGGCCTGCGGCGTGCGCCAGCATGGTGTAGACCTTCCCGGTCTCCGATGTCAGATAGGTGCGCACCACGACCTGGCCGCGATCGTCGCGCGCGACCTCCTCAAGCAGCCGTTCAAACTCGGCGATGTAGCGATCGACCGTCTGCTTGAATTCACGGTCTGCGCGATAGCGCCGCCGGATCTCGTCAAACGCCTTCTGCCCCTGCAAGGTGTAAAGACGCCGGGTGAAGACGTTGCGTTCGCCACGATTGTAACGATCCCACAATTCGGCGGCGGCGTCGTGGTCGATCATGCGGGCGATATCGACCGAGAGCGAATCTAGCGACTCGATCGTGTGCCGCGTCGGCCGTTCCTCCTGGCGTACTTGCTGGGCGTCATTGTTGCGCGGCTGCGGGGTTTCCGGTTGGGACGCCCGGTTCAGCAGGTCGGACAGCCAATTGGTCTGGCCCTGGCTGGCCGGCTGCGCGGCCGGACCGGGCGCAGGCGTTTCCGCGCGCCGCTGCGGTTGCGGCTGAGGCTGCGGCGCGATCGGCGGCGCACTGGTGTGTTGCTCGGGCCGGGCGACCGGCCGCGGCGGGGGCGGCGCGTCGGCACGGCGCGCAACGCCGGGGGCGTCCGGGATCCGGCGGACCGGTTCCTCCGGCGCGCGCCGCGCGGGAGGCTCGTCGGAAGCGCGCCGAATGGTCGGCTCGTCCGCAGGCCGGCGCACGGGCTGCTCCTCGTGCGCCCGCCGCATCGGCTCGCGCGCGGGCTCCACGACTTCGAATTCGCGGCCGTGGCGCGCAACGATGCGGTTGAGTTCCGCCAGCGCCTCGATCTGATCGACGATCACCCGGCGCATCTGCGCTGCCGTTTCCGCAGTTTCCTGCGGCAGCTCCAAGATGCCGCGACGCAGCTCCTGGCGGGTGTTGTCGAGCTCGCGCTGCATCTCGGCAGCCATTTGCCGCATGCTTTGCACGATTTCGGTGAAGCGTTCGGTCGCGCTCTGGAACATCACCTCCGAGTCGCCGATCGCCTGCTGATAGACGCCATGCAACGAATCCATCGTGCGCTGGCGCTCTTGATCGGTTGCGGCGCGGACCTGTTCATATTGTTCGGTGATCGCCCGCGTCCCGTTGTTCATGCCCTCGGCGATGGTGCGTGCGATGTCGCGTGCGCGTCCCTCGGCGGCCACGAACGACTCGTCGAGCAGGGTCGCAAACCGTTTGAGCCGCTCATCGAGATCATTGGTGCGGCCGTCGAGCGCAGTGACCAGCGAGTCGAGCGTGGAGCGTTGCTCGGAGACGGTGGTCGCGGCTCGCCGGTTGGAGGATTCCAGCTCGGTCACCGCGCCAGAGAGCGCGCGGCCGTGGGCGTCGAACTGCTGAGCAAGATCGCCCAGGTTGCCGAGCACCTGCTGGGTCACGTCGTAGAACGAGCCAATATGCTCGTCCATGCTGGTGGTTGTGGCGCCGGTCCGTTCCAGCAGATTGGTCATGGTGGAGACGAAGTCCGCCACCCGCACCGACAGAATCTGCTCGATCGAATTCAGGTTGTTCTGAGCCCCGCCGACCACGTCCTGCAGCAGCCCGTTGGCCTCGCGCAGGCGCTCGAACAGCGCGGTGGTGTCCGAGCGCAGCATGCCGTGCGTTTCCATCATTTCGGAAACGGCGGCGGACGCGGTTCGCTTCGATTGCTCGATCGCCTCGTTGGCGGCATCCTGCAGACTTTGCAGCCGATGGCTGATGGCCTGGGCAGAGCGCTCGCTGGTATCGGTGATTTGCGCGACGATCTCCTCGCCGCGCGAGCTCAGAATGTCGGTCAGCGCGGCGTTGTTGGACTGAATCGTCCGCGATGCCTGATCGGCGATGCGCGACAGCTCGTTAGCCAGCTCCGTGGTCTTGACCCCGATGGCGGTGACCAGGCCACCGCCGCGCTCGTCCAGGACGCGGGTGAGGTTGGCAGACCCGGTGCTGACCGCAGCGACAATCTCCTCGGCCTTGCCCTCGAAGTTGCGTGCGATCTGCGAGCTGACGCCCGTCAACGTGCGCTCGACGTCGTCGGCGTTCTGCTTGAGGGCTTCGGCGACCCCGGATGACGCCAGCGTGAGCGCGCGCTCTGCCGCGGACGCCGAGTGCTCGATCGTGCGGGCGAGGCCGTTCGACGCCATCCCGAGCGTGCGTTCTGCTTCGGAGGCGCTGTCGCCGATTGTCTTGGCGAGGCCGGTCGAGGCGAAGCTCAACGTACGTTCGGCCTCGGCTGCGTTCTGCTTGAGCGCCTCAGCCACGCTCGAGGAAACCAGCACAAGCGAGCGTTCCGCTTCGGAGGTGCTGAGTTCGATCGCCTTGCTGAACCCGGCCGATACCGACGACATGGTACGGTCGGCGCCGGCGGCACCGTCTTCGATCGCCCGAATGATCTCGGAGGACGCTGCGGTCAGCTGGCGCTCCGCATGCGACGCGCTCTGACCGATGGCGTTGGCCACTTCCGACGACAGCGTCGCAATGACGCGTTCGGCCTCGGTGCTGCTCTGGCTGACCGCGGTGGCGACCTGTGACGACAGCGCGGCAACCACGCGTTCGGCCTCCGCGCTGCTGTCCCTCACCGCAAGGCTCATCGTGGTTGCCAGGTCGGTGAGTGTCTCGCGGGCTTCAGAGGCGTTTTGCGTGATCGCCTGCGACACCTCGCTGGAGAGCATCGTGACCATGCGCTCCGCCTGCGAGGATGCCGCCGTCAGCGTGCGCTCGACGTCGGAGGTGCTCTGGCGGACCGTGTCGGTGACGCTCGAGGCCAGCGTTGCCAGCGATTGATGGGCCTGCGTTGCGCCCGAGGTAAGTGTTTCCAGGGCCGAACCCGCGATCTCCTCCAGCTTGGCAATGCTCTGCGTCAGCCGGTCGGCGGTGGCCTTGCCGCGCGTTTCGATATCGCGCGTGACGGCTTCCGCGCGGCCAACGAGCAGCGTCTCGAAGCGGTTGATGCGGGTATCGAAATTGCTGGCGATGTCGTTGGCACGGACGCCGAGCGCCTTGTCGATCTCCTCGGCTTTGTTGCTCAGTTCGTCAGCCTTCTCACCGAGCACGCCGACCAGCCGGCTGGCACGCGCGCCGAGCGTCTGATCGATTTCGCGAACCTTGTCGCTGAGTGCGCCCACGAGCGCGCCGGCGCGCGCGTCGATGATGCCCGACACGGTGGACAGGCGTTCTTCGACCGAGTTGATGATGTTGTTGCCGCCGGCCGTGGCGCTCTCCACAACCGCCGAGATCCGGTGACTGAGCCCTTCCTGAAGCTCCTGCGTGCGCTGGTCGATCGCCGTCTCGAACGAGCCGAGCCGCTGATCGAGCACGGACGTCATTCGCGAGGTTGAATCGGCGATGCGGTTGTCGAATCCGTCTACGTGATCCCGCAGCTCCTGGGTGCGCTGATCGATCGCGGTCTGCAAGCCGGTCAGGCGCTGATCGAGCACCGCGCTCACGTCGGAGGTTGCGGCGCCGACCCGGCTGTCGAACCCGTCGACGTAGGTCTTCAGGCTTTCGCTCATATCCTGGGTACGTTGGCCCAGGCGCTCGACCAGCTCGCCGCCGTACGTCTTCAGCGTACGGTCGAACTCAGTGAGATTGCGCATGATGAGGTCGCCGAGCGTTTCGGAGTCATGCGCGATGCGGTCTGCGAGTTCGCCGCCGTTGCGGGTGAAGATCGCCTCGAACGCCTGCAGGCGTTCGGTGAGCAGGTCGCGCATCGTATCGCTGCGGTTGCCGATCGCGTCCGCGAGGCCGCTGGCATGCTGCTCGAACACGTCCGATACCCGCGCGCCGCTCGAGGTCAGGGTGCCCGCAATGGTCGAGCCCGTCTGCTCGAGTTTGCTGACGATGTCGCTGCCGCGCAGGCTCAGGTCCAGAACAAGGGAATCGCCGGTCGCTTTGAGCGTGTTGTTGACCTCGTCCACCCGGCTGGCGATGCTTTCGGTCAGGTTGCTCGAGGTTTCCAGCAGCGCGTCCGTGATCGTGCGCGAATGCTGGTCCATCGTGTCGAGCACCGAGATCGATTTCTGTGAAAACTCGTCGGCCACCCGGTCGAGCCGATCCCGCATCACGCTCTGGATGTTATCGGCAATGCCGATGAACTCTTC
>Ga0066388_100001804_pt1 | contig 12460 bp, 13 predicted proteins | sample PanSoiMetaGPlot6_FD_64539 | JGI IMG/M metagenome (GOLD analysis project Ga0066388, IMG submission 64539) | Tropical forest soil microbial communities from Panama analyzed to predict greenhouse gas emissions - Panama Soil - Plot 6 (Hybrid Assembly) | ecosystem: Environmental > Terrestrial >... | reverse complement strand
CTTGATGCGTCCGGTCCCCACCGGATGACGAGCGGAGCGAGCGCCATCGGCGCGCGGTGCCCGCAATAAGGCATTGCTCTCCCGCACCACACCCAGAACCAGCCTGGGGATCGGTGCAGCCAGTCCATGGCGGCATGGCCTTCACCACGCCCGCCAGCCACGCGTATATTAGCTGGATGGTAGCGCGGAAGAAACGCTCGAAGCTGGCAGAGCACCGCTGGCAGATCAGCCTCATCAAGGCCACCCCGGCAAAGTATCTCGGCAGTGTCTATGCGCCGGACGAGGCTGCGGCGATAGAAGCGGCGGCCCGCGAATTTAAGATCGACGACACGCTGAAGAACCGCTTGGTAGCGCGGCGCGACCAATAGCGGCCCGCTGCCTCAAAAAGGAATCTCGTCGTTGAGCGACCTGTCGACGGGCGCATCCTTTGGCTTGACCGATGGGCTCAGGAACTTCGTCCCTTTCTTCGAGGTCTTGACCCAGCCGCTCAGCCAGTAGTCGACGCCCGCGATATTGATGCTGCCGCTATAGTCATAGTCGCGGGCATCGTCCTTGGCCTTGTCGTCGTTGCGGAAGAGCGCGCCGCGATTCGTGTTGTCGTAGGCCCGTCTAGTCATGGTCATATCTCCCCATTCTTGGTCCGCCTCAGGAAGTCCGGAATGCCGTCGAACTCTGAGAGGCCGTCGCCGGGCGGGCCGACGATAGTCGGGGTGTCATCCGGAAGGTGGCCATTTTGCGCTTTCCCGAGCCACCGCTGACTGGGCTTAAAAAACCGGACGCATTCGCGGTGTAGCCAGACTCCGTTGCCGTCGATGTCGTGCAGCGTGGTCTGGCCGTCATTGTCACCACATTGGACACAAACGCCACTTCCAACCGTCACACCGTCACAAATGCGATGGTTATTGGGCTTCTCGGGGGTTTCGAAAGGTAACACGCCAGCCCCTTGTGACGGTTCGAAATGCGCAGGTTGTGCCGATGTTTGTTGGGTTTGTGACGGTGTGACGGTTTGAGGGGGGATATAGCGGCCAAATACGTCGGTGAAGGACGCGAGGTCGTACCCCTTGGCGGTCCTTTCCCCTATTCGGATGGTGCCGGATGGCGCGATCTTAAAATGGGAGAGCTGCCGCGCCAGTGCGGTTGGCGTAATCGGCTTGCCGTTCTTCCACTCCGCCCACGGCCTTCCCTCCATTGCCCCCAGCGCATCGGCAAGATCGGCAGATAGCAATCGTTCGACGCCCCGCTCCTTGAAGATATCGCGGATGTCACACAGCAGGAGGACGCGCATTGACTGCTCATCGCTCGGCTTACAAATTTCCCGCGCCGCGTCGCGGGCCCGCTTCGGCCAGTCACTGCCAGCCACATCTGCAATGGCAAACAGTGGCCGCCAGTTGTCAGCATCGCGATTGAATAGACCGTCCGTATTCGGTTCGGCATTCCCGACGCAAAGCCGGTTGTCATCGGCCCATCGCCGGATTTTGCTCGCCAGGATTTCAAGTTCGGGCGATCTATCGTGCCGAAATTTTTTCTTAACTTCGCCTTGGAGGGCACGGCGCAACTCTACGGGAATTGTTCGGCTGTCCAATGTAGCAGGCAGTCTCCCAATCAGCGCGAGTGCGCAGGCGCCAAAGATGTTGAAGACACGCGGTTCATTCGTGTCGCCTTCGCATCGGATCACCCTGCCGCCGCGCTTGTGCCCACTGTTGAGAATGGATAGCAGAGCCCCATTTTCATCGAGGCTCATTCCATCCACCTCGTCCAATAGCAACGTAGGCTGCCAACGTTCGGCCACTCGGAAAATGCCGGCCGGTTGAATGCTCTGCGTTGAGAGTGGGCGCCATGATGTCTTTTCGAGAAGATTGTGGATTTCAAGATGAACGAGGCCACGATGCTACTGATTAGGCGTTCTGGCGTTGAGGGGGGGGCGGGCCGAAAATGTGAAGTCCGCGATGGAGAATATTACGGACGCCCTCCATGAGACTTCAAGACGCCAAGTTTCAAGACGGCGGGAGGTGGTGGAGGCTGCCGCGAGGAAGGATATTGCGGACGAACGCATGGCCGCCGAAGCCATGGCCGCCGAAGCCCGAGAAAAGCGTAATAGAGCGCGGCAAAAAAGGACAGCGAAACAGGAGGGCAAGTCATGAAGGGCAGCATCGTCAAACGCGGCCCCAACTGGGCCATCATCCTTGATATTCACGACGCCACCACGGGCAGGCGGCGACGAAAATGGCACTCGTTCCGGGGCACGAAGCGGGAGGCCGAGAACAAATGCGCCGAGTTGATCTCGAAAGCGCAGACGGGGACGGCTATCGAGCCGACCAAAAATACGCTGCGAGAGTATCTCGGCCTCTGGCTCGACCACATAAGCAACCAAGTCTCGCCAAGCTCGTGCGAATCTTACCGCAAGATGGTGACCGCCTATATCGTGCCCGCGCTCGGCAATACCGTGCTGTCGAAACTCGCCCCGGCCGCCATCGCGAAAGCCTACAGCGACGCTAAGCAGCACGGCCGCAAGGGCGGGAAAGGCGGCCTGTCAGCCAATAGCATCCGTCTCGCGCACCGGGTGCTATCTGCGGCCCTCAAGCAGGCCGTGATCTGGAAGCTGCTACCGAACAACCCCTGCGTCGCCGTGAAGCCACCCCGGATCGAACGCAAGCAAATGAAGGTGCTCGACGCCGAGCAGACAGCCGCGCTCATCGAGTTCGCGAGAAGCCACCCCCGGATGTTCGTGCCGGTGCTGCTCGGCGCGTTCTGCGGGCTTCGTAGGGGCGAAGTGGCCGCACTATGCTGGAAGTCAGTCAACCTCGATGCCGGACAGCTCGCAGTAGTCGCCAATACCGAGCAGACCAAGGCGCTCGGCTGCCGAGAGAAGCCGCCGAAGTCCGACAGAGCCCGCACCGTCGCCCTGCCGGCAATCGTGGTCGAGGAGCCGCGCCGGCACCGAATCAGCCAGGCCGAGAGCTTGCTGCGCCTGGGCGTTCGGCAGACTGACGCGACTCACGTCTGCTTGCTCGATACCGGCGAGCCATGGTCACCACACGGGCTGACGTTGGAATTCCGCCGCCTTATCAAGGCAAGCGGCCTGCCGCGTATCCGGCTGCACGGCCTGCGACACGGCCATGCCACGCACCTGCTGGCGGCCAACATCCACCCCAAGGTCGTCCAGGAGCGGCTCGGACACTCCAGCATCGCCATCACGCTCGACCTGTACTCGCACGTACTGCCGGGCCTGCAACAAGAGGCAGCCGCGTCTATCGACGCCACGCTCGGATCGGCCCTCAAACGCCGCCGCGACAGCTAAATGGTAGCAATCCGGTAGCAAACGGCCGAAATTTCCTTTTGCTTCAATGCTTCCCACTTACCTGTGAATTACCTCTACGTGCCGCAGTGCAGCCCAATTCGAATCATTCGCTCAAGCCATGGGGTCAAGTGGTATTATCTGCCCCGGCCGTTGGTTTTGGCGTGCTGGCCTGGGCTTCGCGTTTTGCGCTGCCGTGGCGCCGCTTGCAGCCCAGGATCGGCCTCCCCGGTCGGGCACTGCATGCCGCTTTCCGATCTTCGCCACCGGCCAAGTCGCCAAGGTCCTTGATGGCCGGAGCTTCGTGCTGTCCGACGGACGCGAGGTCCGGCTTGCCGCAATCGAGGTGCCGCCAGCGCCGGAACCAGGCGACACCGGCCGCTTCGCCGCGGCTGGCACCGCCGCCAAAGCGGCGCTCGAATCGATCCTGAGCGGCGAGACCGTCGAACTGCGCCGACCAGCGCCCGCGCTGGACCGCTATGGCCGCACGCTCGCTTACGTGGAGCTCGCGGGGTCGGGGCGGGCTGTCATTTATGAAATATTGGCCTCTGGTTATGCCCTGGTCGCCGCGTATGTCGGCAATGCGGCCTGCGCGGCAGAATTGTTGTCACGAGAGCGTGCGGCGCGAAGCGCGAAGCTTGGCCTCTGGGCCGATCCGGGCTATGTGGTATTGGCGGCTGGGAACGGGGCAGAGCTCCTGGCCGAACGGGGTCGGTTCACAGTCGTTGAAGGCAAGGTCTTCTCGGTCCGCGAAAGCGGGGGCACGATCTATCTGAATTTCGGACGACGTTGGTCGGAGGCACTCACGGTCACGATATCGAAACGCCATGAGCGTATCTTTTCGGGGGCTGGGTTGGGTCTCAAGCGGCTTGAAAATCGAATCGTTCGCGTCCGCGGCTGGATCGATGAGCGCAACGGACCGCGCATCGAAGCGTCGCACCCGGAGCAGATCGAGATCGCCGAACTGAATTGATGAACGAAGCCGTGAGCAGAGCATCGGGGCGGACAGGACTAATAGGCATAGCCTGCAGACTGTCGGGCGTGCTGGCGGTCGCGCTGACGCTTGGCGGCTGTTTCGCATTGGTCGGAACGCCGGAAAACAAGACCGTATCACTGCCCGAGCCGCCCAAGGATGCCGGCGGACCGCCGAGTGCAATCCGCGAGCACCAACGCATCCTCGCCGCCTACAACGGCGCCTATGAGGATCCGAACCTCGAGGCCCTGGTCAGGCAGACGGTCGACAAGCTGGTGGCGGCGTCGGAGCGGCCAGACCACCGCTATCAGATCACGATCCTGAATTCGCCCGCGATCAACGCCTTCGCACTGCCGAGCGGCCAGCTCTATGTCACACGCGGGCTCATCGCGCTCGCCAACGATACGTCCGAACTTGCTTCGGTGCTGTCACATGAGATGGCGCACGTGATCGCCCAGCATGCGACCATCCGCGAGGACAAGGCGCGCCAGGTGGCGCTGGTCACGCGTGTGTTCGACAATCTCAACAGCGACCCGGAGATGACCGCACTCGCGCTCGCCAAGTCGAAGATTGCGCTGGCGAGCTTCTCGCGCGCGCAGGAGTTCGAAGCCGACGGCATCGGCGTAGGCATCGCAGCGCGCGCCGGCTACGACGCCTACGGCGCCGTGCGCTTCTTGACGTCGATGGGGCGCAACTCCGACCTCAAGCCATCCAATACGGTGCAGCTCGACCCGCGCGCCCCGGACTTCCTGTCTTCGCATCCGGCGACGCCCGAGCGCATCCGCAATGCACAGACCAACGCCCGCCAGTTCACCGCGCCGGGCAGCGGCGAGCGCGATCGCGCGGCCTATCTCGCCGGCATAGACGGGCTGGTCTACGGCGAGGACCCGAGCGAGGGTTTCGCGCGCGGGCGCCGCTTCCTCCATCCCAAGCTCGGCTTCACGTTCCAGGCGCCGCAGGGCTTCTCGCTCGACAACACCGCGCAGGCGGTGCTCGGCATTAAGGAGGGCGGCGGCCAGGCCTTGCGGCTCGACGTGGTGCGCGTGCCGGCCGAGCAGTCGCTGTCCGAGTATCTGACCTCCGGCTGGATCGAGGGCATCGATCCGAAATCGGTCGAGGACGTGGGGGTCAACAACTTCGCGGGGGCGACCGCGCTTGCGAAGGGCGACCAGTGGTCGTTCCGCATCTACGCGCTGCGCTTCGGCACCGACGTCTATCGCTTCATCTACGCGACCAAGCGCATGACCCCCGAGATCGACCGGACGTTCCACGATTCCGTCGTGAGCTTCCGCCGCATGAGCTTAGCCGAGACCAGTTCCGCCAAGCCGTTGCGGCTCAAGATCGTGACGGTCGCCGAAGGCGACACGGTCGAGCGGCTGGCAGCGCGTATGGCGATCCATGACCGCCCGGTCGAGCGCTTCCGCGTGCTCAACGGCCTCGCCCCGGGCGACCAGCTGCGGCCGGGCGACGCGGTGAAAATCGTGTCAGAATAGTCTCGCGGCCGCCCGCTGCCCGAATCCGAACCTAGCAAGCGACGGCGCCGCGCGGAGGACCGTCATGGCTTACCGGAATTCGGGCGCCGCAATCGCGCTGTTGTGCGTCATGGTCGCCAGCGGTGCCCGCGCCGACCCGCCGCAGTATCCGGATTGGAAGGGCCAGTGGGTGCGCAAGAGCGCCGGCACCTTCGACCCGGACAAGCCGTTCGGATTGGGGCAACAGGCGCCGCTCAATGACGAGTACCAGAAGGTGCTGGAGGCGAGCATCGCCAATCAGGCGGCCGGCGGCCAGGGCAACAATCCGATGGCCGCCTGCATCCCGCCCGGCATGCCGCGCATGATGATCGGCTACGGCGGCGGGTTCGAATTTATCGTGACGCCCGAGGTCACCTACGCCCTGCAAGGCGAGCCCATGCTCCAGCTGCGCCGCATCTACACCGACGGGCGGGCCTGGCCGCAGGAGATCGAGCCGTCGTTCTCGGGCTACTCCATCGGCAGCTGGAAGGACGAAGACGGCGACGGCCGCTACGATGTCCTGGTGGTCGAGACCCGCGCCATCAAGGTCCCGCGCAGCTACGACTCGAGCGGCATGCCGTTCCACAAGAACGGTCAGACCGTGGTCAAGGAACGCATCTATCTCGACAAAGCCAATCCCGACCTCTTGCGCGACGATATCACGGTCTACGACGATGCCCTGACCCGGCCCTGGTCGGTGAGGCGCACCTACCATCGCGATCGCAACCCGAACTGGCTCGAGACGATCTGCGGGGAGGATGAGCATCAGGTGAAGATCGGCCGGGAGCAGTATTACCTGAGCGGCGATGGCCACCTGATGCCGACCCGCAAGGACCAGCCGCCGCCCGACCTGCGGTACTTCAATCAGGTGCAGCGATAGCTGGCGACAGCGAGTTCGTCATGGCTGGGGATAGCGGGTCCATAAGCGCGTTTACGCCCGTCTTCGACGGGCTATGGACGCGCGGTGAACGCCTTTATGTCCCGGCCATCTACGTCTTGCTTGCCGCAAGAAAGACGCGGATGCCCGCGCAGGCAAGGTTTACGCAGCCTGCGCAAGCTCGGCTGCGGGCGCCGGCATGACGCGGAGAGTTTGGCGCTACGCAGTCTAGATCTCTACTCCGCCTGGGTGGCGCGCTCGGCGAGCTTGGCGATGTCCTTGGGCGTGGCGAGTGCGCCCGCGACCAGCGCGGCGATCGCCTCCCCGGTCTGCGGCGTGACCTCAAAGCCCATCGCCTCCGCCTCCTTCAGGAAGGCGGCATCCTGCATGGTCGAATCGAAGGCGCGGCGCAGAGCCTCGACGCGGTCGGCCGGCACCGAAGGCGGCGCCATCACGGGGCGGCCGAGCCGAGTGCCGCCGGCGAAGAAGATCAGCACCTGGCGCTGCTCCTCGGTCTTGAGGAAGTCGAAGATCGTGGGCGCGTCGAGCCATGGCACCGCCTCGGGCTCCATGTTGAACAGGACGCGCATCTGCCCGGTCTCGACCCATTGTCGGCGGGCGCCGACCGGGCCGCCGATGCTGTTGACGAAGCCGCCGACCTCGCCGCGTGTCACCGCCAGGACGACATCACCCGGCGAACGATAGCCCTGCACGATCTTGAGCTTCAAGCCGAGCAGGTTCTTGAGCAGGAGCGGCGCCGCGGTCACGCCCTGGACGCCGCCCGGCGCGCCGACGATCAGCTCGCGCTCGAACAGATCCGACACCGACCTGAAGCCCGACGCGGTCGAGACGAACATCACGCGGTGATTGACTTCCGGACTGCCGAGCCAGTTGAAGCGGCCGGGATCGTAACGCACGTTGGACAGGCCCATGACGGCGGCATCGGTCATGTTGCGCGAGACCATCCCGATCACGCTGCCGTCGCGCGCCGCGACATTGTAGAGGTGGTTGGTCGCGATGATGTGGCCCGCCCCCGGCATGTTCTCGACGATAAGGGTCGGCTGGCCGGGGATATGGCGGGTGATGTGACGCCCGATCAGCCGGGCCCACAGGTCGTAGTCCTGCCCACTGGCGGTGCCGACCACGAACTTGATCTGCCTACCCTTGTAGAAGTCAGCGACGGTCTGCGCTACCGCTGGCGTCGCGAGCCCGCACAGGACCGCAAGGATCGCCGCCGCGGCCGTGGGCATCACAACCCTTCCTTGCCGTATCACGTTGGTTGGTCCAGATCCTCTGATGTCATGCCGGCTTGTGCCGACCATGACGATCTGCATTTGCTAATGATAGCGCCAACCCGCGTGGCAGGATAGCCTGCGGCATTCTGACCGCAGCCGGACATCGGAGGAGCCATGGCCAAAATCCGCCACATCGTGTTTCACACCACCGACGTCGAGCGGATGGTGAAGTTCTACGTCGAGGTGATGGGCCTCAAGGTGAAGCACCGCGCCGAGAACGGCGGCGTCTCGCTCACCGACGGCTATCTCGACTTCTCGATCCACACCAACAAGATCGACGGCAAGCCGTCCGGCTTCAACCATTTCGGATTCGAGGTCGAGGACAATGACGAGGTCGCGGCGCGCTTCAAGGGGAAGGGCTACCGTCCGCCGCTGAAGCGCCCGGGCGATCGCCTTTACGCCGAGTACCGCGCGATCGATCCGGACGGCAACAACTTCGATATTTCGGTGAACGGTTATGACAGGCTGCGTCCCGATCGCGACAAGACCAAGAAAGTCCGCGCCGAACCGGCCTGACCGTCGCAGCGCGCCACGCGCCATCGTGGCGCCCAACGAGGAGGACCCATGAACGTCGCCTTCATCGGGCTCGGCGCCATGGGCGCCGGTATCGTGCCGCGGCTGATGGCAGCCGGGCACACGGTCACCGGCTGGAACCGGTCGCGCGCGAAGGCGGAGCCGCTCGTCAAAGCCGGAATGCGGCTTGCCGATTCACCGCGCGCGGCCGCGAGCGCGGCGGACATCGCGTTTTCGATCGTGACCGACGCCGCCGCTGTCCGCGCGGTCGCGCTCGGCGCCGACGGCATCATTGCAGGGCTCAAGAGCGGCGGCATCTATGTTGACATGAGCACGATCGCGCCGGAGGCGAGCCGCGCGGTCGCGCAGCTCTTCGCCGACAAGGACCTCGCGATGCTCGATGCGCCGATCTCCGGCAGTCCGGTGACGCTGGCGCAGGGCAACGCCTCGGTCATGGTCGGCGGCGACAAGGCCGCGTTCGAACGCGTCAAGCCGGCGCTGCAGGCGATCGGCCCGAAAGTGACCTATATCGGCGCGAGCGGCCTTGCGGTGCAGATGAAGATTTCGGTCAACCTGCTGCTCATGGTCGAGGTGATCGCATTCGGGGAAGCGGTCGCGCTCGCCGAGAAGGGCGGGGTCACACGCGAGATCGCGGTCGACGCCATCCTCAAGAGCGTTGCCGCCTCGCCGGTGCTCGGCTATCGCGGTCCCTTCATCCTTGACGGCAAGATGCCGGCGACGCCGCTCGCCGACGTCACGCTGCAACAGAAGGACATGCTGCTCGCGCTCGAGCAGGGCCGCATGCTTGGCAGCCCGGTGCCGCTCGCAGCCGCCGCCAACGAGATGATGAACGCCTGCCGCGGGCTCGGCATCGATCATCACGACTTCGTCACTGCACATGAAGTCTACCGCCGCCTGGGAGGACAAGCATGACCTCGAAGTCAGAGAAGTTCGGCTTTGCCCTGGGCAAGGCCTTCAAGAGCGTGATCGCGGCCGCCAAGGACTCCCCCACCCCGCCCGGGCAGTCCGCCACACCGGCCGGTTCGCCGATGTACCGCACCAACATCCGCAACGTCGAGAAGGTCGAGAGTCTGCCGCGCGAGGACGGATGGGTCGATATGCAGGTGCAGTTCCTCATCGACAAGGCATCAGCCGGCGCCAGCCACGTCGTGGGGCGGACCGTGCTCAAGCCGGGCGCGCGTCACGAGCGTCACCGCCACCGCAATTGCGATGAGTTCTTCATCGTGATCAAGGGCCGGGGCCACATCTACAGCGATCTCGGCGAGGAGCCATCGGTCGAAGGCGACGTGGTCTATTCGCCGCGCGGCTGCTGGCACGGCTTCAACAACACGTCGAACGAGGACGTGGTGCTGGTGTGGGGCTGGATGGGCGCCGGCTCGATCGAGGATTCGGGCTACGAAGTCGACCCGGCGAGCCGCAAGGACTGATCGAGCATGCAGCCGTGGGACGATCCGCGTATCATGCGCGGCATGGCGACGCAGCTCGCCCTGCGCAAGAAGCGGCTCGCGGCCGGCGACCGGCCGCTCGGCTGGAAGGTCGGCTTCGGCGCGCCGGCGATCCTCGAGCGCTTCAGGATCAGCGGTCCGCTCGTCGGCTTCCTCACCCACGGCGCACGCATCGAACCCGGAGGAATGGTCTCGCTCGCTGCCTGGGCGAGGCCGGTGGCCGAGCCCGAGATCGCCGTCCACATCGGCCGCGACCTGCCGGCTGGCGCCGATGGCGACACCGCCGCCGCCGCGATCGCCGGTATCTCTCCGGCGATCGAGCTCGTCGATGTGCATGAACCGCCGGAAGACCCAGAGCGCATCTTGAGTCACGACATCTATCAGCGCCACGTGGTGCTTGCAGTTCCCGGCCCCGCCCGCCCCGGCAGTACGGCCGAGGGACTGACTTGCCGCATCGCGCGACGCGGCGCCGAGGCTGCGCGCACCAGCGATCCACAGGCCAACACCGGCCGCTGGGTCGACATCGTGCGCCACGTCGCCGATGTGCTTGCGGCCTTCGGCGAGCGGCTCACCGCCGGCGAGGTCATCATCACCGGCTCGGTTGTGCCGCCGCTCACGATTGAGCCGGATGAACGCGACATCGCGTTCGCGCTCGACCCGGTCGGAGCCGTCTCGGTCCGGTTCACCCGCTGATGCGCCGCGCCGGGCTTGTCCCGGCCATCCACCTCTTTACACTTCGAACACAGGTAGGACGTGGCGGCCGGGGCAAGCCCGGCACATGGAGCCAGGCGCATGTTCAGCCGAGTGACTATTGCACTCGCGATCTGCCTCCTGTCGGCGCTTGTGCCGGCGCATGCTCAGCCACAGCCGTGGCCCCAGAAGACGGTGCGGTTCATCGTCCCGCTGCCACCGGGCAGCGGGATGGACCTCTCGGCGCGGCTGGTCGCGGAGCGGTTGACCGAGCGCTGGGGCCAGGCCGTCGTGGTGGAGAACCGCCAGGGCGCCGACGGCATCCCGGCGGTCACTGCTTTCCTGTCGGCACGTGATAACCACACGTTCCTGTTCTCGTTCGCCGGAATCGTAACCTTCAATCATCTGCTGCACGAGCGCCTGCCCTATGATCCCAGCGAGGTCGTGCCGGTCGTGCCGGTGATCGATAATTTCCTCGGCGTCTCGGTAACCGCCAAGCTCAATGTCAATACGCTCGCCGAATTCGTAGCCACCGCCAAGTCGCAACCCGCTGCGCTCAATTACGCGGTGACGCCGGGATTGCCGGTCTATGCGATGCTCGCGCTGCAGCGATTTGCCGGTGTCGCGCTGTCCAACATCCCCTACCGCGATTTCGCACCCGCCTATCAGGACCTCAACACCGGGCGGCTGCACGCCGCCTCGACCGGCGTGCCGACGCTGGTCCCGCATCACCGGGCGGGCACCGCCAAGCTCATGTTCGTGACCAATCGCATCCGCTCGCCGCAGGCGCCCGGCGTCCCGACCGCGCGCGAGGCTGGATATCCCATGCTCACCTTCGAGGGCATCTCGGGGATCTTCGGCTGGCGCGGCATGCCGGAGGAGATCCGGCAGCGCATCGTCACCGACGTCTCCGCGATCGTGACCGACTCAGGGTTCCGCGCGCGCGTGGAGAGCGTCGGCACAGCGCCACGCCCCGGCACCCCCGAGGAGTTTGTCGCCGCGATCGAGGACCAGCGTGCTACGATCGCGGCGATCCACCAGGCGACGTCGAAGCGGTAGATTGTGTTTCAGAGCACGGGCCGTTAGCGTCCGCGACGTAGAGTTGGAGGAAATGCCATGCGCCCTGCCAGGCACCGCATGACGGCGGCCGTCGCCGCCGTCCTCGCCAGCCTCGTCCTGCTCCCGCTCTCACCCGCCTCCGCGCAGAACTGGCCGCAGCGGCCGGTCCGGTTCGTGATCCCGTTCGGCCCGGGGGCCGGCGCCGATATCGGCGCGCGCCTGATCCAGGAGAAGCTGTCGACGCGCTGGGGCAAGCCCGTGGTGATCGAGAACCGTCCGGGCGGCGACAGCATGATCGCGATCCAGGCGGTGCTGTCCGCCAACGACGACCACACCTTCCTGTGGGGGCCGGCCGGCAACTTCACGGTCCATCCCTATCTCTACGAGAAGCTTCCGTACAATCCGGACGACATCATCCCGATCGCGCGCTTTTCCTCCACCATCCTCGCGGCCGGCGTGCCGGCATCGATGAATTTCGCCAACCTCGCCGACTTCGTGAAACGCGCCAAGGCGGAACCCGGAAAGTTCAACTCGGCCGCGGTTCCCGGCATCACCGAATTCGCGTTCGATTTCTTCACCAAGACCGCTGGCTTGAGCTTCGTGAAAGTGCCCTACCGTGACATCGTGCAGGGGGCCAACGATCTCTCCGAGGCACGCCTCCATATCTATGTGGCCTCGTATGCGATCATCAGGCCGCATCGCGATGGTGGGCGCGTCAAGGCGTTGGTGGTGATGGGCAACAAGCGCGCGCCGAGTCTGCCCGATCTGCCGACCGCCGCCG
>Ga0066388_100001803_pt1 | contig 12467 bp, 6 predicted proteins | sample PanSoiMetaGPlot6_FD_64539 | JGI IMG/M metagenome (GOLD analysis project Ga0066388, IMG submission 64539) | Tropical forest soil microbial communities from Panama analyzed to predict greenhouse gas emissions - Panama Soil - Plot 6 (Hybrid Assembly) | ecosystem: Environmental > Terrestrial > Soil... | reverse complement strand
TTCAGTGATGGACATATATCGAACCGCAGGTCGGATGTGGTGAACGCAAGGGAACAATGTTCAAGCTCAATCATGCGGTCCGTGCTCGACTGTGCTCTTCCTCTCATAGCTTACCTTGGGTAAGGACTTAGCATTGCCATCTCTCGCAGACGGCACGGCGTTACGACCATGCAAATCATCGAATTAATCTGCGACGCACGCTTGAAAAAGCCGTGAGACTCTGCAATACTGCCTGCCCCACTGCCCTCGGAACTCGGCCGCAAATCCTGCTCTGGAGGAAGATTTCATGACACTCAATCAGGACACCATTGCTTCCCAGAGCGAAACGCTCATCAAGGACTTGCTCGACTCGCTCGATGCGCTGTTTGGGCTGCATCCGGGCTTTCGACCGGTCCATGCCAAGGGCGTCATGTGCTCAGGGACCTTCACGCCCTCGGCTGAGGCAAAGACATTGACCAAGGCACCCCATGCTAGACGTCCTTCCACACCGGTGGTGGTTCGTTTCTCAAACTTCGCCGGCGTGCCCACAATTCCTGACAATGACTCGGGCGGTGCCGGTCCACGTGGATTTGCCGTACGCTTTTTCCTGGGCGAGCACGTGCATACCGACATAGTCGGCCATTCGCACGATGGATTTCCGGTGCGCACCGGTGAAGAATTTTTGGAGCTGGCTCGGGCTCTGGCGGCCAGCGGGCCGGATGCTCCCAGACCGACACCACTGGAGACTTTCTTTGCCAGCTACCCGAAAGCAAAGCACTTCCTTGAAGCCCCCAAGCCCATCCCGACAAGCTATGCCAGGGAACGGTATTTTGCTGTGACGGCTTTCAGGTTTACCAATGCTGAGGAAGTGAGCCAGTATGGACGATTCCGAATCCGTCCCGAAGGCGGAGCCGAGTATCTTAGCGATGAAGAGGCAAAAGCGAAGTCGGAAAACTTTCTTGCAGAGGAACTCACACAACGTCTGAAGAAAGGCCCGGTCAAACTGCGCGTATTCGTCCAGTTGGCTGCCCAAGGTGACAGCGTGTCTGACTCTACCGTGGTCTGGCCTGACTCGCGCCCCGAGCTGGACTTTGGAACAATTACTCTTACAGAACGCGCAAACGACGCTGACCCAGAAATGCGCAAGATCATCTTCGATCCGATTCCGCGAGTCGATGGCATCGATCCGTCAGATGATCCTCTCATTGCGGTGCGCTCGGCGATCTACCTGATGAGCGGTCGCCGTCGCCGGGCAGCGGCAGCGCAGTAAAGGCAGCCGCGATTGCGGCTGCTACACGCTAAAAGCGGGACACGAACTAACCGACTTTCAATTGCGTCAGTGCCTGCCAGTGTAACCGGCACAGGTAGCCGCTCCAGAGTATCCTGTCTGCAGAAGCTGTTTTATCGCCGAAATCCGCCAGGCTCTGGGAAAGCTCCGTCAGCCCGCATCGTGACGCACGCTTGGACAACTCAGCCATGCGTTCATTTTGGCGTGCGTTTAACAGCCTGGTCCCCGATTCGGCAATTTGCAACAGAAAGCCCTCTGCTTCCGAAAGGGCATTGCGAAGAGTTGCTGGCACTGTGGTATCAATCGAGGAGATATGCAAGGTCTCTTCCCATTCTTCTTCGCTTGTCATCGATGTCTTGATGACGTCGCGCTTATACTTCTGGCGCAGCGCCGCAAGTAGACCGGACTGGCGCGATTCGATGAGGCTGCGATCGAAGGCAGGATTGAGTAGCTGAGCACCACTGGGAGTGCCTTCGCTTATTAATGAGATAGGCTCGAGGGCGAATCCGACTCCCGAGAAAACTATTCGCGCCACCAGTCGCTTTAGCCTGTCCCTCTCGGGTTTTACTGCCTCGAGGAACTCGATGGCACTCTCATTGGTGTCATTCCAAGGCAGCGTGACGACAAGCGAGCGACCGTCCTCATCCTGAACCTGCCAACAAAGGGCCTGCTGCATTTCGTCGAAGAAGCGCTCGCCCCAAGCGCTGGGCTGCACCACCACGATGCGATCGAGCGGATTTAGCAGTCTCAATCCAATCGAAAACTGCGAAGCCGCATAATTGCTCAATGCTCTCCAACTGCAGAAGAGCCTGCCGCCAAAATGAACTTGGTCGGCCGTTTTCGATGGTGTTTCTACCGTCGCTTTCGTTTCCTGCCCGCTTGACAGACGCCCGAAGGCGTTGACGCGCGCATTGCTGAGAACAAAGGACGAACGGCAGATGCGCTCGGGTGCTCCACTGCCTGCCCAGAGCGGCTCCAGGCGATAGATTTGTGCGACGTCGAATCTTCGCGAAACATGCAGAGGGCGGCTGGCAGTCCATGTAAGAAACCTCTGCTTGTCGGCTTCCCAGAAAAGGACCGTCAACCCCTCGTATCCTGAAGCGGTCTGCCACGGGTACGCGCCCACGCCTGTAAGTTTCAGAGTGCCGGCCGCGTCGTATTGCGTCCGTGGAACGCCAGCGAGATCCTTCGGCAGCGCGGGCTCAGCTGCTTCGAGCGCTTTGACGAGCGCGTAAATAAAGCACATCGACGCGAACATACGCTGAGTGTCGGCGGCAGCATCTCTAGCAATCATGAGAGAAACGTCCTCTGCAAGCGTCCTTAGCATATGAGCGAGCCTGGGTAGAAAAACAGCAGAAGCTGACATCGAGAGCGTCGAAAGGCGCTCTAACATGGACGCCGACGGATGCGCTATTCCGGTTGCCAGCATCCCGGATATGACTCTCGAGGCGTCGGACAAAACCTGTCCGCGCGTACGAGGCGACTCAACTCTTTCCGCCTGTGCGTCGTCCGGCGCCGTGAAGGTCATGCCCTCCTTTCTCTTAAGCGCCAGTACAGCCGTAATTACCCAACGCTTGTGAAAAGCTTTGGGCGCGGTTGACAGCATGTCATCAAGCAGTGCTGCTCCCTTTTCCTTAGTGGGCAGAACTCGCACTTCGATGTCATGTTGTCTGAATCTAAGGGTCAAGCCTACGTGCTCCTCGACTTCCAGCTCGATGGCGTCGTCGATGAATGGCAGTGTCTCTGAAAGAAGTCTCTTGCCTGACCATTTGCCAAGCTGCTCGGGAGTTAGATCCAGGAGAGACTGCTTGAGCGCAAGCCCTGACGTTCTAGACAGCTCCTGCGAGTCCTCTTTGATCACTGCGGGATCCGTCCCGGGCGCCACATGGCTCTCAGGCTCAGTCACTGCAGGTTGTGGACAGCCGGTGGTGGCTCCTTGCGAATCTGCAACGTCACCCTTACACCAGTGATCATGCAAATAAATTGTCGCAGCCAGGATCTGCCGGGTTATGCCACTTGCTTTGGTATCATCGCGGGCCTTTGTTGGACCGGCCGGAGGCATCCACACAGTCCAGTCCGGACCGCGGACGATAACCTCCGCTTCGGTTTCCTCAATGGATAAAACTTCGCCTTCCAGGTCTTTCTGTGCTCTTCGAACAAGTCCCTTGTTGGCGAGCGCGATCAGGAAGTTCTCATCTGCGCTGGAGAGTATGCGCTCAAGTCGGCTGCGATCTTCCTGCTTCATGTTCATTACCCGCGCTGCATGACTTCAGCCAACCACCTGGCAAGTTCTGTTGGCGTCAGTGCGGCAATTTCCATACCTTCGGACGCGAGCCGTTCCGCTGTCTTGTCGTCGTACCAGGGATTTGCCTCCATGTCCAGCGCAGCAAGGCCAATCAACCTGACACCGGCTTCGCGAAGCCGGCGGCACGCCGCTATGAGAACGCGCGGATCGGCGCCCTCGCAAAAGTCGGTGACGAGCACCAGGATGGTTCGCCGTGGCTGGCTCACCAGCGTCTCGCAGTAGCGCACCGCCTGTCCGATATTTGTCCCGCCGCCAAGTTGCACGCTCATAAGCACTTCGACAGGGTCGCTGACGTACTCGGACAGATCGACCACTGCTGTGTCGAAGATGACGAGCCGCACTCTCACCATCGGCAGTGCCGCGAGAATTCCCGCCATGACAGCAGAATGTATGACACTATTGGTCATCGAGCCCGACTCGTCCACGCAGAGTATGATCTCCCACGGCATGTGCCGCCTGACACGCTGGTAAAAGCGCGGCACGTCCACGATGAGCTGGTTTCGTTCAGGGTCCCAATTCTTGAGATTTCGTCTTATCGTGGATCGTGGGTCGAAATTTTGCGCGACCTTGTAAGGACTGCTTTGAAACCGATTGGCGCGCCCAGAAAGCGCGTTCTGGATTTCCTTCGACAGCTTTCGTTTGATCTCTTCGACAACGCGCGCTATCAACCGGCGCGCCTCCGTGAGCACGTGACCGCTCATGTGCCCCTTGAGCGACAGCACGGCAGCCAGAAGCTCAGTGCTGGGCTCCAGGTTCTTGAGAGTCTCGGCATCTTGAATCAGCTCCACCATACCGTAGCGGTCGAGGGCGTGCTTGGTTATTCTTTCGCATGCCGACTTCGGAAAAAGCTCGCGAATCTCATTGAGCCATCTGGGAACGTTGAGCTGGGACGGATCGAGTGAGCCCGGCCCCAGGCGTTTATCCTGGCGTACGCCCCGGCCTCGATACTCACGCGAGTAAAGGACTTCGAGCGCGTTGGCCATGCGCTCCTCTGAAGCCGAGAGGCAGTCGGGCATCCTCGGCCGCGCATATTTGCCGAGGACGAGCCGCCACCTTCCCAAAGTTTTGCGTCCTCTTTTCTCTGTCGTCATGAAGTAAAACCGTCACTCTTCAAAACATCCTGCACGCGCTCGTTGAGCTTCAGCCCGAATTGAACATCGCCCTCGTCGAGTTCGACATGGACCAGGTCGCCGAGACTCTCGCCTTGATGGAGATCTGAGATCTTCTCCGCGATTCTCGCCACGTCGCGGGGAGTCAACGATGCAAATGCCAGACGCAGCTCGGGAAGAAGCTCCAGGAAGGTCTTTTCGTCCCAGGATTGAAATTGCTCGTCGAGAGCCTGCATGATCTCGGTCAATTGCCAGGCTACCTCACAAGCGGTGGCAAGCAATCCTCTAATTATGCCAGTGACCTTGCGAGGATCGTCGATGGCACCGCCGAAGTATCCGCAGACAACACCGATGATTTCTTCGTCGCCGATCCGCCCCTCGCCATAGAGAATGCCGGCAGCCGCGCCGACGACGGCTGAGCGCGCCTCATGCGGCGGAGTGGCAACGATTGCGGCAAGACCTCGGTCATAGAGCTCGCGGTCGAAGACTTCTTCCTCAGCATTGGCGACGAACTCCCGAAGCATTTGCAGGGAGCGAATGACGTCATCAACAGAGTCCTCAGGGCAGCGTGCCGCATCGTACAAAAGCCGGCAAGCACGCTGATAGGCGGCGGCCATCAAGTCAGGCAGAGCGGTCAGATAAGATGCCTCCAGAGGATCACGTGCCTCGTGGAGCAGCTCGAGTTGCGACAACCCCTGTACCACCGAGGCCAGCTGTGGGTCTTCGACAATGTGGATGTCCACGAGGGGAACGAGCAACTTTGCCTGTCCGTGAAGACCAAGGCGGCAGGCACGAATGAGAAGCTTCACTGCAGACGCGGTTGAGCGCCCCGCTCCTTCGTCCTCCAGCGATTCTATCGCCTCTTTCAGCCTGGACGCAGCCGCCTCTTCGATAGTGGTACCGTATATGGACGCTTCGATCAGACTGCTCTCCACCATCGGCGTCCAGGCAGTTTCCCAGCGCTCTTGCATCAGTTCAAGCCTTGTGCCGGTGACGAAATCGGGACCGTCGACGAAGCGCCCGAAGGGCGCACCAAGCAGGCTCAAACGATGGAAAAAGCGGCTCAAGGCTCTGTGCGTGGCGTTTCTGTACAGCTCAAGGGCATACTCTTTCTTCTCCACTCTGTCGATGGGAATGCGAAAACGCCTGGCCTCGCGATGAAAGTCCGCCACTATTGGTGGCAGATCGCTGCCCTCCGGCAGCTTTCCTACTCGATTTCCGGCAAGCACATCCCGCACCAGGCGCAAAAGCAGTTGACCCTCCACCGTCAACTCCCCCTTGACGAAACACGATCTGACCCCATCGAGAATGTCCTCGCGCATCGGCCAGGGGTGCCCGCGCATAGCTGCCAGCTGTTGCGTCATGCTGGCAGCGGCAATGGCATCAGGGGTGGTGATTAAGCTTGGCAAATTGAGCTTTCGCGTCTCAGCTGCAATCTCGATTAAGACCTCTGCCGCGACCCGCTCGAATTGCCGGCACAGTTCGTCGGCATCGTCGCCAGTTTCCGTCGCCAGCTGCCACAGCCGATCGTAAAAGGCAGGCGATGGCATCCCGGATTGATAACCCGAGTGGCTGTCGAGCTTGTCGAAGCTGTATCTCATCAGCCACACTCCTACCTCGTCGTCCGCGAAGTCGACCGGCTGGGGCCGTTTCGGCTGGCTGGCAATCAGGTCAGGCAGGGCAACCGTGTGGAAGCCTCCCGTTACGACCAGTATTGGTCCATCGCCTTTTTCAAGCTCATCGAGAATGCAGCCAGCCATGCACTGCTCGCGAGCGAGCGTGCCGTCGAGCCGCAGCTCTTCCTCGTTGTATCCGAGCCGCGCCATGGCGCAATACGTGGCAAGTCGATCGATGAAGGCGTCTGTATTAAGACTCTTCCAGCCAGCCTCAAAAAGGTGGTCCCAGACTTCGTCGAAATCCCGCAAGCCGAGCTGCGCTGCCAGCTCCTTGATATAGCGGCTGTGCCTGAGATGCGAGTCCTGCGTCAAGGACTCGATCAAGACAAGATCCTTCGGCAATTCTTTGCGAAGGAGAAACTGGGTCAGTATCGTCTCGCCGTATTCCAGGTCGATGAAACGCAGTCTAGCCCCGACCACCCGCCCGGCTCGCAAGGCTACCAGTTCCGGTGAGTAGTCGCAAAACGGATAATAGGCAGCAAATCGAGCCGGTCCCATATCCGGAAGTACATGACCAGGCCAGGCTTCCACGCCAATTTCTTGATCATTAGAGTGAATCAGGCGACCCTTCTTATCTATGAAGTTGGTGAACAAGGCCACCGGGCAGACACAGCGCGCATCTGTAAGCAGCTCGATTCGACTCGTGAATGACATCGGTCCCTCCACGAGAACGGCCACTGGACGCTGCTCCAGAATGAAGCGCCGAATGTGGTAGGCGCAGGCAGGAGAATGGTGCCTGATCGGGAAGTAGGTTATACGGTCGGATCGAAGCCTCGGCAATAGCGACGCTACCACCGCCTCTGCCTCTGGTGGCGTCTCCACTGCCGTTGCCTTCGCCTGGTTTGATGAGGTCACGCCTGTCGAAACCTCTTAGCCGAGAATGCCTCTTCCGTCATAAAAGGATTTCCAGTGCGCGCTCCGCTTGGCGCGATTTTTCACGACCACCTCGAAGTACTGCCGCACTTTCTTTGCGTCCTCGTCTGAATCCTTGAGCACGGTACCGACTATTTGTTTAGCTAGATGCTCACCGCGGAGATGGCCGTCGCTGAAATAGCAGGCATCAAGGCCGGCAGCGAAGGCGACCGAAACGGCTTCTGCGGTGCTCATCGTGGTGGAAGGCTTCTCGACGACGGTACCTTCCTCGGTACGCCCTTTGCGCAGGTCAACGAATGCCGTGACCAGAACATCAAGGACGTCGCGCTCGAGATGAGCCCTGGCGTTGACGTGGTGCAACATCTCTTTTGCCTGGATCATGACCAGATCGAGCTCGAACTGCTTGTCGGCAATAGGCGCTACCGTCTCGAAATTGAACCGCCTTTTCAGCGCTGCCGACGTCTCGTGCACACCGCGATCACGCGTGTTGGCGGTAGCGATGATGTTAAAACCAGGTTTTGCGAAAACGACATTCTTGTCGCCCTTCAATTCAGGAATGTGGAGAACCTTGTCGCTCAACACGCTAATGAGCGTGTCCTGAATCTCTGGTGGGCAGCGCGTTATTTCTTCGAAGCGCACGATTTGACCGAGCGTCAGCCCGTGATAGAGGGGGGCGGGGACAAGCGCCTTCTCTGTCGGTCCCTCGGCAAGAAGCAGGGCATAATTCCACGAATACTTGATCTGATCTTCGGTAGTACCGGCAGTGCCCTGGATAGTTAGAAAGCTGGTGCCGCTTACCGCTGCGGCCAAAAGCTCTGACAGCATGGATTTGGCCGTACCCGGCTCTCCGACAAGGAGCAACCCGCGGTTGCTCATGAGGGTGACGATCGCTCTGTCGATCATGGCGCTGTCGCCGTGAAACTTCTTGGTTATGCCGATATCCTCGAATCCACCTTTCTTCAACTTCGAGGCATCTGGCCCGGTAATGAATGCCTTGACCGCTCGAGGGCTGAGCTTCCAGCCAGGCGGGCGCGGCTCGCCATCCGCTTGCGCCAGCGCCTCGAGCTCATGCTTGTATCGCACCTCAGCCGGCTCACGCAATACATTGGGCGGTTTCATGGTCTGGCTCATCCCTGCGGAATCCTCCCTGGTTCGATTACCTGTTTAGGACTGGCCCCCTCGCGAAGCCGGAGGCACTGTCAGCCCCATCGATCACTATAAACCCTTCTCTCGCCACTTCGGATCGTAGCCGCTGCCTTCGGCAGCGATCTGTTTGACGTCGTTGTAGCATTCGCTGAGCAGGACGGCCGGCACCTTGTGTAGTGGCAGTTTGTCCGGATCCCAGTAGGTGGCGCTCGTATTTTCCTGCATCTTGGAGAAGTAAAGGTTCGTAAGAGCTGCCGGGATATCCTCTTCGGGCAGGTAGCTGCCTGTAAATGCGACAACAGCCTGAAGCGAGAGCGACGAGAACGGTTTCCTATATATGAAAAATGCACCTCCATCTTCGGCATCCCCTCGCAAGTAGCCGAGTTTGGCAGCCTTGCCGCGCAGCTTGAAAGTCGTCAGGCAGTGCCCTTCGAAATCCGTGATTTCCGTCGCTTTGGCGAGTTCGGCAGGGAGCGCATAAGTCGCTCTTCCGAACTGCTGAAAGAGCGGCGTCACGTCATAGTCTTCCAAGTGTTTCAACCAGGCTTGCTCCAGTCCGTTGGAAACGTTGCATGTGTGCGCTATGAAAACCAGGGCGTTATCGGGCAGGTTCACCTCTTCGTCTTTCTCGTTCGTAAGCGACCCGTCCTCGAGGGGACGGAAGCAGCCGATGAATTCTCCACGCTCCTGTTCTCCAGAAGGCGGCGCAAAAGCCGCCCATGTGACCCGCACGCACAGCCGCCCCACAATCGGATGCTGAGCCAGATAGCGCTGCCAGTCCGCGAATTTCCAGGATCTCTGTGTGCAGAGGGCCTCGTAAAGCCGCTCGCTCTGACCTTTCACAACCTCCTTTACGGTTTTCTTCGCGTCGGATAAGAGCTTCTTCGCCTCCTTCGCCTTTTCCTCATCATCAGATTTCCCGGGCGCCGGCAGACTTTTCAGTGTCTTTCCGTCGGCTTTTGAGTAAATGACTGGCTCGAGATCGTCATTCAACTTGACCTGGAATTGTCTTGGTCCGAAGTCCAGGTCCAATACTGCGGCATCTCCGATCGGCTCCCCGTCTTCATCAACGGGCCTTGCAAAGCCAGCATCGGCAATTGTGCGGTCGGCGAGCTCGTCTATGGTCCATCCGCGAAGCTCGGCAATCCTGGCGACATGGTCCTCGGCCAGCTGTTTTATCGCCTTGGTGCGAAAACGATTGGCAAAGGAGAGAAGCGCCTGAAGCGCAAGCGGATGGTCGATCCAGGCAAGGACATCTATCAACGCTTTGCATTGCGACAACTTGTTGCCAAACCAGGTACGTATGTACTTCTGACATATCTTCACGCTGTCGCCGTCACCGGCGGCAGCAACCATCGCCAGAAGTCCTTTCTCGTCGATGGCAGTGCCGATGCACTCCGTCGAAAAGCGCTGGTAATACTCCTTGTACAGGTTGTTTTTGTCTCCCTTATAGTGGTCAAGCCAGTACTGGTGGCCCGAATAATTAGCCCAGTGCTTATCGGTCTCTGCCTGAGCTTTGGCCGCGGCCTCCTCTTGACTGAGAGTCCGCGTGTCGTGCCCGACCCAACTTGCCAGGAGGTAATTGGCCAGCCTGGCTGTTTCTTGGGGACGGCACATGGAAAGATAGCGTTTTAGAATCGGTCCGGGCGCGGCCAGTTTTTGCTGTATGCCCTGCACCACCCACCACTCAACGATGGCTGGCTCGACGCGCTTTCCCGTATCTGTCCAGTGCAACTCCGGCAGGTTTGTTAGAGGAACCCAATCCATGCCCTTCGGGCGTTTCTTAGCGAGACCGGCTTGGGCCTCTTTGAGAAGGGCGTCGCGGTTTAGGAATTCGTCGACGTCGGCGCCGAGCGCGTCGAGCGCGTGCATGATCGCACCTTTCGCCACCTCGTGTTTCTCTTTCTCGAACGCTTTCTTGAGCGGCACAATGGCGCTTTTGTCGCCAATCTGTCCGAGCCACTCTGCTGCAGCGGCGCGCACCGTCTGCTTGCCGTCGCCAAGGGCCACGACGATGCGCTCTGCTTTTCCAGGCAAGGATGCCAGCACCTTCTGCGCCGGCTTTCTGTCTGTCTTGCCTTCGCCAAGCGCAAGATCCCATACGAGCGAAATGAACTCGGCGGGCACTTCGGGATACATCGACAGCACCTCAAATGCATTTTGACGCAGGGTGCTTTCCCAATAGTCCGAGGTCTTCGGATTCAGCGCTTCGCGGATGATCTCGGGGTACTCGCCGAACAGTGGCCAGACGCCCTCAGGCGGGCACCAATCGAAAAACGAATACCACTTAGCGTTTCTTAAGTATGTGCGTGCAATGATCCCCGGCTTGCAGTTGGGCAACGTTGCCACGCAGTGGTCGAGCTCGCGAAGACCGTAGGGCGTCTGGCAGCGGCTCCGATGCGCCTCGATTGCACCACGATCGTGCAGCCAAATGGTGCCTCCCTGATTCGGGATCAAGATCTTGAGCGCATAACACAAGCGCACGACATGTATGAGCCTAATCTCAGGCAAGCCGACCCACTCTCGAGTTTCATTTTGCTGGACAAGTACCTGCAAACGAACGTTGGTACTAAATTCAAAGTCCTTCGTCTCACCCTCGATAAACGCAAAGATACGCTTGCAAAGCTCAGAGATATTGAGTGCAGGCTTGACCGGCTTCACCACCCAGCGCGGGCGATTGGGCGCTTCATACTGCTTGAGCTGCTGCTCGTAGGCGCGCACGCAATTGTCGAAGCCTTTCTTGAAGGAGTCCTCCAATTTCGCTTTTGCAGTCTCACTTAGCGGCACTCGTCCGAGCTCGATTTCGAGCTTTGGAATTTGAAACTGGGGACCGCCATCGGTCCTTGCACACTCGGGAACCGCCGTTAATTTCTCAATTGTCTGTTTGACCCTGTCTGCTTTCTCAAGCTGCGCATGTTGCTTGAGTAGCTCCACGCACTCACTTCCGAACAAACGAGAAAGCAAAACCACCGCCTCGTGCCGCTCCGAGGCGGCACCGTCGCTCAGGATCTTCTCGAGTGCTGGACGCACCGTTGCCTTGCACTCGTTGAGATACGGAAAGACGGCATCTCGCGCTGTTTTCGAAGAGCCGGTGCCAAGCTCGATCAGGATGTCGAAAACGCAGCCGAAATCGAATTTGACGAGATTGAGAACGGAAAGGGCAAATACCCGCTGTTCGGCGCGAGCTCCTGCGAAAAATGAGCGCACCGTAGCCAGGTGCTCTTTGAAATAGGCGTCGAGACCGGAAAAGGCCTCGGCCGCCCGATTACCGTAATACCAATTGGACCCCGAGGAGAATGCCTGCTGCAAGTCGAGATCGAGAAACGTATTGACCAGGATGTCCGGCGACAGTTCTTCAGCAGCCAGTATTTGCTCTATGTCACCAATCGGACGCGGGCGAAAATTGTGCTGGGCGTGATTGAAGTTGAGCTTCATCGTCACCGTCTCGGCAATTAAGACTCTTAGCCAAGGCGGCCAGCCAGCCGGTATTGTGGTTCTTATCTGCGTATTGGCGCGGCTTGCTGCTTCCAGCACGTGAGCCAGACGTATCCAGACCGCAGCTGGGGCTCGACGCTCCCCTTTCAGCACCTCAGCAAGGCGATTGAGCGAAGGCGAGTTATACACCCACACTCGCGTGTACCCGAGTTGTTTGCATGCCTCCTGGTGGCTGCTTAACTTGGCAAGCACATCGGCGACATCATCGTCGACCACGTAGCGAACCAAGGCGAACGCCAGCTCAGGATCTACTTCGCGGACGCCGCCCAGATACTGTCCAATTGCATCAAGCATTTCCTTGTCGACACCGTCTGGGTTTCTAAGCTGACCTTGTACAGCTCGCTGCCCGGCCTGCACCAATTTCTTCAACCAATCCACGGAATTTTCTCCTCGACGATCAGCCTGCCTGACTTGAAGTATCGTGCCCGAATTCTGGACTTGGGAAACTGACTAACGCCGTCACCGTTTCAAGAGTGAAAACCCCACGACCCGGCAGTTCCGGCCGCCTTCATTTTTGGGTTTGTACCCGCTTCGGCTGCCCACACGCGTTCCTGCCGCCAATGTTCAAGAATGGTCACAATACAAGCAAGACACCG
>Ga0066388_100001802_pt1 | contig 12471 bp, 11 predicted proteins | sample PanSoiMetaGPlot6_FD_64539 | JGI IMG/M metagenome (GOLD analysis project Ga0066388, IMG submission 64539) | Tropical forest soil microbial communities from Panama analyzed to predict greenhouse gas emissions - Panama Soil - Plot 6 (Hybrid Assembly) | ecosystem: Environmental > Terrestrial >... | reverse complement strand
AGACCTTGGGGAAGAGTCGCCTAACCTGACCAGCGGCAACGGCGTGCTCCAGGATGTGATCAGGAACCCGCTGGAGAATTGTGCCGCGACGGCAGACGCCCCCGGCTCCACGAAGGACACGGTCCAGGTCGCTGTTCATCCAAAGAGCGTCCCAGCCTAGGTTACGGTCCGGAGCTGGCCTTGATTCCGCTGTGGATAGAACGCAGGATCAGCGAGGCCGTGTGGAAACCGCGCCGATCACGTCAGCCTGCCGACGCCGAAAGCCGCCGATGGGGAACGCAACTCACGCCCAGCATCATCTGGCGCCACCGGTAAGTGAACGTGTCGGCCATACAGTGCCGGTTGCTCGGCCGGGTTGACCGATCGTTGGACCGTCAGCCAGAAGAATCGGCCCCTCCCGGCGGATCAATGGACAACCACCCGGCCGGAAGGCCCGGTCTAGTCGGACTCACTGTCCAACGATCGGGGAATCCGCCCGTTTCGGTCTGGGCGACTGTCCACCGTTCGTGGGGTCGCAATCCCGTGACCTCACCGGCAGACGGTCCGCGTCAGGCGACGCCAAGGTCGCGCCAGCGAGCAGCGGTTGCACTCAGCTCCCCGTCGCCGCCCCATACCACGGGATGCGCGCTCGCTACCCATCCACGGTTGATGCACTGGCCAGGTGTCTCGCCCGGTGCCCGGTTCGCCCGGTTCGGCACTACTCTGAGGTCTAGCGCTCGACGACTTATCCATTGGCGACGGAGTTGGGACGTGTTCGACATCGGCATTGGCGAGATGATCGGTCTCGCGATCGTCGCCTTGCTCGTGTTCGGGCCGGAGCGGCTGCCGAAGGTCGCCGCGGATGCGGGACGCATGCTGCGACAGCTTCGTACCATGATCTCCGGGGCGCGCGACGATCTGCAGGAGAGCCTGGGCCCAGAATTCAAGGACCTCGAGCTCAGTGACCTCAACCCGCGGAGCTTCGTACGCAAGCACCTGCTCGATCCCGTCGAGGACGATGGCAACGGTCAAGTAACACAGTCCGGTCACGCGCCGCAGGGCCCCGCCAGGGCAGTCGGCGCCAATGGTGCAGGCAGCAGCTCTGCGGAGGGAAAGGCGACGCCGCCGACTGCTCCGTTTGACCCTGACGCGACCTGATCGCTCCAGGGGACCACGCCGCTGGCCTGCCCTGCCCAGCAGTGGCGTCACTGCACGCGTTCGTCGCGGGGTCGCCTCCGGAAACGAGGCCGGGCGTCCGGCAGATGCCGCGTCCCGATCAGGCAGGCGCGCGCCTGCCCCGCAGATGTGCGCTATTCACAGGGCGGGCGTACGCACGCGTGATCGAGAAACCCCGCGGCGGTGAGGACTAGAGCCTGGCGTACTAGAGTACGCGCGGCGGGCGTACGCACGCGTGATCGTGAAGCCCGCGGGGCAGCGGACTAGAGCCTCGCGTACTGGAGATACGCGCGACGGGCGTACGCACGCGTGATCGAGAAGCCCGCGGGGCGCGTCAGTGGCGGGCAACTGGCGTCAAGCCCAGCGAGCGACCGGCGAGTCCTCGAGTGCGATGGCCAAGGCGCTCGGCGATTTGTCGCAGTTCCTTCGCCGCTGGCGAGTCTGGATCGGCCAGTACCAGCGGCACACCGGTGTCTGCCCCTTCACGGAGCCGGACGTCAATGGGCACTTCACCCAGCACCGGTACCTCGTAACCCAACGATGCGGTCAAGGCGGCTGCGACCTGGCTCCCGCCGCCCGAACCGAAGATGTCGATCCGCTCACCGCAGTGCGGGCAGGGCAGCCCGGACATGTTTTCCACCACACCGGTGACCCGCTGGTGCGTCTGGCTGGAGATCATGCCTGCCCGCTCGGCCACCTCGGCGGCGGCGATCTGGGGCGTCGTGACGACCAGAATCTCAGCGGTAGGCACGAGCTGAGCGACCGAGATCGCCACATCGCCTGTTCCTGGTGGCAGATCGAGCAGCAGGACGTCCAGATCGCCCCAGTACACGTCGGCAAGGAACTGCTCGACCGCGCGGTGCAGCATTGGGCCTCGCCAGACCACCGGTCGGTTGCCGCCGGTGAACATGCCGATCGAGATCACCCGGATACCGTGCGCCGAGGGCGGCATGATCATGTCCTCGACCTTGGTCGGGACGCCGGTGACCCCCAGCATCCGCGGCACCGAGTGACCATAGATATCGGCGTCGATCACACCGACCGACAACCCTGCCGCCGACATGGCCGCGGCGAGGTTGACGGTAAGAGAAGACTTTCCGACCCCGCCCTTACCCGAGGCGATCGCGTAGACGCGGGTCAGCGACTGTGGCTTTGCGAAAGGCACCTCGCGTACGGGGGCACCACCGCGCTCACCCCGCAGCCTGGTCTGCAGCTCCTGCCGCTGCTCCTGCGACATGACGTCGAGCTCGACCGATACCCCCGTAACCCCTGGCAGCGCGGAGACGGCCGCTGTGACGTCGCGCGTGATCGTGTCCCGCAGCGGGCATCCGGCGACGGTGAGAAAGACAGCGACGGTGATCTGCCCTTTCGAGCCGATATCCACCGATTTGATCATGCCAAGATCTGTGATCGGTCGACGGATCTCCGGGTCGTTGACCGTGGCCAGGGCGGCCTGGACCTGCTCGGACGTGGGGACGGTACCCATGTCCAGCATCGTACGTCGTGCCTTCCGGTCGGCCGCCGCCGGCGACGTCAGCGCCCGGCTGGACTGCGCCGCCCGTCGAACTCGTCGAGGAGAGCTCGCAGCTCGGACCGAAGGTAGTCCCGGGTGACAACCTCGCCGAGCGCGATCCGCAAGCCGGCGACCTCCCTGGTGAGGTATTCGGTGTCCGCAATACTGCGGTCGTTCCTGGCGCGGTCCTGTTCGTACGTCACCCGATCTCGGTCGGTCTGCCGGTTCTGCGCGAGCAAGATCAGCGGTGCGGCATAGGACGCCTGCAGGGACAGAGCGAGGGTCAGGAAGATGAACGGATATTCGTCGAACCGCCAGGCATGCGGAGCCAGCGCATTCCAGACGATCCACCACACGATGACGACCGTCATGTAGACGAGGAACCGCCCGGTCCCGATCAGGCGCGCGATCCGCTCGGAGAACCGGCCGAACGCCTCGGCGTCATAGGTTGGCCGCGGCAGTCCGCGGCGAACGTCCCGCGGGACGTCCAGCCGGTTGCGCGCCGAGGTGATGGCGAGGCTCTCTCCCCGGCTAGCCAGCGTGCGCTCAGCCATGCGGCCCTCCGACGGGTAGTGTCGGCGTCTCCCGCCAGTCGGCTGGAAGCAAGTGGTCGAGGACATCGTCGACGGTAACTACTCCGAGCAACCTGTCATCGGCATCGACCACGGCGGCCGCGACCAGGTTGTACGTGGCCAGGTAGCTCGTCACGACGGACAAGGCGTCGTCGGGCCGCAGGGGCTCGAGGTCAACGTCCAGCACACCACCGACCAGCGTCGCCGGCGGTTCCCGCAGGAGCCGCTGGAAGTGGGCGAGACCCAGAAACTTTCCCGTGGGTGTTGCCAGCGGTCCCCGGCAGACGTACACCGTGCTGGCCAAGGCCGGGGAGAGCTCGGGATTGCGTACCCTGGCCAGCGCGTCGGCGACGGTCGCATCCGGCGCGAGAATGATCGGTTCACTCGTCATCATGCCGCCCGCCGTGTTCTCGGCGTACGGCAGGAGCCGGCGCACCGGGGCCGCCTCTTCGGGCGCCATCAAGGCCAGCAGCCGCTCAGCCTCGTCGAGCGGGAGGTCGCCCAGCAGGTCGGCTGCGTCGTCGGGATCCATGACCTCGAGGACGTCCGCCGCCCGGTAGTCCGGCAGCTTGGCGAGGATCTCGACCTGGTCGCTTTCCGGAAGCTCCTGGAGTACGTCGGCGAGTCGGCCGTCGTCGAGCGCCGCGGCCGCCTCGGTACGCCGTTTCGGGGACAGTTCGTGCAGGACATTCGCCAAGTCCGCCGGGCGCAGCTGCTCGAAGGTGGCGAGCAGGTTGGCCGCACCTTGGCCCTCCTCGGTGAGAGAGAGCCCGCTGACATGGTCCCAGTCCACTATCGACGTCTCGCCGCGCCGCCGCAGTCCGCGCCGCCCGACCTTCGCCACGGCAACTCGGCTGACCAGCCAGTCCCTGGTCCTGGTCTGCTCCATGGCGACGTCGACGATGGTGGCCGGCTCCCCCGAGTCCAACAGGGTCACCGTGCTGTCCAGCAGCTCACCGACGACCAGGGTCTCGGTCGGGCGCGCCTGGAATCGTCGCAGGTCCACCTGACCGGTGGAGATGACCTGACTCGCATCGATCTGGGTAACCCGGGTCATCGGAAGGAAGATCCTCCGCCTGGGTGCCACCTCCACGACCAGCCCGACCACGCGCGGCGGACGGCCGCCGACCCTGAGCGTGACCACGGCGTCCCGGACCCGGCCCAGCGGATCACCTGAAGTGGCGAAGACCGGCAGGCCCGCCAAGCGGGCGATGAAAATCCGAGACGGCACCGCGCTCACATGTCACCTCGTTCCGCTTACCTACGACGGCGGGCCCGACGACCGATCACAAAGGGCAGCGGGCCACGAGTGGTCGCCTTCGTCGGTACCGGGACTGCCGCGCCGCTGCTGTCAGGCATCTCCCCCGGCTGCTCGGCGACGGCGCCGGTCGGCTCCAGGCGCCAGATCTGGGACTGTTCCGCCCAGCGCTGCGGCTGACGCTCACCGTCGGGCGGGTTGAGCCGCTTGGCGTGCAGGGCGGCGGCCGAGGAATCCCACTCCGGCGTTCCCGGCTCCATGAGACTCGGCTTCGCTAGCCACGTGATCAGCCGGCCACCCTTGTCCTTACTGGGTACGGTCACCGTGACCGCGGCCGCAGACGCAAGGTCTGGCAACGGCTGCTCGATCCCACCACCTACCACGTAGCCGGCGCCTTCGTGCCAGATATGCCAGACGGCCTGCGCGGGCTGTCCGGGCACTGTCAGCCAAACCAGGCCGGCCTTCTTCGTCGCTTCCTCGACGAGGGCCCGAGCGAATGCATCCGCCACGCTGATCAGCCTATTTGGCTCAGCGGCTTCTCGCGTACGGCGGCACGTTCATCACCGGACACCTCTGGCTGGTGTCCCCGCCGCCGGTCGATGGCCGCCGCGGAAGGTCGAACGGCCCTCGCCGTGGCCACACCAGGCGACGACGCGAAGCCAGTGGATCGCCGCGGACTGTCGGCGGGGGATCATGTGGCCGTGGACACGCCCAGGCGGCAGGACATCACTGCGCTGCCGCCGGCCCGACACCTCGCGTTGATGGCGGTCGGAACTGTCGCGGTCGGCACATCGGGACCGCTGATCGTTGCCACCGCGGTTCCGGCGCTTGCGATCGCCTTTTGGCGCAACGCGTTCGGCACCGCCGCTGTCAGCGTTCCGGCGCTCCTGCGGCGCCGCAGCCGGGCCGAGCTCATGCATATGCCCGGCCGCCTGTGGCTGTTCGCCGTCCTGGCCGGTCTGCTACTGGCCGGACATTTCGGCGCCTGGATACCAAGCCTGGACTACACCTCCGTGACATCCTCCATTGCACTTGTCTCCACCCAGCCGATCTGGGCCGCACTGCTCGCCAGGCTCGCCGGGTTCCCGGTCCCGGGACGGGTATGGCTGGGCATTGTGATCGCGCTGATCGGCATCCTTGTGCTCACCGGTGTCGATCTGACCGTCTCCGCGCGGGCGCTCGTCGGTGACCTGCTGGCACTCGCCGGCGCGATGTTCGCCGCCGGTTATGTGACCGCCGGTGCAGTTGTTCGCCGGCACGTATCCACGGCCACGTACACAACGGTCTGTTATGGCGTGTGCGCCCTCGCGCTGCTCGGCGTATGCCTGTCGGCCGGGATTGCTCTCAGCGGTTACGACGCAGCCGACTGGCTCAGGCTGGCCGCGCTCACGGCCGGCCCTCAGCTGCTCGGCCACACCATCTTCAACCACGTTCTGCAGTCGACCAGTGCCACCCTTGTCTCGCTGGCAATCCTCCTTGAGGTGCCAATCGCCGCCATTCTTGCAGCGTTGTGGCTTGGGCAGACCCCGCCACTTGCCGTGCTGCCAGCAGCGGCTCTGCTGCTGGCTGGGATCGTCGTGGTCGTCGGGAGCGGGACGAGCTCAGGCGCTCCACGTTCCGTTCCGGTCGACTGAAACGCGCATCACTCCAGCTCGGAAGGCGGCACCCGGCCAGCGTGACCTTCGCCACGCGGCGTCGTACGGCATCGCCAGGCTCGCTACGCTCGGCGCTCATGGCGTCCGAACCTCGCTCGCGTCGATCCTGCCTGGCGGTTCCCGGCAGCAGCACCAAGATGCTCAGCAAAGCGCCAGGCCTTCCGGCCGACCAGGTATTCCTGGATCTGGAGGACTCGGTCGCCCCGCTCGCGAAGGAGGACGCTCGCAAGAACGTCGTCGCCGCGCTCCACGATGGCGACTGGGCAGGCAAGGTCCGAGTTGTCCGGGTTAACGACCTTACGACCAAATGGACCTATCGAGACGTCATCGAGGTCGTGGAGGGCGCCGGAGCCGTGCTGGACTGCGTGATGCTGCCCAAGGTCCAAAGCGCCGATCAGGTGGTGTGGCTGGACCTCTTGCTCAGCCAGATCGAGGCCACGATCGGCCTGCCAGTCGGTCGTATCGGCATCGAGGCGCAGATCGAAAACGCAGCCGGACTCATCGCCGTTGATGCGATCGCTGAGGCGTCTCCCCGACTGGAAACCATCATCTTTGGGCCAGCCGATTTCATGGCATCGATCAACATGAGATCGCTGGTCGTCGGTGAACAGCCGCCCGGATATGACGTCGGCGACGCCTATCACTACATCCTCATGCGCATCCTGATAGCCGCGCGCGCACACGACCTTCAGGCCATCGACGGTCCCTATCTGCAGATCCGCGATGTGGACGGCTTCCGCAGAGTCGCCGGCCGCTCAGCCGCGCTGGGTTTCGATGGCAAATGGGTCCTGCATCCGGACCAGATCCAGGCGGCGAACGAGGTTTACGCGCCAAGTCAGGCCGACTACGACCACGCAGAACTGATCCTGGATGCGTACGCCCACTACACGTCCGAGACCGGCGGAATGCGAGGCGCCGTCATGCTGGGCGACGAGATGATCGACGAGGCGTCTCGCAAGATGGCGATCGTCGTCGCGGCGAAGGGCCGCGCCGCCGGTATGACGCGTACCACCACGTTCCACCCCCCGACCTCGTAGGCGCTATGCCCCGAGGCGGGTTAGTCTGCGGGGGCCGTACCAAGGGTCAGCTTGTAGTCCTTTGTCTCGTTTCCTCGCTTGACGGTCAGTGTCACTTGGTCACCTGGCGCGTGTGCGCCGATGGCGACGATGAGGTCGTCGGAGTTGGTGATCGGACGGCCGTCCAGCGCCGTAATCACGTCGCCAGGCCTTAGTCCGGCCCGGTCGGCCGGGCCGTTCGCCTGAACCGGTGCTTCGCTCACCTCTCCCTCACCCGAGATTCGCGCGCCCTCACCGTCAAACTGCACATCGAGGGAGACGCCGATGATCGGCCGATCGGCCTTCCCGTTGCGGATGAGTTCCTCGGCGATGCGTCGAGCCTGGTTCGCCGGTATCGCGAACCCGACACCGATGTTGCCCTCTTGAGTGCCGCCCAGCCCTCCACCCGGGATCGTCGCGATCGCGCTGTTGACGCCGATCACCTGAGCGCTGGAGTTGACGAGCGGACCACCTGAGTTACCCGGATTGATCGCGGCGTCGGTCTGGATGGCATTGATGTACGACTCCTGGCCGGACTGCTCGCCGCCGGCCACGACGGTACGGTTCTTGGCGCTCACAATGCCCGACGTGACAGTCCCACTCAGGCCAAGCGGCGAGCCGATCGCGACGACCGGGTCACCGACTTGCACATCATCGGAGTTGCCAAGGGTCACGGCCTTCGCCGCGTCCGGCATGTCCCCGGGTTCGACCTTTATGACGGCTAGGTCGGATCGCGAATCAGCGCCCACGACCCGTGCACCGGCAGCCGAGTTGTCGTTGAACCGCACCTCGATCTGGCCGCTGTCGCCGGCCAGTTCCGCGACATGGTTGTTGGTCAAGATGTAACCATCGACGCGGATGACGAACCCGGATCCGGAGCCGGCCTGCCCGCCACCACTGACGTCGATCTTCACAACGCTTGGCAGGAGCCGAGCTGCGATGCCGGCCACGCTGTCGGGTGGCCGATCAACAGCATGGGCGGGAGCGGAGCCGAGCGACGCGTTCTCGTCATGGACGTCCGACTGGTTGCGGTCGGCAACGACGTAGCCTGCTACGGCTCCGGCGCCGCCACCGACGAGCAGCGCGAGCGCGACGCAGGCTGCGAGCAACCCACCGCCGTACCGGCGTCTCGGCGTGTCCGGCCGGGGCCGGTCGAGCGGGTCTTGACCGGCGAAGACCCATTCAGCCCCGTGCCCGTAAGGCTCCGATGGCAGGTGGGCGGTGTCGGCGGCGTCAGTCGGCGAGGCGAACGGGTCATCCGCAGGCTCGCGGCCAGGCCTGGACCACCATGGGGGATCGTCTCCCTGAGGGTCCTCCGCGCGGTCGGCAGGATGGGTTTCACTCATGACCAGCAACATCCAAGAGGTACTCGAACGACAGCGGCTGGCTTCGAGTCTGTCAGCTAAACGGGTTGAACCAAGACGCGACCCGGTCGGCACCCCTACTCAGCCGTGACATCACACCGGTTGTGGCCTGCTCGTGCGGCAGGCCGGCGATGACGGCTTGTACCACGTCATCCGGGGCATCGCCGACGACGGTGTACACCACTCCATCGGCGGACCAGGTTGCCCGATAAGGGATGCCGTCCCGCGCATAGACCTCGGCTCCGCTCACACTCGTGGGTCGGAAGCCGTCGAGTCGGTGCGCGTCGAGATGGCCGCGCTGCTGGAAGACGGAGATCGCGGACAACCCGTCGGTGTAGGTGAGGTGCAGGATCGTGTCCCCGTCAGTGGTGAGCCGGCGGACATCGCTGAGCTGGAAGCGCGGCGCGAGTACGCCGGGCGTCGTCCAGCCTGCGCTGCTCAAGGTGCCGACCGCGCTGACCGGGACCCGGTCCGACCAGGCGTCAGGCATGGACGTCGGCAGCCGCTCGGCAAGGCGAGCGTGCCCAATCGTGAGATCGACGAATGAACTCGCCTTGGTGATGGCGCCGGTGCTGTCGAACACCTCTCGGCGCAGCGCCAAACCCGAATCCTGGTCCAGCCAGAGTCGGGCAGCGACTGCTCCGCCAGCCTTGCGCGCCTCAACGACAAACGCCGAGCGTCCAGCGACCGCGTCGTGACCGACGACAACGAGGTGGTAGTTCCTTGCCAGCAGGGTGACCGGACCGTCCTCGGCCGCTGCGTCAGGCCCGTCCTCGGTCGCATCTTCCGCGGTGAAGACTGCACTGCCGGCAGTTGCCGGAGTGCCGTGTACGGCCACCAGGCTGCCGGTACCCGGCACATGCGTGACATCGACCACCTGACTCGCCGAACCGCTCTTGCACCAGGCGGAGACGTACTGGACGCCCGCGTAAGCCACCCGGGAGGACGCACGCTGGGCAACCTCGAGGAGGAGGACGGCATGCGGATCATCCTGCTCGGTGGAGACCGGCTCGGGCGGGTTCGCGACGACGGCGACGGCGGCCGGCGCGCTCCCCGCAGCCGCTACGACGACCACGACGAGGACGGCCAAGCCGGGCACCAGCCACACCGGAACCGGCCACGCCGTCATCGGCGGTCGGACATGCTTCATCGGCTGGGCGTCCCCGCAATGCTCGACGGGATCGTGAAGCCCGCGATGACAGCGGTATAGGCCGGGTCGCCGACGATCTGTCCGCTCATCTGGGCGTGCTGGTAGGTATAGGAGTCGAGCGGCGGTGTTAGGGCGGGACCCTGCTGTGCCGGCTCACCGATCGCGAAGGCGGCAGCGAACGCGACAGCCGAGACAGAAAACGCACCGGCCGCTGCGACGTACACGACCCTGCGGCGCGGCGCTACTCGCCCCGGCCCACGCACCTCTTTACGGCCAGACGGCGCCGTCGCGGGACGCTGTGCCACCGACGGCATCCGGCGGCCGCCCGCCGTGAGCGGCCGGCGCTCCCGCGGAGTGGGCTCGCCAGGCTCGGACATGGAGATCAGCGAGCGTATGAGCGCATCGGACGGTCCAGGGGCGGCAGCGGCTGCCACTGAGACCTTCAGTCGCCGCTGCTCCTCCGCCGCACTACGACAGTCGCGGCATTGAGCGAGGTGGCTGAGAACGCGATCGCGGGCGTCGTGGTCGAGCTCGCCGTCCACGAACGCGGAGATCCGGTCGCCGAGATGCGTCATACGGCCTCCTCCGTCGTGCCACGAAGGTCTCGGTGGCTGCCTGCTTCACCGGACGAGCCCCCACGGCCCGATCGGCGCCGCCGGGTGGCGGTCCGATGCTCGAGCGCAGCCTTGAGCTGGGTGCGGCCTCGGTGGATGCGGCTCCTGACCGTGCCAAGCTTGACGCCGAGCGTCGCGGCGATCTCCTCGTAGGAGAGCCCTTCGATGTCGCAGAGGACGACCGCGGCGCGAAAGTCCGGGTGCAGGCAGTCGAGCGCCTCCTGGACGTCGGCGTCGAAGATCCGATCGTGGTACCACGTCTCCGGCGAGGGCTCACGCCCCGGCATTCGCTCGGGTGCGTCGTCGGCGAAACCCTCGAACTTGATCCGCTGCTTACGGCGCACCGAGTCGAGAAAGAGGTTGGTCGTGATGCGGTGCAGCCAGCCCTCGAACGTGCCGGGGGTGTAGTTGGACAGCGACCGGAAGACGCGAACGAAGACCTCCTGAGTGAGGTCCTCGGCATCGTGCTGGTTGCCAGTAAGGCGGTAGGCGAGCCGATAGACCCGGGTCGAGTGGGCTCGGACGACCTCCTCCCAGCTCGGCGGCGTCCAGTCGTCGGGCTGCGGCAACTCCACCGGTGCGGCCGGTGCGGCCGGAGCCGACTCGTCCGCTGACCGGGCCGGATCAGCCGCCGACCTCGGCGGAAGCGCGGCCGGCTCCTCTGGCCGGTCCTCCACGCGGTCACCTCCCCGGGCTGCCGCTAGCTGTCCAGACAACCGACGTCCTATCGTCTCTCGCTTGTCGCGTTTGCCCAAGTCCGATCAACCGGCACCTTGCCGCGATCTCGCGGTATTTCTCCGCTGTCGGCAGCACACCGACTTCGTACGTGGGAACGCTGGAATGGCCGCGGAGGTTCCCCTGATTCCGGATCATGTGCGGTCCGCGCACCCCGACGCATTCGACCTGGTCACGGCCCTCAGGCCGACGGAGAGCCGACCTGGAGCCAGCGCAGGAGGGCACGGACGCCGAAACCCGTGCCGCCCTTGGTGATCTCGTGTTCCTCGAAATCGACTTTGCCCGGACCGGCGATGTCGAGGTGGGCCCACCGGCGGGCTCCGATGAACTCTCGGAGGAAGAGAGCGGCGGTAATCGAGCCGCCGCCAACCTTGGCGTCGTCTACGAGGTGGCAGATATCGGCGATATCGGAGTCGAGCGCCGACCGGTAGTCCTCGACCAGCGGCATCCTCCACAGCGGGTCGCCGGCCGCCTCGCCTGCCGCCAACAGGCCGCGGGCCAGCTCGTCGTCTGTTGCGTACAACGCTGCGACTCGTCTGCTCAACCCCAGGGACGCCGCCCCGGTGAGCGTTGCCAGATCGATGATCACGTCCGGATCGAGGTTACGGTCGGCGTAGGCCAGGGCGTCGGCGAGGACCAGCCGGCCCTCCGCATCGGTATTCACAACCTCGACCGTGGTCCCGCCGTATTGAGTGATCACATCGCTCGGCCGATAAGCGGAGCCTGAGGGCATGTTCTCCGCCGCGGCGACGAGCCCGGTGACGGAGTACCGGATGCCAAGCTCTCGCAGCGCGCCGAGCACGGCGATCACGGCCGCACCGCCGGCCATGTCGGCCTTCATCGGGATCATCGCCTCCCGCGGCTTGATCGACAAACCGCCGGAGTCGAAGGTGATGCCCTTGCCGACGAGGACCACATGCGAAGTCGCCGCGCCGGCGCCGTCCTCGTCGTCGGGCCGATAGCCCAGTGAGATGAGCCGGGGCGGTCTTGACGAGCCTGATCCGACCGCGAGCAAACCGTTGAAGCCCTCGCTTCTGAGCTCTCTCTCATCCCAGATCCGACACTCCAGGCCGCTTGCCGCGGCGACCTCACATGCTCGGTCCGCGAGCCAGGCCGGATCCTTCTCGTTGGATGGGGTGTTGGCCAAGTCCCGGGCCAGCCAGACCGCCTTGGCGACGACGAGGGCATGGTCGGGTGCCCGACGACCCACATCGCTGCTGACATGCACCGCGATGCCCGAAACGGGGCCGGAGCTGGGTGGCTCGGATCGCCGCGAGAAGGTGTACGAGGCCAGCAGCAACCCCTCGATGTACGCCTGCAAGCCGGCATCTTCCGTACCTTCGGGGAGCGCGGCCGCAAGGGTCGCCCGTCCCCTGGACCGCCGAGCGATCGCGGCGCCT
>Ga0066388_100001801_pt1 | contig 12475 bp, 11 predicted proteins | sample PanSoiMetaGPlot6_FD_64539 | JGI IMG/M metagenome (GOLD analysis project Ga0066388, IMG submission 64539) | Tropical forest soil microbial communities from Panama analyzed to predict greenhouse gas emissions - Panama Soil - Plot 6 (Hybrid Assembly) | ecosystem: Environmental > Terrestrial >... | reverse complement strand
GCACCGGGTAAATCCCGCCGCTGACGCGCGCCAGCAGGCGGGCGAACGCCGGCCGCACGTCCTCGAGCGTCGACTGGTCCAGCGGCCCCGCCGAACAGCGCTGCACGAGCGCGGTGAGCTCCGCCGCGCTGCCGGCATCGAGCTGGCTGACGAACAGGCGCGTCGGCAGCATCTGGTCCACCAGCTCGAGCTGGTGCCTGCGATCCATGTGGGTGCGGTCCGCCGGCCGCAGCTGCGCCGCCCACCGCCGCACCAGCTCGTCGAGCGGCAGGCGAATGCGGAACACGCGTCCCGGATTGAGCTGCTCCAGCAGGTGCAGGTTGCGTTCGCGGACGGCGGCGTCCGGCATCGTCTTTTCCTCGGCGACGAGCTGCTCGAGGTGCGCGTCCTGCAGCGTCCGCTCGAACGCTTCGAAGCCGCGGTTCTGCGTAAGGACGAGGCGGCCGCTGTCGATCAACGCGCGGTAGGTGCGGTAACGGTGCAGCAGGTCCTCGGCGTATGCGCGCAGGACGTCGTCTGCGAGCACGACGGTCACGCGCAGCTGATTGCCGCGCCCGAGGTGCATGTGGAGGCGCTGCGGGTCGTCGGTGCGCGGCGCAAAGCCGGTGTAGAAGGCCGGCTCGTAGCGGTCGTAGTAGACGCCGAACTGCGGCGCCTCCTGCAGCGTACCCGCACTGCGAACGTCACCCGCAATGCTGCGCGCCGGCATCGCCAGCCACGTCACGGCTGCCAGCGCAACGAGTACGCGATGCCCCATACCCGCATGGACCACAGACATCCTCAACATGCCGCCGCATTAAACTACAGGGAAACGCGGTGCCTCCTCAACCGAAAGGCGCGAATGACGCACCGCGGCTGAAGATGCGACGCGCCGCAAAATGGGCCCTTGAGCGCCGCTGCGCGGCCCTCGAACGTGTCGATCGCCGTGTTGGAGGGCGCCGCTCTGTCGGCGCCGTGCCGGCGACGATTCGAATCGCCGTGCGGTCTGCACGGTCGCCGCTCGCTGCCAGCACGGCGCCGACGGAGCGGCGCCCTCCAGGCGTTATGTCGCGCGGCGTTTGGAGCGCCTCAATCGCTCCGCGCCACGAAGCGGCCGCGCTGGTTGCGCATGATGTGGGCGGCGTAGTTGGCTTCCCAGCAATCGCCGTCGGCGCCCTGCAGTTGCAGGCGCAGCGGCATGTCGAGCGGTGGCATGGGAAGCGCCGGCGAACGATTGGAGAGATTCAGCCCCTTCGCCCGCAGCGCGATCTTGAGACGGCCCCCGCGAGTCGCCTTCATGAGGACGGTGTCGACGCCGTCGGGTGTCCGCGCGCGATTTTTGTAGCGCACGCTGGACGAACCGACCCGCTGCCAGCACGGCGACCCGTCACACGTGCCGCTCGGCGCAGCAGCGCTGAAAAGAAGACCGCCCGATTGGCCGTACAGACACATGGTGTACGCGCCGGGCTGCGGCGCGGCGGCGACCGTTGTGCGCGCCTTCCAGAGAACGGAATCACCGACGTGCGGCGTGGAATTGCTCAGCTGGAGCAACGCCGCAGCCGTGCCATCGGGCGACGTACACGTGGGGTTCGGCACTGGCGCGCAGGCGCCGGCCGCGCTGGTATCGCTGCTCGTCACGCGCAGAATGTCGCGATCGACGCCGCTCCCGCCAAGCGGATCGTCGGAGGCGTACACGATGACCCAGTGGCCGGCGCCGTCGCTGGCGACGTGCGGCTGGGCGTTGAGCCCGATCGGGTTGCTGAGCGTGACCGCTGGCGTCCACGTCGCGCCGGCGTCGGTCGAGGACGACGCTTCGATGTCGTACTGCGCGCCTCCCGTGATCCTGTGCCAGACGGCGACCCACGTGCCGGCACCATCGGTGGCGAGGTCTGGAAGCCAGTCGGACTGGCCGTCATCGAGGCTGGCCGGGGCCGTCCATGTCGCACCGTCATCGGTCGAGCGCGCGACCTCGAGGCCGGAGAATGCGTTCCAGATCGCCACCCAGTTGCCGCTTCCGTCGGCCACGACCTGCGGCTCCGCGTCGTCCGATGCATCGGTTGCGGCATCGGTGTTGAGCGGCGTCGGGTCAGACCAGGTGGCGCCGCCGTCGCTGGAGCGCGCGACGTAGATGTCGCCGTCCTGGCCGTACGGACCGCGCAGGTAGTCGTCGCCGCGCCACACCGCGATCCAGTGACCGGCGCCGTCGCTCGACACGCGCGCCTGCCAGTCCTCGTAGCGCGTGTCGGAGGCGAAGTCGTTGTTCAGGAAGGCCGGCGCGCTCCAGGTCGCGCCGGCATCCGTCGAGCGGGCGAACATGATGTCCATGTCGGTCGATGGGAGGATGTCGAAGCTCTGCCACACGGCGATCCACTGGCCGTGCCCGTCGGTGGCGATCCACGGCCGTTCATCGATTCGGTTCTTGTCGGTGGCGGCATCGATGTTCACTGGTGCAGGCGCACTCCACGTCGCGCCATTGTCCGTCGAGCGCGCCGCGACAATGTCGCGGTCATTGGTGTCCGTATCGCCGAGCGGATCACTGGAGGTCCACACCACCACCCAATTCCCTGCTCGATCGGTGGCGATCGATGGATCGGTGTCGCTGCCGAAGTCGCCGGGTGCATTGGTGTTGAGCGGTGCGATGTCGGTCCACGTCGCGCCATTGTCGCTCGACCGCGCGACGAAGACGTCGCGCTCCGACAGGCTCGGGCCCGCCGCTTTGTCGGCGATCCACACCGCCACCCAGTGACCGGCGCCGTCGGTGGCGATCTGCACCGCGCCGTCCTCCTGGGTGTCCGTCGCCGCGTCGCTGTTGACGGCGGCCGGAGGTCCGAACGTCACTCCGGCAGCCGGCCCGACGAAGAGAACCACAGCGACTGCCACTGCCCATTCGCGCCACAGTCTGACCATATACCCCTCCATGGACAGATCTCGGTCGGCGAACGCGCTGACTGTACTGCCGTCCTGCACTGCTTTACAAGCCCCGCAACGGCTCGTCGCGGTTGCGCAGCGTGGCAGAGAATGCGTGCCGGATGTCCTTGCCGCCCGCGCTCGACGGCTGAAAATGACACCGATGGCTGAAATGACACCGGGGCGTGGACGAACGAGCGCAACGCGGCGTGGCCTTCTCTGCGTGTGGGTTGCAAGTCTCTTGGCAGCGACACCGGCGCTCGCGCGCGTCCCGGTCGTCGCCATCCTGGCGCAGAACAGCGGCACCGAGATCACCGACTTTCTCGTGCCCTACGGGGTCATCGCCGCCTCGGGCGCAGCCGATGTGCTGGCGGTCTCGAATGAGGACGGGCCGGTGGAGCTCTGGCCGGGCTTGATGGTCGTCGCCGATACGACGATCGAACGCTTCGATCGCGACCATCCGAACGGCGCCGACTTCGTCATCGTGCCCGCCTTTCACGATTCGAAGAACGACGCGACACGCAGCTGGCTGCGCGCGCAGGCGGACAAGGGCGCGACGTTGGTCTCGATCTGCGACGGCGCGCTCGCACTCGCCAACACCGGTCTGCTCGATGGGCACCGCGCCACCGGGCACTTCTATTCCGCTGCGCAACGGCAGCGCGCGTATCCACAGGTGGAGTGGGTGACCAACGCGCGCTTCGTGCACGACGGCAAGTTCATTACCTCCTCCGGCGTCAGCGCCTCGCTGCCGACGGCGCTCTACCTCGTCGAGCTGATGGCCGGCCGACCGCGAGCCCTTGAGGTCGCGCAGGCGGAGGGCCTGTCTGACTACAGCGCCACACACGACAGCGATGCGTTTCACATCGGCGCCGCCGAGTACTGGATCGGTGCGAAGAACCTGCTCTTCGGCTGGCCGCGCGACATCTACGCGCTCGAGCTCACACCCGGTGTCGACGAACTGGGCCTCGGCTTCGCCTTCGACATGCTGTCGCGCACCTACTACTCAGAAGTCGTTGCGGTCGCACCGACGGCCGAGACGACGACCCGCCACGGGCTGCGCGTCCTGCGCGGCGCCGCTCCCGACGGCGTTCCCGCCCGCGCCGTATCCGTGCGCATCGGTGGGCCGGCAGGCGCCGGCGGCCTGACCGTCGCCCCCGGCGCGCGCGCCCCCGACGACGTGCTGGCGTTCCTGACGACACGCTACGGCGAGCCGCTGTCGGCATTCGTGGCCACACAGCTGGAATACCCTACTGGAGGACGCCGCTCCGCAGCGCCGTAGCCGCGCACAGCGCGGCTCCGCGGTCTCAGCGTGGCACGCACGATTTGTCGCCTGGCCGCGCTGCGCGCGGCACCGACCTGGAGGTCGGTGCTACGGACGCTTGAGGACTCATGATCGGGCCGTGACCATACGGTGATATCGGGTCTGCTACATCGACAGGCGCGATCGGAGGGGACCGCGGTCATGGGAGCGACAACTGCCAGTCGGCTGGAGCAGTTCTCAGTGCAGCACTACGCGCGCGAGGTGCGGCCGCATCTGCCCGCCGCCGCTTTTCGGCCGGCGCTGCACCGGCTCGCGTGGCTGCCGGTGCACCTGTCGATCATCGGTGGCCTGGCGGTCTACATCGTCGCGGGCGGACCACCCTGGTACGTCGCGCTGCTGTGCGCGATCGTGGCCGGACACAGCTGGGCGTGCCTGGCGTTTCTGGCGCACGAAACCCTGCACCACGCGGTGGTGAAGAGCCCTGCGATCGAGCGCCTGGTCGGATACTGCGGCCTCGGCATCTACTGCCTGTCGCCGACACTGTGGATCGCCTGGCACAACCAGGAGCACCACGGCAACACCGGTAATCCCGATGTCGACCCCGACACCTTTGGCATGCTGTACAACTGGCAGGATCACGCCGTCGACCGCACGCTGGTCAGCGCCGTGGCGGGGGCCGGTCGCGCCTGGAGCCCCGCGCTGTTGTTCGTGACGTTCTCGTTTCACTCCCTCGTCGTGCTGCTGCGCCACAGCCGAGACGGCAACTACTACGCGCGCATCTCGCGCCGCGTGGTCTACGCCGAGACCGCCGCTTTGGCGGCCTTCTGGATCGCGGTCTGCGCGCTCGTGGGCGGATGGAACTTCCTCTTCATCTACGTCGTGCCGCTGCTGGTCGCGAACGCGGTGACCATGTCGTACATCGCCACCAATCATCATCTGAGCTCGCTCACCGCCCGCAACGACCCGCTCGCCAACGCGCTGTCGGTGCGCAACGCCGGGTGGCTGGAAACCCTGCACCTCCACTTCGGCTACCACGTCGAGCATCACATCTTTCCGACCATCAGCGGCCGCCACGCGCCGGCCGTGCGCGCGGCGCTGATCCGCCTGTACGGCGATCGCTATCTGAGCCTGCCGCACCGGCAGGCGCTGCGCCTTCTCTACGCGCGGCCCAAGGTCCACGCGACGCACGATACGGTGATCGATCCGCGTACGCGGAAGACCTTTCACACCCTCGCGCCCGGCGCCCTGATGATGGACGCGGCGGAGCCGATCGGTCCGTAGTCGCCTGAGGACGCATAAGCGCCGTGCCTCATTGGGTGCGCGCAATGTCTGGGTGGTGAACGCGCGCGCGTCTTGACCGCGGCGGCCGTTTTCGAGACAGGTTGCGACGGCGCATGCGGGATCTCCAGAACCGGTTACGGGCGTTGCCCGAGCCGATTGCGATCGGCATCGTCGGCATCGGCTCGATCGGCAAGGGATTGGTGTTCCAATCCCGCATCACACCTGGGATCCGCTGTGCCGCGATCGCCGACCTCAGGATCGAGCGCGCAGTGGCGGCGGCGGAAGCGTTCCACCTTCCATACCGGATCGTGCAAACGCTCGACGCCATGCACGACGCAGTGCGGGCCGGGTTGCTCGCCGTGTGCGACGACGGCGAGCTGGTCGCGCGGTGCGAGCCGCTGCGGCTACTGATCGAGGCGTCCAATGCCTTGGTGCCCGCGCGCCAATTCGCGCTGTGCGCCCTGCAGCACGGCAAGCACGTCGCCATGATGAACGCCGAGGCCGATCTCATGTTCGGCCCGCACCTGTCGTCGGCTGCCCGGCGCGCCGGCGTGGTGTACACGAGCTGTGACGGCGATCAGCCGGCCGTCATCGCCCGTCTGGTCGACGAACTGCAGCTCTGGGGCTTCGAGCTCGTCATGGCCGGCAACATCAAGGGCTACCTCGATCGCTACGCCAATCCGACCAGCATCGCCGCGGAGGCGGACAGGCGCGCGCTCGACCACAAGATGTGCGCCTCGTACACCGACGGCACCAAACTGTGCGTCGAGATGGCGCTGGTCGCCAACGCGCTGGGGTTGCGCGTCGATACCCCGGGCATGCACGGGCCGCGCGCCGCCAGCGTGTACGACGTCTTCGACCACTTCGACTTGGACGCGCTGTGGCGTGACCGCCGCGCGGTGGTCGACTACCTGCTCGGCGCGACACCGAGCGGCGGCGTGTTCGCCATCGGCTACACGGCCGATCCCTTCCAGCAGTTCACCCTCGACTGGTTCCCGCCGCGCATGGGGCCGGGACCGTACTATCTGTTCTATCGCCCGTACCACCTCGGCCACATCGAAGCGATGCGGACGGTGGGCGAAGCGGTCTTGGATGGACGCGCCGTGCTGCAGCCGCCGCACGACGGCTTCCGCACCAACGTGTACGCCTACGCCAAGCGCCCACTGCGCTGCGGCGAGCGACTCGACGGCATCGGCGGATATGCCTGCTACGGGCTGATCGAGAACTGCCACGAGGCCGGCCACCGCTCGGGGTTGCCGATCTGCCTCGCTGACGACGTGACGCTGCTCCGCGATGTCGCTGCGGACGAGCGCCTCAGTCTCTCCGACGTGTCGTTCCGCGAGGATGACGCGGCACACCGCCTCTACACCGAACGCGTGCCGCACCACACAGCGGCGGACGTCGAGCGCACGGCGTGATGGACTCGCCGGCGCCGACGGTCAGCGTTCTGATCGCGACCTATAACAAGCGCCGCACCCTCCAGCACGCCATCGACAGCGTGCTCTGGCAGACCTTCGGCGATTTCGAGCTCTGGGTGATCGGCGACGGCTGCACCGACGACAGCGCCGAGCTCGTGGCCTCGTACGGCGATCCGCGCGTCCATTGGTACAACCTGCCGCGCAACACCGGCTACCAATCGGAGCCCCACAACGAGGGCCTGCGCCGCGCGCGCGGCCGCTACATCGCCTACCTGAATCACGACGACGTCTGGCTGCCCGATCACCTCGAACGCCTGGTCGCCGTGCTCGAGCGCGGCGAGGCCGACGTCGCCTACTCGATCCTCGAGTGGGTGCTGTCGTGGCGCGACGACTACGCCGACATCCCGGATTATCCGAATGCCCCAGTGCCGCCGGAAGCGTCGGCGACCATGCACCACCGCGCCTTGATCGACGAGATCGGTGGTTGGAAGTCGCCAAGCGAAGTGTATTCCGTGCCGCGCGCCGAGTTCCTACGCCGTGCGCACTTCGCCGGCAAGCGGTTCGTGCTCGTGCCACGCCTGACCGTGCTCAAGTTCGGCGCCGAGACGCGCGAGTATGGAGACGCCGGACGACAGGCAGAGTACATGGTGCGCATTCGCAGCGAGCCGGACTTCGCGCACGGCGAAGTCGCCGCGCTGCTCGCGCGCGCGCAGCATGAGGTCGAGCGGTTGCCGTCGCTGCGCCGGCTCCGCCGCCAAGGGCTCGATGCCGTGCGGCGTTGGTTGGCGGGCCGCCACATCGACCCGGCTCGACTCGTCTTTTGGCATCGCCGCGGCCGCCACATCCGCGCCTGGCGCCGCGCGCACGCGCTCGGCCCCGTCGATGTGCCGGAGCGGCGATAGCGGCGCGCGTTGACGCGCGACATACCGGTCGTCTGGCCGAATTTACAAGCGGCCCTCGCGCCGTCCCAGTAAAGCTTTCAACTTAGACCATATCGCTCCATTCGTACCTGCCGCGCGTGGCCGATACGCGCGGCTGCGGACGGTTTCGAGGGCGGTATCGCTCTTGCTGCCTTGCTGCACGAGGAGGTGCGCCATGAGGCAACGGGCAGTTCGACTCGTAGCGGCGACGGCGCTCGTCTTCTGCCTGTGTGGCTGCACGGAGATGACCGGAGAGAGCTCCAAGCGCAAGGTCGACGACGCCACCATCACGGCCACCGTCAAGAGCAAGTTGGCAGTCGACCACGCGGCGCCGCTGACCAGCGTCGACGTCGATACCGTGCGGGGGACGGTCTACCTGACCGGAATCGTTCCCGACGGAGCGGCCAAGCTGCGGGCGCAGGAGATCGCACAGCAGATCGACGGCGTGAAGAACGTCGTCAATGACTTGAAGACCAAGTCGAGCACCGCGGGCGATGTCCCGTATCACTGACAGTAGAGGAGGACAGGATGAGCAGACGAACCGCAACCGCAATCGCAGTCGGACTGGCCCTGTGTATGGGCGTGGTCGCGTGTGAACGCAGAGCGAAACGCGATGACGTCGTCATCACCGGCGACGTGCAAAACCAGCTCTCCGCCGCCGGCCTGCCCGGAGCAATCGTCGTCGCGACAAGCAAGGGCGTGGTCACCTTGACGGGAGGCGTGCCCGACGTGCGCGCGAAAGCGCGCGCCGGCGAAGTCGCCGTGAAGGTGCCGGGCGTTGCGCGCGTCGACAACGAGCTGAAGGTGACCATGGCGGGCGATGTGCCGATCCAGCCGCCGCGACCGAACATGGTGCCGCCGAATGCGCCGCCGATTGAACAGGGGCGGCCGCCGAACGCACCACCCGCACCGTAAGGGAAGTTCCGAGCTGCGAAGTTCGCACTGGGGCGGCGCCTTGCGCCGCTCCAGCATCGTTGTGTACAGGGCAGATAGCGCCCTGTACGTCTATGTATCGCAGTGCGCCCCTGGGGCTGATTGTGTTTGCTCGCGCCGCGCACTATGGCGCCGGACACGGAGGTTCCGATGTCGGGTGACGACGTGCAGGGCGAGCTGGATCGGCTGAAGAAAGAAAATGAGGCGCTGCGGGCGCAAGCGCGCGCACGGCCAGGACAGTTGACGATCAAGGTCAGTGCGAAGGGCGCGGTGAGCGTCTACGGACTCGGCCGCTTCCCGGTGACGCTGTATCAGGAGCAATGGCGCAAGCTGCTCGACAACGCCGACGACATCCGCGCTTTCATCGCGGCCAACGAGAGCCAGCTGAAGAAGAAAGAGAGTTGAGCCGCGGGTGTCGGTGGTAACGGGTCTTTTCACCACAGAGAACACAGAGGAACACAGAGACGCACAGAGAAGGCGTGCGACCGGCCGTGCCGGCGCAGGGAATGATCTGCGTGCAGCCGAAGAAACCAGCGCCGGCACGGCCGGCCGCACGCCTCCCCTCTGCGTTTCCTCTGCGTCCTCTGCGGTGAAAAAGGCCGTTACCACCAACGTTTGCCGCGTCCGTCGGCCTGCGCTATGCGACCGCGGAGGGCGGCGCCGTGGTGGGTGGAGAGCTGGACGCAGCGGCTGAACCGAGGAGCGACGAGTTCCGGCGCGAGCTCGGGCTGATCGACTCGACGATGATCGTCGCCGGGTCGATGATCGGCTCCGGCATCTACATCGTCTCGGCCGACATCGCGCGGCAGATGGGCTCGCCGGGTTGGCTGTTGCTCACCTGGATCATCACCGGGCTGCTCACGATGGCGGCGGCGCTCAGCTATGGCGAGCTCGCCGCGATGATGCCGGCGGCCGGCGGGCAGTACGTCTATCTGCGCGAGGCGTACTCGCCGCTGTGGGGCTTTCTCTACGGCTGGACGCTGTTCCTCGTCATCCAGAGCGGCACCATCGCGGCCGTTGCCGTTGGCTTCTCGCGCTTTCTCGGCGTGCTGGTTCCCGGCATCTCATCGAGTACGTGGATCATCGCGCCGATCGACTTCTCGTCGAGCTACGCGATCAGCCTCTCGACGCAGCAGCTGGCGGGGATTCTGATGGTCGCCGCGCTGACCTATCTCAATACCCGGGGCGTCCGGCTCGGCAAGCTGATCCAGAACACGTTCACGTCTGCAAAGGCGCTGTCGTTGCTCGCGCTGGTGGCGCTCGGGATCGCGGCTGCACGCCGGTCCCCGGCGGTGGCGGAGAACTTCGGCGATCTGTGGACGCCGCGCGGCGCGGTGCCGATCGAGTCGCGCTACTTCCATTTCCTGCCGGCGCTCTCCGCCGCGAGCGGCGGACTCGGCCTGCTGGTGGCGGCCTGCGTCGCGCAGGTGGGCTCGCTGTTCTCGGCCGACGCCTGGAACAACATCACCTTCATCGCCGGCGAGGTGAAGACGCCGCGCCGCACGGTGCCGCTGTCGCTGGTGTTCGGCACCGCCCTGGTGGTCGGACTCTACACGATGGTCAACGTGTCGTATCTGTGCGCGCTGCCGCTGGCGAACATCCAGACCGCGCCGGACGACCGCGTCGCCACCGCCGCCCTCGAAGCGATCCTGGGCGGCGGCGGGGCGGTGATCATGGCCGTCGCCATCATCATCTCCACGGTCGGCTGCAACAACGGCCTCATCCTCGCCGGAGCGCGCGTCTACTACGCCATGGCGCGCGACGGCCTGTTCTTCGCCTCGACCGGCACCCTGAACGAGAACCGCGTCCCCGCCGTCGGCCTCATCCTCCAGGGCGTGTGGACGGCGCTGCTCATCCTGCCGCGCACCCGCTCGGTGATCCCGGAGACGGGCGCGGTGAAGTACGGGAACCTCTACAGCAACCTGCTCGACTACGTCGTCTTCGCGGTACTGGTGTTCTACGTGCTCACCGTGCTCGGTCTGTTCGTGCTGCGGCGCACGCAACCGGATGCGCCGCGGCCGTACCGGGCGATCGGCTACCCGATCGTCCCCGCGCTCTACATCGTCGCCGCGTCGGTGATCCTGGTGGTGCTGCTGCTCTATCGCACCGAAACGACCTGGCCCGGCTTGCTGATCGTGTTGTCGGGCATTCCGGTCTATCTGCTGTGGCGTGGAGGGCCGCGCTCCGCGCGGCCGTAGCGCCGCGCAGCGGCGCTCAAAACGATGGAGCCGCGCTGCGCGCGGCTACGGCGCCGCGGAAGCGGCGCCCTCCCGGAATCAGCAGCTCTTCAGGATCCACTCGCTCATCGGTGCAGTGTTCATGGTGTCGAGGTCGGCGAAGGTCGCGACGTCGGTGAGCACGCGTTGGATGTTCTCCGCCGAGCCGAAGAATTTCATCGGGTCGATCAGGTCGTCGAGCGTCCGGAAGCGCTCCTCGACGATGGCGCGGTGCGGCGGTGCGCCGGGAGTGAGCACGCGCGCGACGGCGTTGCGGGTGTACTCCCACAGCGGATGGATCTCGAACGACAGCGGCGTGTGCGAGCCGTGCCAGCGCGCGTAGAACACCTCGTCGCTGACGCGCGCGGGCTGGGGAAACGCGGTCCACAGCGTCACGCCGGGGCTGCGCGTCCCGTCCGGCCAGTCGCGGTCGGGGCAGCGCAGCGGCATCGATTCGGTCACCAGGTAGCCGTCGACGCGCGCGCCGATTGCACTCAGCGCCTGCTCCAGCGGCGTGCGCTGGTCCACACAATCGAGCCACAGCGACACCGACGCGCTGATGGTGTTGCCCTCACCGAGAAAGTTCGCCGTCCGTGTTCCCAGCTGCTCGCGCAAATCGCTGACGTTGACCGTCAACGCCAGGGCGCCGTGCTCCAGCAAGGTGTGCCCCACCGGACCCACGAGTCGCTCCCGGAACGACTCGATCGAATCGCCATCGCGCTTCCACACAAGATAGACGAGCTTTTCCATATTGCGCGCTGTTCGGGCAGCGTGTTGCTGCTCCGGCGCTCAGTCGAGCGTGACTTCCTTGAGATACTTTTCGAGATCCTCGCGGCTGGGCACGAGCGACACGGGCGGGCCCTTGCCCATTTCGGCGACGCATTTGCCGGCCTGCAGGTCGGCCAGCGTGGCGCCCTGCAGCGAGCGCACCTGCACCTCGCCCTGCAGAGCGCAGATGGTGTCGAGCTGCGTGTCGCCCCAGAGGACCGTTCCGCGTACGCCCGCGACGGCGGTCGGCGTCTGCACCTCGTAATCACTATGGCCGTTCAGCCAGGCGGCAATCGCCAGCTTGAACCGCCCGACGAGCACGTTCAGCCGCCCCTTACGCGTGTCGCCGCTCAACAGCAGCTCGTCGATCGTCACCTGACTGCGGGGCCCGATTGCCAGCACCGAATCATCGGCGAGCAGGATCTTGACCTTCGCGGTCTCGTCGGTGGTGATGCGATCGCCGACCCGCACCGCATCGCCCATCCGCAATGCCTCGGTCTGGGTGCCGCGCGTGATCGTCGGCTTGCCGTTGACGCGCGCCACCCAGCCGGCGTCCCCTGCCCAGACAGTGTCCGCGGCCGACAACTGCGCTACGAGCCCGCCGCACAACAATACGGCGCGCGAGCACCGGAGCCAGCCTCTGCAGAGCTCGTCTCTTGCCATCGTCCGCCGAGTCGCAGCTGACCGGCTCCCACGTCTCCGTCGCCAAGTCAACGGGACAGCGCGCACCAGGTAGCGAGCGGCTAGGGCGGCGAGGCGGCCGGTGTCGTATCTACGACCACGCTGACGTCC
>Ga0066388_100001800_pt1 | contig 12476 bp, 13 predicted proteins | sample PanSoiMetaGPlot6_FD_64539 | JGI IMG/M metagenome (GOLD analysis project Ga0066388, IMG submission 64539) | Tropical forest soil microbial communities from Panama analyzed to predict greenhouse gas emissions - Panama Soil - Plot 6 (Hybrid Assembly) | ecosystem: Environmental > Terrestrial >... | reverse complement strand
GTCGAGTTTCGTCTCGCTCGACGGCGTGATCGAGTCGCCGATGACGTGGATATCGCCTTTCTTCGATGATGAGAGCAAGGAGTACGCGCACAAGCAGCTGGCCGATGTCGAATTCTTTCTCCTCGGCCGTGTGACGTACGACGTCTTCTCGGCGCGTTGGCCTTCAGCCTCTCGGCCAGCTCACCGCAAACGCTAAGTGTGGCTGAAATCAGCACTTCGCCGATCGAAATTTTCCCTTGGCCGTACTATGCGGAGGCGACGGTTTTTCAAACCGTCGCCCTGTCAGAATCCCCAAGAAAAACGCGACGATTTCGCGATGAGCGCCAGCGATGTTTGGGCACGCGCGTCACAGACATCGGCAAAATCGGCATGTCCTGATGGCGCGCGTCGTGCCCGCACGCGTTGCGCGGTGCGTAACCAATGCAGTTTGTGAGTCTTGGGGGTGCGGAAGCCCGGCCGCCAGCAATCACCTCGTTTCTGATCCTCGCGAAGTCTTCGCGCGCGTCCGGTGAATTCGGCAGAGCAACAGCGCCAGTCCGAAACGGATCCGTTCTCCGACACCGCCGACACAGCGGCAAACCAATCGCCCGACTCGCGGACATGGCCACCGCGCCTGGCGCGCGGACGTCGTTGACCGCGGCTGATCAAGGGCGCTTGTATGTCGCGGTACCGCATCGCGGCAATCAGAAAGCCGTTCGCGTCTTCGAGGCGCGTGAGGAGGTCTCGATGATTCTTCCTCGACGATTTCACCGTGAAAAGCGGTCACGGTGCGTCACGCCCTCTGCGAGAAGGTTGCAGGCCAGAACGGTCAGGGTCACGGCAAGTCCAGGGAACACCGACATCCACCAGGCTTCACGGACAAAAAACTGCGCCGCTCCTAACTGGGTACCCCAGCTCATCACGTTGGGATCACCCAGTCCCAGAAAACTCAGTCCCGCCTCGCCGAGAATCGCACCCCCTGCCTGAAACGACATCTGAGCGGCCAGGACTGGAAGTGCGATCGGCAGCGCGTGCCGCCACAAAACCGTGAAGTCGCGGGCACCGGCGGCTCGAGCGGCGATGACGAACTCCCGCGATTTCAGACTGAGCACCTGAGCACGGAACAGTCGCGCGGTCGCCGGCCATGCCGTCAACCCAAGCGCGATGACGATCAGCGTCAATCGACCGCCGAACAGGCTTACCAGCGTGACGATCAGAAAGAATCGCGGCAGCGCCTGCGCAAACTCCGTGACGCGCATGAGCGCGGCGTCGAGGCGCTTTTCTCCCGCTCCGGCGATGCCGCCGACCAGGAGCCCAATCACGGCCGACAACGCCGCCGCACTGAACCCCACGATCAAGGACAGCGCTGCGCCGTGGATGACGCCAGTGAACACGTCGCGCCCGAGGTCGTCAGTGCCGAACAGGTGCGCTCCACCAGGCGGCGCCAGCGCCGGCCCCGCGACGGCGAACGGATCGCCGTTCACGAACTCGCGACCGACGAGTGCAAGCACGGCCATCGCGACGATCGCCGCGGCGCCCGATCTGGCCGCGAACACGGTTGGAACAGCCTTCATGCCAGCATAATTCGCGGATCCAGGCGCGCACACAGAAGATCGGTCACCGCATTCGCAAGCACCACGCTCGATGAGATGACGATGAACGACGCGGTGACCAACGGATAGTCGCGATGCAATGACGCATGAAGCACGAGATAGCCGAGTCCCGGCCATCCGAACAACGCCTCCGTCAGCGCCCCGCCGGCGACGACGCTCGCCGCGTGTTCGCCGACGAGAGCCACGATCGGAACCGCCGCGATGGCCGCGGCATGCTTCCAGATCAGAACCCTTCGCGGAACGCCGCGCGCCGACGCGGCGAGGATGTATGGCTCAGACAAGGCGTCGACGACGGCTGCCCGGCTCACTCCGGAGACGACCGCCATGAACGGCATCGCGAGCGTAATGGCAGGGAGGACGAGGTGCCTCGCGACGTCCACGACGAAGGCGATGCCGGTCAGATCGTCGCGGGCGCTGGTGATGCCCCCGGCCGGCAGCAGTCGAAGTTGGACGGCCACGACGATGATAAGGATCTGACCGGTCCAGAACACCGGCGCCGAGAACGCCACCACGTTGACATTTCGCACGACTCGGTCGAGAACGCCGTGCGGTCGGGACGCTGTCAGGATGCCGATCCCAACGCCGCCAACCGTTGCGATCAGCAGCGCCGTCACACCGAGCAGCAGCGATGCCGGCGCGTGCTGCCCGAGGACCCTCGTCACCGGCGCCTGGTACATGAAGGAGTACCCGAAGTCCGCACGACCGACGGCATTTGCATAGCGGACGAACTGATCGGCCACCGATCGATCCAGTCCGTACTTCGCACGCATGTCCGCGTAATAACTCGGCGTTCCCCCGTCGCCGGCGAGCACGTAGATCGGATCTCCAGGCGCAGCATGAATCAGAACAAAGGTGAGAATGGTCATGCCGCAGACAACGAGGAACGCGAGAAGGAGGCGGCGGACAACCCACCGCCAAATCGAGAGCGCCGTCATCGAGACTGCCCGGTGACGTGCACCGTTTCCGCGAGCGCCCCGGTCCACAGACGAAAGCCCTCGAACGCGGTGCGATGCGCCCGCAGACCTTCAGAGTCGATGATCCAGAAGTACGGCACCTCGTCCGCCAGGATTCGCTGAATCTGCGCGTAGCGGGCGCGCCGCGATTCCCGGTCGACGAGTTCGGCGGCCTCGTCGAAAAGCCGATCGACGCGGTCGTTGTGATACCCGGCCCCGTTGGAAAACGGCAACGGCCCGATATTGCTCGAGACGTAGACTCGACGAACGCCAATATCAGGATCGGCGCCGTTGCAATACGACGCCATCCCGAGATCGAAGTCCTTCTTGACGAACACCCGGTCGACAGCGGCATTGAAATCGAGCGTCTGGAGATTCACGGTCACACCGACGCCTTTGAGTTGTTCGCGAACCGCCTGGGCAAACCGCTGCTGCGTGTTCGCATGCGTGAAGGTGACCGCGAACCGTTCGCCACCTCGCGCGCGCCTGAGGCCCGCCTCGTCGAGCCATCGTTCCGCGACCGCGGTATCGTGCGGGTACTGCCTGACATCCGGCGTGTAGGCCCACGCCAGCAGATGGCTGATCGGTCCTGTCGCGGGCCGGCCTTGACCGAAGTAGACGCGATCGACGACGAAGGGCCGATCGAGCGCAGCCATGATCGCGCGGCGTACTCGGACATCGCCAAGCGGCGGTCGCGAGAGGTTCGGTATCAGAACATCCTGACAAATCGAGCCTCCCGACCCGCCCGAGCCGGCGACCACCGCGATTCCCTGGGTGTGCCGCAGGCGCTCCAGGTCCGGACCGGCGACGCTGCCGACGTAGTCGATCTCGCCTTGCTCCAGCGCGGCGACCGACGTCGCGGCGTTCGGCATGATGCGAAAGACGAGGCGATCGACACCCGGAAGGCCTCGGCGGAAATAGCTCGCGTTCTTCTCGAGCACCACTCGATCCGCCGGCGCGTAACTCACGAACTTGAACGGACCGGTGCCGATCGGACGACGTGTCGGCGCGCCGCTCAACAGGTCCTCGCCGACAAAGGCATGCTTCGGAATGATCGACGCTTCGACGACGTCGAGGCGCTGCAGCAACGGCCCATAGGGGCGCTTCAACCGAAAGACGACTTCGTGAGGGCCAGGCGTTTCAATCGCGCTGACGAGATCCGTCAAGGCAGCCCGAGTCCGGGAGTGATATTTCAGCAGCGCTTCCTCGAACGTGAACTTGACGTCGGCTGACGTGAACGCTCGACCGTCGTGCCAGCTCACATCCTTGCGCAAGACGAAGCGATACACGCGGCCGCTGTCCTCGATGCGCCAGCTCTCGGCCAATTCCGGAACCGGCTGCAGCGATTCGTCGAGCCCCACGAGCCCGTTGAAGATCTGGTCGGTAACCGGATGGGTATTGCCGGAGGTCGTGACGGCCGGGTTCAACGGGCCTGGATCGCCAGTCAGCGACACGACCAGCGTGACGGGCTGGGCGATCTCGCGGTTCTGACGACAAGCCGCGATCACAATCAGCGCGGTCGCGAGGATCGCGCTGTTGAATGCGCGCACGGGCCGAATCGTAGCCCAAACCTCTATGATTGGCATGTGATGGAGCGTCGAGCGATCGATGTCCGCGGCACGGTGCAGGGCGTCGGCTTCCGCCCGTTCGTCCACGCCCTCGCTTCTCGTCTGGGCCTCGCGGGGTTCGTCAGGAATACGGGTTCGGCGGTGTCGATCGAGGTAGAGGGGGATCGAGGTGCCCTGGATGCGTTCGAGCGAGAGCTCTGCGCCGGCCCACCCCCGCTCGCGCGAATAGAGTCGGTCACCGCATCCAGACTGACACCGCTGGGTGACCGCGATTTCCAGATCGCGGTCAGCCGCGTCGCGGACGTGGCGGCGCTCTCGATTCCAGCCGACGTCGCGACCTGCGCCGCGTGCCTCAGTGAACTCTTCGATCCGGCAAATCGTCGGTATCGCTATCCATTCATCACGTGCACGAATTGCGGGCCGCGATTGACGATCGTGACCGGCGCACCGTACGACCGACCGCAAACGACGATGGCCGACTTCGACATGTGTGACGCGTGTCGAGGCGAGTACACCAATCCGTCTGATCGCCGTTTTCACGCCGAAACAATCGCCTGCGCTGCCTGCGGGCCTCGTCTCCGCGCGGTCGCGGCGGGCGGCGGCACGATCGCCGGAGATCCGCTCGATGTGGCGGCGGCCGTCATCAGCAGCGGCGGCATCGTCGCGGTGAAGGGCCTGGGCGGATTTCATCTCGCCTGCGATGCGACCAGCGACGCCGCCGTTGCCGCGCTGCGGGCGCGAAAGCACCGTGACGACAAGCCGTTCGCGGTGATGCTCCGCGACCTGCAGGCAGCGCGCGATCTGTGCACGGTGAGCGAACGCGAATCCGAGCTGTTGTCGTCGGCTGCCCGACCCATCGTTCTGCTTCATCCCAGGACGAAGTCCGTGATCGCGACGTCGGTTGCGCCAGGCTTGGACCGCCTGGGCGTGATGCTGCCGTACACACCGATCCATTACCTGCTGGTCGATCTGATGCGTCACCGCCCGCTCGTGATGACCAGCGGCAATCGCAGCGACGAGCCGATCGCGACTGAGAACGCGGATGCGCTGTCGCGTCTCGAGGGCATCGCCGACCTCTGGCTCGTGCACGACAGGACGATTCACGTCCGGTGCGACGACTCCGTCGTCCGGGACCTCGACGGCGAGACGCTGTTCATTCGGCGATCGCGAGGCTACGCGCCGGCGCCGCTGTCACTGTCAGCTGGCGTCGAGGAAGCGACTCTCGCCGTTGGTGGACAGCTCAAGAACACGTTCGCGATCGCACGGGGACATCACGCATATCTGTCTCACCACATCGGAGACCTCGACGACCTGCGGGCGCTCGACGCATACGAGCGCGATGTGACGCTTTTCGAAGACCTGCTCTCCGTTCGGCCGCAGGTGGTGGCGTACGACGCGCATCCTGATTACGCGTCGACGCGTTACGCGCACCAGCGGACCGCTGGCGCGCGCATCGGGGTTCAGCATCATCACGCGCACGTCGCATCCTGCATCGCGGAACATGGGATCGAGGGTCCCGTGATCGGACTTGCCTGGGACGGAGCCGGGTGGGGCCCGGACGAGTGCATCTGGGGTGGCGAATTCCTCGTCGGCGACTGCCGCCGCGTCGAACGTGCGGCGCACTTTCGTTACGTGCCCTTGCCGGGCGGCGACGTCGCGGCCCGGGAGCCGTGGCGAATGGCGTTGTCCCACATCCTGGATGCCGGCGGCGATCCGGCGGAAGCCGTTCCGCCGTCGGTTGAGGCCTCCGCCGCCTCAGTCGTGCGCCAGATGATTGCGCGGCGCAAACATGCCCCCCTCACCTCCAGCGTCGGCCGGCTCTTCGATGCCGTCGCCTCACTGGCTGACGTTCGACATATCTCAACGTATGAAGGGCAGGCGGCCATGCAGCTCGAAGCTGTTGCCGCGCTCGCACGGTCTGCTGCGGCGTACGACTTTGCCGTCGATGATTCGACTCATCCGATGACGATTGATACACGCCAGCTCATCGACGGCGTGCTCGTGGATCGCCACGAGGGTCGACACCGGGCGATTGCCGGCCGATTTCATGTGACGCTGGCGGCCGTGGCGGTTGACGTGTGCCGGCGAATTCGGGCCACGCAGGGCCTCTCGCGCGTCGTCCTCACAGGCGGCGTCTTCTTCAATTCATACCTGACCGCGCTCGTGGAGCGGCGGCTGGCTTGCGAGGGCTTTGCAGTGTATCGTCACCGTAGAGTCCCGCCCGGCGACGGCGGCCTGAGCCTCGGGCAGCTGGCCGTGGCTGCAGCGGTGATGAAGGAGGGCCGCTGACGTGTGCCTCGGCATTCCCGGCCGCGTGATCGAAACCTTTCGCGAACACGGAATCCTCATGGGCAAGGTCGATTTCGGCGGCGTGAAGAAGCGGGTGTGCCTCGACCACGTCGCCGACGCCGCGCCCGGCGACTACGTCCTCGTGCACGTCGGCTTTGCGCTTGCGAAGATCGACGAGTCGGAAGCCCACCGCGTCTTCGAATTCCTCGACTCGATGGAGCAGCTTGGGGAGCTCGATGAAATACCTTGACGAGTTCCGCGACGGCCGCACGGTCAAACGACTCGTCCGCGCCATCGAGCGGCGCGTGACCCGCCGCTGGACCATCATGGAGGTGTGCGGAGGTCAGACGCACACCATCGTCAAGTATGGAATCGACGAGGTCTTGCCCGACGACATCGAACTGGTGCATGGACCCGGCTGTCCGGTGTGCGTCACGGCCCTTGAAACGCTCGATCGCGCGCATGCCATCGCATCACGTCCGGGCGTGACGTTCTGCTCGTTCGGCGACATGCTGCGCGTGCCCGGTTCGCGTGCCGATCTGCTGCAGCTGAAATCACAAGGCGCCGACGTCCGCATCGTGTACTCGCCGCTCGATGCCCTGCAGGTCGCGGCGGCCAACCCCACTCGCCAGGTCGTCTTCTTCGCCATCGGATTCGAGACGACGGCGCCGGCCAACGCGATGGCCGTTGCGATGGCCGCTCGTCGTGGACTGACCAATTTCAGCGTCCTCGTCTCGCACGTGCTGGTGCCCCCGGCTATCGCGGCGATTCTCGACGCGCCGGATAACCGGGTGCAGGCGTTCCTCGGCCCCGGTCACGTCTGCACGGTCGTCGGGTATGCGGAGTACGAGCCGCTCGTGCTGCGCTATCGCGTGCCGATCGTCGTCACCGGCTTCGAGCCGGTCGACATGCTCGAAGGAATCCTGATGACGGTCGAACAGCTGGAAGCGGGGGAAGCGCGCCTCGAAAATCAGTACAGCCGCGTGGTGGCGCGCGAGGGCAATCGCGCCTCGGTGGCGTTGATTCACGAGATCTTCGAAGTGTGCGATCGCAAGTGGCGCGGCGTCGGCGCCATTCCGGAAAGCGGCTGGCGGCTCCGAGAGGCCTATCGGGACTTCGACGCCGAGCGACGCTTCGACGTGAAGACCATCGAAACGTCGGAGTCGTCGGTCTGTATCAGCGGCGAGATTCTGCGCGGACTGAAGAAGCCTCACGATTGCCCCGCGTTCGGCCGCGACTGTACGCCGGACACGCCGCTCGGCGCGACGATGGTTTCTTCCGAGGGCGCGTGTGCCGCGTATTTTCACTACGGCCGCATGGCGCAGCCCGTCATCACAACATGAGCGACCACACCACCGCGCCGACGCTCGTCCGCGACCTGCTCGGAAGCTGCCCGGCGCCGTTCAACGGCTACGATCGCGTCCTGCTCGGCCACGGCAGCGGCGGCCGCCTCAGTCACGATCTGATCACCGGCGTGTTTCTGCCGGCGCTCCGCAACGCCGTCCTCGAACGCCTCGAAGACCAGGCCACCTGCGCGGTGCCTGGATTCGCCGACCACCGCCTGGCGCTGACGACCGACAGCTTCGTCGTCCGGCCGATCTTCTTTCCAGGTGGCGACATCGGCCGCCTGGCCGTGCACGGGACGATCAACGACCTCGCGGTCGGAGGAGCCCGGCCGCTGTTCCTGACGGCGGCGTTCATCCTCGAGGAAGGATTGTCGCTGGACGATCTCAGACGGGTCGTCGGCTCGATGAAGGCGGCGGCGGACGAGGCGGGTGTCGTGATTGTCGCGGGCGACACCAAGGTCGTCGACCGCGGCAAAGGCGATCAGATCTTCATCACCACGACAGCCGTCGGCCTGGTGCCGGCGGGCCGGGCGTTGTCGGCTGGCAACGCGCGCCCGGGCGATCGAGTGATCGTATCCGGCACGATTGGCGACCATGGCATGGCGATCATGTCCGTGCGCGAAGGGCTGGAGTTCGAGACGACGCTCGAGAGCGACACGGCGGCGCTGCACGAGTTGACCGAGGCGATGCTGCAGGCGTCGGATGGCATTCGCGCCATGCGCGATCCGACGCGAGGCGGCGTGTCGAGTGCGCTCAACGAGATCGCCATCGCCTCGAACGTCGGAGTCGAGCTGATCGAGACGACGATTCCGGTGCGCGAACCCGTCCGCGGCGCCTGCGAGATTCTCGGCCTCGATCCCCTCTACGTTGCGAACGAAGGCAAGCTCGTCGCGATCGTCGCCGCCGCCGCCGCCGACGTCGTCGTTGCGGCGATGCGGGAGCATCCGCTGGGCCGCCAGGCCAGCATCATTGGCGAGATAACTTCGGAGCATCCACGGACGGTCGTTCTGCGATCGGTTGCCGGCGGCGCTCGGGTCGTTCCCATGCTGGCTGGAGAGCAATTGCCGCGCATCTGTTAGAGGTCGCTGGAGGATCGCATGACGACCGCAGTCCAGGTTCGCCGCGGGCAGCCGCACATCGAGGAGACGAAGCCGCAGGCGAGACCGGAGCGGCTCCCGCTCGGACCCCTCAAGACGGTGCACGTTTTCTGGCTCGCCGGCATGAGCTGCGACGGCTGCTCGATTTCGGTGACCGGGGCGACCAACCCCGGCATCGAAGGGTTGCTGGCGGGCACCGTGCCGGCGATGCCGAAAGTGATCCTGCATCACCCGGTGCTGTCGGTCCAGGCAGGACAACATTTCGTGCAGTCGTTCAAGGACGCAGCCGAAGGGACGCTCGGCGATCCGTACGTCGTCGTGTATGAAGGATCCGTCGCGGATGAGCGCATCGCCCATCGGACGGGCGGGTACTTCTGCGCGATGGGGATGGAGGCGGCGAGCGCCGAGGAGGGTGAGCATCCGGTGCCGACGGCCACGTGGCTGAAGCGCATGGCGCCGGGCGCCGCCGCGACGATCGCGATCGGCACCTGCGCGACGTGGGGAGGGGTACCGGCGGCGGAGGGAAATCCGACCGGCGCAATGAGCCTCATGGATTTTCTCGGCGAAGACTACCGCAGCGCGTTCGGCCTGCCGGTGATCAACATACCGGGCTGCGCGCCGCAGGGGGACAATTTCACCGAGACCGTCTTCGCCATTCTGCTCTTCCTGCAGGGTCTCGGACCGCTGCCGGCGTTCGATTCCCTCGGACGTCCGGCGTGGCTGTTCGGCGAAACAGTGCACCGCGGCTGCACCCGCGCCGGCTACTACGAAGAAGGCGTCTTCGCGCATCACTACGGCGATCCCCAGTGCCTGGTTGAGATCGGCTGCTGGGGACCCGTCGTCAACTGCAACATCGTCAAGCGCGGCGCGATCAATCACATGGGCGGGTGCATGGAGGCGGGCGGTGTCTGCATCGGCTGCACGATGCCGGGCTTCCCCGACAAGTTCTCGCCGTTCTACAAAACGCCGCCGGGCGCGCTCGTCTCGACCAACGGATCGCGGACGCTCGGCGCGGTCATCCGCCGGCTGCGGCGACTGAGCAACCGCTCGGCTAGTCGCGAATGGCGGTGGGACCAGGACGAACACGTGCCGAGTGGCTGGGGGCACGTCGGCGGCCGAAGCCTGCTGGACCGCGCCAATCACTTCTTCTACGAGAAGTGGCAGCACTTCGGTGCGAAGAGGCCGGGGCGCCCGCCCGGGAGCGAGGATCGTTTCTGGGGCGCCGACCGCCCGGGCACGCGCGCCGACTATCGCGACAAATCCGGCGCGCGGGAGCAGACCGATGACAGACACTGATCTGTGGCACGCGTGGACGCTCTGGGTCGCCGTTGCAGCGGTGGTCGTGCTCATCGCTGCCGGGCTGCTCATCGCCATCCTCGTGACCGCACGGCGCATCCTCGGCGACGCCGCGCGCGCGCGCGCCGCGGCCGAAGCCATCCGCCGCCAGACTGCCGCCATCTGGCAGCTGGAACACACCAACGACGCCGCGGCCGAGATCCGCAATCGCGTGCGCGCGATCGAGCAGAAGAGCACGGCATTAGTTGAGGCACTGCAGCGCGAGACTCCCGCCGGGACGTCGAGGAGGACCTCATGAGCGACGCGACCATTCGCGAGATCTGGCTGCTGTCGCTGGCGCTATACGGCGTCGTTTTCCTCGTCGTCGCCGCCCTGTTGACGATGATCCTGGTCACGGCTACGCGCATCCATGCCGGCGTCAGCGACATCTGGACCGCTGGGCAGAAGATTGCCAACAACACCGTCCACATCGCGTTGCTCGACACCACCAACCACCTGCTCGGAACGGTTCTCGCGTCCGCGAAAGGGATCGTGCAGGCGACAGCCGCCGTGTCTGCGCACGCGTCGAATTGTCCCGGCTGTCCGCAGTGCGTGCTCGGTGGAGATGGACGATGACGCAATGGACGGCACTGACGGCGATCTCGGTGCTTGGCGCGTGGGCGCTGTTCATCGCGCTCGCGATTTTTCTGGTCCTGATCCTCCGCGAGTTGCATCCGACCGGCGGAACGCCGACGAGCTTTCTCGCGAAGATTCGCGTCGGGCTCCGGGCCATCGAGGTCGAGACGGGACATCTGGAGCCGCAGGTGACGCGGCTGAACGAACGCCTCGCGTCGATTCGCGACGGCCTCCGCGCGATCGACGCCAACCTGGCCAACTCGCTGGACGCCATCGGCCGGCAGAAGGGCTCGCGATGACCATGACGACGATCTGGGCGATCGGGTTGCTCGTCACGCTCGTGGTGTTCGTGCCGCTCGCCGTTTACCGGTTGCACGATCTGTGGCGCACGGCGCGCAGCATCGAGATCTACGCGCGCGAGTCGCTGAATGCGGCGCAGGGCATCGCCAGCCATACGCAGCACATTCAGGCGCTGGACGCGACGATCGCAGTCGCAACCGACGTGCTCGCATCTGCCGGGAGTATCGCCGCGCGGCTCGACACTCTGGCCACGACACTCGCCGACCGCACCCGGAGTTGACGACATGCTGCTGATGCTGACGCTCGTGACGGTGGCGCTGGTCGTCTTCGCCCTCGCCGGCTATCTGACGCTGGTCGCGATTTCCCTGGTGCGCGCCAGCCGCAGCGTTCGCGCGATCGCGGACGGACTCGAGATCGTGCAGCGGCACACCCGTCCGCTCGAGGAGAAGCTGGTGACCATCAACGGCGCTGTGACGGCGCTGCGCGACGGTCTGGCCGCGGCCGACGATCATCTCGGCCGGGCCGCGCAGGTGTTCAGGCTATAGGCGAGGAGCCGGCGATGTGTTTCAAGAACCTTCCCGTCGAGTTCGACGCCAGCGGCCGGCCGTTTCTGCGCTCAGGAGTGGCCGACCCGTACTCGCCGTCGCAGGCTCCAGCGGGAGTGCCGGCGCAGCTGACGCCGCAGAAGATCGAAGAGCTGGTCCGACGGAACGGCCACATCAAGAGCGTCGATTTCGATCCGGTCACGCGGGTTGCCGGGGCGCTCGCCTTCCATACCGTCGCCGATCTGAAGGAACGGCGCGTCGTCGAAGCGCGCTCGGTTGCCACGCTGTTCCGCGGGTATGAAGTGATCATGATCGGCCGCGATCCGCGTGACGCGATCTACATCACGAGCCGCGCCTGCGGGGTGTGTGGCGGCGTTCATTCGACCTGCTCGGCGCTGGCCATCGAAATGGCGATCGGCGTCTGCCCGCCGCCGCTCGGGATCCTCGTGCGCAACATGGCCCTGGCGCTCGAGTTCCTCTACGATCATCCGCTGCACCTGCATCTGCTCGCGGGCCCCGACTATTCCGCGACGATCGTCGAGCCGACCAATCCGTCGCTCTTCGCCCGCGCGAAGACCGCGGAAACGCGCTATGCCGACGTGCATGGCTACCGCACGATCGGCGACCTGATGACCGATCTCAATCCTCTCAGCGGGGCGCTGTACCTCGAGGCGTTGCAGATGACCCGCGTCGCGCGCGAGGCCTACGTGCTCATCTGCGGCAAGTACCCGCATCCGCAGACCATCGTGCCCGGAGGGATGAGCTCGACGATCACGTTGACGGTCATGAACGAGATGTTCGTGCGGCTGGGGCAGTTCTTCGACTACTCGAAGAAGATCGCGCGGATCTGGGACGATTTGACGGAATTCTTCTAT
>Ga0066388_100001799_pt1 | contig 12477 bp, 9 predicted proteins | sample PanSoiMetaGPlot6_FD_64539 | JGI IMG/M metagenome (GOLD analysis project Ga0066388, IMG submission 64539) | Tropical forest soil microbial communities from Panama analyzed to predict greenhouse gas emissions - Panama Soil - Plot 6 (Hybrid Assembly) | ecosystem: Environmental > Terrestrial > Soil... | reverse complement strand
ACGGCGTACGCCTCGAGCACGGTGCGCACGGCGTTCATGGGCATGCCGAACCAGTCCTTCGTCGGGCCGCTCTCGCGTTCGAAGTCGGACGACGACAGCGGCCCTTCCGCCCGAATTCGCTCGAGCACGCGCGTGGCGACGTGGGCGTTCTCCTCGAGCAGCAGGTCGCAGCGCCTGCCGGCGCGCCCACGAAACCACGGAAACTCGCTCGTCGGAACGAGCGAGAGGCCTTTGTTGTACGCCTCGAAGATCTCGCGACGCTCGTACAACTCGTCGCACCAAGCCGGGTCGTAGTCCGAGATGCGTGCGTGCAGAACGAGGTCGTGGCTCCGCCCTGCGACCGCGATCGGGTCGTACTGGATCGACCCGAACCTGGCCAAAAAGCCGAGCACGGCCGCCCGCCCTCCGACGAGCGAACGTGGCGGCGTCAGCAGGTGGCGCGCGACGAAGAACCGGCGCGCCTGCTCGGCACTCGACGTCAACGCGCCGAAGCTACATCAGACGATCCGCGACCGCAGGACGGTCGAGACACGCTCGACCGCGAGCAAGACGACGAGCAGGACGAGCAGCTCGGTCGCCGCCGCCCGGTACTGAAAGAGCTGAATCGACGTGAACATGAGGAAGCCGATTCCGCCGCCGCCGACGAAGCCGGTCGCGAGCGAGTCGCGCACGTTCACGTCGAAGCGGTAGAGCGTCAGGCTCACGAAGGCGGGCGCGACGCCGGGGAGCACGGCATGGAGAAAGACCTGCAGCCGACTGGCACCCGAGGCGCGCAACGCGTCGACAGGGCCCATCTCCATGTCCTCGATCGTCTCCGCGAAGAGCTTGCCGAGCGTGCCGACGGAATGGACGGCGATCGCCAGCGCGGCTGCATACGGGCCCAGCCCGACGACGGTTACGAGGTAGAGCGCGAAGATGAACGACGGAATCGTCCGCGTGAACGCGATGACGATGCGCGCTCCTTCGTAGAGCAGCCGATGCGGAGAGAGGTTGCTCGCGGCAAACGGCGTGATCAGCAGCGAGAGAAACAGGGCGATCGTCGTCCCGATCAACGCAGTGTCGAGCGTGACGATCGAGGCACTGATCGACGCGTGCAGCACGTCGCGGGCGGGGGGAACACTGCGGTGGATCAGGTTGCCGAGGTTGCCGAGGCCGCTGACGAGCGCGCCGACAGATGCGCCGATGTCGCGCCACGCGTGAACGTAGATGGCGACGACGCCGACCGCGCCGAGAATCCAGCCGACGCGGCGCAGCCGCGGGTGCGGCTTTGCCGGGCGCTGCCGGACTGCTGCCGGGCTAACCGTCATCGAGTTCACCGTGATAGAGGTGGGCGATGTCGGCGTCGGTGATCGAGGTCGGTGAACGCTCGAAAACCACCTCGCCGGCTGCGACGCCGACGATCCGGGTGCCGTACTTGCGCGCCAGATCAGGCTGGTGGAGGACGCACGCGACGGCCAGGCCGTCGCTCGTGGCGATCTCCGCCAGCAGCGCCAGCACGTCGTCGGCGGCACGCGGGTCGAGGCTCGAGACCGGCTCGTCGGCCAGGATCACCTGCGCCTGCTGGCACAAGGCTCGAGCGATCGCGACGCGCTGCGCCTGGCCTCCCGAGAGCGTGTCCGCCCGCTGCCACGCCTTCTCTGCCAGACCCACCCGCTCGAGCGAGCGCCAGGCGCTCTCGACGACATCGTCGGGAAAGGCTCGCCGCGAGAGCGAACGCATGCCCGAGATCCGGCCCAGCGCACCGTAGGTGACGTTGTCGAGGGCGTTCCGGCGCCGCACGAGGTGGATCTGCTGGAAGATCATCGCCGCATTCCGGCGCAGCCGGCGGAGATCTGCGCCGCTCGCGGCCGTGATGTCCTCACCGCTCAGCTCGACGCGGCCGGAATCGGGCTCGATCAGCCTGATCGCACACCGCAGCAGCGTGGACTTGCCGCTGCCGTTGGCGCCGAGCACCACGACCAGCTCCCCCGGACGCACGTCCAGGTCGATCCCCTTGAGGACCGGCTCGTTGCGCCTGAAGCTCTTGTGCAGATCCCGGACGACGAGCGCAGGCGCGCCGGCGGGACGCGGCGCCTCGAGCCCGCGTCCCGCCTGCGTCATTTCCACCCGATCGCTCAGCCGATGTGGTTGATGTCGATGCCGAGCAGCTTCACGAGCTCGCGAATCTGCGTGTAGAACGAGTCCTTGCCGGCGATCATCGGCCCGGAGTCGACGCCGAGCTCCGTGTCGAGCGCCGCGAGCTCGGCCGGCTTCAGCGACAGCAGCGCCTTCTTGACGGCGGTCTTGAACGCCGGTGACAGGTCGCCGCGGACAGTGATCGGATCGTTCGGGATCGGATTCGAGCGCCAGATCCGCCGGTACTTCGACGCGTCGAAGGTCCCCGCTGCGCTTGCCGTCGCCTGCTGCTGGCTGTTCACCTCGGCGGCGTCGACCTTCCCGTTGACGAGCGCGAGCAGCGACGCGGAATGCGAGCCGGCGTACTGGATCTTGACGCTGTCCTGGCTCACTCCCGCCTTCTTGAGCGCGTAGAGCGGGAACAGGTTCCCGGACGTCGACGCCGGATCGGACAGCGCCAGCGTCTTGCCGACGAGCCCTTTCACGGACGTGATCGAGGAGCCCGACGGCACCCAGAGTGCGGCGTAGTAGACGACCGGCTTGCGATCCTTGGTCGCGAACACTGCGACGGGCTGAGCCTTCGCGAGTTTCTTGGCGAAGATGTACCCGAGCGGGCCAAACTCGCCGACGTCGAGTTTCTTCGCGCGCATCGCTTCGACCTCGGCCGTGTACGACGTCGCGACGTAGAGCTTCACGGAGCAGTGGAGCTTCTTCTGGAGCAGCGACGTGAGCGTCTGGTACGCGCCGAGAAACTTGGCGCCCGTGTCGTATGGCTCGACGCCAAACCGCACCTTCCCGCCCGGGCAGACGTTCTTCGCCTGTGCGTCTGACACACCGCTCGAGGAGGCGGAAGCTGATGCTGCGACGGCCACAGCGACGGCGACGAGAGCAAGCGCGATCAGCGACGTCGCCGTCATTCGTTGCTTGGTCATGAGTGCCCTTTCAGGTCGACCGAGAAGACCCGCCGAGGCTAGGGCAGTGCCGGTTGGAATTGGGTTCCGGCTCGGTAACGGACCTGAGAAAGGGTGGTGAACTTTGTCTAGACAAGTGCGTCCATCCGACACGAACTTGTATGGTCATGTTCGCGTGGCTCAGCCGCTCCACACCCGGATCGCCGACGCGCTCCGGCACGAGATCCTCGGCGGCCGGATCGTGCCGGGCTCGACGCTGCCCTCGGAGCACGAGTTGGCGAAGACGTACGGCGCGTCCCGAGGCACGGTGCGACACGCTCTGAGCACGCTCCGCTCGGAGGGCGCCGTCGCCGCTCGCCGCGGTGCCGGCTGGGTCGTGCTCGGCGCGCCGCTCGTCCAGAGCTTCTCGGAGCTGCTCAGCTTCTCGGCCTGGGCCCGTTCGCAGGGCCACGAGCCAGGGGCCTCGGTGATCGAGCTCGCGCGGCGTCCGGCCGGACGCGCCGACGCCGACCGCCTCGGCGTCGCCCCCGGCCAGCCCGTGTACAGGCTCGTCCGAGTGCGAACCCTGACGGGGGCCCCCGTGATGATCGAGCGGACGACGTTCATCGAACGAATCGGCGCTCTCCTCGTCCAGCTCGACCTCGAGTCGTCGTCGATCTACGAACAGCTGGGTGACCGCGGCATCGTGTTCGCCCGAGCGCGACACACCATCGACGCCGTCTCTGCCACCGCCGATGACGCGGCACTGCTCGGAATCGGGCGGCGGAAGCCGTTGCTTCGCCAGCGCCGTGCGTCGACGTCGCATGCGGGGCAGCCGCTGGAGTGGTCCGACGACCGCTATCGCGGCGACGCGGTGGCATTCGTCATCGACAACACGGCGATGAGCGGAAATCTCGAGCGGCTGATTGCCTCAGAGGGGATCGAGGAGCGTGATGCGGGCGACCTCGGCTGAGACGGTCCGCGGTTGGGCTACGGGCCGCGCAATCGACCTCTGGATCGTGCTCGGCGAGCACATAGACGTCGGCGCAGCGGAAGCGGACGGGGGGCTCGTGCGCACGGCGGACGAGGACGACCTGTTCGCTGTCTTCAGCGCCCTCCGGGAAACCGACGTTCTCGATCTCCGGCGCGTCGGGGTTGTCTCACGCAGCGCCGTCGGGGTCGAGACAGGCCGCCGCGCCGGCGCCGCAGCGGTCGTCGCGGTCGCCGGGACCGCCCCGGTCGACCAGTTGCTCGCCGCTGAGCCCGATGCGGTGGTCGAAGAGCCCGCGCTCGGTGCCCTCTACACCGAGCGCTACGGCTCGAGGCGGCCGTTTCGCCCGCAGGTGCTGCTCAATCCGGGCCCGGCCTTGACGAGCGACGCCGTCAAGCGCGCGGCGGCAGGTGTCGATCTCTGCCATCGCGAAGACGAGTACACGAGCCTCGACCGGCGCGTGCGCGACAAGCTGCGTCGCGTCGCCGGTGTCGGCCCGGATTGGGGAATCGCGCTCCTCTCGGGCTCGGGGACGCTGGCGACGGAGACGGCCTTGCGGGCCTCGGTGCGGCCGGCACGGCGAGCTCTGGTCGTCGTGAACGGCGTGTACGGCGAACGGATTCGCGCAATGGCGACGCGAGCGGGAGTCGAGGTGGTCACGCACGAGCGCGGGTGGACCGAGGCGGCCGACTCGGCTGACATCGCCGAGGTGCTGGCCCGTGCTCCCGACATCGACGTCGTCGCGGTCGTTCATCACGAGACGACAACCGGCATGCTCAACCCGGTCGACGAGATCGCCGCGGTTGCGCGGGACGCGGGCGTGCGCGTTCTGGTCGATGCGGTGTCGTCGTTCGGCGCAGAGGAGCTTCCGCTCGAGGGCTCCGGCATCGACTTCGTCGCGTGCAGCTCGAACAAGTGCCTCCAGGGCCTCCCCGGCGCCTCGTTTGTTTTCGTCAGCCCGGCCGGCCTCGAACGGCTCGAGAGCGTGCGGCCCTCCTCCGTCTACCTCGACTTGGCGGGGTACTTGCGTGGCGCCGAGACCGGCTCGGTCCCGTTCACGCCGCCGATTCCGGCCGTGGCCGCGCTCGACGTCGCACTCGACGAAGTGCTCGTGCGCGGGGCCGAGGCGCATCGCCGGCTCTATGCCGAACGTGCGGCCGTTCTCGACGAGGTGCTGGCTGAGATCGGATTGGAGCCGATCATCGAGCCCCATCGCCGCTCGCGCACGGTTCGTTCGCTCCCGCTGCCGGCCGGAGTGGAGTACGCGGCGCTGCACGACCAGCTCAAACGCGAAGGCTTCGTCATCTACGCCGGACAGGGCGCGCTCGCCGACGAGATCTTCCGCGTGTGCTGCATGGGGACGCTCGAGCCCGAGCTGCTGCGACTCTTCGGTGCACGGCTTGCGGCGGCGCTCGTCCCGGAACCGACGCCTGCGTGAACGCCGTCGAAGTGAACGGACGCTGTTACCGTCCTCCGGCCGGCCGAGCCGCGGTCGTCTGTCTCGACGGGTGCGATCCGGCATACCTGGACGATGCTTTCGAGCGCAAGCTGGTCCCGCGGCTCGCGGAGCTGGCGGAGTCCGGCACCTATGCACGCGGCACGTCGCAGCTGCCGAGCTTCACGAACCCGAACAATCTCTCGATCGTCACGGGCGTCCCGCCGGCCGTGCACGGCTTGCCGGGCAACCACTACCTGTCCTCGGACGGAACGGAGGTCCAGCTCGTCGACCCGGCGTTCCTGCGCTCCCCGTCGATTCACGCCTGCTTCGCCGCCGCAGGCATCCCTGTGCTCTGCGTCACGACGAAGGACAAGCTCCGCCGCCTGCTGGCAGCGGGAGGAGTTCCGTGCGTCTCAGCCGAGTACGCCGAGCGCCAGTCGCTCGACGGGCTGGAGCGAGTCGCCGACGTGGTGACGCGTCAGAAGCCGGGCATCTACGACTGGGACTGTTCGCACTACGCGCTCGAGCTGGGGCTCGCGCTCGCGGAGCGTCTCGGCACGCAGCTCCTGTACGTCTCCCTGACAGACTTCGTGCAGCACAGCGATCCACCGGGAGGAGAGCTGTCCGACAGGTACCTCGTGCTGCTGGACGAGCTCGTCGGCGCCTACCTGGACGCGGGCTGGCGCGTCGCACTCGTCGCCGACCACGGAATGAACCCGAAACCGCAGGTCTCGTACCTCGCCGATGCCCTCGACGCTGCCGGCGTCGAGGCTCGCGTCGTCCTCCCGATCACCGACCCGTACGTCGTTCACCATGCATCGCTCGGCTCCGCCTGTTGGGTCCATGTCCCGGACCGCGCGGTGCGCACAGCGCGTGACGTCCTCACGGATCAGCCCGGCGTCGAAGAGGTGCTCGAGCGCGCTGACGCGGCGGCCGAGCTGTGCCTGCCTGCAGACCGAATCGGCGATCTCGTCGTTCTCGCCGACGCGCGCACCGCGCTCGGAGGACGGCGGCGGGAACACGATCTGTCGGCGCTCCGCGGGACGTTGCGGTCGCATGGCGGGCGGCACGAGCAAGCGGTGCCCATTCTGCTGAGCGAGCGCCGCGACGCCGAAGGCGCGACGAACGCCGACATCCACGCGCTGCTCCTGGGACTCGCCGCATGACCGCCGTTCAGCCGACGTATGAGCTTGCGTGCGTCGTCGGCGGGGAGGAGCTCTCCGGTCCGGATCGGTTTCGCGTCGCCTACCCGTACACCGGCGAGGGAGTCGGCAGCGCGCCGCTGCTCGATCGCGCCGCAATCGAGCGCGCGCTCGACCTCGCGGCTGCTTCCTCGCCGCCGCCCGACCGCTACGCGCGGGCGCAGGTGCTCGAGCGCGTGGCCGCGCGGATCGACGAGGAGGCCGCTGAGCTCGCGCACATGATCACGTGGGAGTCGGGGCTCGCGCTCGTCGACACCCGCTACGAGGTCAGGCGCGCCACCGATGTCTTTCGCTTCGCTGCGGCCGAGGCGTTGCGCGACGACGGCTCGGTCTTCGCCTGCGACACGTCGGCAAACGGCAGGGCCCGGCGGGCGTACACGCTTCGCGAGCCGGTCCGGCTGGTGGCGGCGATCACGCCGTTCAACCATCCGCTGAACCAGGTTGCGCACAAGCTTGCTCCGGCGATCGCGGCCGGCGCGCCGATGGTCCTCAAGCCGTCGGAGAAGACGCCGCTGGCGGCCCTCTGGCTGGGTCGCGCGGTGCTCGATGCCGGGTGGCCTGAGGATGCGCTCGCAATCGTGACCGGCGATCGAGCGGAGATCCTCGACACGTTCCTTGGGCACCAAGCCGTCGAGGTCGTCTCCTATACGGGAAGCGTGGCCGTCGGCAAAGCGATCGCGGAACGGCTCGGCTACCGCCGTGCGGTGCTCGAACTCGGCGGCAATGACCCGTTGCTCGTGCTCGAGGATGCCGACCTCGACGAGGCGGCCCGTCTCGCCGTCGCGGGAGCGACTCGGAACAGCGGCCAGCGCTGCACGGCGATCAAGCGCATTCTCGCTGCGCGTTCGATCGCTGAGCCGCTTGCCGAGCGGATCGAGGCGCGCACGGCCGCGCTCGTCGTCGGCGACCCGTTCTCCGACGAGACCGAGGTCGGCACACTCATCGACGAGGGGGCCGCCGAGGTGGTCGAGCGGCGCGTCGAGGCGGCCGCGCGAGCGGGAGGCCGTCTTCGCTACGGCGGTGCGCGCTCGGGCGCGCAGCTCGTCCCACCGGTTCTCGACGGCGTTCCGGCCGACTCGGAGCTTGTGCGAGAGGAGACGTTCGGGCCGGTCGTGCCCATCGTCCCGGTAGCGGGCCTCGACGAGGCGATCGCCGTCGCGAACGGAACGTCGTACGGCTTGTCGGCCGGAGTCGTCTCGAACGACCTTGCCGCGATCACCCGCTGCGTCCGCGAGTTGCGCTGCGGCACCGTCAACGTGAACGAGGTGCCCGGCTACCGCACCGAGCTGACTCCGTTCGGCGGGATCAAGGACTCCGGCCTGGGCGTCAAGGAAGGGGTTCTCGAGGCGGTTCGGGCGATGACGACGGTGAAGTTGTTCACGCTCCCGTGGCCCTGACGCGGCTTGTCGTCGTCGGGGGCGGGGTGATCGGGACGGCGCTTGCGGTCGAGGCCGTGCAGCGTGGACACGAAGTGCTGCAGCTCGAGCGTGACGCCGAGCCACGCGCAGCGAGTGTGCGCAACTTCGGTCTGATCTGGATCTGCGGGCGCGCAGCGGGCCGCGAGCTCGAGCTTGCGCTTGCCGGGCACCGGCGGTGGCTGGAGCTTTCGCGACGAGCGCGCGGGATCGGCCTTCGCGAGCTCGGCTCCCTCGTCGTTGCCCGGAACGAAGCGGAGCTGGGTGTCCTCGCCGCTGCGTGTGAGCGAGACGATGCGGCGAGGCGGCAATTCACCCTACTCACGCCGGAAGAGTCCCGACGCGTCGTGCCCGCGCTCGGCGACGAGATCGTCGGCGCGTTGCACTCGCCGCTCGATGCGGTGATCGAGCCGGCAGCCGCGCTGGCGGCTCTGCGCGCTCTCGCCGCCGAATCGGGCCGATATCGCTTCTTGCCCGAGCGGACCGTTCTGGCCGTTGACGGAGGCGCCGTCGACCATCGCGGCGATTGCCACGATGCGGATCTCGTCGTGGTCAGCACGGGCGACTTCCTCGAGCTCGTTCCGACTGCGGTCCAACAGCGCGCACGACTGTCGCGGCGCAGACTGCAAATGCTGGAGACCACGCCGAACGGGTCAGCCCTCGAGACCGCAATTGCCGACGGCGACGCGCTCCGCTACTACCCGGCGTTCGACCTGCCCGAGCGCGAGCGCCTACCCCCGGCCGAGCCCGTCGTCGAGCGCCTGAAAGCACAGCTGCTCGTCGTCCCACGGGCGGACGGGGGGCTCACGATCGGCGACACGCACGTCGACGATCCGGGTGTCCCGCCGGGGTCGGACGAGGAAGCCGACGACTACCTGCTACGGCGGGCGGGCGAGCTCCTACCCGGCGTGTCGCTCCGGGTCCGCCGGCGCTGGACGGGCTCATATCTTCGGCGCGCCGACGGTGCCGACTCAGTGTTGATCGAGCGCACGCGAGCGGACTCTTTGCTCGTGACAGCAGTCGGCGGGATGGGCATGACGGCGGCGCCGGCGATCGCGGCCGAGGCCCTGGACAGCGTCGGGTTGTGAACGCGGGCTGGAAGCGGGGCTGGTCCTTGCCGCGCGAGCACTACGTCGACGGCGCGGCGTTCGGCGCAGATCTCGCCGCAGTCTGGCTTCGGAGCTGGCTGTTCGCCGGCCACTCGTGCGAGGTTCCACGAGCGGGCGACTTCTTCGTCTTCGACCTCGCGGACGAGTCGCTGATCGTCGCGCGCAGCGAGGACGGACGGCTTCGCGCGCTTCACAACGTGTGCCGCCACCGCGGCTCGCGGATCCTGGACGCCGCGTTCGGTTCGGCGCCTCGCTTCGTCTGCCCGTATCACCAGTGGACATACGGCCTGGACGGCAGCCTTCGAGCCTGCGGCGGCATCGACCGCGAGCTGGACCTGGATCGCAGCGAGCTGGCGCTGGGACCGGCGCCCGTCGTGGAGGCGGCGGGGCTCGTCTTCGTCTCCATCGCCACGTCGCCGCCCTCGTTCGAGCCCGTGTGCGCCGATCTCGAGCGCGAGCTCGGCGCACACGACCTCGTCTCCGCGAAGGTCGCGGCCAGGCGCAACTACATCGTGAAGGCCAACTGGAAGCTGATTTGGGAGAACAACAGAGAGTGCTGGCACTGCCACCTCGGCCACCCCGAGTACGTGCGAGCGAACTATGACGCGGCAGCCGGGACCGCGAACGTCGAGGCAGAACTGCAGCTTCGTGTCTCCGAGTTGGTCGCGAAAGGGCTCAGCGTCGATCACGCCGGCGTGGGCCTGGCGGAGTTTCCTTCCGAGGGAAGGTGGTGGGCCGTGAACCGCACGCCGACCGCATCCGGGTTCGTCACGGAGTCGCTCGACGGCCGGCCGGTGGCTCCGCCGATGGGCACGTACGAGGAGCACGACGTGGGGACGGTTCGCGCCCGCGTCCTGCCCGGCTTCTGGTGCCACGCGAGCGCCGATCACGCGGTCACGACGCGCATCCTGCCGATCGGCCCGGCCGAGACGTGCGTCGACGTGAGCTGGCTCGTCGATGTGAACGCCGTTGAGGGGCGCGACTACGAGCTCGAGGCGCTACTGCCGTTCTGGGAGCTGACGAGCGAGCAGGACTGGGCGCTCTGCGAACGCAATCAACGGGGCATCCGCTCGACCGCGTACGTTCCGGGCCCCTACTCGCCGTCCCGCGAGCGGAACGTCATCGCGTTCGACGAGTGGTACCGGGCGGCGATCTCCTAGCCGCCGTCGTCTGCATCTCGAGTCGGCCCTCCTGCAAGCGTGTGCCGCGGCGCCGGCATCTGCGAGCCTGCGCCTTTCACGGACTTCCAGATCGCTTCGTTCAGCAGGGCCTCCGGCGCGGCGTCGGGCTTCGTGAAGTCCATCTGAGCGGACAGCGCGGCAAGTGGCGCCGAGCTCGAGTTGAGCGGCGCGTGCGAATCGCCGAACGGCACGATCGCCGGCTGGATCGCATCGTAGGGACGTAGGTTCGGCGTGCGGGCGAAGGAGGGCCACATCCGCGCAGCGCGCGCGTCGTACGTGCTCATCGGCGGAAGCCCGAGCAGGCCCTCGAGGGTCGCCAGCGCCGACCCGGTGTCGTAATGCGTCGAGTCGACCTTGCCCGTCTGCGTATACGGGCTGATCACGAGTGCCGGTGCACGATGTCCGTCGACGTGGTCGGGCCCGTCCTGGGCGTCGTCCTCGACGACGATGATCGCGGTGCTTTGCCAGTACTTGCTGTGTGAGACCGTGTCGACGAGCTGGCCGAGTGCGAGGTCGTTGTCGGCCATGTAGGACTGCGGCGTCGCGCTGCCGGGCGACGTTCCGGCGTTGTGGTCGTTCGGGAAGTAGACGATCTCAAGCCCAGGCAGGTCGTCGTGCTGGACGAATTGCTTGAACTCACGCTCCCACTCCGGCTCGCGCACCTTGTGGTCAGAGCAGCCGAGGTTCCAGCCGGGGAACTTCGGGTCGACGTGCTCGCCGAAGCGGCTGCTGAGACGCGTCAGGTCGGAGAACTCCTTCGGCCCCGAACAACTGCCCGGATCGTCCCACGGCGTCGCCTCACCGTAGTCGCGGAGACTGACGCCGTGGTCGAAGGCGTCGTCCCAGATGTAGCCGGCAGTGGCAGCCGCCGGCGAGCGCGGGACACTCGGGTCGGAGGCGAGAGGCTCGGTGGCGAACTGCTGGGCGAGCGGAACGAACTCGGAGTTGTAGCTGCGGTAGAACGCAGACGCGTAGTCGAACGGCCACGTCTTGTCCACGTAGTCCGTCGCGATTCCCTGCACCGACCACGGATGTCCGTCGGCGGAGACCTCGGCGTCGACGTAGTTGTTGTCGAGCAACGTGAAGCGCCGTGCCAGCTCGCGATGGTTCGGCGCGGAGTCGTCCTTGAAGAGGTCGATGGCTGGATCGCCGTTGCCGCGCGGGAGATTGCCGAACACCTGGTCGTACGTCCGGTTCTCCTTGATGATGTAGATGACGTGTCTGATCCCGCCGAGCCAGTCAGGTTTGGCGTTGCGGTCGGCGGCCCGGTTGTTCTCGCGTACCTGCTCGGTGTAGCGGGCGAGTTGCGCGCTGTCGGGCACCGCGATCTTCTCGACCGAGCCGCGGATCATGCTTCCCACGTACTGGTCGCCGCTGCAGCTGCCGGGCGGAAGTGGATTGAGCACGCCGCCGCAGCGGTTCGGGCCTGCGCCCATGCCGTTGGTGTTGATGACGATCAGCGAGTGGCCGTCAGCCGTCGCCGCGACGCCCGAGGGATACCAAGCGGTCGGGATGAACCCCAGCGTGCGCCGGTCGTCGAGGCTGACGACGGCGACGGCGTTCTCCCCCGCGAGCGCGACGTAGAGCGTTCGCCCGTCCGGGCTGACGCCGAGCCCTTCGGGCATCGACCCTTTCGGACCGCCGTGAACGAGGCCGACGTCGATCGTCGCAACGAGCCGGTCCGAGGTCGAGTCGATCACGGAAACGGTGTCGCTGTTCGCATTCGCCGTATACAGCTCGTCGCGCTGCTGGTTCGCGGCAATCGCGTTGGGATGATCGGCCTGCAGCGGGTTTGCCGCAGGCGAAAGCTCGATCGTGCCCGTGAGCTTCTGCGTTTTCGTGTCGATCACCGCGACCGAGCGTCCCATCCACTGCGTCACGTACGCCTTCGTGCCGTCGCGGTTGAATGTCACGCCGAAGGGGTCGAGTGCGGCGCCGAGGTCGACCGTCGCGGTGATTGCATTCGTGCTGGGGTCGATGATCGTGACCGTGTGTCCCGGCGGATCCTCGTAGGAACCGGTGGTGAAGGGAGCTCCGCCGAGGTTGTTGGCGACGTAGAGCCGCGGGCCGAGCGGGGTGGTGCCATAGGCGATGCCCGCTGGAAAGGTGCCGGCGGGAATGGCTGCTCGCTCGGTC
>Ga0066388_100001798_pt1 | contig 12482 bp, 15 predicted proteins | sample PanSoiMetaGPlot6_FD_64539 | JGI IMG/M metagenome (GOLD analysis project Ga0066388, IMG submission 64539) | Tropical forest soil microbial communities from Panama analyzed to predict greenhouse gas emissions - Panama Soil - Plot 6 (Hybrid Assembly) | ecosystem: Environmental > Terrestrial >... | reverse complement strand
GCGCCCCGGCCGCTACCAGGTCGAGGCCGCCATCGCCGCCCTGCACGACGACGCGGCAAGCGCCGAGGAGACCGACTGGCCGCAGATCCTCGCCTGGTACGACGACCTCGTCGCCCTCACCGACGACCCGGTACGCCAGGACCCCGCCGCGGTGCTCGGGCGCGCGGTCGCGGTCGGCCACGTCCTCGGCGCCGCCGCCGGGCTGCGCGAGACCGACCGACTACGCGAGGTGCTCGGCGAGCGGCACCGGTGGCACGCCGTCCGCGGCCACCTGCACGAACTCAGCGGCGACCTCCCCGCCGCCGCCACGGCGTACGCGGATGCCGCCCGCCGGGCCACGGACGTCGCCGAGCGCGACCACCTGGTCCGTCAGGCCGCCCGCACGCGGGCCGCCGAAACCTGGGCTCCAGCGACTCGGTGACATAGGACAGGCCAACGAAACGGCTCGCTGGAGAGGAATCGTCACGCAGCGTGAAGCCCGGTACGATCTCCCCTGCCGGTTAGCGGGTTGTCCCTTTCCCGGCGTCACGGTTACGGTTGGTGTCGTATTGCCCGGACCGCGCCGCTGTCGCTACTGCTCGCTCGGGGCCTGGTCGCGGCGCTCACCGGCGTCTGACGAGCCGCGGGTAGGCGTGCTGAGCGGCGGGCCGGGAAGCGCCCGGACCGCGGCCACCATCAGCGCGGCGACGACCACGACGGCGACGAAGACCAGGTGTACGGCGGTGGCGAGCGCACCGGCGGGCGGGTGGCCGCCGGCCCGCGCCGTCGTGTCCGGACCGAGAGCCGCGTTGGCGATCGCACCGAAGACCGCCACGCCCAGCGAACTGCCCAGCGACCGGAGGAACAGGCTGTTCGCGGTGACCACGCCGCGCTCGGCCCAGCCGACACTGGACTGCGCGGCGATCAGCGTCGGGCTGGCGGTCAGCCCCATGCCCAGGCCGATCAGGAAACAGGTGGCCGCTACCTGCCAGACCCTGCTGTCGCGGCCGAGCAGGAGCAGCAGCGCCGACCCGCCGAGCGCGGCGCAGCCCCCGACCGTCGCGCAGCCGCGGAAGCCAATGCGCAGGTACAGCCGGCCGGACTGGGAGGCGCTGATCGGCCAGCCGATCGTCAGCGTCGCGAGCGCGAAACCGGCGACCAACGGCCCGGTACCGAGCACGTCCTGCACGTACGTCGGGACGTACGAGCTGAGCCCGAGCAGCACGGCGCCGACGGCGGCGGAGACCAGCCCGCTGGCGACCAGCAGCCGGCGTCGGAAGATCCACAGCGGCAGCACCGGCTCGGCCACGCCCCGCTCGGCGACGCCGAACAGCACCAGCAGCGCGGCCCCTGCCCCGAGTACGGCAAAGCTGGCCACCGAGCTCCACGCCCAGGCCCGGCCGCCCTCCAGCACGCCCAGGATGACCAACGTCAGGCCGGCGGTGAGCAGTGCGGCTCCGCGGTAGTCGACCTTCGGCCGGCCCCGCTGGACCGACTCGCAGTAGCGGCGACCAACCATCCCCCCGGCCAGCAGGCACAGCGGGATGTTGATCAGGAAGATCCACCGCCAGGAGGCGTACTCGCTGAACACCCCGCCCAGGGTCGGGCCGATCACCGACGACAGCCCCCAGACGCTGGCGATGTAGCCCTGCACCTTGGCCCGCTCCTCCAGCGAGTAGATGTCGCCGACGATCGTGGCTGTGGTGGGGGTGGTAGCGCCGGCACCCAGCCCCTGCACCACGCGGAACGCGATGAGCACCGTCATGTTCCAGGCGAGCCCGCACATGACGGAGCCGAGCCCGAACAGCCCGATCCCGACCAGGATGATCGGTTTGCGGCCGAACAGGTCGGACAGCTTCCCATACACGGGGACCGTAACCGCCTGCGCCAGGAGGTAGATCGAGAACAGCCAGGGGAACTCGGCGAAGCCGCCGATGTCGGCCACGATCGACGGGACCGCGGTGGCGATGATCGTCGAGTCGACCGCCACCAGCGCGGTCGTCAGCATCATCCCGGCCAGGACCGGGCCGCGCTCGGAGCGCAGCCCCACATCCCTGCGGTTCACCGGCAGGCCAGTAGCCGAACATACAGGCGCTCGAGAAGTTGTCGGATCAGTTCCTCGTACCGCTCGCGGGTGCTGTCCTCGTGGTGAGCAACCTCGAGCCAGCTCTCGATGATCTGGCCCACGGTCACGCTCGACCGCGGGTGCCGGCGCTCATCGACCTGATGGAGCAGTCTGGCGAGCGCTGCCTCCGCCTCATCCCAGGTCGGCGCGGTCTCCTCGAGGTACCGGGGCTTGCGCGTCAGGGGTCGATCCCGGCGTAGACGACTGCGCGGAACGAGCCGTTCGGGCGCTCCTCGACGTGGCCCCGCCGTCGGTGGGTTCGGGCTGCCATACGACCACGATACGACCCGTTCATTCCCAAGATCATTCCCAGAGCCGGGCGCCGCGCCAGCAGGACGGTTGCTGCTGCGCAGGTCAGCAGGGGTGGCCCCGGCAGGACTCAAACCTGCGCGGCGTGCCGGATTCGACCATGTAGCCCGGCTGGCCACCGCGGGGTTCCAGGGGTCGTCCCTGGGCCGGCATGACGAGCGGGCCGACGGCGAAACACGGGCAGCACCCCGCTCGTGGCCCCGGCAGGATTCGAACCTGCGACACCCGCTTTAGGAGAGCGGTGCTCTATCCCCTGAGCTACGAGGCCGTGCGCGTCCGGCGGCTGGGCAGCGGCCGGTGGGGCAATCGTAGGCGGTGGAGGAGGCGGCGGTCATCCGGCACCGGTGACGAGCACCGTGTCGCCGGTGCGGACGTCGAGAGCCGCTGCGGCGCTGCCGCCGTTCACCGCGATGGCCATGAAGTCGGCCGAGTCCACGTAGACGACCAGCTCTCCGTGGCCGACGTCGCCGAACGTCGTGCCGAGCAGAGCACGGCGGGTCCTGCGACGCAGCAGGACCGAGATGGGGCTGCCCGGGACCAGGCCGGAAGCGGCCAGGTCGGCCCCGGTCGCGGCGAGTTGGGCGTTGCCGAACCCGTCCACCGCTTGGACCTCGGCCTCGATCCGGGCCACCCCGACTGCGACCAGCGGGATCGCGGGCTGGACCAGCGAGTCGACCGGCAGGGCGGGGCCGAGGGCCGACGGCTCCACGCCGGTGCACAGGTGCGCAGCCACCGGGGCGAAGACGTCGCGGCCATGGAAGGTGGCCGACACGGTGGGTTGCCAGTATTTCGGGTTCTCCAACTCGTAGGCCGCGCCTGGCCCACCCAGCTTGTCGGCGGCCGGCAACAGCAGCCCGTTGTCCGGGCCGACCAGGACCGAGGGCCCGGCGAGGACGCACAGACCGCGGCGGGGCGTACCGACCCCTGGGTCGATGACTGCCAGGTGCACGGCCGGCGGCAGCCACGGCACGGTCTGCGCCAGCACGCCGGCGCCGCGGCGTACATCCTGCGGTGGCACCTGGTGGCTCACGTCGATGACCCGCACGCCGGGGGCCAACCGGGCGATCACCCCGCGACAGGCGGCGACGAACCCGTCTGCCTCCCCGTAGTCGGTGGTGAACGAGATCCAGTCGTAAGTTGTCACGCCCAGATTGTCTGGCGTGCCGGGGCGCCGCGCACTGCCCGCGCCCAGCCGAGGGGCTACCGGCCCGTTCGGTGCGGTCTGGCGGTGCCGCACCATGGATGGTGATGAGTTCCGTGCCGCCCGTCTCCTGGCAGGCGTCGCTGTTCGACCCGCGCGGCGACCCGGTGGGCTCCACCGCAGGCCGGGCCGACCTCGCGTTCGATCGGCTGGTCCGGCATCGGCTGGACGACCGGTCGTGGGTCGACGAGGTTCCCGGGTGGCTGTCCGACCACGCCGAGGTATTCGAGCACCTGCTGCGGCACGCACCGTGGCAGCAGCGGGAGCGCTGGATGTACGAGCGCCGGGTCTCGGAGCCCCGCCTGGTGGCAGGCTGGGCGGGCGGGGCGCTGGCCGATCTGCCGGCGCGGCTGGAGGAGATCCGCATACGGCTGTCGGAGCGGTACGGCGTGGAGTTCGACTCGGTGCTGGTCAACCTCTACCGGGACGGCCGCGACGGCGTAGCCTGGCACGGCGACACGGTGGGCAGGACGTTGACCGACCCGGTCGTCGCCACGGTCTCACTCGGCGAGCGCCGACGGTTCCTGCTGCGGCGGGGGTCGTCCGGCCAGCCCAGCCACAGGTTCCTCCCGGGCGAGGGAGACCTGCTCGTGATGGGCGGGGCCTGCCAGCGCGACTGGCAGCACACCGTGCCGAAGGCGGCGCGGGCCGGCGCTCGGATGAGCGTGACGCTGCGCCATTCGAGGCCGGCTCGGCCGAACGGTGGCGGGTGAGCAGCGGCCTCGCCGGACAGCACGATTGGAACGGACAGCACGTCCGGCCCGGCGAGACTGCACGACGGGCTGAGCCGGTGAGCACCGGACAAGTACGTTGGTGTGATGACCGAACAGCTCACCCATGTCGACGCGACCGGTGCCGCACGGATGGTCGACGTATCGGCCAAGGACGTGTCGGTCCGTACCGCGACGGCCTCGGGTCACCTGCGGACGACGCCCGAGGTGGTCGCCCTGCTGCGCGGCGACGGGCTGCCCAAGGGCGACGCACTCGCCGTAGCGCGGCTGGCTGGGATCATGGGCGCCAAGCGCACTCCGGACCTGGTGCCGCTGTGCCATCCCGTCGCACTGCACGGTGTCGGCGTCGACCTGCAGGTCGTGGACGACGGAGTGCGGATCGTCGCGACCACCCGCACCGCTGACCGCACCGGCGTGGAGATGGAGGCACTGACCGCGGTGGCGACCGCGGGTCTGGCGCTGGTGGACATGGTGAAGGCCGTCGACCGAGGCGCGTCGATCACCGACATCCGGGTGGAGCGCAAGGACGGCGGTCGTTCCGGCACCTGGCAACGGGAGGGATCGACATGACCGGCGCAGCGCCGGCCGGGACCGCGCCGGCCGGGCCGCGGGCCGTGGTGATCACGGCGTCCAACCGGGCGGCGCGGGGAGAACGCCCGGACGACTCGGGTCGGCTGGCGGCCGAACGGCTCCGCGAGCTGGGCTGCGTCACGGCTGAGCCGACCGTCGTCCCCGACGACGTGCAGGCGATCACCGCGGCCCTGCGCGCTGCCGTCGACGCCGGTGCCGCGGTAGTGATCACCACAGGGGGCACCGGTGTCACGCCGAGCGACGTCACACCGGAGGCGACGCGTCCCGTGCTCGACCGCGAGATCCCCGGCATCGCCGAGGCGATCCGACTGGCGGCGCGCGAGCGGGTGCCGACCTCGGTGCTCTCCCGCGGGCTGGCCGGGGTGATGGGCGGCGCCCTCGTCGTCAACCTGCCAGGATCACCAGGCGGGGTCCGCGACGGGCTCGACGTGCTCGCTCCGATCCTCGGTCACGTTCTCGACCAGATTCGCGGCGGCGACCACGTCCAACCAGGAACCGCCGGTACGGCTCATGGCAGCGTTGTCCCCGGCGGCGACCGTATCGCCGCCGATGCTGCCGCCGCGGCGGACCGGAGGACCCCCGCGGACGGGGGAGCCCGAACGGGCCGGGGCGCCCTGGCGGACACGCCGGCCACCGCGGACGGTGTGGAGGGTGCGTCGTGACGGCGGTCGAACCGGTGCTGTGCCGCGTGACCACTGATCCGCTCTCGTCGGACGATCACCTGGCGGCGGTGGCCCGGTCCGCCTCGGGCGCGACGGTTCTGTTCGCCGGGGTGGTCCGCGACCACGACCGTGGGCGAGCGGTGGTGTCGCTGGAGTACGTGGCCCACCCGACCGCGGCCGACGTGCTCCGGGACTGCCTGAGCGAGATCGCCACGGACCCGGACGTGCACTCCGTCGCTGCCAGCCACCGAGTGGGCGAACTGCGCATCGGTGACGCCGCCTTGATCGCCGCGGTGAGCGCGGCCCACCGCGGCGAGGCGTTCGCCGCCTGCGCCCGCCTCGTCGATCTCCTCAAGCGTCGGCTGCCGATCTGGAAGCGGCAGATCTTCGCGGACGGCACCGACGAGTGGGTGAACTGTCCGTAGGCGCCGACTCAGCCGCCCGCGAACGGTGGCAGCACGTCGACGATCGCCCCCTGCGGAAGCGTCCGGTCGGCGTCCTGCGGTCGCACCGCCGTGCCGTCGACCAACAGGCTGCTCGCGGCCAGGACCCGATTGAGGTCGCTTCGGATCTGTAAGGACGCGAGCAACTCGCCCAAGGTCTCCGCCTCGACGATCTCCTCGGCATGGCCGGCGGCTGCCTGCGCACCGGCCCAGAAGCGCACGGTCGCCATCCCTCCATGATGCCCCTCCGCCGCGGTGTAGGCGTCCGGCTTCGGCGATGACTTTGGCCCGAGACCGTCCAGCCCCGGTCAGGACCGCTCGTCCCGCCGAGCCCGGAGCAGATCGCGGATCTCGGTGAGCAACTCCTGCTGTGTCGGCGGGGTCTCTGGTGGAGTTTGGCCGCGTTTGCGCAACTCGCTCAGCTCGTTCCTCGGGGTGATGAACACGAAGTAGACGGTTGCCGCTGTGATGAAGAAGGTGATCACCGAGTTGGCGAACGCCGCCCATGCGAACTCCTGACCCCTGATCGTGAACGAGCCGCCCTCCAGGCCTCCACCGCCGATGGCGGCGATCGGCGGGGTGATGAACGACTCACCGAACTGCTTGACGACCGCCGCGAACGCAGTGCCGATGACGAACGCGACAGCAAGCTCGATCGCGTTGCCGCGAAGGACGAAGTCGCGAAATCCTTCAGTACCCCGAGCATCGGCCGAGGTCTCCTCTCGCTCGAGCGACGAGGCTGGGACGCTTGGGAACGCCTCGTTCCGATCACCTCGTCGCGGCGGCAGACTGCTAACGAGGACCGTCATGGCGGACGCAGCGCGACCGACAGCCGGGCGCGAGCGGCCAAGCCGGCCAGTCGGTGCGCCGTCTCGTCCGCCGTCGCCACGACGACGACCACCCCGTCCTCCGTTGCCGCTCCGGATCTTGCTAGCACCGCCAGGACCCGCACGCCGACGGCGACCGGCACGGCGTCGCCCGGCACCTCCAGCGCGTCCCCCCGCACGTCCACGGCCTGCCGGCCCGGCTCGCCGGTCAGTGGTCCGGCGCCGTCCACGGGCGTCGCCAGCAAGTCGACTCGGTCACCCACCCGCAGTAACGCCGCCGACTCGCCGTCGGCCAGCCGGACCGGCACTGCGACCGAGTCCGGCTGGCGCAGACCGGAGGTCAGGCCCGGCCCGACGAGCCGGACGTCAGTGATCGGCTCGCCCCGCCGGACGGAGCCGGCCACGGTCCGACCCAGTGCGGAGCGCGCCGACCGAAGCGCACCCGCCGGCACCAGGGCACGATCGAATCGGACGAGCCGAACGTCCGCTGACGTCAGCACGGCCCCCGCGCCCAGGTCACGAGCGGCGGCGAGCACCGGCATCCCTGGATCGGTGCCCTCCGACCCAGCAAGCCCCCGCTGCCAGACGAGCACAGCGAGCAGCAACAACGTCAGGGCGAGCAGGCGCCTCGGCCATCCGCCCAGCCGGGCGAGGACCGCCAGCAGCCTCAGCCGGCCCAGCAGATGGCCTCGGCGACCTGGCGAGGGGCGAGGACTCGGGTGCGGCGGGGAGGTGGTCATGGCCGCGAGGCTAGGCGGCGCGTGGGCTCCTGACCGCTCCCGTCGTCAATCTGTGGATATCGGTTTTGCCTGTGGACAACCGTTTCAGCTCGAGGCGGCTCTGGTGCTAGAAGTTGTCGAAGCCGTCGACGACGAGGCGGCTCCCGAGGACGAGGAGGACGACGATGAGGACGACTTCGCGGCGGCGGACTTGTCAGTCGAGGACGCTTTGCCCTTCGACTCCGCCGAGCCGTTCGCCGCGGCACGACTGTCCGTCCGGTAGAAGCCGGAGCCCTTGAAGACGACGCCGACCGCGGAAAACACCTTGCGGAGCCTGCCCTCGCACTGAGGGCAGATCGTGAGCGGGTCGTCGGAGAAGGACTGCGCGGCATCGAACCGGTGGCCGCAGGCCGACTCCGTGCAGGCGTACTGGTACGTCGGCACGCCGACCTCCTGTGTTGGCACTCCCGTGGGTTGACTGCTAACTCCCATGGTGCGACACGAGAGGCAGGTTCGTCCAGCCGTCTCCCGGCGTCACCGCGGCTGTCACTGGGCGGTCCCACGAGTCGGCAGGAAGCCGAGGCACCAACTCGCCGTCGTGCAGCAGGGCTACCACCGGCACCCAGGCGGGCACCCGGGCCAGCGCGCGGTCGTAGTAGCCGGCACCGCGCCCGAGCCTGATCCCACCGTGGTCGGCGGCGAGGGCCGGCACCAGGATGGCCTCGACCCGGTAGGAGAGAGCCGAGACGGACGCGCCGCGGCCCGACTGGCCGTGCGGCGAGCCGCGGCCGGCGGGCAGCCCGGCCCAGGTGGGGGGCCAGGTGGGGGGAGAGCCAGCCGGGCGGCCAGTGGTGGGCTCGTCCTGCTCTACAGGCGAGCTGCCGGGGCGGCCAGTCGGCTGGACGTCGGCGGCGGGCCAACCAGTGCGGCGAGCCGCCGGTCCGTCCTCGTCGGTGCGCCAGCGGCGCTGGCCGCCAGCCGGCGTGCCTCGCGCAGGGGGTGCCCTGCCTGAGTCGACGGCATGTGCGGCTTCGCGGGCAGACGACTCACCGCAGCCGGCACCCGACGCCCCACCGGCAGCGCGCGAGCCACCACGGCCGGCCGCGGGGGAGCGTCGTACGACCGGGTAGTCCACCGGCTCCCGAAGGCCCCAGCGGGCGCTGGTCAGCCGCTCAGGGCCGGCGTATGGAGCCCAGTCCAGCTCACGGTTCGGACGCACGACCGGAAGGAGGACCATGGTGCCGCGTTCGCGGAGCGCATCGAGCAGGTCGAGCGAGCCAGGCTCTCGGTCGATCGGAACATACGCCGCAATCTGGGCTGCATCGCTGAGGCGGTCGAGGACATGGGCCGTGATCTGCTCGGCGGCCGCAGCCAGCCGGGCCGGCGTCAACGTCGCGCGGGCGGCCAGCAGCCGACTCCGCCAGGCCGCCTTCTCGGTTTCCTCCGGCACCCCCGTTAGTCTCCCATCATGCCGACAGTGCGACCGCCTCCCCAGGCTGCCATCCCCCCGATGGGTCTCGGCACGCGGCTCCTGCCGGCCGCCGACGCCGTCGACGGTCCCGCACTGCAGTACATCGTCGAGGAGGCGGCCACGGCTCACGTCGCCGATGGCCTTCGGGCTCCGGCTCGAGCCGGAGCCGGCAAGCCGACCCACGGCGTGGCGTCCGGCGACCGCCGGTTCGACACCGCCGAGCGCGACCACCTGCGGGCGGCCTGCGGGCCCGACATCGGCCCCGGCTACCGCCGCTGGCTCGACGACGTCGTGGCGGGCCTGGGGTGACCCGGCTGCGCACGGTCGAGGAGCAGCTCGACCGGGTGCTGGCCGACCTGCGAGTGCTCGACCCGCTCGAGCTCACGCTGCTCGACGCGCAGGGCCTGCTCTGCGCGGAGGACGTGTACGCGCAGGCCCCGCTGCCGAGTTTCGACAACTCGTCGATGGACGGGTACGCGGTGCGCGCCGCCGACACGACAGGCGCGACCGAAGCGGCACCGGTGGTCCTGCCGGTGATCGGCGACATCCCGGCCGGCTCGCCGGCACCGCGTGGTGTCACCCGCGGGACCTGCCTGCGGATCATGACGGGTGCCCCGGTTCCGTCCGGAGCCGACGCCGTGGTTCCGGTCGAGTGGACCGACGCAGGAGCGGGCCAGGTGCGGATCCATCGCCCGGCCTCGCCGGAGGCATACATCCGACGGGTCGGCGAGGACATCGAGGCTGGCGACTTGGCGGTCAGCGCGGGTACGCCGGTCGGCCCCGCGCAGGTAGGACTGCTGGCGGCGGTCGGCCGCGAACGGGTGCTGGTGCGACCCCGGCCCCGGGTGGTGGTGATCTCGACCGGCAGCGAACTGGTCGATGTCGGCCAACAGCCGGGCGTCGGCGAGATCATCGACGCGAACAGCTACGCCCTGGCGGCCGCGGCGCGGGACGCCGGTGCCGAGGTCCACCGAGCCGGCATCGTGCCGGATGAGCACTCCAGGTTGATGGACGCCCTCTCCGGACAGTTGCTCCGGGCCGATCTCATCGTTACCAGCGGCGGCGTCAGCGCGGGGGCGTTCGACGTGGTCAAGGAGGCGCTGAGCGAGTTGGGCACGGTGGAGTTCGCCCGCATCGCCATGCAGCCGGGGATGCCCCAGGGTTTCGGGGTGCTCGGCGGGGAGCGGACGCCGATCTTCTGCCTGCCGGGCAACCCGGTCAGCGCCCTGGTGTCGTTCGAAGTGTTCGTCCGGCCGGCGATCCGGCTCATGCTCGGCAAGCGACTGCTGTTCCGCCACACGGTGAGCGCGACTGCGCGCCGGCAGATGTCCAGCCCGCCCGGCCGCCGGCAGTACCGCCGTGGCCTGCTCCACCGCGACGACGAAGGGCGCTACAGTGCCGAGCCAGTCGGCGGTCCGGGCTCGCACCTGCTCGCCAGCCTCGCTCGGGCGAACTGCCTCATCATGATCGACGAGGAGGTCGCCGAGGTGTCCGAGGGCGACGAGGTTGCGGTGATCCCGCTACTGCCCGACGCCTGACCCGGCCGGCGCTTGACTCGACGGACGGACGGCGGCTGGAGCCCGGCAGCGGTTCGCGACCCGGCCGGCCGTGGGACCGGCGGTGGACGAGTCAGGCCAAGACGGGACCAAGACGGGGACGAACCCAGAGCGACGAAGAGCGAGTGGAGCGTGACGGTCGGCGATGACCCGCCATCCTGGATGGCCGGCGCGGTTGAGCCACGGCCGGATCGGACTACGACCACCGCGGTTGCGGGACGCGTCGGCTTGGAGCGCGCTGCGCCTGCGCAACGAGGCCTGGCTGACCCCCTGGGAACCGACCTCCGCCGAGTCCTGGAGGTCGCGGCACACGGTCGCGGCATGGCCGTCTCTGCTGTCCTCGGTACGCCGGTTCGCGCGCGCCGGCGTGCTCCTGCCGTTCGTCGTCACCTATGACGACCGCTTCGTCGGCCAGCTCACCGTCACCAACGTCGTCCGGGGTGCACTGCGGTCGGCACAGATCGGCTACTGGATCGACCAGGCCCACGCCGGCCGCGGCATCATCACCTCCGCGGTCGCGCTGGCCACCGACCACTGCTTCGGCCCGGTCGGGCTACACCGGATCCAGATCGACATACGACCGGAGAACGCCGCGAGCCGGCGGGTCGTGGCAAAGCTCGGGTTCCGGGAAGAGGGCTACCTTCACCGCTACCTCGACATCGACGGCGCTTGGCGCGACCACGTCAGCTACGCCCTCACGATCGAAGACGTCCCGGGCGGTCTGCTCCGCCGGCTCGGTAACTCGCCCAGCTGAGGCGTTTCTTTTCCGACACACCGCACCACCTCTGCGGTTGACCTGCGACGACTCGTTAACGTGATCACGGCTGGGACCAGTGAGACTGGAGGGACACGGTGAGCTCGACCATCCTGGTGGTCATCGTGCTCGTCGTGATGTGGCTCGTCGTCCTGGTCCCGATGTTCGTCCGGCGGCAGGAGGACGACGAGGCGGCGTCTGAAGAGCAGGCCGCCGGCCGGACGCGGGTGCTGACTCGGCGCCGCCGGGCGGACGCAGCCGAGTCGAGCACCGCTGCCGACCTGAGCACCGCCCACGGCCCGGTGTGGCCAGGCTTAGCGCCGTCCGCGTTCTCGCGCGACCAGGCGCGGCACCGCATGCTGCACCGACGCCGCCGCACTCTCCTTGTCTTGCAGGTAGCAGCCGGCCTGAGCTGCGGCGGCGCACTGATCGTCACCGCCTGGTTCTGGGTTCCTCAACTGTTCGCGACCGCATTCCTGGCCGGGTACATCGGCTGGCTGCGGCAGCAGGTACGGCGCGAGCGGGCCCGCCGACTGCGCCGCGCCGCCCTGCACGCGAAGTCCGCGCCAGCGCCGTTCCTCGCCGCGCTCTGGCCTGCCCAGCCGGACTACGCCGCCCTCCGGGACGCCCGGCCGCCGGCGGCCCGCCGAGCGAGCGAGCCGAACCCGGCCCGCTCCCACTCCCCCGCACCTACCGCGACCGCTGACGGTGGCTGGCGTCCAGTTCGGGTCCCGGTGCCGACCTACGTCACCAAGCCACCCGCCCGCCCGACAGACCCCGTGGCCAGCCTCGACGACGACCCCACCCTCGCCGACATCGACCCCACAGCTGAACCATTCGAACGCCGGCGTGCCGCCAACGGGTGAGCCCGCCGGTCACATACCGGCTACGCCCGTCCTGCTACCCTGTACGACGTTCCTCGGGGCTGTAGCGCAGTCCGGTAGCGCACCTCGTTCGCATCGAGGGGGTCAGGGGTTCAAATCCCCTCAGCTCCACGAGTGTCCTGGGCTGCCCTTGCCCGCGGAAGGCGCGGGCCTGGGGCCACTCGTCATGCTGGCCGCGGGGGCGACCCCCGCGGGCCCCACGTTCCGGCGTCCTGCGGTTTGAGTAGTGG